>Ga0299906_10001413_pt1 | contig 20662 bp, 15 predicted proteins | sample RVTome_14_FD_200259 | JGI IMG/M metagenome (GOLD analysis project Ga0299906, IMG submission 200259) | Soil microbial communities from uranium-contaminated site in the Upper Colorado River Basin, Wyoming, United States - RVT145D125 (version 2) ...
ACCTCGCGCACGTCGCGCAGCGTCTCGTTCGCCAGCTTGCGGGCCTTCTCGCATCCGTCGGCGATGATGTTTCGCACCAGCGTGGGGTCGTCGACGTAACGCTGGGCCCTGACGCGCATCGGTTTCTGTTCTTCGAGCACCGCGTCAATCACGGGCTGCTTGCATTCCAGGCAGCCGATCCCGGCGCTGCGACATCCCTCCTGCACCCACTGCTGTCGCTTATCGTCCGAATAGACAAGATGGAACTGCCACACCGGGCATTTTTCGGGTTCACCGGGGTCAGTGCGCTTGACCCGGGCGGGATCCGTCGGCATGGTGCGGATCTTCCTGGTGACGCTTTCGGCGTCCTCGCGCAGCCCGATGGTGTTGTTGTACGACTTGGACATCTTCTGCCCGTCCAATCCCGGCATCCTGGCCGCTTCCGTCAGCAGCGCGTGCGGCTCTGTCAGGATCACCTTGCCGCCCCCCTCGATATAGCCGAAGAGGCGCTCGCGGTCGCCGAGCGGCAGATTCTGCGCCTGCTCGATGAGGGCCCGCGCCGACGCGAGGGCCTCGGCATCGCCCTTCTCGAGAAACTTCGTGCGAAGCTGCCGATAGAGACGCGCGCGCTTGGCGCCGAGCTTCTTGATCGCGCCCTCGGCCTTTTCCTCGTAGCCTTCCTCACGCCCGAACACGTGGTTGAAGCGCCGCGCAATCTCGCGCGCAAACTCGATGTGCGGCACCTGGTCCTCGCCCACCGGCACCTGGGTGGCACGGTAGATCAGGATGTCAGCGCCCTGGAGCAGCGGGTAGCCGAGAAATCCGTACGTCGAAAGATCTTTTTCCGCGAGCTTTTCCTGCTGATCCTTGTAGCTCGGAATTCGCTCAAGCCAGCTCAACGGCGTGACCATGGACAGCAGCAGGTGAAGTTCCGCATGCTCTGGCACGCGCGACTGAATGAAAAGCGTGGCCTGGGCGGGATCGACGCCCGCCGCCAGCCAGTCGACCACCATGTCCCACGCATGCTGCTCGATCGTCGCCGGCTCGTCATAATGGGTTGTGAGCGCGTGCCAGTCCGCCACGAAGAAGAGGCACTCGTACTCGTGCTGCAGCCGCTCCCAGTTCTTGAGCACGCCGTGATAGTGGCCGAGGTGCAGGGCCCCGGTCGGACGCATGCCCGAGAGGACGCGATTGGCGTAGAGGCCGACCGCCATCAGGAAACGCGCTGGATGCGCTGCCCCCTGGGCGCCGCGGGCAGGCGAACGAAGGAGCGCAGGACGGGAGGCGGCTGATTATTTGTGTATGCTTGATACCGCATGCGGCGCGCCGTGGGAAGGGGCCATTCTAGCAGGTCGGGCCCCCCCGCCAGCGCCGGCGGGTGCGCGCCCGGCCGGCGATTCGGCTATTGAAGCCCGAAGGGCTGAAGGCTGCCCCGCCCCCGCCGCACGACGATTGGTGCGGGGCCGGTCAGGTCGACAATCGTCGTCGGCACGATGCCGCAGGATCCACAGTCCAGTACGAGGTCGACCCTGTGCTCCAGCCGATCGCGGATTTCATGGGCGTCGTTGAGCGGAAGCTCATCGCCGGGAAGCAACAAGGTCGAGGAAAGAAGCGGCTCGCCCAGCCCGGCAAGCAATGCCCGCGCGACTTTGTGATCGGGCAGCCTGAGTCCGATCGTCTTTCCGGCAGATTGACGCAGCCGCTTCGGCACCTCGCGGGTTGCCTTCAGGATGAAGGTGTATCGTCCCGGCGTTGCTGCCTTGAGCGTGCGAAACTGGTGGTTGTCGACGAGCGCGTAATGCGCCAGCTCGGCGAGATCGCGACACACCAGGGCAAAGCGGTGCTGGCCGTCGAGCTGCCGGATGGACCGAATCCGCTCCATCGCCTCCTTATCGCCCAGCCTGCACCCGAGTGCATAGCACGAGTCGGTGGGGTAGACGATGACACCGCCGGCGCGTATGACTTCAACTGCGCGCCGGATCAACCGCATCTGCGGATTGTCGGGATGTATCCTGAAGAATTGCGCCACGGCGGACGAGTCCGAGCTCAAAGGCTCAAACCACATTGGAGGGCTGTTGCACGCGAAGTTCCTCGCCCACGATTCTCAAACCGAACCCGGCAACGGAAACCCGCACGCCGGCGCGTCGGTGAAAGCATCGGCGCGACCGGCAATGCGCGTCCCATCGGTTGCACGAAGCGCACCGGATCTCCTGGATCTGGGCAAGCGATTTCGACCATTAGTCTTTAGAATAACGTCTTATAAACAATCTATTATAATACTTACTTAATGCGTCACTCGAATTTCAGTTTGACCGACGCATCCGTTGGCCGCGATATGCCGTAAAGACTGAATTGGGAACCCCGTATTTGCTCGGTACTGAGCCCGTCATGGTTATTGACCATTTCGTCCGGATCGTATTGGCCGTCGTGCTGCTGGTCGCAAGCGGCGCCGCCCCCGCCGCGCAGTGTTCAGCCTTCAGCGCGGAGCGCCGCGTACCGCTGCTGGAACTCTACACGTCCGAAGGCTGCAACAGCTGCCCACCCACCGATCGCTGGTTCAGCGCCCTGCCGGAGAAAGGGTTGACCACCCGGCAAGTCGTTGCCCTCGCATTTCACGTCGACTACTGGAACTACCTCGGTTGGCGAGACCCCTTCTCGAAGGCCGAGTACAGCGAGCGCCAGCGCTCCGCCAGCATCCGGAACAAGGCCCGGTTTGTCTACACGCCGCAGCTTCTTCTCGACGGAAGGGACTATCGACGCGCGATCTTTCTTGATGACATCGCGGACCGAGTCAACGCCATTGGTCGCGAAAAGCCTGCTGCAGCAATCCGGCTCGAGCAAGTCGTGGACGGCAACAACGCCCTCCTCGTGCAAGGCGCAATCGCTGTGAAGGACGGGACGCAACGGGCCCATGCGCGCGCTTACGTGGCCCTCTATGAAAATCGCCTCTCCAACGAGATTTCAGCCGGCGAAAACCGTGGAAAACGCCTGGAGCACGACTTCGTTGTCCGCGTACTATCGCCGCTCCGTGCCGCGGACGCGGATGGGAGCCTCGAATTTCAGCATCGATTCTCGCTCGATGAAGGCTGGAAGCGGGGGGATCTTCACCTCGCAGCTTTCGTCCAGAACGAGCGGTCGGGGAGAACGCTGCAGGCGCTTGCTGTGCCAATCTGCCGTTGAGCGCCCCCGCCGGCGGGCCGCATTCGCCGGCAGATGCCTGTTATCGTGGCAGGGTGCCCTTCGAGCGCGGGGCGTCAGGCGCCTATGCGGCGCAAACGGCTCTGCGCCGGAACGTGCTGCGCGAGAAACTCCATCTGATCGGCGAGGATCCTGCGATTGGTGAGAATCAGGTACTCCGCGCGATTCGGAACGTAAGGAAGATAGACGAGCTCCATGCCCGCCTGCTCCGGCGTGCAGTTGCCCTTGCGCTCGTTGCAGGCGCGGCAGGCCGTCACCGAATTCATCCAGGTGTCCTTCCCGCCCCGCGAGAACGGGATGACATGATCGCGCGTGAGCCGCGCGCTGGCAAACATGTCCGCGCAGTAGGCGCAGATCTGCCTGTCACGATGAAACAGCTCGCGATTATTGAGCGGCGGGACCTGGCTGAAGGTCTTGAGCGCCATCGCCTTGCCCTTGATTGCGATGATGCTCGACGCCGTGATGCTCGAGCGCTGGCCCGTGAGGCGATTCGTGCCGCCGTACACGGTGAAAGCATGCTCTCCCATGGCCCAGGCGACCTGATCCTTCGCGTAGTAATAGCAGGCGTGCTGCCAGCTGATCCAGCGATGCGGCACGCCGTGCGTGTCGAGCGTGAGGATCAGCGGATAGCTTCCATGCAGCGCCAGTTTCTGTTCGCCAACGTCGTGCATCATTTCCATCACCTGGTTCCGGCGATCCTGCCGTCAGGCGTGCCGCCGGTGAACGACACAATTTACCAGATTTCTGAATTTATGCCAGTTTTCCGCAGAAACCGGAGCGCACTTGAACCGGGACGCGCGGGTCTTCGCCGATAGTGCGCCGCGCCAGAGGGGCGTATAATCCCACCCCGTGACCTATCGCGTTTTGCGCCATCGATCTGGCGTTGCCGGGAGCCGTGACCACATCCGCTCGCGGCCTTGATGCCCCCCCGGCAACTGCCGACCTCCCGAAGCCCACATTCGCTGCGCTAGGCCTCATGCCCGAGTTGCTGCGGGCCGTTGCCGAGCAGGGCTATCGGGAACCAACGCCGATCCAGTTGCAGGCCATTCCCCCTGTACTGCAACGGCGCGACCTGATGGGCTGCGCCCAGACCGGCACCGGGAAAACGGCGGGCTTCGCGCTGCCGATTCTCCAGTTGCTTGCGCCGCAGGCCAATACCAGTCCCTCACCGGCGCGGCATCCGGTGCGCGCGCTGATCCTCACTCCCACACGGGAACTCGCCGCTCAGGTCGAGGAAAGCGTTCGCACCTATGGCAAGCACCTGGCGCTTCGCTCCGCCGTGGTCTACGGGGGCATCGACATCGGTCCGCAAATCAAGGCGCTTCATGCGGGCGTGGAGATCCTGGTAGCGACGCCGGGCCGGCTGCTCGATCACCTGCATCAGAAAACACTGAACCTGTCGCGGGTGGAGATCCTGGTGCTCGATGAGGGTGACCGGATGCTCGACATGGGATTTCTCCCCGACATCAAGCGGATTCTTTCGGCCCTTCCGCCTCGACGGCAAAACCTGCTCTTCTCGGCCACGTTTCCGGAAGAAGTGCGCAGGCTCGCGAAGGATCTTTTGCACGCACCCACTACGGTTGAAGTCGCCCGTCGCAACGCCCCCGCCGACCTCGTCACGCATGAGATCCACCTGGTGCCCGAACCGCGAAAGCGGGCGTTGCTTGCGCACCTTATCCGCAGCCGGGACATGCGCCAGGCGCTGGTGTTTGTCCGCATGAAGCGCGACGCCAACCGCCTGGCGCGGCAACTGCAGCAGGATGGCATCCTGGCCACGGCCATCCACAGCGATCGCACGCAACAGGAACGCACCCAGGCGCTGGAGGACTTCAAGCAGGGCAAAGTCACCACGCTGGTCGCTACCGACATCGCGGCACGGGGTCTCGATATCGAGGAGTTGCCCTACGTCATCAACTACGAGCTTCCCTACACGCCGGAGGATTACGTGCATCGTATCGGCCGCACCGGGCGCGCCGGCCTGCCGGGAGATGCGATCTCGCTGGTCAGCCCGGACGAGGCAAAGCTGCTCGAGGACATCGAGCGCATCCTGAAGCGAAAACTCCCGCGTGCGCCCGCGCAGAGCTTCGCTGAACACGGCCGTGGCCCGCGTTCCGGCGACCGGCCCCGGACGCAGCGCCCCAGGCAGCCACCGCGCCAGCATGCGCCGCTCGCAAAGTCCACGGGGCCATCCTTCGACTTCACCAAGCCCTACGAACCGCAGGGGCCTGGCCAGACCCCGCCGAAGGAAACGGTGCCGCCCGTGCGACGGGGGCCGACCCGGCCCACGGCTGCCTTGCTGGGCGGCCGTCCGAAGCGCGACAAGGAGTGACCACTGCGCCCCTTGGGGCGCAATCTCTCCCGATGCGACCGGCTAAGAGGAACCGAATCAGGATACTGCCTCGAGAGATAACCGATGGAGCAGCACACGAAATCCCCCACGGGTACTGTTACTGCCCGGGACCTCAGGACCGTGCTCGCCGATGGCGCCGAGATCGCGCTCCTCGACGTGCGCGAGGCCGGGCAATTCGGCGAGTCGCATCTGCTCTTCGCCGTGCCTCTGCCATACAGCCGGCTCGAGCTCGATGTCACAACTCTGGTGCCGCGGCGTTCGACGCGCATCGTACTTTGCGATGACCGCGGAAGCGACGCCGCAGAGCTCGCAGCGCGCCGCCTTACGGCACTTGGCTACACCAACCTCTGCATCCTGGAGGGCGGCGTCGCCGGCTGGACCGCAGCCGGCTATCGGCTCTACAAGGGCGTCAACGTCCCGAGCAAGCTCTTCGGCGAGCTGATAGAGCACGCCTACCACACGCCCCGCGTGACGGCGCAGGAGCTCGTGCGGATGAAGGAAGCAGGGGAAAACTTCGCGATCGTCGACGGCCGCCCTTTGAGCGAGTACCGGAAGATGACGATTCCGGGCAGCACCTGCTGCCCGAACGCGGAGCTTCCGTACCGCATTCCCACGATGGTGCGGGATCCCCGCACCAAGATCATCGTGAACTGCGCGGGGCGCACGCGCTCCATTATCGGCGCACAGACGCTCATCAACTTCGGCATTCCCAACCCGGTCTATGCGCTGGAGAACGGCACGCAGGGCTGGTACCTATCCGATCTTCAGCTCGAGCGCGGCTCGGATCGCAAATACCCCGACCACGTGGACACGGCCCTCCTCCCCGCGCAGCAGGCAGCTGCAAGAAAGTTGATGGAACGCTTCGGTGTCCGACACGTATCGGCGCAGGAAGTGAACGCATGGTTGAATGACGCCACGCGCACTACGTATCTCTGCGATGTGCGCTCTCCCGAGGAATTCAGGAATGGCTCCCTGCCCGGCGCGGTGCACGCGCCCGGCGGGCAGCTCGTCCAGGCAACGGATCAATGGATCGGCGTGCGCCACGCCCGCATCGTGGTGATCGACGATGAAGGAGTGCGCGCCCCGGTGGTGGCGAGCTGGCTGAAACAGCTCGGATGCGACGCTTACGTGCTCGAAGGCGGAATTCGCGCCCCGCTGAAGGCTTCCGCCCCGGCGCGCCCTGCCCTGCCCGCACTCGAGACGATCTCTCCCTCCGCGCTGAAACGCGCGAGCGCCGCGGGGCAATATACCGTGCTCGAGCTGCGGCCCAGCATGGATTTTCGCAAGAGCCATGTGCCCGGCAGCCGCTGGAGCATCCGCCCTCGTCTCGTCGCGGCCGCAAAAGGCGCCGCGGGCACGATCGTGCTGGTCGCCGACGAGCCGGATATTGCACGCCTCGGCGCGATTGATCTTCTCGAGGCAGGATTCTCCGATCTGAAGCGTCTCGAAGGCGGCATTTCAGCCTGGACGCAAGCGGGCCAAGCAACCGACAAGTCCCCCACGATTCCGCCGGATGCAGAGTGCACCGACTATCTCTTCTTCGTTCATGACCGTCACGCGGGTAGTCGCGAAGCCATGAAGCAGTACCTCGCGTGGGAAACCGGCTTGATCGCCCAGCTCGACGAGCAGGAACGGGCCGCCTTCAGGATTGGCCCCGTGATGACTGATGGGTGACGAGTGGCGAGATACCGCGAGTTGAACGGCGGCGCAGCCGTCCGTTCGAACACGCGGAGTTAAAGCGGCGCCGCAGGCGTCCGCGTTTAACGTTTATTTGACGACGAGCTTCAGGTCCCGAACGATTTTTCCCCACTTGGCGTTCTCGGCCGCGACGAACTTGCCAAACGTCTTAGGATCGGTGGGCACGACGTCTGTTCCCAACCGCTGGTAGGCCTTTCGCACCTCCGGTGTCTGGAGCAGCTTCGTGACTTCGCGGTTGATCCGCTGGATCGCAGACACCGGGGTTCCCCGCGGCGCTAGTAGCCCCGTCCACAGCGCGGCATCATAGCCCGGCAGGGTTTCCCCGATGGCGGGAACGTTCGGCAGCTCCGGCGAGCGCTTGGCGGTCGTCACCGCGATGATGTTCAATTGCCCCGCCCGGTAGTGCGGCATGATGCTCGAGAGGCCAAGGCAGCCGATCTTGATCTGGCCGCCGAGGAGGTCGGAGCGCACCGGCCCGCTGCCCTTGTACGGGACGTGCACAATGTCGATACCCGCCATACTGACAAACAGCGCCTGGAAGAGATGCATCGCCCCGCCCTGTCCCGAGGAGGCATAGTCGAGCTTGCCCGGGTTCTTCTTCGCCAGCGCGATCAGTTCCTTCACCGACTTGACGCCAAGCGAGGGATGCACCACGAGCCCGTAGGGCTGGCTTGCCATCTGCATGATCGGTGCGAAGTCCCTCAGCGGATGGAACGGCGCCTTCTTGTACAGGTTCGGTACGATGGTGAATGGCGTCCCCGTCGCGAGCAAAGTGTATCCGTCGGGATTCGACTTCGCCGCGATGTCCATTCCGATCAAGCCTCCGGCGCCCGTGCGGTTGTCGATCACGACCTGCTCGCCCAAAACTCCCGGCAGCTTCGTTGCAACGATCCGTACCAGCACGTCGGTCGCCCCTCCTGCGCCGAACGGAATGATCATGCGAATGGGCTTGTTCGGGTACGCTTGGGCGGCAATCGCGCCCGCAGCAGCGTGCATGCCAAGGACAAATACCGTGAGCAAACCTAGTACACGCAGCTTCATGTTCCCTCCTCCTTCAATGGTTCGACGTGATGTGACCGTGCAAGTGTAGCCCATGACCGTCCACGACTCAAAGCCGCGCCGACGCGTGCCGCGTTTCGCAAGATGAAACGTCGCGCGTGCTAACATGAATTACGGCCGGTTCCAGATGTGTCCTTTCGGCTTGCGCGACTCGTCCGCCGTGGTCAACGTCGCACCAACTACCATGCTGATCATCAAGGAACTTTGCAAATCGTACGGCGGGGCGCGGCCGCGCGAATTGCTGCGCCGCCTTTCCCTTGAAGTCCGACGCGGCGAGTACGTCGCCATCCGCGGTGAGTCCGGCGTCGGCAAGTCCACGCTGCTCAATCTCGTTGCCGGGCTCGACCAGCCGGACAGCGGCAGCATTGTGCTCGACGGCACGGAGGTCACGGCGCTCGATGATTCCGCGCGCACCTTGCTGCGCCGACGTCGGATCGGCTTTGTCTTCCAGGCATTTCATCTGCTGCCGCACCTCACCGTGGGGCAGAATGTGGCGCTGCCTCTCGCCTTGAACGGCATCACGGGGGAAACGGCGGCGCAGCGCGTGGCAGAGATGCTCCGGGCCGTGAACCTCGCTGACGCCGCGAACACGTATCCGCGCGAGCTCTCCGGTGGAGAGATGCAGCGCGTGGCAATCGCGCGCGCGCTGGTTCACAAGCCGTTGCTGCTGCTCGCCGACGAGCCGACCGGAAATCTCGATCCGGACAGCGCGCTGCAGATACTGGCCCTGTTGCGCCGATGCGTGAAAAGCGAGGGGGGCTCCGGCATTCTCGTGACCCATTCCGAGCGCGCCGCGGCGACCGCGGACCGGGTGCTGACGCTCACGATTGACGGGCTGGAGCCCGCCTCACCATGACCGCAGTCGCAGCAACGTTCTTTGACAAGAGGCGTGCATTGTTGCAGACGCTCGTCCTTGGACCGTTGCGCGAGAATCCCGCGCGCACCCTCCTCGCCGTGCTTGCAATTGCCCTCGGCGTCGCGCTCGGGGTCGCAGTTCACCTCGTCAACGCCAGCGCGATCAACGAGTTCGAGATCGCGGCGCGGCACCTGGCCGGCGAAGCCGATCTCGTAATACGCGGTCCACGCGGCGGTTTCGACGAGGCGCTGTACCCGAGGCTCGCGCGTCTGCCGCAGGTCGAAGCGGCGAGCCCGGCCGTGGATCTCGAGGTGCCGCTCGCCGATCGCGCCGGGAGCCTGCGTATTATCGGTTTCGATCCCCTGCAGGCGGCGCGCGTGCGGCCTTCCCTCGTGCCGGAGGACTACGCGCTGCTCACCGACCTGTTCGATCCGGATGCGGTAATCCTGTCGGCCGCGGCGGCGCAATGGCTCGGGCTCGCGCCCGGCGCCGAGCTTCGTGTCCGCGTCGGAACCCGTCCCGTCGCGCTGAAAGTGATCGGGACGTTGCCGGGATCTGCCTATCGCCAGCGCCTCGGAGTGATGGATATCGCCTCGGCGCAGTGGCGTCTCAGGCAGTTGGGGCGGCTCAATCGGGTTGCACTTCGCGTGAAGCCGGGGACCGACATCGAGGCGTTTCGCCGGGAGCTCGGGACGCTGCTGCCCCCGGGCGTTCAGGTGGAAACGCCGGACAGCGAAGGCGAGCACGGCGCTGCGCTCACCCGCGCTTACCGGCTCAACCTCGACATGCTTGCCCTGATCGCTCTTTTCACGGGAGCGTTCCTGATTTTCTCGTCGCAGGTGCTGGCATTGCTGCGACGCCGGGCGCAATTGGCGCTGTTGCGCGCGATGGGCCTGACGCGGTCGGAACTCGCCGGATATCTCGTCGCCGAAGGCGCAGCCGTGGGCATCGTCGGCGCCGCAATCGGTATTGCGGCCGGCTATGCACTTGCGCGCGGCGCGCTTTTTTTCGTCGGCGCGGATCTGGGCGCAGGTTACTTTCGCAGCATCGTCGCGGAGCTTGCCGTCGAGCCCGAAGTGCTGGCTGCATTCTTCGCGCTGGGCGTGCTGTTTGCGGTCCTCGGCACAATCGGTCCGGCATGGGAGGCGGCCCAACGCCCGCCCGCCCGCGCCTTGCGCGCCGGAGACGAAGAAGAGCCGCTCAAGCGTGCGCGCTACCCCGCATCGGGGCTTGTGGCCATTGTCGCGGGGCTGCTACTGACGAGTGCTCCCCCTGTCGACGGCCTTCCGATCGCCGGTTATGCGGCGATCGCGCTCATTCTGCTCGGCGCGGTTCTCCTCATGCCATGGCTCGCGGCGTCACTATTCGGGCGGCTCCCGGTGCCAGCCGGGGCGCCGGCCGCCGTCGCCATTTCCCAGCTGAAGGCCACCCCGCGGCGGTCAGCCATCAGCATCGCCGCGATCGTCATCAGCTTCAGTTTCATGGTGTCGATGCTGATCATGGTGAGCTCGTTCCGCGTATCGCTCGAAGCGTGGCTCGAGCGCATGCTGCCGGCCGATCTCTATCTGCGCGCGGCGCGCTCCGGTGAAACCGCTTTTCTCACTCCCGAGGAACAGCACCGCATAAGCTCGATACCGGACTTCGAACGGGTGCAGTTTCTGCGCGCACAAACCGTGCTGCTCTCGCCGCAACGCCCGCCCGTGAACCTGCACGCCCGGCCGATCGACCCGGCCGACGCCGGCCAGGTGCTGCCGCTCGTTGTCCCCGCGCTGGTGCCGGGCGCCGGCGCACCACCGCCCGCGTGGATATCCGAAGTTGCCGCCGACCTTCACGGACTGCGGCAAGGGGACGTCCTGCGCCTGCCGCTCGGCGGCGAATTCATGGACTTTACCGTTGCCGGTATCTGGCGCGATTACGCGCGGCAGAACGGGGCGATCGTTATCGACCGCGGGCTCTACGTCCGCGCTACCGGCGACCGCCTCGCCAACGACGCGGCGATCTGGCTGCGTTCGGGTGTCGACGCGGCAAAGGCGGAGCGGGCATTGCGCGGAGCACTCGCCCCGGACGCGGTCGTCGAAATTACCTCGCCCGGGACTGTCCGTGCCTCATCGCTGCAGATTTTCGACCGCACCTTCACAATCACCTACGCGCTCGAGATCGCCGCCATCGTCATCGGTCTCTTCGGAGTCGCGGCAAGCTTCGGAGCGCAGGCCCTCGCCCGCCGGCGCGAGTTCGGCGTGCTTCGTCATCTCGGGATGACGCGAGGTCAGATTGCCGCGATGCTCGGGCAGGAAGGAGCAGTGGTGGCAGGCCTCGGCGTCGCGGCCGGGCTCGCCGTGGGGTGGCTGGTCGGCCTCATCCTGATCCACGTGATCAACCGGCAGTCCTTCCATTGGAGCATGGATCTGCACATGCCGTGGGCACCTCTCGCAGGGCTCGCAGCGCTCATCATCGCCGCGGCCGCTTTAACGGCCGTCTGGAGCGGCCGGGCAGCGATGAGAGACGATGTCGTTCGCGCCGTCCGCGAAGACTGGTAATGCGTGGTGGGGGACGATTGATGAGCGACAAGACACGACGCATGTTCAGCAGGCGACGCGCATTGACGTGGCTGGCAGGAGCTTTTCTCACGCCCGACGTCTTGGCGCAAACCACAAGTCCTTCGCCACCTGGCACCCGGCACCCGTCGACCGTCACGCCTTTTGCGCCGGTGGTGCCGGGCTACCAGCTTCAGTTTCCACGTGACACGGGAAGTCATCCTGAATTCCGCATCGAATGGTGGTACGTCACGGGCTGGCTTCAGGCGGAGGGGCAGCCGCTCGGTTTCCAGGTCACGTTTTTTCGCGCCAGGCCGGAGCTCCGTCATGAAAATCCGAGCACGTTCGCGCCGCGCCAGGTCATGGTCGCGCACGCTGCGCTGTCCGACCCTCGTCACGGTCAGCTCATCAGCGCCCAGAGGGCGGCGCGCGCGGTGTTCGAGCTAGCAGGAGCAGCGCTGGGCGACACCCGGGTCTGGATCAAGGATTGGAGGCTCGAGCGGCACGAAGCAGGCTATCGTGCCGCCATCGCAGACAACACGCTCCAGATCGAGCTCTCACTTACGCCGTCCCAGCCGCCGCTCCTGCAGGGAATGCGGGGCTTCAGCCGCAAGGGACCCGCGCCGGAATCGGCAAGCTACTACTACAGTGAGCCGCATCTGAGAGTCAGCGGAACGGCGTCGCACAGCGGCATCCGCCGGGCGGTGACGGGCAGCGCCTGGCTTGACCATGAATGGTCCTCCAGCTATTTGCCGCAACAGGCGTCCGGATGGGACTGGATTGGAATCAATCTCGCCGATGGCGGCGCGCTCATGGCGTTCCGCATGCGCGACCGGCGCGGTGGCGCCTTCTGGGCGGGAGGAACGCATCGCCGAACCGACGGAATGGTTGAAACGCACGGGCCGACCGACGTGCTTTTCGTGCCCCGGCGTGAATGGCGTTCTCCGCGCACCGGAACCGCCTATCCCGTTTCGTGGATGGTTCGGGCGGGTGCACTCGAGATCACCATCGAGCCGCTGATGGACGATCAGGAGCACGATACGCGGTCCTCGACCGGCGCGATCTATTGGGAAGGAGCGGTGCGTGCCTACGGTGGCGGCGTTGAAGTCGGCCGGGGTTACCTGGAGCTTACGGGTTACTGGCGCCGCCTGAGCCTCTAGGCGTTCCAGACACAAGCGTGCGGCATGGCAAGCCGCCGATCTCAGTTAAGTTTGGGCGGCGGGCTGGCCTGCGCTGCGACGGGTTCCTGACTGCCCGGGTGCAGCGCGAGATCAATATCCCAGTCAGCTTTAGCCACCGCCTCGCGCAGCAGGCGCGAAAGGATGTGCAGCAGCTTCGTATCGAGCGTCATGTCGATGCCCTGCCCCTGCTGCGGATGCAGGCTGAGGATCTGCGTCGAGCCGTCGCGACGTTTGCCCTGCGCCTTCGCGAGCACGACCGGCGCTTCGCCAAAAGGCATGGTACGCGGCGTTTCCTCGAACTTCCTGGAATAGTTGGCCTGCTGCGCGTATCCCTCGTGCTGGATATCGAGCACCGTGCGGCGCGCTTGAGCATCGTGTTGCTGCTGCACCGCCTGATCCCACTCCAGCATCTGAACCAGCATGCCCCACAGTCGCTTGACGAAGCGCCGGGTGAGCCAAAAGCGGAACTCGCTGCCCTCGGTCGTGGACAGGCGAAGGAGAATGCGATCCTGCGTTTCGTCGTAGCGGACCTGGATCTGGTGAATGGCCATGGCCGGGCGCTGAGGTGGCCTCGTCACCGTCTATTCTATTTTCTACCGACCTCGCGAGGAAAGCCCCGTCCGCCCGGGGCCCGTGACGGCCGAGACGGCTCGCCGCCCCTAGGCCGCGACGGCCGCCGGGGCCTTGTCGAACACGATCGCGCCCTTCTTGGCATCAACGCGGATCGTATCCTTCGGCGCGAAGCGTCCCTCCAGAATCGCCTTCGCGAGCGGGTTCTCCACCTGCTGCTGGATCGCGCGCTTGAGCGGCCGCGCGCCGAAGAGCGGATCGAAGCCGACCGATGCAATCTCTTTCAGCGCTGCGTCGGTCACCTCCAGCCGCATTTCGAGGCTCGCCAGCCGCTTCTCGAGGTAGCCCATCTGGATCTTCGCAATCGCCTTGATGTGCTTCTCGTCGAGCGCATGAAACACCACGATCTCGTCGATGCGATTGATGAACTCCGGCCTGAAATGAGCCTTGACCTCGCCCAGCACTGCGAGCTTGACGACCTGGTAGTCGTCGCCGGCCATCTGCTGGATCATCTGCGAGCCGAGATTGGAGGTCATCACGATCACGGTGTTTTTGAAGTCCACCGTGCGTCCCTGTCCATCGGTCATGCGCCCGTCGTCGAGAACCTGCAGCAGCACGTTGAACACGTCCTGGTGCGCTTTCTCGATCTCGTCGAGCAGGATCACCGAGTAGGGCTTGCGCCGCACCGCCTCCGTGAGATACCCGCCTTCCTCGTACCCGACGTAGCCCGGCGGCGCGCCGATCAGCCGCGCCACCGAGTGCTTCTCCATGAATTCCGACATGTCCACGCGAATCAGGTGATCCTCGGAGTCGAACAGGAACTCGGCAAGCGCCTTGCACAGCTCCGTCTTTCCCACCCCCGTCGGACCCAGAAACAGGAACGAGCCGTACGGGCGCTTCGGGTCACCCAGCCCCGCGCGCGAGCGCCGGATGGCATCCGCGACGAGCTTGACCGATTCGTCCTGGCCGACCACGCGCTGGTGGATTCGTTCTTCCATCCGCAGCAGCTTCTCGCGTTCGCCCTGCAGCATTTTCGAGACGGGAATTCCGGTCCAGCGCGAGACCACCTCCGCGATCTCCTCGGCCCCGACCTGGGTGCGAAGCAGTCGCGGCTTGCCGGCTTTCGGCCTGTCTGCCTGCTTGAGCTGCGCCTCGAGCTGCGGAATCTTCCCGTACTGGATCTCGGAGACCTTCTGCCACTCGCCCTTGCGCTTGGCCGCCTCCATCTCCACCTTCAGGCGATCGAGCTCTTCCTTGATGTGCTGCGAGCCCTGGACCTGGGCCTTCTCAGCTTTCCAGATCTCCTCCAGATCCGCGTATTCCTTCTCGAGCCTCTGGATCTCCTCGCTAAGAAGCGCAAGGCGCCGCTGGGAAGCTTCGTCCTTCTCCTTCCTGACCGCCTCGCGCTCGATCTTCAGCTGGATCAACCGCCGGTCGAGCCGGTCCATCTCCTCCGGCTTCGAATCGATCTCCATCTTGATGCGAGAGGCCGCCTCGTCGATAAGGTCGATCGCCTTGTCGGGGAGGAAGCGATCCGTGATGTAGCGGTGCGAGAGCTCGGCTGCGGCCACAATCGCGGGGTCCGTGATATCGACACCGTGATGCACCTCGTACTTCTCCTGTAATCCGCGGAGAATGGCGATAGTCGCCTCGACAGAAGGCTCATCGACCAGCACCCGCTGGAAGCGCCGCTCCAACGCCGCGTCTTTCTCAACGTACTTGCGATACTCGTTGAGCGTCGTGGCGCCGACGCAGTGCAGCTCGCCGCGAGCCAGCGCGGGCTTCAGCATGTTGCCCGCGTCGATCGCGCCCTCGGCCTTGCCCGCACCGACCATCGTGTGCAGCTCGTCGATGAAGACAATCGTCTGGCCAGCGTCCTGCGCGATTTCCTTGAGAACGGATTTCAGCCGCTCCTCGAATTCACCGCGATACTTCGCGCCGGCCAGCATCGCCGCCATGTCGAGCACCAGCACGCGCTTGCTCTTCAGCGACTCCGGAACCTCGCCGTTGACGATGCGCTGAGCGAGCCCCTCGACAATTGCGGTCTTGCCGACGCCAGGCTCGCCGATCAGCACGGGGTTGTTCTTGGTCCGGCGCTGCAGGATTTGTATGACCCGGCGAATCTCATCATCGCGCCCGATGACGGGATCGAGCTTTCCGGTGCGCGCCTGCTCGGTCAGGTCGAGCGTGTAGCGCTTGAGGGCCTCGCGCTGCCCTTCCGCTTCCGCGCTCTGCACGTTTTCTCCGCCGCGCACCGCGTTGACCGCAGCCTCGAGCGCTGCCCGGTTCGCGCCATTCTGCTTGAGGAGCCTGCCGGTCTCGCCCTTGTCATGGAGCGCTGCCAGCAGGAAGAGCTCGGATGCGACGAACTGGTCGCCGCGCTTCTGCGCCTCCTTGTCGGTCAGGTTGAGGAGATTCGCGAGCTCGCGCGATACGTTGACCTCGCCCCCCGCGCCTTCGACTCGTGGCAGCCGCTCGATGCTCCGCTCCAGTGCGGAACGCAGGCCCGCGACGTTCGCCCCGGCGCGCCCCAGCAGCGACGCCGTGCTGCCGTCCTCCTGGTTGACGAGCGCGAGCAGTAAATGCTGTGGCTCGATATAGGGGTTGTCGGCGCCCACCGCGAGACTCTGGGCATCGGCAAATGCCTGCTGAAATTTGGTCGTGAACTTGTCGAAGCGCATGTCCGGTCCGTCAGGGTTTGGCTATCCATGATATTGGGCGGTCCGGAGCGTTTTCAAGAGGCCGCGCCGCTGAAATTCCGCTTCAATCCAGCCACTTAGTGCAGCGGGATGAAAACCGGCAGTGGCCTCGCGTAGAATCGATCGCTGGCGCACCAGAGCACACGCAGGGGTCGAAAACGATGGAAACCGCAGATACCCTCCTGCTCGCCCGCGCGCAGTTCGGGCTGAATATCTCGTTCCATATCCTGTTCCCCGCCATCACCATCGCGCTCGCCTGGATCCTGGTCTACTTCCGGGCTCGCTACGCCCGGACCGGGGATGCCGCGTGGCTCGAAACGTACAAGCTCTGGACAAAGATATTCGCGCTCACCTTCGCGATGGGGGTCGTGTCCGGCGTCGTGATGTCGTTCCAGTTCGGCACCAACTGGCCCGGATTTATGAACACCGTCGGCAACGTGGCGGGTCCCCTGCTGGCTTTCGAGGTGCTGACCGCGTTTTTCCTGGAGGCGACCTTCCTCGGCGTGATGCTCTTCGGCATGAACCGGGTCCCGGGCTGGATGCATATGACCGCCACAGTGCTCGTCGCGGCCGGCACGACGTTGTCGGCGTTCTGGATCCTTGCGCTCAATTCGTGGATGCAGACGCCCGTCGGGCACGGCGTGGCAGATGGACAGATCGTCGCGGCGGACTGGTGGCAGATCCTGTTCACTCCGTCCTTTCCCTATCGTTTCACGCATATGCTTCTCGCCTCCGGGCTCACGGCCGCCTTCGTCGTCGCCGGGCTTTCGGCGTGGCGCCTGCTCAAGGCGCCGCGGGACGCGGCCGCTCAACGCACGCTGCGCACGGGAATCGTGATCGCCGCAGTCCTCGCCCCCGTGCAGGCCTACGTCGGCGATCTGCACGGACTCAACACGCTCGAGCACCAGCCGGCCAAGATCGCGGCAATCGAGGCGATCTGGAAAACGGAGCGCGGCGCGCCGCTCGTGCTTTTCGCGATCCCGAACGAGAAGGAGCGGCGCAACGATTTCTCGATCGAGATTCCAAGGGGAGCCAGCCTGATCCTTACGAACTCCCTCGATGGTGAAGTAAAGGGCATCAACGAATTCGCGCCGGACGTGCCGCCGGTTGCGCCGCTTTTCTTCGGGTTCCGGCTGATGGTCGGAATGGGCGTCCTGATGATTGCCCTGTCCTGGTACGGCGCGTGGCGCCTTCGACACGGGGTGGCGCCCCCGAGGTGGCTGCTCTGGACGTTCGCCGCGTTCACTTTCTCCGGGTGGGTCGCAACGCTCGCAGGCTGGTACGTGACCGAGATCGGCCGGCAGCCGTGGCTCGTTACCGGGATACTGAGAACTGCGGATGCTGTAGGTCCCGTGGGCGGGGCCGAGCTTGGCGCGAGCATGACGAGCTACATCATCACGTACACCCTGTTGCTGGCCGCATACGTGGTCGTGCTGACCCATCTCGCCGGCAAGGGCGCCAGCAGCACGGCCGCTTCGGGCTCCCCGTTGGCAGGAGTGGCGGCATGAGCATAGATCTCCCGGTCATCTTCACCGTTCTGATGGGCGCGGCGATCCTCGCCTACGTCATACTGGATGGCTACGACCTTGGCGTCGCCATGCTCATGCCGGCAGGGAGCGCCGCTGAGCAGGAGCGAATGGTAGCGTCGATCGGCCCTTTCTGGGACGCCAACCAGACCTGGCTCGTGCTGGGCGTCGGATTGCTGCTCGTCGCGTTTCCGGCCGCGCACGGAATTGTCATGACCGCGCTCTACCTTCCCGTCATCGCCATGCTGGTCGGGCTCATGCTGAGGGGCGTCTCGTTCGAGTTCCGCGTGAAAGCAGAAGGCTGGCAGCGGGAAATGTGGCACTGGCTGTTGTGGTTCGGCTCTTTCGTCATGGCCGTTGCACAAGGGCTGATGCTCGCCAGCTACATCACAGGGTTCCAGACAGGCTTCGGATATTTCCTGTTCGGGCTGGTCGTAGCGGGGGGCGTGTGCGGCGGTTACGTGCTTCTCGGCGCAACCTGGCTCATCTGGCGCACGGACGGAACGCTCCAGCGAAAGGCGGTGGCGTGGACGCACTGGGGCCTTCTCTGGGTCGCGGTCGGCGTCGGCTTCGTGAGCCTGGCCACGCCGTTGGTCAGCGAGACGGTGTACCACAAATGGTTCGATTTTCCGCGCACGCTCGCCCTGATGCTGCTGCCGCTCGCAACCGGCGCCGCGTGGGTCTGGATCTGGCGCACGGCAAGCGCAGTGAGAAGAGGAACGGCCACGCTTGACTGGCTACCGTTCGTCGGGACGGTCGCGCTCTTCGTCCTCTCGTTCGCCGGACTCGCGTACAGCCTTTTCCCCTACGTCGTGATGGACCGCATGACAATCTGGGAAGCCGCCGCCCATCCATCCTCGCTGAAGCTCGTGCTGGCCGGTGCGCTCGTGGTGCTGCCGTTCATCGTTGGCTACACGATCTATGCCTACCGCGTGTTTCGCGGCAAGGCGCCGGCGAGACTTTACGAGTAACAACGGCGTCGGCGCCCTCTCGTACGGCAGCTCCGTCCCGCCAGCCGATCGAACGGTATACTAGGCCCCCCCCCCGCCCTCGCCGGGTCGACGCTGGCGCGCGGGGCATTTCTGCTACTGCCTTGACACAAGAAAGGACGTTCCATGATCTATGAAGTGAGAACCTATGACCTCAAGCCGCGTGCCGTTCCCGAGGTCGAGAAGCGGTTCGGGGAGCTCTACGAGGCCAAGCGCCGCAAATACTCCGAGCTCGCTGCGTTCCTGCATACGGAGATCGGGCCGCTCAATCAAATCGTCCACATCTGGCCTTACAAGGATATGGAAGAGCGCTCGCGCATTCGCGCCCAGGCCGTCAAGGACAAGGCCTGGCCGCCGAACATCGGCGAATTCATTCTGAGCATGCGCTCGGATATCTTCATTCCTTTCGAGATTTCACCGGAGCTCAAGCCGGGCAGCGTAGGACCGTTCTTCGAGATGCGCACCTATACCTACGCGTCGGGCCAGCTGCCGATCATCATGAAGAACTGGGCCAGCGCGATCCAGGGGCGGCTCAAGTACAGCCCCCTCACCGCGGCATGGTACTCAGACGTCGGCGGCCTGAACAAATTCGTCCACATCTGGCCCTACAAGACGCTCGACCAGCGCTGGGAAATACGCAACAAGATCCGCGCTGAAGGCGTCTGGCCGCCCTCAGAGCTCGCCGAGAAGCGCGGCGAACCGGGCTACCAGCTGCTCAACCAGGAAAACAAGATACTGATGCCCGCCGCGTTTTCCCCGCTCAAGTAATCCGGTCACTCGGGATGTGCTTCGCCGCTACGGGCGCTGTTCCCGTAGCGGATAAGACACGCAGTGCGGAGCCCATGGACCTGGCACTCCAAATCGAGCGTGATGTCGCCGCAGCCCTCGCTGAGGACGTGGGCAGCGGCGACGTCACGGCCGCGCTGACCCCCGGGTCGGCCCTCGCCCGCGCGCAGGTCGTGGCGCGTCAGAATGCCGTGTTGTGCGGCCGCGCCTGGTTTGATGCCTGCTTCCGCAAGCTCGATCCGGGGATGGACATCGGATGGCGGATCGCGGAAGGTGCTGAGGCATCGCGCGGGCAGATCGTGTGCGGCGTCAACGGTAACGCGCGAGCCCTCCTCACGGGGGAGCGAACTGCGCTCAACTTCCTGCAATTGCTCTCGGCCGTCGCCACGACCACAAGCCGGTACGTGGCGGCGGTCTCGGGAACGCGCGCAAAGATCGTCGATACCCGAAAAACGCTGCCAGGACTGCGCGCTGCGGAAAAATACGCCGTGCGGGTTGGCGGCGGCGTGAATCACCGTATGGGTCTCTACGATGCAATCCTTCTCAAGGAAAATCACATCGCGGGTTTCGGCGGCGTACGGGCCGCGCTGACAGCGGCGCAAAAGTCAGCCGCCCGGGGAGTCTGGATCCAGGTCGAGGTGGAGACGCTCGACCAGTTGCGACAGGCGCTCGACGCCGGCGCGACGATGATCCTTCTCGACAACATGAGCCCCGATCATATGAGCGAGGCGGTCAGGATCTCCGCGGGCCGCGCCGAGCTCGAGGCCTCGGGCGGGGTGACGCTCGACAATGTGCGCGCGATCGCGGAGACAGGCGTGGACAGGATCTCCATCGGCGCGCTGACGAAGGATATAGAAGCGGTCGATTTCTCGATGCGGCTTGAAGCTTGAACCGCCAAGAAAGTGAATCAATATCGAACCGCCGAGACGCCGAGAGAAGCAAAGAGATCAAGAACCAGTCGAACCACGGAGATACGGAGAGAACCCCCACTTACTGGTCCGGCTCGGGAATTCAAGTAATCTTGCTGTTGTTCCCGCCTTTGGTTCTCTCGGCGTCTCGGCGGTTCAATCAGGATTCTTGCTTCGCCGGGCGCCGCGGCAGCTCAATCACTGTTCTTGCTTCTCTTGGCGGTTCAGGCTTTCAGGTGTTCGCGGATCACCCGCTCGATCTCCTTCAGCTCCGCGTCCACGGTCAGCGGCTTCGCGCTCTGCGCAATGGCCGTATCGGGATCCTTGAG
>Ga0299906_10001414_pt1 | contig 20649 bp, 17 predicted proteins | sample RVTome_14_FD_200259 | JGI IMG/M metagenome (GOLD analysis project Ga0299906, IMG submission 200259) | Soil microbial communities from uranium-contaminated site in the Upper Colorado River Basin, Wyoming, United States - RVT145D125 (version 2) ...
AACATGGGCCTGGTACACGTGCATCTTTCCCGGCACGTCGATCTCCGGGCGGCGGCAACACGGGACCGTGAGGTGGACGATCTGTTTCAGGAGGGGTTGCTTGCTTTGGTCCGGGCGGCCATGTCGTTTGACCCCTTGGTTCATGAGCATTTCGCCCCATATGCACTGGTGCGGATCAAATCGGCGGTGAGCTTGGCGCTGCATGAGCGCTTCAGCACGCTACGGGTGCCGGCGAAAGTGCGGCGGCAAATCGCCCGCGGACGACGGGAGACCGAATCCGCTCAACCGGAATCTGCGCAACCTGAACCGGGAGGGGATGCGCCGACCGTGGTCGCTCTGGGCGAGGCGCAGCGACGTTTGACGGCGTCGCCGCGGACCGAGCCTTGTGAGGCGTCCGGTCCGACGATGCGCGAGCGTCTCGGTGAGCTGTGCACCGCAGCCGTCGAAGAAGCGGCGGCGGCGTGGTGTCATGGTGGGCGTCGGATCACGAGGCGGACCGAACTCGTGAATCGCGTCGTCCACGATCGCTTGCTGGTGCCGGAGGCGGAGGACCGCACGTCGCTGCGAAGGATCGCGGGCGACGTGGGCGTTTCCGTCAGCTATGTGATCAGTTGTGAGCGGTTTCTACTGGGGCGCACGGCCCAACGGCTCGAGGATGATCCCGAATATCGCCTGATCCGTCGGACGGTTCGCCGGGACGCCGATGATTGGAACACGGTGATTGACGCCGACTTCCGCTCCGCAGTGCGTCAGGCGTGGCGAGAGAGATTGCGGGCAAGGTTCGGGCGTCTGGACGCCGCGGGGCAGGGCGTTTTTCTGAGTCGTGTAGTGGCCATGACCGGTGTGACGGTCGAACGGCTGGCGGCGGAGATGCTGGAGCAACTCTCCGAAGCACAGATGCGGGAACTGGTGGTGAACGCGCCCGTGTTCGAGGACGCCGCGCGCGCGGATACCGGTCCGGCTCGGCCGGTTCGGACCGGTCGATCCCATGATCCAACCGGACCGGCGGACGAAATCACGCCAACCGACGCATCGTCCGGTCGTCGATGTGACCCGGATGGGCGCGGAGCCGAGACGGTGCGTAGGGGGCGTCGGTCGCTTGATCGGGTGCGCACCACGCCGTAGGGTGGCCGGTCGTGGCCTCGACGATCTATCAGCTTGAGGTGCGTTTGCCCGGCACCGGCGCCGGCACTGGGCCGATCCGGGTCGACCTGCCGCTTCCCGGGGCGCGGGTCGGGTCCGATCCGGCTTGCTCGGTTCATCTCGACGAAGAACGGATTCCTGTGCGGTGGCTTGACGTTCGGGTCGAGGGTGATCGGGTGACGTTCACCGTGCTCGACGGGGCCGAGCCGGTCTCGCTGACGGTACCGGTCGGGCATTGGAGCGTCTTGTCGGCCGCTCACGTGCGGGTCGTGCCCGCGGCACGGACGACGTATCAGACCGAGGTGCTCGAGGCGCGGTTCGACGAAGTGTTCGCCGCCGTCGGTGATCCCGGCTGGGCCGATCCGTATCTCGAACTGTTCGACAACGATCCGCCGACCCGATTCGCGATCACGGTGGGACAGACGGTCTGGATCGGGCGGCGGAAGAAAGAGTGCGACATCGCCCTGTCCGATGCCGAGGACCGGATCTCCCGCCGTCACGCATCGATCCAATGGCAAGGTGATTTACCGTTCCTGCGCGACAACTCGAGCAACGGTACCTTGTGGCAACGTCCCTCGGCCGCCGAGGATTATCGCGCGATCGGTCGGGATCAGCCGCTGGTGCACGATGATCGGTTTCGCATCGGCCCCTGGACGTTGCGCTTTTGTTGGCCTCAAGCGACGCTGGCTGACGAGGTCGGCGACATCGCGGCCGCTCGGGCGGAACCGGTTTCGCGGTTCACGAAGACGGCATCACCCCGGCGGGCGCGGCAGGTGAATTGGCTTTTCTGGTGTGCGTCGGCGCTGGCGGTGCTGTGTGTGGCGGGTATCGTGTGGATCTTGGCGGGTTGACCGTCGGCATGAATGCGTTTTCATCAAGGACACAGAGTAAGGGAGCACGAATGGATCTGGCGAGTACGATCAAGGGAACGAGTGTCGAGTCGTATTTTCCGGCCGGGTGGGACTTGGCCGCGATCGAGCGGTGCATTCAGGACGACCCGGCCGAGATCGAAAAGCGCGAGCGCTGGTGGCACCCTAGGTTCGAGCTCGTCGCGTGTGACACCCTCGACGATTTCGGCGTCATGAAGGGGCATGAAATCGCGATGACCATTCGCCGGGCCCGCGAGGCCAAGCGCGCCCTGGCCATGATCCTGCCCGTCGGGCCGATGGGCATGTACCGCTGGGCCGTCTACTTTTTGAAGGCGTGGGGCGTTTCGGCGAGCCATGTCAGCGCGTTCACCATGGACGAGTGGTCCGACGCGGCGGGCAATACGATTCCCGCCTCGCGACCGGGTTCGTTTCGCGGGGCGATGGAGACGGCGTTCTACGGTCCGCTCGGCAAGCTGACCGTGCCGCGAAAGCAGCGGTTCTATGCGCTCAAGAACGTGCTGCCGACGTACGGGCCGCGCATGGCCGAGCTCAAGAAGCAAGGCGCGGCCTCCGTGGTGGTCTTCGGGATGGGACGCGCGTGCCACATCGCGTTTTGGGAGCCGCACTTCGCGGCGGAGTTCAAGTCCGAAGCGGCCTGGAAAAAACCCGAGTATCGCATCGCGGCCAGCCTGCACCCGATGACCATCGAGCAGAACGCGCTGACCTCGTTCAAGAGCCGGTCGACGCGCGTTTCGTGCAACGCCAACACCATCGGCCCGGGCCTGTTCCTCAAGACCGACACGATCATCGGCGGAGCCGAGGGCGTCTTCGGCCGCGGCATGCAATGGCAGGGCATGACGCTCTGGATGACCCTGCATCAGAAACCCACGCCGTGGATCCCCAGCACCTACATGACCACCCGACCGGGGCGGTTGTTCTACGTGCGAGATCTTGCCGGACCGCTGATCGCCGAGGCGAACTGAGTGGATCTGTCGCCCGTCCCGAAGCTAAAGATAGCGTTTCAGTCGGCGGTAGTTCGCATCGATGCGTTGGCGCAGGGTTGTTGAAGCGTCCTTGCGTGACGGTGTGCCGGTCGTGGCCAGGGCGATGAACCAGCGTACGAGCAGGTCGAAATCGTCGAGGTCGATGTACTCGGACGCGATCTTGCCGGTGCGACGGTTCATGTTGTGGTAGTTGCCCAGGGCGAGGCAGATGCCGGTGGATTCCCGGCCATACGCGCGGTAGGCCGTCGTTTCACACGCCCCGCCGTCCATGAGCTTGCGTTGGTAGCGGAACGATCGGTTGCTACGACCTAAGGCGTCGGCGACGTTGCGGCAGGTCGCGGTCAGGGTTGCGCTGAAGACGGTGGCCGAATCGCCCACGCGCAGGATCGGGCCTTGGCCCATCTTCGCGCCGGGTAGCTCGCTGCTGCATTCGACGGCGATGACTCGCGCGTTTCGGGCGAGCAGTCCGCTTCGGCACGCGGCGATCGCGCCGATGAACCCGATCTCCTCGGCACGGGTGAACAAGCAGTCGATCGCCACGGCGCCGCGTCGACGGCACAGTGCGTCGAGGGCGCAGAGCATGCCCGCCGCTCCGGCGAGGTCGTCGCAGGCGCGGGCGCCGATGCGCCGGCCGCGGACGCGCGGGTCGGGCAAGTCCCACATGCCCGGCGTACCGCGCGGGATCGGCTCGGCGACCGTTACTTCGACGCGTTCGACCCGTGACGGTTCGCCTTTGACTTTGTGTACGGTCTTGATTCGGCCGCGAACCCATCGCCCGTCGACGAAGAAGCGCACGCGTCCGCCGGGGAAGTAGTCGGCGAGGACGCCGCCGCGCCACGCCGCCCCTAGCACGCCGTTGCCGGTCATGCGCTCGGCGACGAACCCGGGATGGTCAAGGTGGGCGGCGAGCGTGATCGGGGCGCTTTGCGTCCGCCGTCCGCGACGCAGCGACACCAGTAGGTTGCCGTGTCGATCCGAGCGCGTCGTCAAGGCGGGTCGCTTCGCGCAAAAACGCTCGAGATAGTCCAGGACGTACCGTTCGACGAACGGTGCGGTGGGCAGGGTCAGCATGTCGGTGAGAATCTGCTGGTGTCGGGCGATCATGGCCCGAACGGTAGATGGCGCCGCGGGTGCGGTCAAGTCCGTGTCGTGTTCCAACCACGGCGAGAATTCAATCATCCGAGCCGCACGCGCCGGCGCGGGAGTTCCACGCTATGTGCCGGCTCACGTTCGAGAACCCGCTCGCTTGCACTCGCGGCTCGGATTACATGCCGTCAGCGTGATTCACTACATGAACTTGTGACGGCTCGGGTCAGTCGCTAGGATTCGTCAGGCGGTGTGGTCGGTTCGACCGAAAGAAACGACGTTACGTTTCGCGCCGGCGAGGGACCGCCGATCGGGCGGGTGTGACAGTGGCGAAAGGGGTCCGGCATTGACCGAGCGTCCGAAAGATGAGCTGCGCGTCTTCGCGGGCAGTGGCTCGAAACAGATCGTGCAGCAGATCTGCAAACATCTCGGGATTCAGCCGGGCCAGGCGGAGGCGATCCGTTTCTCCGACGACAACACGTTCGTGCGGGTCCTCGAGAACGTGCGCGGCAAGGACGTGTTCATCGTCCAGACGCTGAGTCCGCCGGTCAACGCGCGGTTCATGGAATTGCTGTTCTGGATCGACGCGTTTCATCGGGCGTCGGCCCGCGAGGTGACCGCGGTCATTCCGTATTTCTCGTACGCCAAGGGCGACAAGAAAGACGAGCCGCGGGTGTCGATCCGGGCGCGGGTCTGTGCCGACTGTCTTGAAGCGGTCGGCGTCAACCGGGTGCTGACCATGGATCTGCACGCTCCGCAGATTCAGGGATTCTTCCGTGTGCCGGTCGATCACCTGCTTGCCGCTCAGGCCTTGGTCGAGGAGGCGAAGAAGCTGGTCGACAACAACTGGGTGGTCGTCTCGCCCGACGCCGGGTACGCCAAGATGGCGCGCACGCACGCCCGGCTGCTCAACAACGCCTGGTTCGCGATGGCGGAGAAGATTCGACAGGGTCACGACGAGAACCCGCGGATCGACTACATCATCGGCGAGGTGAAGGGGAAGCGGGCGCTGATCGTCGATGATTTCACCACGTCGGGCGGGACGCTGATCGCCGTGGCCGAGCGCCTGATGGAAGAGGGGACGACGGAAGTGTATGCCGCGGTATCGCACGGCGCGTTGTCGCCCGGCGCGGCGGACAAAATCGCGCGCTCGCCGCTCAAGCGGTTGTTCATCACCGATACGATCGAGCACGACTCGAAGACGTTGCCCGCGAACGTCACGGTGGTCTCGGTGGCCGACCTGTTCGCCGAGGCGATCTACTCGATATTCAACCGGACCAGCGTCAGCCGACTGTTCCCCGACGACGCGCCGATCCCCGACGACGAGTGATCCGCACGAAGCGAATCGCGTCGTCTCGCCGTCCACGCGGAAACGAGGGATTCCTTCATGATGCCCAGCAGGCACCTTCCGTGCATGACCATGCTCGTCGTCACCGCGGCGGGTTGTTCGTCTTCGCACCCGTCGCTCGCGCCCGAGATGCCGTCGCCGGATCGGCCGAATCGCATTCCCGTCGTCGTCACCGAGGCGGAGCGCACGGCCGAGCGCCGGGTGAAAGAGTCGCGCTTGTCGGCGTACATGCGAGATCGCGATCTGGACGCGGTCGTCTTCACCACCGAACGCAATCTCAATTGGATCACCGCCGGCGGTGAGAACAACATCGTCCACGCCCAGCGTGAGGCCGGCCAGAAACTGGTGTTCATCCGCGAAGGACCGCAGACGTTCGACAAGTACTGCGTATGCCCGAACTTCGAGTATCCGCGGTTGCGCGACGAAGAGTTCGTCGGCATGGGATATCGATTTCAGCCGTTCATCTGGCATGACGGAGAAGAGACGACGTTGAGCAGCCTGCTGGCCAACCGTCGCACCGCCGCCGACGGACCGCTCACCGCGCCCGTCGCGCAGGTCGTGCGGGGTGATGTTTTCGAGGTCGACTCGGCTGCTTTGTGGTATCCACTCACCACGAGCGAGATCAAGAAGTACAAGTGGCTCGGCCGAAAGAGCGCCGAGATTCTCGACGCCCTCGCGAGATCCATCGAGCCGGGGCTGACCGAGTTTGATTTACAGTATTTGATCGAGAAGGAGTTCTGGTACTGGGACATCTTCCCGACCGTCAATCTGGTCGCGGTGGACGATCGGCCGGTGAAATACAAGCACAATCCGCCCGTCGGCGCGCGATTCGAGCACTACTGCAATCTCAACGTCTGCGTACGGAAGTGGGGTCTGGTGTTGAGCTTCTCCCGGCTGGTCTGGGTCGGCGACCGAAACGCCGAGCTCGATCGGCTCGAACTCGCGTTCGAGAAGAACGCGCGCATCGCCGCGGTGATGTGGCACGCATCCCGGCCTGGCGCGACCCTGGGCGACGTGATTCGCGCCGCCCGACAAGCGTACGCCGACGAGGGGGAGCCCGACGCCTGGGACGCGCATCATCTCGGCGGGATGGTGGGGTACATCGAGCGGATCAACCTGGCCGGTCCTGACGATCCGACGCCGATCGTCTCGGGCATGTCCTTGGCCTGGAACCCGACCGTGGACGGCGCGAAGGTTGAAGACACGTTCATCGTCACCCCCGCCGGCGCCGATCCGATTGCGCCCGTGCTGGAGGATTGGCCGGTGATCGAGGTCGAGATCGAAGGGACGATTTACCGAATGCCCGGATTGCTGGTCCGGGAGGATTAACGCGGGTCGTCGGGAGCGTGTACCACCGTGCCCGCTCTTCGGCGCGGGACGGTGACCGTTACCGTACGCAGTTCCGGCTCGTCCAGGCCCAGATCGAGTGCGACCTTCACGTCATAGGTTCCGGGTGCGGCGAAGGTGTGTTCGGGTGACGCGACCTTCGATTTCGTTCCGTCACCGAAATCCCACACGTACGTTTGGGCCGGCGGCGAGGCGGTCACGCTCAGCCTTGTCGTCAGCGGACGGTCCTCGGCCACGTCATGGGCTCGCACCTGTATCCACGCATATTGCTGTACACACCGTCGGAAGAACGCGTACGCTTCTTCGGGGTGTCGCTTGTGGCTGCCGGTGGTCACTTCCTGGCTGACGAACATTTGCTGATCGCGCAGCCATGCGATGCTGTCCTTGCCCTGCTCACGGAGCGGGTCGACGGCGCTGTAGAGGATGTGGATCGGCTGATAGGGATCGAGCTTGTGGAGGGTCGGGCGGACGAAGCGTTCGTCGAAGTTGCCCTGGCGCACGGAGAGGGCCCGAAACACGTCCGGGTTGCGCAGCCCGGTATAGAGCACCGCGTAGCCGCCGCCCGACCAACCGGTGAGGAAGACGCGATCGGCCGGGATCTTGCGGGCGCCGCGCTGATGGTTGACCACCGAGAGGATGGTGCGTTCGTCCTGCTTCTGTCGGGCGATTTGCTTTTCCGCCGAGGGCGTGATGTCGCCCCGTGTGCCGATGAGCTTGGGAGCCGCGACGATGAACCGTTTGCTTTCGGCCAGGCTCTTCCATCGCTTGATTTGCAACGACGCGGTGTCCCACGGCGGCGTGCCGTGGCAGGTCACGATCAGCGGGTAGTCCCGATCGGGATTGTACGCCGAGGGAACATACAAATAGTACTCCGATTCGGTCTCCGGCTCGATCAGCAGCTCGACGTTCTCGAGCGTGTCGAACACGGCGCAGCCGGTAGTCGAGAACATCGTGATCACGGAGAACACAGCGATGATCATCGTCGATTGACGAAGGTGGACCATGGAGATAGACCTTTCTTGGACGAACCCGAGCGGGACATTATGCTCTCTCGGAAGTTCGCTGACAAACGACGCCCCCGACGGAGGGTGCGCGACCGGGGTGACACGCGTACCGGGTAAACGGTACGTCGACGCGTCATGCAGGTATGGGTCGGTTCTTGACCAGTCCGAAGCGCGAGCGGGGGTGTATCCCAGTACCATGCACGCGGAAATAAGACCCTCGCTTGCGCTGCGGGCTGGTCCGCTGCGTTGACGCTATCCTGATCCTTGCAATCATGTTTGTACACGGCCCAACGGAGACCGGCATGCCCCGGAAACAGGATCGTACCGCCCAGCGATTCGGCGCGCACATGTCGATTGCCGGGGGATTGCATAACGCTTGTACCGCCGGGGTCGAGGTCGGATGCGATTGCTTGCAGGTGTTCGTCAAAAACCAGCGACAATGGGCTGCGCCGCCGCTGACCGACGAGGCGATCCGGACGTGGAAGCGGGCGGTTCGGCAGACCGGGTTGTCGCCGGTGGTGGCGCACGACAGTTACCTGATCAACCTGGCCTCGCCGGACAACGCGGCCCGGAACAAGAGCATGGATGCGTTCATCGACGAGCTGACCCGCTGTGAGGCGTTGGGGATTCGCTATCTCGTGATGCATCCCGGAGCGCACATGGGTGAGGGCGAAGAAGCGGGGCTGCGGCGGATCGTCGGATCGTTCAACGCGATCCACAAATCGACGGCCGGCTACAAGGTGCGCACGCTGCTCGAGACGACGGCGGGGCAGGGGACCGCGCTGGGGTACCGCTTCGAGCATCTGGCCGGCATTCTCGACGGCGTGGCCGACGGGGAGCGTATGGATGTCTGCTTCGATACCTGCCACGTTTTCGCGGCCGGTTACGACTTCCGGCACGAGGACAAGTATGAGGCGATGGTGGCTGATTTCGACCGGCTCATCGGCACGCGGCGGGTCAAATGCTTTCACATGAACGACTCGAAGCGCGCGTGCGGCTCGCGCGTGGACCGGCACGACCACGTCGGCCAGGGCAAGCTCGGGCGGGCCGGGTTCAAGCACATCATCAACGATCGACGCTTCGCCCGGACCGCCAAGATTCTCGAAACGCCCAAGGGTGAGGACGGCAAGGGCCGGTCGCTCGACCGATTAAACCTGCAACGGATGCGGCGGATGATACGATAAACCGGTAAGCATGGGATTGCTCATTATGCATGACGCCAAGGGAACGACGCTGTCACGACGCGAGGTACTGGCCGCCGCGGCTTTGTCGTCGGCGCCGTCGCTGGCGGTTGCCGCCGGCGGTGACGCGGATCGATCGCACGCGGAACTCGAGAAGATCAAGGTACGGTTGTCGAAACCCGAGCCGATCAACTGGCTGATTACGGGTGATTCGATCACGCACGGCGCGTTGCACACGCACGGGTGGCGGTCGTATCCCGAGCACTTCGCCGAGCGCATTCGGTGGGAGCTTCGGCGGGTTCGCGACGTGGTGATCAACACCGGGATTTCGGGGGATACGGCCCCGGGCGTCCTGTCGGATCTCGAGCATCGCGTATTGCGGTTCAAGCCGACGGTGGTGTCGATCATGATGGGTATGAACGATGCGACGCGCGGCCCCGAGGGGCGGGACCGGTTCGTCAAGGCCTACCACACGATCATCGATCGCCTGCGGGCCGAGTCGAATGCGTTGCTGATGCTGCAGACGCCCAACCCGATCACGCCGGCTGTCACGGGGCGTCAGGACTTGCCCGCCTATGCCGAGCGTGTCCGTGCGATCGCAACCGAGCGGGGGACGGCGCTGGTCGATCAAGATGTGGCCTGGCGTCGGCGTAAGACGCCGCTGAACTATTTGCTGAACGACGGAACGATACACCCCAACCACAGTGGGCACGTGCTTTTTGCGCTGACGATGTTCGAGGCGCTGGGAATCCTGGACCCCGCGTCGCCGACCTGCCGACTGTATGTTCCCTAGGGTGTCTACCGGGGGTGGGCCGATGCCACGGATTGAAACGAAGCGCGACGGCGCGGACAGGAGATGATTCATGCGATGGCGTAAGCGTACGATTTCACACGGGCTGGCTTGGACGATGCCGGTATTTCTGTTGGGGGGGTGTGAGAACAGCGGCGGGACGATCGACATCATTCAGGCGAGCATCGCCTTGATTCTCGGTATCATCGAGGTCTCCACGTAAGACGGTGCGCGTGGCCGGTACGTCAACTCGGCTGATCGCGTTGGCCGGGGTGTTTGCCGTTGTTTCGGCTCGGCCGGTCGGGAGCCACGATTTGAAGTCGTCGGATTACGACGTGCATCGTGTGGCGACCGATCAGCGCGCCGCCGACTTCGCCGCCGGTACGTATAAGGGTACCGCAGTCGACAATTCGCCGCCGGGCGTGGTGCTCGCCGGCGATCGACGCGCACGATCAGGCACGTACACCTCGCGCGAGATCGTGGCCGACTTTCCTTTCAACGAAGTGATCCCCTCGTTCAATGTCGACCTGCCGGCGGGGACCGGTTTCGTCGTGTGGCTGCGCTGCCGGCCGACCGGTGGAGCGCGCTGGACGCGATACTATTACGCGGGGACCTTCAGCGACGCGGGCCGTCCGGAGGAGGTACACGGCGTGGACGATCACGGCGCGTTCAAGGTGGACTGTTTCCAGTCCGCCCGCACGTTTGATCGTCTTGGGTACCGCGTTCGCATGCATTCGGATCGTAAAGCGATCTCGCCGCGACTGGTGCGCTTCAGCCTCTGTTACAGCAACACGACCGGCGACCGAGCGATTTGGCAATCGCATGCGCCCAAACGCAAACGCAGCGAGACGGGCCTGTGTCGTCTCGACGTTCCGTTTCGCAGCCAGCAATCGGAAGATCGCGCCGTCGCCTCGCGGTTGTGTAGCCCCACGAGCGTAAGCATGGTGTTGGCTTATCACGGCGTGGAGGTGCCGACGCGGCTGGTCGCCGAGCTGGCGTACGACCGCGAGCATGACCTTTACGGCAACTGGGCCCGCGCGATCCAAACCGCGCACACGCTCGGGGTGTCCGGCTACGTACGGCGATTTCACAGCCTGGACGAAGCCGGCGAGGTGCTCGCCGAGGGTACGCCGTTGATTCTTTCGATTCGCGCCAAGTCCGGTGACCTGCCCGGCGCGCCGTACCGCGAGACTGAAGGTCACTTGCTCGTGCTCACCGGTTTCAACGAACAGGGTGATCCGCTCGTCAACGACCCGGCCGGCAAAACGCCAGGCGAAGGACAGATTCATTATCCGCGTGCGGCGCTCGAAAAGGCATGGCTACAGCACGGCGGGGTCGCGTACGTCTTCAGTCCGCGTGTAACCGATCGATAGCGTATGAAATGAATCCGAGCCGCGAGCGCAAGCGAGCGGGTTCTGGGCCCCGCGATCGCGCTTGGGATTCGGATTCCAGAAAAACCCCGCCATAGTCGAGATGCGACATTAACGATCGGTCGGTGACAAGCTCGCTTGGACGGCGCGAAGTCGTTCTTCGGTACGGCGGCGTACCGACTCGCTGAAGCGTCGTAGCTCAACTTGTCCGGGGCGGTCGCCGTCGAGTTCGAGAGCGCGGCGGTAGGCGTCGGCGGCCCTTTCGGCGGTCGAACGATCGGCGGTGACGCCGGCCAGTTGGTCGTACAACTCGGCAAGGTTGAGATGGTCTTGCGGCGACTCGGGATAGCCGGTCGTGACCGCCGCGGCTGCGGTGACCGCGTCGTGCAAGGCTTGGGAGTTCCCGGTTCTGCGGAACGATTCGGCGAGTATGCTCGCGAGTCGGCGGTGGTGGTTCACGTCAATCGGGTCACGGTCGATCGCGGTTCGCATCCACTGCGCGGCTTCGTCCAGGCGCGCTTCGGCCGTAGCGGGATCGGTATATGGATATTCGGCCAGCCATCGGGCCCAGGCGCTGGGCGGGACCGGGTCCAGTGGGTCGGCGGCCGTCGCGTCGGCGAAATGGCGATGGGCCGGGTGTGCATGTGGATCGGCAGGCAAGGCGCCGTAGTGCATGGCATGACGGGCCGTGGCCAGATGACGGGCCGATGCGCTGACGGGGCGAGCCACCCAGAACAGATACACCGTCGACAGGGTGAACGTGAGCGTGAGCGGCACGAAGGACACAACCCGCGAGCCGGGTTCGGATTTCGCACGATCGTCCAGGTTTCTGTAACGCACTGCGAGGGCGACGGCGATCAACGCGAAGAACGGTGTCGACGCGCCCGGGATGAAGAGCGAGAACGAGATCAGGTTGTGCACCCCGAATGCGATCAACCCTGCGCCGAGAAACCAGAGCGATATTCCCATCGTGTCGTCATCGAAGCGATCCAGCCGGTCGCGGTCGATCGCGGCGAGCACGAAGGCGAGCACGAACACCAACGCGGGAATCACCGCCGCCAACACGACGTAGGCCGGGTTGGTGCCGATCGACACGTAGACCCGCGCCGCCAACACCGTCAACGTTAAAACCAACGCATACCGCATGACGTGTCCGGCTGAGTGTGAATCGTCCCTTCGCGCATCGCGTGGTGTGATCAAGACCCTTGAAATACCGATCAACAAAGCGATCAGACCGCACAAGCCGATGAACCCCCACTCGGCGGCGGCGTGAACGAACAGGTTGTGAGCGTTCTTGATTTCGTCCGGCGAGATGACCGGTTTGTGCGCGAGGTAATGCTGCCCGAAGTGATCGGAGCCGACCCCGAGCGGGTTTTCGCGGATCATCGGCCAGGCCGTCGACCAGTATTGTAATCGAAACGCGACCGAGCCGATGGGGAGCCGTTCGGCGGATCGCGACAGGAAAGCGGTGACGATCGCACCGGCGGCGACGCAGCTCCATGCCGCGATCAGGTACCGTCGACGGTGGCGGTGAAAATGATGACGCAACAACGCCGCGACGATCATGAGTCCGGCGGCGCCGAGTGCGGCGAGGGCCGCGCCGCGCGATCCGGTCAGTCGCATGCCGACGACGATGAAGATCGCGCCCGCGGCGGTCAGGGTCGCGAAAAGACGACGTAGCGGCTCGTGTCGCGCGGTGAACTTGGCCGCGGCCAATCCCGCGGCGGCGAAAGCGGCGAGCATCAGGTAGCCGCCGGCGATGTTCGGGTGGGCCATGTACGCGGTCGGTTCGCGCGCCTCGAGCCGGCTGCGGAACAGTCGCGACACCGCGTCGTCGCCTCCGGCACCGCCGGCCTGGCGGTATTGCGTGATCGTTTCCCCGAATTCGCCGACCTGTTGAAGGCATCGAAACGCCGCCACGCAACCGGTGGCGACGATCACGCACAGGGTGAGACGGACCTGCCACGGTCGGCGTAGGAGCTGGGTCAGCAACAGCATCAGGAGCAGCAGGCACGCGAAGTCACAAGCGGCCACTACGGCGAGCCGGCGATTGCCGGCCAGGAAGGTCGAGACGATCAAGCCGACGAGCAACAGCAAGACGCCGATCTCGGCGCCCGTCCAGCGATAGGACCATCGCCCGGTCCGTGCGACGGCGAGGGCTTCGAGTAGGGCGGCGAACAGGATCGCGCCGTTGAACAGCACCGTCAGTTGGGGACCGGAACGCGACGGTACGTACATGCCAGGTGTCGTGATCCGCGCATCGGTGCCGCCGGTCTGAAGCGTGACGCTAGCCGATGATGACGCGGAGTTCTCGAAACGATACACGATGCCGATGCGGTCCGAGACCGCACCCGCCGGCCAGCCGATCGCGGGTAGTTCAAACGTATACAGGCCGGGCTCGACGAGCGCTTGCGCCGGTTCAGCGTAATACGCCGCCCGTGCGCCCTCGAGGGTCAGGCACGACACGCCGACGGTGAGTCGTACTGCCGGATGCGGCTCGACCACGGGCACGGTGATTGTCCAGTGTCCGGTTTCCCAGCGGTCACGGCCGGGAACACCGGGCGGGGTGACCGCGTAGCCAAGCGCAGTACCTTCGGCCGGTACTTCACACACGAACGGCTCGATGGATTTCGGAGTGAAAGACAATACGCGCGCGAACTGTGCCCCGTCGGGTCGATCGGCCGCGGCGCCGGCGACGTAGTACGACGTGCGCAGCGCGCTGCTGAACCGGTTTTCGTCGTCGATGTGTGATTCGAGCACGAGCGGTCTCACGGCCAAGACCGCGAGGACGAGCAGCAACGCGGCGGATTCGAGTCGAGATCCGCGCGGGTTCGCTCGATTTGGTCGTTTAGGACGCGTTGCCATGGGCGCGCTTGTGTTCGAGGACGGCGATGATCATCACGATGCACAAACATTGAGCGACGATCAGGCAGGCGGTGGTCAGATCGGCGCGGGGCAGCAGGGTGGCCGACAGTCCGGTGGCCAGGGTGGCGAGGTAGATGGTCAGCACCGCCGACCGCGGTCGCATACCGAGGGTGACCAGGCGATGCGAGAAGTGCCGGCGGTCGCCGCGGAACGGACTGTCACCGGCCCGTAGCCGAAGGAGCACGACCGAGACGACGTCGTATAACGGCACCGCGAGCACGACCACCGGCACGAGCGTCGCGATCCGGGTCGCCTCCTGGTCCGGCTCGACATAGGTCGTCATCACGGTGAGCACGGCCAGAAAGTAGCCGAGCACCAGACTGCCCGCGTCGCCCATGAACAGCGTGGCGGGCGGGAAGTTGAAGATCAAAAACCCGCACGCCGCTCCGACGACGGTGAGACAGAGCACGGGGACGAAAAACTGCCCGGACCAGATCGCGGCGACGGCGAGCAGGGCGGCGACAATGGCGGCGACACCGGCGGCGAGTCCGTCCATGTTGTCGAGAAAGTTGAACGCGTTGATGATGGTGATCATCCAGATCATGGTCAGGCCCACCGCGGCCGGCGTGCCCCAGAGTTCCATGGCGCGGATGCCGCACACGATGGTGAGTACGCCCGCGACGGCGATCTGGACCGCGAATTTGAAACCCGGGCCGAGCGGGCGCACGTCGTCGCGCAGCCCCACGAACATCAGCCCCAGCGCTCCGGCGACCAGCAGTCCGGCGGTGGGGGCCTGATCGACGACGCCGTCGACATGCCCGAGCAGTTCGTTCGGCACCCAGCCGGGATAACCTTGCCAACGAACGAACACGGCGAACGCGACACCGGTCAGCATCGGCATCACCACCGACAGGCAAATCGCGATCCCGCCGCCCAATGCCACCGGCGCGTCGTGTCCCTTGTGCCCGCCGGGACGATCCACGAATCCGCGCCGCAGCGCGACTCGGCGGATGGCGGCGCACAGGCCCACCGACAGGAGAAACGGCAAGATCAGACTGGCCAGGATCAACTGGGGCAAGGATCGCGTTCCTCGGCGCCGACGGTGTTCAATTGAGCGTGCAGCGCATCCCGGGCGCGGGTCAGAAACGGGTGGTAGGTCTCCCGCGCGTAATCGGGAAAGGTCCACGGCCAGGGCTGCCATCGCCCGTCGGTATAGCGGAGCGTCACCTCGCCGTACATGCGGTCGCCAATGTATATACGATGGGCATGGTTCTTGGTTGTCGCCAGGACGAGTTTTTCCAGGGCGACGTAGCCCGGATCGAGGTTGACCGGTCGGCGACGGGTGGGGGTCCGATGTTGATCGGCCAAGTCGGTTTCGATGCGGTTGGTGGCGTGCTTGATCTCGGCCAGGCGATCAGGCGGGACGAGCTGCGAGAAGGCGACGAACCAGCGACGAAGCCCGATCCCCATCTCGTCGGTATAGTAGTCGGTGGTGTCGAACGGCCAGGGACCGTCGGTGATGTCGACCGGCCCGAAGATGCGGTCGAGCCGCCGGCGTGCTTCAGTCAGCAGGTCGTCGTCGGCGGTGAGAATGCCGCAGATGAGCTTGGCGTTCGGCGGCGTACACGGTGTGCCCATTGACCAAGAGTCTAGCGGAGCGGACCGCAGGATCAAGCGGAACGTTTCATGCGCCGCTCCAAGATAGATACCCGCCGAGCAAGCTTGGCGGCTCAATAACCGAGTACGTTGCTTGCGACGCGTTCCTCCGTCGAGTATACGAACCCGTCCAGCGTCGGCGACATTGTCGACGTTCACCATGACCCTGGAGAAACTCCATGTCCTTGTTGGTCACCGGCAGCCTGGGGATCGATACCGTCGAGACGCCGCACGGTCGGGCGGCCGAGGTACTCGGCGGGACGGCGGTGTATTGCTCGTTCGCAGCCAGTCTGTTCGTGCCGGTGCGACTTGTCGGCGTGGTGGGCGAGGATTTTCCGCCCGCGTTCCGCGACCTCTTCAGTTCGCATGAAATCGACCTGGCCGGGCTCGAAACCCGCGCCGGCAGCAAGACGTTCCGCTGGACCGGCAAGTACGAAGGGGCGATGAACGAGGCTCAAACCCTCGGCGTCGACCTCAACGTGTTGGCCGAGCGCGGCCCGAGCATCCCCGCGAGCTTCACCGACTCGGACTATGTCTTTCTCGCCAACACCCACCCGGCCTTGCAGCGTGATCTGCTCGGGCAGCTCGATCAGCCCAAGCTCGTCGTGTGTGACACGATGAATCTGTGGATCGAGAACGAGCGCGACGAGCTGATCAAGACGCTCGGCGTGGTTCACGGCGTGGTGCTCAACGACTGCGAGGCGCGCATGCTCACCGGCGAGACCAACCTGATCAAGGCCGCCAAGCGCATTCTCGATTTCGGTCCGCGTTTCGTGGTGGTCAAGAAGGGTGAGCACGGCTCGCTGCTCGCCGGTGAGGACGTCGTGTTCGTGCTGCCCGCGTTTCCGGCCGAGGAAGTGCGCGACCCGACCGGTGCGGGTGACAGCTTCGCCGGCGGCATGCTCGGTTATCTCGCGTCGGTCGACCGGCAGGACATCGGCGCCCTCAAGCAAGCGGTGGTTCGCGGCACCGTCACCGCGTCATTCACCATCGAAGATTTCTCACTCAACCGCCTGCGCAAGACCGAAAAGCACGAACTCGCCGGTCGACTCGCCGAACTGCTCGGCGCGACGCAGCTCAGCGCGTGAGTCGTTGCGTTACGAGTCGTCGCGACACAACTGTTTGTTCATACTGCTGACAATCTCGTTCAGGTCGCCCTTTCCCTCGTAGGTGAGCGGTCCGTCGTAGCCGGCGTCGTCGAGGGCTGTACGCACGGTGGCAAAATCGACATCGCCTTCACCGAGCGGGCAGAACCCTTCGCGACCGCCGGGATCGAGCTTGAAATCCTTGATGTGGACGCGGACGATGCGCGGGCCGAGGGTGGCGATCCAATCTTCGGGATAGCCGTAAGCGAGCACGTTGCCGACGTCGAGGTACGCGCCGATCCAGGGGGTACTCAGACGGTCGAGCAGGTCGGCCAGTTCAATCGGCGAGAGGAGAAAACGATTCCAGACGTTCTCCAAACCGATGGTCACGCCGCGCGACTCGGCCTCGGGGCCGAGCCGGCCGAGGGCTTCGTAGGTGCGGTTCAGCGCGTCGTTGTAAGTCGCCTGAGGCTTCGCCTCGCCGGCCCGGCCGACGACGGCGGGGACGACCAGGATTGCCTCCGCGCCGATCCATGCGGCCCGATCGAGCATCGCCAGCGTCAGATCGACGGCGCGTCGGCGCGTGTCCGGTTCGGGCGAGCCGTAGTTGTCCGACCAGAACAGTCCGGTGGCCAGCCCGACCGGATCAAGATTCGCATCGCGCAGCGTCTTGCCGAGTGCGCGGCAGGCCGACTCGGGCGTCTCGGGGGTGAGCTCCCCCTCGCGTTCGACGGTCAGTTCGAGCCCGTCGAAACCGGCGGCGGCGGCTTGCCGGGCCATGTCGGCTACGGGCGTCTGCGTCTCGAAGGTCCAGGCGTTGACGGCGATGGGCATGTATGCGGTGTCCGGGGCCTCGAATGATTCTGGTTACGACGCGGCGGGGCCATTATAATCCGCCGCACGGATGTGTCATCCCGAAGGGAGTAGGGCTATTGGGCCGCATTCAAGTTCTTGATGATCTTCTGGTGAACAAGATCGCCGCGGGCGAAGTGATCGAGCGCCCGGCGAGCGTGGTCAAAGAGCTGGTCGAGAACGCCATCGACGCGGGCGCGACGCACATCGCGGTCGCGGTCGAGGCGGGCGGACGGAAACTGATCCGCGTCGCCGACGACGGCGTGGGCATGAGCGCCGACGATCTGCGCCTGGCCGTCACGCCCCATGCGACGAGCAAAATTCGGCACGAGGATGATTTAGCCGCGATCGGCACGCTGGGGTTTCGCGGCGAGGCGTTGCCGTCGATCGGGTCGGTCTCTCAGTTGCGGATCGTCTCGCGCCCGGCCGATCAGACCGCCGGGCACGTCATCGCGATGGCGGGCGATCGGATCGACGGGCCCGAGGTGACCGGCTGCGGTCCGGGCACGACGATCGAGGTCCGCGAGCTGTTCTTCAACGTGCCGGCCCGACAGAAGTTTCTCAAAGGCGCGTCGACCGAAATGGGCCACGTGGTCGAGCAGGTCATGCGCACGGCGCTGGCTCATCCGGAGATTGACTTCGGCGTGACCCACAACGGACGGGAAACCCACCGGCTGCTCGCGGTCGACAACGTGCAGCGGCGGTTGGGCGATCTGTTCAGCCACGAGTTGGCCGAAGACCTGATCCCCATCGAGCGCGACGAACGCGGGCTGCGGATCAGCGGATGGCTCGCTCCGCCGTCGCGGGCCCGGTCGTCGACCAAGTGGCAGTATGTATTCCTCAACGGGCGCTATATCCGCGACCGGTTCGTACAGCATGCGATCAAGGAAGCACACCGGGGCTTGATCGACGGGAACAATCAAGCGGTCCTGTTCCTGTTCCTGACCGTCGATCCCGCCGCCGTCGACGTCAACGTGCACCCGACCAAGATCGAGGTGCGCTGGCGGGAGTCGGGTCTGGTGCATTCGCAGGTGCTCTCGGCCCTGCGTGACACGCTGTTGTCGCGTGACCTGACCACACCGGCGCGGGTAGACGGCGGCATGCTCGACGATGGGAGTCCGCGGGCCGACGCCCGGCGGCAGGCGATTCGGCGGGAAATGGCGGCGTTCTTCAAAAACGTTCAACCGCCCGAGGTGCCGGCCCAACGAGGGGGAGAATCGTCGACTCGGTATCGGCCGAGCACGCCACGCTCCGAACCGACGTTCGGTGTCGAACGCTCCGGCGGCGTTCGTTCGGCCGCCGATCACGATGCACTCTATCGACCGGCCGAACCGCGGTCGACTGTTTCGCCGGTGCCGGACGATGCAACGGAGAGGCAACCCGCGTCGGCGTCCCGGGCGATCCAACTGCACAACACCTACCTCGTGGCCGAGACCGCCGACGGGCTGGTGATCGTCGATCAGCACGCCCTGCACGAACGCGTCCTGTATGACGAGTTCTGTCGAAGGATTACCGCCGGTCCGCTCGAATCCCAGCGCTTGCTCTTGCCGGAAACGGTTGAAGCGACCGAATCACAGATGGCGCTGCTCGAGACCCACGACGGGTTGCTGGGTCGGTTGGGATTCGATGCCGCGCCGTTCGGGCGCAACAGCGTGGCGATCCATGCCGCTCCGTCATTGCTGCCCGATACGAAGGTGGCGGAGTTCTTTGCCGAGTTGCTCGACAAGCTGTCCGAGCTCGAAGCCGTCCCCGAGGCGGAAGAGTCGCTGCACACCGTGCTCGACATGATGGCGTGCAAGGCGGCGGTCAAGGCGGGCGATCCGCTCACCCCCGAAGAGATCGATTCGCTGTTGCGGCGGGGCGCGGATGTCGAGAAGGGCACGAACTGTCCGCACGGCCGGCCGACGACGCTCCGGCTGTCGGTCAACGATCTGGAGAAGCAGTTTCACCGTATTTGATTAGCTTGGTCTGATTCGACATTGTCGGCATCGTCGTGTGGTGCTATGCCGATCGGAAGCATAGAACCCGCTCGCTTGCGCTCGCGGCTCGGATCGGGTCGGGGTATCGCCGGGCGAGGCGCAGCCATGCGACGAGCAGCACGAGGGCGATCGGGGTCAGGACGGCCAGGGCGACGCCGTCGGACATCCAGGTTTCGACGAATGCATCGGACGCGTGGTTGGCCATGACCAGGGCGAGCAGGTTGTTGGCGAAGTGCAGGATCGACGCGTAGATGAGCGTCCCGGTGCGCACGGTCAGGATCGTGAGGCACAGGCCGAGAATGGTCAGCGGGATCATCATGCCGACGGCGGCGCCCGGCGCGGTGATGACGAGCGGGACGACATGAATCGAGGCGAAGACGGTTCCCACGATGATGACCGCGGGCCAGTCGCCGATGAGCCGGCGCAAGCCGGACAGAAACAACCCGCGAAACAGCAGCTCCTCGCAGACCGCCGGCACCAGCGCGATTTGCAGAATGACGATCGCGGCCTGGCCGGGAGTATGCCAGGTCAGCAGTTTTTCAAAGAGGGCGTTGTGCCCGGCGTCGGGCGGAAAGTACGTTCCGAGATACTGCGACATGAGTTGGGTGGTCACCGGCCAGACGATCACGATGGGGATCAGTACGATCAGCAAGCCGGCGCGAGGTCGGCGGAGGTGGAGCTCACGCCGAAGCGGTCCGCGCAGCGCGACCACCACGGCGATCGGGATCAATCCCATGGTCACCACTTCCCCCAGTGCGGTGACCGCGCCCAAGTGATTGAGGAGCTCTTGCGGTCCCAGTTTGACCAGGGCGACGAACGGGCTGAGGACGTACAGGAACATGCAGGCCGCGAACAGCGTCAGACTGATCCACGGCCAGGTCGTGTCCATCGACGACGACGCCGGCGGCGGTGCCGCGTAGGCGATCGGCAGGACCGATGCCGGACCGGGCGGGACGGCGCCGACCGGTCGGGCCCACCGAATCGGTGTGGCCGACGAAGGATCAGGTGCGGGTGGTTGCGTGTTCATGGTTTATCGGACCGTCTTGTCGTCCCCTGACGTTGGGGTACTA
>Ga0299906_10001415_pt1 | contig 20645 bp, 15 predicted proteins | sample RVTome_14_FD_200259 | JGI IMG/M metagenome (GOLD analysis project Ga0299906, IMG submission 200259) | Soil microbial communities from uranium-contaminated site in the Upper Colorado River Basin, Wyoming, United States - RVT145D125 (version 2) ...
AGCCTTGCGAAACGACTGTTCGGCGGTGCGATATCGCGCCGGCCCGTATACCGCGCCCATGGCCTGCCACGTTCTGCCCAGTTCGCGCCGGTACTCTGCTTCCGCGGGATAATCGGCGGCCAGCTTCTCGAGGATTGCCGCCGCCTGGAGGTAGGCCCCTTCCGCCTCACCGCGATCGCCGAGCAGTTGACGGATGTCTCCCAACCGCCGATGGGCCCGGCCGGTTTCGTACTGGACCGTCGGGTCCGTACTTCTTTCTTCCAGAGAACCCTGATAGAACGCCAGCGCTTGTTCCAGGAGGGCATGTCGGATCTGCTCCGTACCAGGCACGTCGACGAGATCTTTGGTCGCCAGGCGTGTCATCTCCTCGACCGCGGCCCGCGCCCGCTCGTAGTTTGCCTCGGCCCGGGCCCGTTCGGCTTCGGCCGTTTGACGTTCCTCCTCGACGTTCTGATAGGCGACCTGGACCTGAGCGAGCGCGGTGAGCGTCTGGGCCCGTTCCTGCCAGAGCAGGGCGCCGGCGATGATCGTCGCGAGGGTCAGGACCGCCGCGGCGGTGCGGACGGCCGGCTTGTGACGGCGGACCCACTTGCCGACGCGGTCGAACGGCGACGGGGGACGGGCCTCCACCGGTTCATCGGCCAGGTACCGTCGCACGTCCCGGACCAGGGCGTTGGCCGTCTCGTACCGCTGCGTGCGGTCCTTGGCCAGCGTCTTCATCACGATCCAGTCGAGGTCCCCGCGGAGACGCTGTGCGAGCCGGTGCGGCTCGATCCGGCGCTGGGCGGAGACGCCGGGCAAGGTCGCACCCAGCGAACTCAGACGCGTGCTCGGCGTCGGAGGATCTTCTTCACGGATGATCCGGCGGACCTCGTCGTAGCCGGCCACCCGCAACCGGTCGCGATCAAACGGCGTCGCGCCGGTGAGCAGCTCGTACAGCAGCACCCCCAGGGCATACACGTCGCTGCGGGTGTCCACGTCGAGCCCGCTCAACTCGGCCTGCTCGGGGCTCATGTAGAGCGGCGTGCCGATCATCTGAGCGAAGTTGGTGAACAAGGTCTTGTCGGTCAGCAGTTGCTGGCCCGTCGCCTTGGCCACCCCGAAGTCGATGATCTTGACCACCGGCCGGCTGTCATGCAGCGTGACCAGCACGTTCGACGGTTTGAGGTCGCGATGGATGATCCCCTTGTGGTGGGCATGCTGCACCGCACCGCAGACGTCGATGAACAGCGCGAGCCGTTCCTCCAGGGGCAACTTGTTCGCGTCGCAGAAGTCTGTGATGGCCACGCCGCGGACCAGTTCCATGACGAAATAGGGTCGGCCCGAGTCGGTCGCGCCGGCGTCGAGCACGCGGGCGATGTTGGGGTGGTCCATGAGCGCCAACGCCTGCCGCTCGGCCTCGAAGCGGGCGATCACCTGACGCGTGTCCATGCCGGGCTTGATGACCTTGACCGCCACCTTGCGCCGGACCGGCGTGATCTGCTCGGCCATGAACACCACGCCGAAACCGCCCTCACCGATTTGCTCGAGCAGCTTGTAGGGACCGACGGTCATCCCCGGTCGTTCGGACAGCTCGCCCGGGCCGGTGGTCAGGGGCACCGGCTGGATCGGCGCGTTGAGAAAACTGTTGTCTCGCTCGTGGACCGCCAGCATCGCCTCGATCCGCCGCCGATCCCGCGGACCGGGGCACGACCGGCCCAGGTAAGCGGCCCGCTCGGCGGCATCGTCAATCCGCCGTGCCGTGTGAAAGACGGCCTCTTCGTCGTACGGTTGCGTGCTCATCGATCGATCTCAGGCTTGGAATCGCCCGATTCGAGCGCGGGCTTCCCTCTTTCAATGCGCAAACGGCTCATCAATCGCCCAACCGAAAACCGATTCTTCCGTCGAACCGGTTAGAACCTTATTTCGGAAGTTGAGCGCGTTTTGCGCGCATGTATGTTTCGCCGCGTTGCCTTCGCATTCGATCGGGTAAATGCGGAATGCGGAATTCGGAGTGCGGAATGAGGCTACTGTCGGGACATTGATTCCGCATTCCGTACTCCGCATTCCCCATTCGGTTGCGGCCGAAGGCCGCCTTGGGTTATATGGCGTCGTTCGGCGCCTCACCGGTCATTTCCACACGCAGCCAGGCCCGGGCATAGGCCCAGTGGTTGTCGGCGGTTGAACTGGAAATGCCCAGGGCTTGCGCTGCCTGGGGGACCGTCAGGCCGGCGAAGAAACGAAGCTTGACCAACTCGGCCTTGACCGGATCATGCGCCGACAGGCGGGTCAGTACCTCATCCAATGCGAGCAGATCGTCACTCGACGCGTCGACTTCGATCACGGCCTGTTCGATGTCGACGCGATTCCCGCCGCCACCGCGCTTGAGCGTCTTCCGACGACGGGCGCTCTCAATCAAAATCCGCCGCATCGCCTCCGCGGCGGCGGCGAAGAAGTGTCCCCGCGAATCCCAGCGCTGCACGCGATCGGCATCGACCAACCGCAGGTAGGCCTCGTGTACGAGCGCCGTCGCGTCGAGCGTATGATCGGCGGGCTCCTTGACCATTCGGGACGCCGCGAGTTTGCGCAATTCCTCGTACACCAGGGGCAGGAGTTGTTCCGCCGCCTGCGCGTCGCCCGATTCGATCGCATCGAGAATACGCGTGACCTCGTTCATGCTGCGCTACCCTGGGAGGAACTCATGGTTAACGGTTCAGTATACGCCGTTGACGGGCTGCTGACACAGCTTCCTTGCATCGTACGGTGGCAAGGTGCAGCACTCGCGACGACACGGATGTATATGGAGCGTGAATAACGTCGCCGCTCGATCGAGGTGTTGACGGCAGGCTCGTGGCGCTCTTACCCCCGCCCCATCGCCACCGGGTTGCTGAGCGTGCCGATCTGGTCGATCTCGATCTCGACCAGGTCTTCCGGCTGCAATGTGAAGTCGCTCGCCGGCACGACGCCGGTGCCGGTCATGAGCAGCACGCCGTAGGGGAAACTCTGCTCGCGTCCGAGGTAGTCGATTAACTCATCGAACGATCGTTTCAATTGATCGACACGGACCGACCCACGAAACACGTTCTCCCGCCCCCGGCCGATCCGCAGCTCGATCTCGAGTCGCGACGGATCGTCGATGCCCCCGGCCAGTGTAATCACCGGCCCGACCGCCGCCCCGCCGACGTACGTCTTGGCCTGCGGCAGATACAGCGGGTTCTCGCCCTCGATGCTGCGCGACGAGACGTCGTTGCCCACCGTGAAACCGACGAGTTTTTTACGCGGCGAGATCACCAGCGTCAGCTCCGGCTCGGGCACGTTCCAGGTCGAGTCCTTTCGGATGATGATCGGCGCGTTGGGCCCGACGGCGCGGTGCGGCGTGGCCTTCAGGAACAACTCCGGCCGGTCCGCATCGTACACCCGGTCGTAACAGCTCGCCGCCGCCTCGGACTCCTCCATGCGGGCTTCCTGGCTTCGCCGGTAGGTCACGCCCGCCGCCCAGACTTCCTGCTTGTCCATCGGCTTCAACAGATGGGCGCGCTCGGCCGACGGTGTCACGTCCAACTCGGCCAACGACCACAGGCCCTCTGAATCCGCCACCGCCAAGGCCTCGGTCAGGAGCGACTCGGGCTGCGGATGCGACAGCAGATCAGTGATGTTGGCCACCGTCCGCGTCACGTCGACCACCCGCTGATCCCGCACCGCCCCGATGCGAACCCCTTGATTCGGATCTGAGTACCGGCATACCTGCATCGTTATCCCTCGTTCCAAGACCCACTAGCCGCACGCAGCATAAGGCAGTTCCGCGTCTCAAACCATGGAGCGGGCCGCAAAACGCACTTCGATTGATCGTGAAGCTACCTACGGCACCCGAAAAAGCGCAAAGCATGCGCCTCCTTCACCGCGACGCACCTACAAACATCCACGTAAAACACTTCACACAATACACTTAGAGCGACACCTTCTTGGATCACCCAGCGTCTTCCATACAATCCGCAAATTTACCCCATATTGACTGATGCGAACCGAACCCGCAGGCCGATCATGTTTACCTAAACAACTCAAACTTCCTATTTTAACATCTGGGAAGCTTGGGTCGGTAAGTCGGTAAGCAGGAACGAGTGGTGTCCTAGAGACCTGTTAAGACCCGGCTACTTCAGGGCCGGTGTCGGGACTTGCGAAATGGAAGGCGACTAAACGATGCAAGAAACCGCAACGCTTCTCGAACGATACATGGAGCCTTTGTTGGGTGGCCATCGCCAGGAATGTCGCCGGATTGTCCGCGATGCGTTGGCCGAAGGCGTCAAGCCGAACACGATCTACCACGAGGTGTTCTGGCCGACCATGGTCCATCTCGACGGCCTCTATCGCGAGGACCGAATCAACATTGCGGTCGAGCACATGGCCACGCGAATCACGCGTAGTCTGGCTGATCAGCTTCAGGCGCACCTTCCGCCCTGCGTGCCGAACGGGCGGAAAATCATCATCGCTTGTGCCGACGACGAGCCAGAAGAATTGGGGGCTCAGATGCTGGCCGACCTCTTCGAGGCCGACGGCTGGATGGTCTATTTTCTGGGCGGAGGCGTCCCCAACGACGAAATCCTGCCCCTGGTGGGCGAGCACCGACCCGACATTCTGATGGTCTACGGCAGCAAGCCCCGCGGCGTCCCCGGGGTCCGGCAACTCATCGACCTGCTGGCCGATGTCGGCGTGCATCCGACCATGAACGTGATGATTTCCGGCGGGGTGTTCAACCGGGCCGACGGACTCTGGGAGGAGATTCAGGCCGACCTGTTCGCCCCGACCGCCGCCGAAGCCCTCGAGGTGGCCCGAGATTCCAAGCCCAAGGTTCCGGTCCCGCGCAAACCCGGCGTACCCAAGAAGCGTCGCCGGCGTCGTCGGCCCCCGCTGCTGGTGCAAAGCGAAGCCGCCCAGGCGGCGCAGACCGCGAAAGCCACGTAAGGGCACTGTAGGGCCGGTAAAACCAGCTTTTTTCGCCTCCTACGAGCGCGCTGCGATACCACCACCGATTGCGGCGCGCTCCCTCCTTGCGCGGAGGTAGGCGGAGAACCGGTCATCGTCAGCGGCTGGATTTAGGCGACGTTGATGCGGTGTGTTCCACGGCGGCGCTTGGCGCTGATCAGCTTCCGGCCACGAGCGGTACGCATCCGGGCCCGAAATCCCTGCTTGCGTTTGCGTTTGATCTTGCTAATGCGATGCGGGTAATGCATGGTGTCCGATCCCGTCGTGCCGGCACGTCCGTCAGGTCGACCGATCGCCTGGGGGTACCTGCCTGAATGCTTGTCGAGCCGGTTAGTCTACCACATCGCCTCCCGGTTGTGTAGGGGCCACTCGTGAACATTCCTCGATCGGCTCGGAGTGTAAACGCGGGTCACGTACTGAGCTGAGCGAGTTTGGCGGGATCGGGTCGGCAGGCGCCGGTAAGGTAGGCGACGCCGCCGGGCAGGGCCCAAAAAAGCTGGATCGCGCGGATGGTCAGGGCGAGCAGGATGACTTGGCCAAAGACTCCGAACTCGTCCACCAGGAAGACGGCCATGGTCGCTTCCATGGTCCCGAGTCCGCCGGGCGAAATCGGTATGGCGGCGACAATCAATGCGATGGACAAGTAGGCGAAGTAGGCGACCATGTCGGGCTTCATGCCCAAGCCGATGGCGGCCACTCCCCCCGATACGAGCACGAACGCCTGGAGCACGAAGGTCGACAGCAGCGCGGCCAGCGTGATCGACTTGTGCTCTCGCAGCCGAAGGGTGGCCCGACCGATACGCTGCACCTGTGCCGCCAACGGCAACCGGGCCGCGATCTCCTCGAGGCGAAAAAGACTGCGCAGCCGGCGCGAGAACACGATGGCCGCACCAAATGCCAACGCCGACAGCAACACGGCCAGCCACAGCGTGACCGCCCGCGTCTTGTCGTCGAACCGCAGCGCCAATCCGCCGGCCGCGAACAGGGCGAGGCTGAGCAACCCCACCGCGCGATCGAGCAGGACCGCGGTCACCGCTTCGGTCTTCTGGTCCGTGTGTTGGGCGACGTAATACGCCTTGACGACATCGCCGCCGACCGCGCCGGCTGGGACGAAGTTGTTGAAGAAGTTGCCGGTATAACTGAGCTTGAGCGACTCCCAGTAGCTGATCGTGATGTCCTGCGCCTTGAGCATCCAGACGAAGCGAATCGACTGCAAGATGGGGGTGGGCAGGAAGATCAGAAACGCGACGGCGACCATCTTCTTGTCACTGTCGGCCCAGACGCGGGTAAGATTGCTCCATTCGATGCGGTTAAACACCCAAACCAGCGCCACGGCACAGACGCCGAACCGCAGGGCGTGCCAGAGCCATGTTTTAATTCCAGCGGCCATGGTCGTTAACTCGTGTCGGTCGGCATGACATTCAAGTCCGATAATTCACGAAGCGTTTCCACACGCTGCGCCCCAATGTGCGGCTACATCGTTCAGGTGTCGACACGACCGGGGCGACACCTTAACAAAGTCGCACCGTGACCGCGAGGAAGAGGATCAATCAAATTCGTCGTTGCGCATTTGGCACGGTGCGGCAACGCGTTCCCCTTCGGGTCGCCGCGAAACGAGGTTTACGCATGGGCCGGCTCGGTATGGAGGACGCAGGTGGTGGTCCCGAGTGAAACGAGCTTGTGTAACGAGGACTCGGCAATGCGGACCAGCATCTCGACCGTGTTGGTGTCGTAATTACGATCGAGCACTTCGGCCTGCCGATCGATGAAGGCCAGCGCCCGGCCGTCGGCGACGTTGACGCGCAGCTTGGCGTTGAGATCCTGGCACACGAGCAGCTCGCGCACCCGCTCGACCAGACGATCGAGACCCAGGCCGGTGCGGGCCGAGATCGGCAGGGCTTCGACATCACGACCGCCGACGATCCGCACCGTGGTTTCGTCCGCGGCGGCGTCGGTCTTGTTCAGCAGGACGAGCGTCGGCTTGTCGCCGCAGCCCAACGCCTCCAGGACCTGGGTGACCGCGTCGATCTCCTCGACGGCGCGACGTGACGCGGCGTCGGCGACGTGGAGCATTAAATCGGCATGCAACGCTTCTTCGAGCGTCGCCCGGAACGAGGCGACCAGGTGGTGCGGCAGGTCGCGGACGAAGCCGACGGTATCGCTGAGCAACGCCCCCTGCCCGCCACCGAGGTTCCAGCGGCGGGTCTTGGTATCGAGCGTGGCGAACAGCTTGTCCTGGACGAGCACGTTCGCGCCGGTCAACGCGTTCATGAGCGTGCTCTTACCGGCGTTGGTGTAGCCGACGAGCGAGACGGTGAACGCTTCCTTGCGGGCGCGAATTTCGCGCACCTTGCGACGGTCGATGGCGGCGATCTGCTGCTTGAGACGCGCGACGCGCTTCTGCACGATGCGGCGGTCGATCTCGATCTGGCGTTCACCCGGCCCGCGCGTGCCGATGCCGCCGACCGCCCCGGCCGAGGTGCCGCCGCCGGCGCCTGCGATGCGTTCGAGGTGCGTCCACATGCCGCGCAGCCGCGGCGCGGTATATTCGAGCTGCGCGAGTTCGACCTGGAGTCGAGCTTCGTGGGTGCGAGCCCGGGACGCGAAGATGTCGAGGATCAACTCCGAGCGATCGATCACCTTGCGCTCGACCGCACGCTCGACCTCGCGTATTTGGGCGGGCGACAACTCGTGATTGAAGATGACGCAGTCGGCGTCACTCGCGGCGGCGCGGCCCTGAATCTCTTCGAGCTTGCCCCGGCCGACGAAGTGTTTGGGATGGATCTGGTCGCGTCGTTGAATGATGTGGTCGACCACGACCGCGCCGGCCGACTCGGCCAAGGCGGTCAATTCCCCGAGCGGATTGCTCTCGATCGAAACCCCCGGCAACAGCACGCCGACGAGCACCACCCGTTCGGCCTGCACCGATAGATCTGTTCGAATCGGTTCGGTCAATCTACCCTTTCCGCATCCTGACTGATGCCCGATCCGCCTGTGTCAAGGCGATGTGGTCGAAGCGACGCGTATCATCGGTCATGCCGGTCATCACGTCCACTCGCTCGATAGTAGCTCGCCGACCGGGGCGGGGTCAATCCCCTTGTCGACAAATTGAAGCACCCCGTCGCCCCCTGAGCCGCGTGATTCATCCCACGCGGCGGCCGCACTCGGGCATGAGCACAACACCTCGCACGATCGTGTTTCCGATGTCGGCGCGTGGTACAATCAGGATCAGGGTGTTCGGAGGGCAATAGAATCGAAGCCCTCTCCAGAATCACACTGTCGAAGATCACGTCATTTCAGAAAAAGGAGCGGGCTGATGCGCTGCGCACGATCGGTTGCTGGGATTGTCGGTGTTTTGATGGTTGGTTGCTCGAGCCCGGCACGGGGCGCCGTACTGGGCACGTCGTTCAGCTATCAGGGCCGGGACGTTGGGCTTCGGTCCGGGGGGGGGCCTGTTTGAAATCGACTGCCAATTCACCGGCTCCCAGACCGACCCGGAGAACAGCGGCGCGGCCGCCCTGCACGCTACGACCAGCCCGAGTCGCTGCGTATGGACCGCAACGGTCCGCTGGCGATAGTGAATCCCATGAATGCCCAGTCTGATCTCATGCCGTTGCACCCGCACCCGCCTACGGTCGTTTGCATTTCGCGTTGATGGACGTTTGCTCATTGCCCGCGACGATGCTCGTATCCAAGGCGATACAGCAAACCAACTGATCGCGAGCAAAGGCGGCCGAATGCCACTGCACGTGACCATCGGCAAAAAGCCAGTTCACGCCGTTCGTGACGATGCTGTCGCCGCCGTAATGCCGCCGGTAATGCTTGTTCGACGTCGCGTAGCCGATGATGTGCGCCCAGCGGAAGCATCCCTTGCCCGTGCCACCGCCCTGATCCAGCTCAGTCAAAACCGGATAGCAATAGGGCTTCGACAGGTTCGCGAGCTTCGGAGGCGGTTTATGAACGATCGGAATGAGCCAGCCGCCCCGCTGCTTGAACCACTTGGCCCGGGCCCGTGCATCACACGATCCGGTGTAACTCACCGGCTCGACCTGATAGCCTGTCTTGCCTTGAACCGCCTTGCGGTCATGACTTTCCTTCAGGAGAATCGGGTTCTGGGGTGGCGCGATTCGGGAACCGATCAGATACTCCCGGCCAAAACCCGCCCTGAGGAAACGGTACGTCGGGTCCGCATCCGCGGGACAGCGCAGCAGACCCTCGCGCGAGCCTGCTTTGCTCCGTTTGATGTCCACGTAAGGCAGGATTTGGTAGGCCCACCACGAGCCCGGATAGAGCTGATAACTGCCGGACTCGGCATACTGGTTGCTGAGTTGCACCAGGTAGCCGTTGCCATTGTCCTTGTCCTCCGCGTAGTAGAAGATGCCTTGCCAGATCGAGTGCAGGTTGGCTGCGCACTTGACTTGGTAGGCTTGCTCCCGCGCCTTGGCAAGGCTGGGCAGCAAGATCGAGATCAAGAGCGCGATGATGGCCACCACCACCATCAATTCAACCAGCGTAAACGCACTCGGGTGTTTCCCCCGACTTCGTGAAGCTGATACCATAACACGCTTTACCTCTAAATCCAGATGATCGGCTAAATCCAGATGATCGGCACGTCGATTACGGACAGGGCTGGGACGCTCCATGCCACCATCAGTGTACCCTCGTTTCCATCGAATCTCTCACGAAAAATATCCTCACGGATCTCCGGGAGGGTTCCCGGCCTGCTCTGCACAAACTGATTTGAATGGCATTGGATCAGGCGGCGATGACGTCCGCCAACACTAGGGCATGCCGGCGACGGATCACCGCAAGAGCGATCTTGACCCACAAACGGGATCGAGGGCCCTCGGTGATCGACAAGGGTGTGCGCCAAGATCCTGGTGACTCGAACGACTTTATCGTAACTGCGATAAGTGAGATCGCCGAAGCGCACAGGCCCCGGTAGGGGCATCGGACTTTAGCCAGGGGTGGAGCGCAGCGCCGCCCCTGGTCATCGTGCCCCGATGACCCTCGCCCCGGACGGGGCGAAGGAGAGGCGACGACCCTGCCGACGACGCGGTCGAGATTTTTCCTGCATAGGATTGATCTTCAGTCGAATACGAAGATCGCTCTTTGTGGGATGGACCGGGGTTGGCACATTTTCCTCCACCCCTGCCGGGGTGGCATGTTGTGGGGGTGCGCTGACCAGGGGCGGCGCTGCGCTTTGCCCCTGGCTAGGTTCCGTGGCCCCTTCGGGGCGAAGAGCGCGATCGCCAGAATTGTGGCGCGGACCCATCGACAACGGTCACGCAGCGGGCACGTTGACAGGTGAATAGCTACGCCTCGCATTCGGGGTGTACAATTTCCCCCATGCACTGGCTAACCCGAGCCACGATCGCCGCAGCCGCCGGGGGCCTGACCCTCGGATTGCCGGCCGCATTTCTACCTTCAACCAACGGCGTGATTCCCGGCGTCGCCACGACGTTGGACCGAACCGGCGTCCAGACCCTCGGGTATTACCTGTGGTACAGCCTCGGCGAGTACCCGGTCCTGATCGCCGTCTACCTGCTGCCCGCCATCCTGATCGCGGCCGTCGGCTACACGCTGGCGACGTTGCAAACCCAGGCGCGCGAGCTCGAGGACGGCCCGCGGTGCAAGCGCTGCGGTTACATCCTTCGCGGGCTGCCCGAACCCCGCTGTCCCGAATGCGGAGAACGCGCCTGATGCACTGGTTCTGGCGAGCGGCGATTGCGGTGGGGGTAGGTTGGATGAGCTTCGTCCTCTGTGCGGCGTCGTTCGTATCGTCCTGGCAGACGGTCGATTCTGTGTGGAAACAATGGATCGGCATCATGTTGGTTGCTGATAATCACACGTTCTCGTTCATATTGCTCTGTATTGTTCCTGCTGGGCTCATGGCCCTTGCAGGGTTCGGAATGGCGACGCTTGTCGGAAATCCATCCTCACACCGCGAAACCCGATGCCGCAAGTGCAACTACATCCTGCGGGGCATCACCGAACCACGGTGCCCTGAGTGCGGGGAGGCGATATGAGAAAGCTGCTCGTCAGGCTCTACCCTGAATTGTTGCTGTTCCCTGACCGTGAGGCAGCGAATGAAGCTCTGGCGACGGCCAACCGCGAGGACCGATCTCACTGGTTTGTCGTTATGGTTACGATAATTATTTTGATTTGTTATAATATATTGTTAAGATTGTTTCCTCACCCAGCGGTCTACTCTTTTGTTCCGGGCGGGGTTCTACTGCTCACGACTGGCCTATTCCCCACGCTATGCTGGTTCCCGTTGTTGCGGAGAAACGTGCGAAGGGCGTTGAGGAGCCAACTCGTCAAGCACGGCATCCCGATCTGCATCCCTTGCGGCTACGACCCGACGGGTAACGTGTCGGGCCGGTGCAGCGAGTGCGGGGCACCGGTTCAGAAGCCCGTGCCGAACGCATGATGCACGAGAGGCTACCCGAGACGCTGCGAATCGATCACCCCGGTCCGATATCGCGCGCAGAACCGAGATACGACGGGGCACAAACCGTTGCACCCGCAGCAGTCGTATGCGACGATGGTGGTCGACGTCGCGTCCTTGTAACGCCTACAATCCACTACCCGTTGAGGCAATGAAGTCCATGGAACGAATCATCCATTCGGCTGCGACAGCCGTCGGTCTGAGTCTGATCCTCGCGGTCGGATGCTCGATGCCGTCGGACGGGACCGGCGACGATGAGCAACCCGGTCCCTCCGCACCGGCGGGGGTGACCGATCCGCCGGCGGACATGACCGAAACGCAACGCCCCGTCGGTACGCCGTGCGGCGAAGTCGCGATCGCCTGCCTCGACGAGTTCGCGCGCAGCCCGATCAATCTGATCTGTTTCCGCGAAACGAGCCGCTGGGACCATTTCGATTTGACCTGGCACGTGGCGACTCCCGCTGAAGGACTGGAGGACGAAGCCCAGATCGACGCGGTGCGACGGGCGTTGGACGCATGGGCGGACGTCTCGAACCTGACCTTTCGCGAGGTCGACGCCGGCGACGAAGCGGATCTGACCGTCTCGTTCGACGACGGCGATCCGTTTCCGTTCGACGGACCCGGGAACAACCTCGGCTACGCGTTTTTCCCGGGCACCCCGCGGGCCGGTGAGATTCATCTCTGCCGGCAGGAGAGCTGGTCGCTCGAACCCGCGCCCGATCGCTTCGACGTTTTTACGACCGTCCTGCACGAAGTCGGTCACGCCCTCGGGGTCGAGCACAGCACCGACGACACCACGGTCATGGCACCGAGCTATCCCGAGATGGGCGTCACCTTGCTCACCGAAGCCGACGTGACCCTGATTCAACGGCTCTACGGCGCGCCCGGCGAAGAGGTGCCGGCCATCCCGCCGATCGGGGAGGGTTTCTGCAGCGAGGTCGGCGACCTCAACGCGCTGGGGGATCCCGAGTCCGACGGTGACGGCATTCCCGACTCGGTGGAGGCCTTCGCCCTGGGCACGAACCCTTTCGAGGCGGACAGCGACGGCGACGGCGCCTCCGACCTCATCGAGGTGTTCACGGCCGACCCCGTGCTGCGCAGCGATCCCTTGAACGCGGACAGTGACGGGGACGGTTCGCTCGACGGTGATGATCCGGAGCCACTCAACGACCGCGTCGTCGGTACGTTGCGCCCCCCACCCGTCACCGGTACCGACGCATTGTCCATGCGTATTTTCGTGGATGGCCGGCAGACGTCCGCGTTCACGCTGAGCACGTCCAACGTCACCCTGAGTGACCTCGGTTTGGATTCGACGACCGACGAGTACGCCCTGATCGTGCAGCAACAACAACAGGATCCTGACGACTTCGCGCTCGATCAGGTCACCTTCATCTTCCGCAACCGCGCCGCGGTATCCAGCGGTGCGAACGATGCGAGCGACTTGAACGGCTACATCTCCGTCGCGGTCATCGAAGGCACCCTTGATTTCGGTGCCGTCACCATACCGAATATCCACAGCTACACTTACTGCAACTGCGACTGCCCCTCGTTCGGCGGGACGACGTGTCGCCAAATCAACCAATCCTCGGGCGTAGGGCCGCCGACGGGAACGATCGATCTGCGGCTGTCGGGCGGGCGGCTCACCGGTTCGTTCGACTTCTCCGGCATTGAACCGGTCGCGAACGCGACCCTCCGCGTCGTCGGCTCGATCAACCTCCCCGACACGTTCTTCCTGGGCGACAGTGATCCGAACGGCGGTCCTTAGCCTCATGTCGCCGACGCCGGGGAATCAGTAGCCATCCGCGCGTCACCGGCCGGCGTGGGGTCGTAGAACCCGCTCGCTCGCGCTCGCGGCTCGGATCGCCCCCTAACCGGGTCATAATCATTGTGTCTCATTGACCGGACACTTGGCGACCGATAGACTGACATGTAGCGAGAGTCATATCCCTTTCGCGTGCAACTCTGGTTTCGTCGTTTTGTGATTCGCCGTCGACCGGGCGGCCTCGTGCATTGCAGGAACTGATGGTTGGAGGTTGGCATACCGATGTCGGACTTGGCGGTGGTTGCGTGTCCATCCTGCTCGCAGGCGTTCCGCATCGAGTCCGCGCGAATTGGGGAACAGGCACGGTGCGGCATATGCGGCACGTCGTTTCGCATCGAGCCCGAGTCCGCAATCCAGGAAAGTGTGCATCATGAATCATCGCCGATCCATGAAACGGAGGCGGTCGACGAAGCCACGGTGATGGCCTGGATGGACGAAGCGCTGCCCGCCGTGGCCGGCGCGGCGTCCGTCAACGCGCCGACTCCCACCGGTGAGCCGACGCCGTCAGGGTCAGGGATCGCAGGGTCAGGTATCGCAGGGTCAGGGATTGCTGAAGACAATCGCGCCACGGCTGCGGTCCGGCTGACGCATATCGACGAAGACGGTGCGCACTTCGAGTTTCTCGCCGCCCTGCTCAGTTCCGAGCCGGTGCGGACCGCGTTTCCGCAGGCCTGCGTCGGTTGCGGCACCACCGCGGCGTTGACGGTGTATCTGATCCGGTGGCAGGATCGGATCGGGAACGAGGCCGGCGGCAGTGGTGAGACGTCGGCCATCGCGGTTGGGGAGTTGGCAGAACTCGAAGCGGGAGCGGGGTTCGGGACCGGCTCGAACGCGCGTCTGCTGACTCGTTTGCCGGAGCTACACGACCGCCGTCCGCCGTTTCATTTGCCGTATCCGATCTTCGCCTGCCCGCGCTGCCGTCCGGACCGCGAGATCACCGGCCGGGTGATCCGCCGGAGCGGGCAGGAGGCGTGTCGACTGTCCATCGCCGCCCTACCGACCGCGGTCGCGTTCTTCAGTAACAGCGGCGGCGCGGACACGCCCGAATTTCAGCAACTCGTCGAGGCCCGCGACCGGCAACACCAGGACTGGCGATCCCTCGACGCGGGGGTACGCGATCGCATCACCCACTGGTTCACCCCGCGCGGTGAAGAACGCTTCATGGGATTTCATCGCGACACCGAAACCCCCGCCGCCGACACCGGCATTTCGGGAATCGTGCTGACCAACCGGCGACTCGTCTACCAGCGGCTCGCCTCGCGGCGGGAGTTTCCGCTCGACGCGAACGGCCGGCTCGAAATCCGACCCGCCGGCACCACCGCCAACATCCGGATCTTCGAAGAAGAGAACCGCCCCGCCGCGATCAAGATCGCCCACACCGCCGCCGACGAATTGGCGACACGCCTGCGCACGCTCGGATGCGCGTGGACCATCGTTCGCTGAAACGCGGGAAACACCGAATTCCAGTGCCGCGCGAACGGGGAGGCAGTACGCCGCGGTTGCCGGTATACTCTCCGCCGCCGGACGCGATTCGACGCCCCGGCCTCGACTACCTTGCGCATGGAGGAGGACCTGACGTGTCGGATCGACCTTTGAACGTCGCCCTGATCGGGGGCGGCAGTGGATCGTTCATCGTTCAACCGCAGCAACGCGCCGTCCTGATGGACGGCACCCGCCGGGTGACCTGCGCGGCCCTGCGCAGCAACGCCGAGGCCTCGAAACAGGACGCCGAGACATGGCCGTTTCCGATCCACGGGTACGGCACGTACGACGAACTCATTGAGACCGAAGCGAAAAAGCCGGCAGGCGAGCGGATCGACTATGCGTTGATCGTCACCCCGAACCACGTGCACTTCGACCCGGCCCTCAAGTGCATCCAGGCCGGCATCCCGGTGTTCTGCGAGAAGCCGCTGACGCTGACGCTGGACGAATCAGATCGGCTCGTGGCGGCGGTCAAGGAACACAAGGTCCCGTTCGCGGTCGCGCACACGTACATCGGGCACTGGACGAGTCGGCTGTCGAGGCACATCGTGCGCTCAGGGTTGCTCGGCGAGGTGCGTTGGGTCGACGCGTGCTACCTGCAAGGGTGGCTGGCCGGTCGCACCGAGGACGCCGGCGTCAAGCAGGCCGACTGGCGCGTCGACCCCGAGCGGGCCGGTGCGAGCTGCTGCGGCGGCGACATCGGCACCCATGCGCTGATGCAACTCCGCTACGTCACCGGGCTCGACGTGGTGTCGGTGCAGGCGCATCTCGAGACGTTCGTCGCCGGTCGGCGCTTGGACGATCACTTCACCACCTACTGCGAGCTGTCCAACGGCGGCAAGGCTCTGGTGCGGGCGTCGCAGATCGCCATCGGGCACAAGAACGATCTATCCATCGAGGTCAACGGCGCCAAGGGCACGCTGCGCTGGCGACAGGAAGAGCCGGAGAAACTGGCGATCCTGCTCGATGGGCAACCGGACCGAACCTACTACCGCGGCACCGTGCAGGGGAATGACGGCTTCCTCGGCGACCTGCCCGAAGACTTGATGGCCGAGCCGACGATTCCGCCCGGGCACGGCGAGGCGTTTCACGACGCGTTCGCACGATTGCATCGCTGCTTCGAAGCCGACGTGCGCGAATACCTGGACAAGAAGCCGTTCACCTGCGACGGGTCCAAGTACGCCAACGTCGAGGACGGGCGCATGGGCCTCGCGTTCATCGACGCCGCGGTCGAAAGCAGCAACGCCGGCGGGACGTCGGTGAAGGTGAAACGTTGAAAACCGGATAGTAAATACGTTGGGATCCTTGCCTCGTCATGAGTCCATAAGATCGGCGAGGACGTCTTTTTCCGGCGATACTGCCCGCGTCGCGTTCAACCGCCGGTGGGGTATACCGAGTGATTCGCACAGGTAGTCGAAAGCGTAATCGGTATGGAGAAGGGTAAGCGCGCGTTTTGGCATGTCTAGTACGATCACCACGTCTCCGATCCGCTCGCATTGTGTACAGCAGATGTGCTCGTTTTTCTTAACGTAACTTTCAAATCGCTCCGTTAGCTTCTTGAATCCGTCCTTACGTGAACCAACCACCTTCAGCTTCAGTCGTCGTCCGCGAATAGGCCGGTACTTCGGTGAGTCGGATTTGAAATTGAGGAAGCTGTTGATTGGACAATCTTGCACATCAGGGGAAAACTCCTTGTAGAAGATTTGCAAGGCGATGTCGAGCGTCTTGCCGCTGCGATCGATTGTCTGCCTCCGCTGACAGCCGCAATTGTTCTCCCAACGTTTGCTGAATGTTTGCTCATACTCATATGCAATCCGATATATCAATTCTCCAACACGTTCGATGGCCTCACGCTCGTCGCTCCCACGTTCAACGACTGCATTGTGGTATGCCGCAAGTAGATGACCAACCGCCTTTGCTTCGCGGTCACCATACTTGTCGACCGCCCACACGATGGCTTCATCGAGGTTGCCGTGCCGTTTCGCCGCAAAGTACAGACGAATCCAAGTCAGAATCCAGCGCCGGTAGAATTCCATGCGCAGATACCACGTCGTCCACAGTTCTCCGTCCCCAACAATCTCTTCAGTCTGCCGTCGCAGGTCACGAAAGGACGGATGAAGCTTTCCGAGCACACATGAAGTATCGAAAAGAAACTTGCTTGACGCCATATCACGTTACACGGGTAACGTTGTTCCGACCGTCGCTCGCAGCTTGTCAAGAGCCATGTGTAAATCACCGTCCGCAAGCCGCTCGGATTCCGCACAACACGTCAGAACGTCATCCACCGCATCCAAATGTTCGGAGTTCTGTGCGTGCGGAAAAGACGAGCCAAAGAACGTCTCCCCGATCGCCTGGAGAATCGCTGCGTAAATCTCCTCGGACGGATATCGACGAAACTCAGAAATGATTGCGTCGACGGCGCCGACAAACTCGCTCGCGTACACGGCAAAGCTCGAGTTGCTGAGGTGCTCATGCATCGCTGACAAGGGTTCTTTTAGTTCTACGACCGACCGTCTCCTCCGCAAGGCCTGCCATGCTTGTGAATGCTCCTCATGCTTGTGACGAACCGACACCCTGTCTAGATCCGTGTCATTCTCAACGACGTTATCCGTTTCCGAAGGGTCTGAGCCACGTTCCTTGTCAGCAACTGACTCGCTTAGAAGTGTCGTCTGTCGACCGATGAATAAACCGGCAACAAATGAGGTCGCGCGCGCTTCCTGCAACCCAGTGGCTTCGGTCCCTTTGCGAAACTCTCGCTCCAGATAGCTAGAGACACCTGTACCAGCAGGGACGGCCCTATACAGACGCTTTGGAGTTGGTTGAAGCATCTCGCGTTTCCAGAAGGTAAGATTTCAATCCGATCGCAGTATCGACACAAACAGACAACGCGCTGTCAACAAACGTTGCAAGGTAATCAGCTCCCACCTCATCGCGATATACATCTAGGTCAACATAAAGTGAAGCGTCGGGGAGAGCTTCCAACGCGTCCCTGTAGCCAACATCTCTGTCTGGGCTTACGAAATACAATGAAACATCTTCCAAACAATTTTCAATCGTATTTTCTGCTTGATTTCGGGGCATCGGCCCGGAACGGAGATGCACTTTCAGGTCATCACGCGTATAATCCAACACTATGGCAAGGTCATCATAATGCGTCGCCGTTAGTGCTCTGAACCTTTCGTCACCAGGCACTGTTTTCTCATCATATAACGCCACGAGTTCATCCTGAGAGAGCCCAGTATCCACAAATGAGTAGCGACGCAATCCGAAACGGATGATGGATTCAGGCTTCATTCCCTGCAGGATCCGACGCACAATGTTCGAGAGGCGCTTCGTTGATTCCTCCATGGCAGTAGGATTTACGCACGCAAATGTTACCTTCTTGTTGCTTATCGTCAGCTGCTCCCGGCGCCCATGATCATAGAACGTAACGTTCACCTTGTCGCTCCGCCAGTGTTCGAATTCACATTCGAAGTCTTTTGCTACGTCGACGATTTTTGAATACGTCCTGAGCGTGGGCTTATAATCAGCGACAAACAGAATGTACTCAAACGCCAGGCCTTCTCGCAGTCCGCTCAACGCGGCAGCTTCGTGATCTCGTTCCAAACCGCGACGAGCCAATTGCATCTCCTCTAATGCTGATCCGACGAAGATGATACCTTATAGGACCTTGAGAAGCGCCCCTGTCTATCGATCATGGCTCTTCCATTCTACACCAACTATCCACCAGGCTCCACCGGGGCGAAGCCGTGGCGTAGTGTGTTTTCGGTAATCGTCCGGGGATTGGTGAATTGCCGGAGGTAGTCCGGGCCGCCGGCCTTGGAGCCCATGCCGGACATCTTGAAGCCGCCGAAGGGCTGGCGGTCGACGATGGCGCCGGTGATCTTCCGGTTGATGTAGACGTTGCCCACCCGCAGGTCACGCTTCACCCGCTTGATGTGGGCCGGGCTGCGCGAGTAGATCCCGCCGGTCAGCGCGAATTCGGTGCCGTTGGCGAACTCGAGCGCCTGCTCGAAGGAGTCGGCCCGGATCACCGCGAGCACCGGGCCGAAGATCTCCTCCTGGGCGATGCGGGCATCGGGCGCGACGTCGGTGAACAAGGTCGGGCCGACGTAGTAGCCACCGCCGTCGCACCCGGACACGTCGACCTCGAGTGCGAGCGTGGCTTCGGACCGGCCGATCTCGATGTAGCGGCGAATCTTCTCGAGGGCTTCGGCGTCGACGACCGGGCCCATCATCGTCCCCGGCTCGGCGGGCGGGCCGATCCGCAAACTGCTCGCCGCGTCGGTCAGCCGGGCGACGAACGCGTCGTGCACGGCCTGGTGAACGATCACGCGCGAACAGGCCGAGCACTTCTGGCCCGCGTACCCGAACGCGGCGGCGATCACGCCGGAGACCGCCTCGTCGAGGTCGGCGTCGTCGTCGATGATCGTCGCATTCTTGCCGCCCATCTCGGCAATCACGCGCTTGAGGCCTTCCTGGCCCGGGCGAAGCTTCGACGCGGATTCGTAAATCGCACAGCCGACCGCGCGCGACCCGGTGAACGCGATGAGGTTGACGCCCGGATGCTCGACGAGCGCCTTGCCGACGACTTCGCCGGAGCCGGGCAGGTATTGCACGACGCCGGGCGGGAAGTCGGCACGGATGAACATCTGCATGAGCATGGCGGCGATGACCGACGACTGCTCGGCCGGCTTGAGCACCACCGTGTTGCCCGCGGCGAGCGCGGCCGAGGCCATGCCGGTCAGGATCGCGAGCGGAAAATTCCACGGCGCGATCACCGCCACCACGCCGCACGGTTCGTAGACCAGCCGATTGTCCTCGCCGGGGAAGTCGCGGCGGCGCGGACGGTCGCTGAGCCGCTGCATCTCCCGGCCATAGAACCGGCAAAAGTCGACGGCCTCGGAGACGTCGGCGTCGGCTTCACGCCACGGCTTACCCACCTCGTAAACGACCAGCGCGGCCAGCTCGAACCGGCGCACGATCATCTGCTGAGCGACGTTCTCGAGCATGGCGGCGCGCTCGGCGGGCGACGTGTTGCGCCATGCACCGGCGGCATCGCGCGCGGCGGCGACGGCGCGGTCGACGTCCTCGACGCCGGCGGCGGCGACGCGACCGACGACCTGGGCCGGCTGGGCGGGATTGGTCGACTCGATCCATTGGCCGGTGGTGACCGACTCGCCGGCGACCACCAGGGGATAATCTCGGCCAAAGCTCTCGCGCACCTCGGCGAGCGCGGCCGTCATCCGGTCGCGGTTGTCGGCCACGGCGAAATCAGTATCGGGCACGTTCTCGAAGGGCTCCATGTCGGGCTCCTCGTCGGGATCGACGCAAACAGGACGCGGGGGGTCGGCACTGGCGGGACGCACCTCGGCCGGATCGGCGAGCAATGCCTCGACCGGCGTGTCCTCGCTGAACCCCTGACGCAGAAACGATTCGTTCGACGTGTTCTCGAGCAGTCGGCGGATCAGGTACGCCATGCCGGGAATCAACTCGCCATAGGGCGCATAGACGCGCAGCCGCCGGCCCATCTGCACCAACGCGGTCTTGAGCGGATCGCCCATGCCGAAGAGCATCTGCAACTCGTAGTCGTACGCGTCGAGTCCCAGCGCCTCGGCGGTGGCGATGCCGACGGCGAGCGAGCGCACGTTGTGACTGGCCAAGGCGGGACGTACGAACCGATGATGCTCCATCAACACACCGGTGAGCTTTTCATAGGTCGCGTCGGAGCGCCACTTGTCGGTGAAGACACGACACGGCCAATGGTTCTGCACGGCACGCACGACCTCGAAATCCCAATACGCGCCCTTGACCAGCCGCACCGTGATCGGCGTACCGCGCCGCTTGACCCAGTCGATCAGCCCGCCGAGGTCCTCTTCGGCCGAGGTCAGGTAGGTCTGGATGACGATGCCCGCGTTCTCGAAGTCGCGG
>Ga0299906_10001416_pt1 | contig 20644 bp, 6 predicted proteins | sample RVTome_14_FD_200259 | JGI IMG/M metagenome (GOLD analysis project Ga0299906, IMG submission 200259) | Soil microbial communities from uranium-contaminated site in the Upper Colorado River Basin, Wyoming, United States - RVT145D125 (version 2) ...
GCGAGCGTTGCGGGGCCTCGCGGGCGGGCCGAAGCTCGACGGCGCGGGCGTGCTCGACCGCTTCATCGCCGAACAGGAGGCCGACCAGGCGGCGCGCCCCGTCTCGCGCGCCTACGCCGAGGGCAGCGGGTTGCGCCGCGCCGTCTATGAGGGCGGCAAGAGCGTGCCCACGAGCCTGCTCCCGCAACTGCTTGCGCGGGTGACGGGGCAGGTGGCGGGCTCCGCGTTGGGCACGGCCCTGGGCGGGGTGCCCGGCGGTCTCCTCGGCCGGCTCGCCGGGCAGATCGTGGCGCCGGCGGCGGTCTCCTACGGGATGTTCTACTACGCGGCCAAGGACGAGTTTCTGAGCGATGTCCTCGACATGGCCCGGCATATCAACGCCGATCTTACGCCGGAAGAATGGTCGCAGGTGAGCGAGAACATGGACGCGCTGGCCATGGAGGCGGGCGCGACCGAGGCGCTCCCCGAGGCTGTTTCCGCCGCTTTCACCGGCGGGCTTTTTTCCGGCAAGCTGGGTGCCAAGCTCGCCTCGAAGATCCCCGGCCTGGGGCCGATCATCACGGCGCTTTCCAAAAACGTCGTCACCCGGGTGGGCGCGAAGCTCACCGCCGAGGTGGGCGAGGAGCTGGCCACCGAGACCTGGACGCAGGCGTGGCGCGCCGACGTTGAAGCCCGCGCCGGTCTGCGCGAGGAAGGGATTTCCCTGGCGCAGGCATTTGCCGAGGTGGGCGGGCCGACGGCCTTTGCCGCCTTGCTTCAGGGCGGGGCCATGCAACTGGCCGAGACCTTGACCGAGCGCGGCAAGGGCAAGGGGCCGGCCACCCCGCCACCGATTCCCGGTGCTCCGGGAACACCGCCAGGCGCACCGGGACCAGTTCCGGGCGCACCGGCGCCCGGTGCCCCGACCCCGGGAACACCCGGAGCAGCCGCGCCAGTCCCGCCGCCGGGCGCACCGCCAGCAGGGGCCGCGCCAACGCCGCCAACGCCACCCATCACCCCCGGTGTGGGGGCCACCCCGCCACCCGCTCCTGTTTTTACGACTCAGCCCACCCCCGGTGAGCCGACTGGTAAAAACGCCCCCGAGCCCGCCGCCGAAGCGCCCGAACCCAAGAGCTTCGAGTTCAAGGATGCGCAGGGCCGGACAGTGCAGGTGCAGGCCCCGAACCTGCCCGCTGCGGTCGCGCAACTGCCCGCAGGCTTCACCGTGGCTGCGGCCCGGGAGATCGAGCCGCCCGCGGCGCCCTCCGGTGGCGTGGGCACTGCACCCGCCCCGGAAACCGCCCCGCCCGAGAAGCCGCCCGCGGCGGTTTCGCCACCCGTTTCACCCACAACCACACCTCCAACTCCTCCCACCGATGCCACTCCAACCGGGCAAGAGCCAGAAAGTGATCAGCAGCAACATCCGGGAACTGCACCACGGACCCCAGTACCAGAAGACCAAGGCCAAACACGGGAAGGGCACCGCGGACCGGCAGGCGGTGGCGGCGGCGCTCGACCAGTCGCGCAAGTCGAGCCGGCGCCGCAACCGGTAGGGCCGGGCGAGTTTGGCGTCTTGCCCGACGGGCGACGCGCCCGGGTCAAGGGCGACGTGCGCGAAGACGGCACCCTCGACGTGGAGGTCGACGGCAAGATCGAAACCGTGCCGGCGGCAAACCTGCGCCCGGCCGTGCATGAAAAGAGCAGCACGCAGGTCAACGTCTCGCCGGAGCTGGCGAAGCCCTTTGTCGATGTGGCCGCGACGATCGCCGACCAGGACGTGTACGAGGACCCGAACGAGCCCGGGGAGTATGGCCGCGAGACCGAGCCGCACATCACCGCGCTCTACGGGATCGACAACAGCGACATCGAGCCGGTGCGCAAGGCGCTGGAGGGCATCGGCCCGATCACCGCGACGGTCGGGGAAATCTCCACCTTCTCGCACGAGGATAGGCCTTACGACGTGCTCAAGTTCGACGTGGACTCGCCGGACCTGCAGCGGGTCAACCAGGCGCTGCGCGAGAACACCGACTTCGAGAGCGATTTCCCCGACTACAAGCCGCACCTGACGATCGCCTACGTGAAGAAGGGCGCGGCCGGCAAATACACCGGGCCGCAGGCACAGCTCACGGGCAAGACGCTCACCTTCAATTCCCTTGTCTTCTCCACCCAGGACGGGCAGAACATCGAGATCGCCTTGCGGGGTGGTGCTCCGGGGAGCACACCGGTTCCTTTAAGAACGGAGAAGGCGGGTTCGACTCCTGCCCCCGCAACCACGCCAGAGGCACCCGCCCCGCCGCCCATCCCCCCGCCCGCGCCGCCCGCGCCCACGCAGGTCGATCGTCCGAAAGAAAAGTTCTATCCAGCATCACTGCCGTGGGATCAAAAGGCCGCCGACGATACCTACGCCAAAAGACGCGCGGAAGGTGCCAGTGAGGATGAAGCGACGAGTGATGCCACGGCTGCCGCCATGGGGAATCTTTCCCCTGAACAGGCGGCACAAGCCGACCGCTACTTCGGGGACAACTATGCACACGGCCGCATCCAATCCGGAGATTATGACTGGGGAGCAAAATACTTCGAGGCAACCAACCGGCCACTGGAGGCTCAGCGGTATCGTGATTTAGCGAGCACACCGCCAGCCAGCGAGCAATACTCCTTCACCGAGCCCGACCCGCAAAAGCATCACACCGCGCTCAGTTTGTTGCGCGACGCGCTTCTCGGCAACCGAGCCATCCAGAATGCCGTGGCCAGCGGCAACGAGCACAACGCCCTGGACGAGATCAAGGCGCAATATCGCAAGGCGCTGGGGCGGCTCGGATTGGAGGCGCCCAAGTGGACGAGCAAGACCGCGTTGGGGGAAACCTGGGCGCAAAGCTACGAGAACGCCGCCAGCCTGCCCTCCAGAGCGCAGGCCTTCGAGGGATTTGTCCGGGATATGAGGCGCCGTGCGCAACACGCGGCGCAACCCCCCGCGGCCCCGCCGAAAGCAAAGGCAGCGCAGTTTGCCACCTACGAGGAGTTTCGCGCGGCTTATCGCGAGGCGTTCCGGCAGGCGCAGGAACACGCGTTGGATAAGGCGGGCTCCAGGCATTGGGCCGAGCGCATGGCCGAGCTGGCCGACACCTATCCCGAGTGGGCCGCCGCCGCCGAGAACGAAAAGGAGGCGCAAGCGCCCGCCCAGGCCCCGCGCATTCTGCCCAAGGGGCAGGCCACCCCTGCCGCCGCCACCCGCTTCATCGCCGGGCAGTCCAACATCAAGGGGTCTGATCGGGCCGGTCGCTTCCTGGCCGACTTCACCGGGCGCATGCACCGGATGAACAAGGAGACTTTCGAGCAACTGGAGATTCGCTCGCTCTCGCAGGCCGAGTGGGATTCCGACAGCGAACTTCACACCCGCACCCCGGACAGCGCCGCCGCCTACGACCCCAGGACCAACATCCTCTATCTGAACCGGGACCAGACCCAGGGCGAGAGCGTGATCGACGCCTTTGTGCACGAGATGGGGCACTTCGCCGAGCAGTTCGCGCTCTCGACCGATTTTACGCAGGCCGAGTGGAAGAAACTCAACATCCAGGATCGCATCGCCGCCAAGGAGCAATACCTAGAGCGCAAGCTGACCGCGCAGGAGGTGCGCGACTTCGGCACCGGCTTCGACGATTTCCGTTCTCGCTCCGAGTGGGTGGCGATGCAGTTTGCCCGCGTCGTGCGGGGCCAGACCGAGCAGATGCCCCAGGGTGTGCGCGCCCGCCTGGAGGCGTTTTTGAAGGAAGTGCGCGAGCTGGTGCGCCGCTGGATCGGCGACCCCAAGCTCACCACCCGCGAACTCGATGCGCTCATTCTGGAGAAGCTGGGCTATGCCCAGCGCAGCGAGCCGCCCGCGGCATCAAAACCTGCGAAACCGCCCACACCTGCGCCGACCGCGACGAAACCCGCACCGGCGCCCAAGCCCGAGCCCGCACCGGCCCCGAAGCCGCCGGCCCCGCCGCCGCCCAAGGCGCCCGCGATCGCGATCGACGACGAGCTGGACAAGGCGCTCGACGATGCCTTCGACGGGTTGCTCGGCACGCCGGCCGTCACCGGGCAGGCGGAGCTGCCCGAGGACAAGGTGGACGCCTTCCTCAAGGTCGCCCGGGTGTTCGTCGCCAAGGGGGTGACCACCCCGGAAGCGGTGGCCCGCATCCTCGACCAGAAGTTCAAGAAGACGGCCCGCAAATACAGCGAGGCGGTCTGGGATGCGATGGGCATCGTGAAGAAGTCGCTGCGCGGCTCGCACGACTGGAACGGTATCTATGCGCAGCTTGACGCTGCGGCCATCACGTCGCAAAGTGAGGGCGGTGAAACACGAACAGATCAGCCCCGTCATGGCCCGCGAGAAGATCGTGGCGCTGGTGAAGGAGGCGCATCGCCTCCAGGAGGAGGAGGGGGACCCGTTTCGGACACCGGAGAGCGAGCGGATCGCCCGCTACTGGAAGGAGTATCGCCCGAAGATGTATCGGGGGCTGGTGGAGGTGGCGCCGGAGGCGCCGCTGGCACTGGCAACGCACCGGTGGCGCCAGGCGTTTCGACAGGCCAAGGACACGATCAACAACTTTCCGACGTTCAGCGAGGCGATGCAGGAGGCCGAGAAGGACAACCTGCTGATGGAGCCGGAGGAAGATCCGGATCTGCCGTTGGAGGATCTGCCGCCGCCGGAGCCGACGTAGCGAGCCAGCCCAGCGCCCCGGCGCGGGCCAACTACACGATCACCGACCCCGAGACCCTTGTGGGCGGGGGGCCGAAAGCGCGTTTCGCCAAGAACCGCCGGGCGATCGAGACTTACCTCTCGCTCAAGGAGGACAACCGCCAGCCCAGCCGCGAGCAACTCGACACGATCGCAGCCTATACCGGCTGGGGCGCTTTCGGGCAGGAACTCTTCCAGGGCTCATGGGAGAAGCCCAAGCCACGGAAAGAGTGGCAGGCCGAGGACCGGTGGCTGCGCGATCAGCTCGGGCAGCAGGAATGGGAAAGCCTGCAACGCTCGATCATCAACGCGCACTATACCGACCCCATCACCGTGGCGACGATGTGGGCGATGGCGCAAAAGCTGGGCTTCAAGGGCGGGCGCGTGCTGGAGCCGGGCATGGGCATCGGCAACTTCTTCGGGTTGATGCCCGCGCATCTGGCCGGGCAGTCGCAACTCACGGGCATCGAACTGGACCAGCTCACCGGGGGCATGGCCAGGATGCTCTACCCCAACGCCAACATCCAGATCAAGGGCTACCAGCAGAGCAAGACCGCGGACAATTTCTACGACCTGGTCATCGGCAACTGGCCCTTTGCCAATATCACCATTGCGGACCCGCGCTACGACAAGCTCTCGCCCAGCCTGCACAACTACTTTTTCCTCAAGGCGCTCGACCAGGTGCGTCCGGGCGGGCTGGTCATCGGGATCACCTCCAACAGCACGATGGACCAGAAGAGCGCGGGCGTGCGCGTGGCGCTGGCTCGCAAGGCCGAGTTGGTCGGGGCCTATCGCCTGCCCGCCGGGGCTTTCCAGCAATATGCCGGCACCAAGGTGGTGGCCGACATCATCGTGCTCAAGAAGCGCGCCGAGCCCCTCGACGTGCCGCGGGCGCTCGCCGAGGGGTGGATCAACACCGTCGAGAGGGACACCCCGGCCAGAGAGACGATCGAGGTCAACCAGTATTGGAACGCGCACCCGCAAAACGTGCTCGGCCGGCTCAATTGGGGCCACGGCACCACCACCGGCCAGCCGGGCATGATCGTGGAGATTCCCGACAACTACGAGCGGCTCCTGCGCGCCCTGCCCGAAAAGCTTCCCGCCGATGTGCTGACGCCGTGGGACCCGAGCATCAAGCGCATCGCCTACCAGGCCAACGACACCAAGGCGCGCCAGCGATCCGTGATCGTCAAGGGGGGCAGCTTCTTTCAGGTGCAGGGCGAGCACCTGGCGCCGCTGCACGAGGTGACCCCGTGGAAGGTGAAAGACCCCAAGCTCAACGCCAGGCGCACCCGCCAGTTGCGCGGCCTGATCGACTTGCGCGACGGGCTCGCCTCGCTGCTCTACGAGCAGAGCGTCAGCAGCGAGGATCTTTCCACCAAGCGCCGCGCCCTCAAGCAGCACTACGATGCCTTCGTGGCCGAACACGGCCCGGTGGTCGAGACGCCGATGCTCGCGGTCATGCTGCGCATCGGCGATGCCGGCGCCCGCCTGCTCGCCCACCTGGAGCGCAAGGACGAGAAGAGCGGGCAGTGGGTGCCCCGGGAAATCCTCACCAAGGATTTCGTCCGCCGCGCCGTGAAGACCGAGAACCTCGGCATCGAGGACGCGTATTCGGTCGATCGCTACCAGAACGTGGCGATCGACGTGGCGCGCATCGCCAAGCTGGCCAGCACCACCGAGGAAAAGGTCATCGAAAACCTGACCCGCCAGGGGCAGATATTCCAGACGCCGGTGGGTGTGTGGGAGGCCCGCGACCAGTATCTATCCGGCAACGTGCGCCAGAAGTTGCGCGAGGCGATCGACGCGCAGCAACACGGGGTGGAGGGGATGGACCGCAATATCGAGGCGCTCAAGGCGGTCGTCCCCAAGGACGTGCCCTACGTCGCGATCGAGGCCCAAGTCGGCGCCACCTGGATCGGGCTCGACCAATACAAGCTGTTTATCAAGCACCTGCTCGCCCTCAATGACGCGGACATGGAGCACGTGGAGATCACCATGACCTCCCGCGGCTACCGGGTGCAGTTCAAGCGCGACTACCTCACCCAGCGATCGGAGGCGAGGGTGATCTGGGGCACCGAGCGGATCGGGTGGAGGAAGGTGATCGACGCGGCCCTCAACAATGGCTCGGTCAAGGTGCTCTCGCCGGACAAGGATGGCAATTTGGTCTTCGATGCCGATGAGTCGAAGAAGGCCAACGACAAGGTGAACGCCATCCGCGAGGAGTTCAAGTCGTGGCTGTGGAGCGACACCATCCGCGCCCTGGAGTTGCAGACCAACTTCAACGAAGTCTTCAACTCGCACATCACCCCCGACTACGACGGGAGCCACCTCCAACTCGTCGGCCTCGCCCTCGACCTGGGCACGAGCGCCTTCGACTTCCGCCAGCATCAGAAGAACGCGGTCTGGCGCTTCATCGTCAACGGCCGCGGGGTGGCCGCGCACGAGGTGGGCACGGGCAAGACCTTCACCATGGCCGGGCTCGCCATCGAGGCGCGCCGCCTGGGGTTGTTTCGCAAGCCGGTCATCTTCGCCCACAACGCCAACTCGGGCAGCGTGGCGGCGGACATCCAGATGGCCTACCCGGGCGCCAAGGTGCTCTATGTGGACAACCTCTCGCCAGCCAACCGCGACGCCACCCTCCAACAGATCGCCCTGGACGAGTGGGATGCGGTGGTCCTTCCGCATTCCCTGCTCGACCGGCTGGCCCTGCGCGAGGAGACCATGATGGAGCAGGCCCGCGAACTGATCGCAGAACTCGAACAGGAGGCCATCGACGCCGCCGCCGAGGACGACATCAACCTCACCGTCGAGGATATGAACTCGGGCGAATACGTCAGGAAGCTCGCCCGCAGGGGCCATACCGCCAAGGACTTGGTGAAACAGCGCGAGCGCATTATCGAGCGCATCCGCAAGCAGGCGCAGAGAGTGCGGGAGGACTCGGTGTTTTTCGAGGACATGGGCATCGACGCGATCATGGTCGATGAGGCGCATATTTTTAAGAAGATCCCCATCGCCAGCCGCTCGAATCTGAAGGGGCTCAACAAGGCCGGCAGCGGGCGCAGTATCCTGCTTTCCATGCTCACCGACTACGTGAAGGCGCGGGGCGGCGGCAAGGGCGTCTTCCTGTTCACGGGCACCCCCATCACCAACACCATCAACGAGGCCTATAACATGATGCGCTACGTGATGGACGACATCATGTCGCGCGATCAGGTGAAACGCTGGGACGACTGGTTCAACGCCTTCGCCGAGGCGGTCTCGGACGTGGAACTGACCGGGGGCGGCACCTGGGAGCCGGTCGAGCGGCTCTCGCAGTTTGTCAACGTGCCGGAACTGGCCCGCTTCGCCGCGCAGGTCTTCGATGTCGTCTATGCCAGGCACATGCCGGAGTTTCAACCGCGGGCCTCGCCCGAGGGGCGCGACGAGACCGGGCAGGGGCGCCCCTTCAAGCGCAAGGTCGATGTGGTGGTGGAAATGTCGCCCGAGCAGGAGGCCCACAAGCGCGACATCGAGGAGCGGGCGCGGCAATGGAAGCAGGCCGCGGGCCGGACCAAGGTCGAGTGGAGGCAAACGGGCGACCCCCGCCTGCCGATCATCTACGAGGGCGAGGGGGTCAAGGCGGCGCTCGACTACCGGCTTTTCGACCCCAGCGCGCCCGACCATCCCCACTCCAAGGTCAACGCCATGCTGGCCCGGGCCATGGAGCACTACCGCGAGCACCCCACGTCCACGCAGATGATCTTCATGGACCGCGGCTACTACAGCGAGGTGAAGCGGTCGCGCCGCCGGGCCGATGGCACCCGCGAGTATTACAGGGTGCCGGCCTTCAACCTGGCCGAGGACATCGTGGCCAAGCTCGTCGCGCAGGGCGTCCCCCGCGGCGAGATCGCGGTGTTCTCGTGGTTGAGCAAGGATGCCCGGCTGGAAGCGGCCGAGGCCATGCGCCGGGGCGAGATCCGCTTCGCGATCGGGGGCACCGAGACCATGGGCACGGGCATCAACGCGCAGACCGAGCTGCGCGCCATGCACCACCTCGACGCCCCGTGGATGCCGGGGGAGCTGGAGCAGCGCAACGGGCGGGGCTGGCGGCAGGGCAACCGCTGGAATTCAGTCTATGAATACCGCTATTTCACGGAGGGCTCCCACGACGGCCGGCGCTGGCAGATCCTGCTGACCAAGGACAAGTTCATCCGCCGCTTCATGGAGGCGATCTTCAAGAAGGGCGAGATCGGCCTGCGCATCATCGACGGCGACGGCGCGGACCTCTCCGAGGGCACGGGCGAGGATGTCGGCGAGGAAGCCGAGAGCGATGTCGGCGAATCCTTCGCCAGCGCGGTGGGCGACCCGCGCATCCTCCAGCGGGCCAAGCTGGTCAAGAAGATCGAGACCGTGGAGAACCGGCTCAGCCAATTCATCGGCGCCAAGAATGCGGCCCGCCAGGAAATCCAAAAGGTGCGCGAGCAGTTGGCCCGCGACCAGGGGCGGCTGGCCACTTTCCAGCGCGACCAGGACACCCTCCAGACCCACAAGCCGAGCCCTTTCTCGATCGAACTGGAGGGCCGGACCCACACCGAGCGCCAGGCGGCCGATCTGGCCTTCGAGCAGATCGCCGCGCAGATGCCGCCCAAGCAGGACGCCAAGGGCCGCAAGATCGGCGCCTACGCGGGCTTCGACCTGTTTGTCACCCGGCCCTTTGCCGGGGAGGATGTGCGCTGGCGGGCGAAGGCCTCGGGGTTCGACTACGGTTTTTCCCAAGGCGTGGCCAGCCTGGAGGCGAACCTGCGCTATATCGCCCGCAACATCGAAAACCTCCAGCAGGAGATCGCGACCCGCGAGCAATCGGTCGCCAACCTGCGCCAGATGCTCGAAACGCCCTTCCCGCGGCAGGCCCAGCTCGACGGGTTGCGCCAGCAACTCGCGCAGATCGATGCCGAGATGGCCGCTTCGCCCAGCCCGGCCCCATCGTGGTTGCGCCACGGCGCCCCGGTGGGCGCGCTCGCGGTGTATCAGGGCAAGACCTACGACGTGGGCGCGCACCGCTGGGACGAGCAGAACTGGTGGCTGTTGCTGGCCGACCCGCAGGACGATACCCAGCCCATGGTGGCGGCGCCCTACCACGAGGTGCTCGACGGTGACGGCAACGCCTTGTTCGAGGCGCGGGAGTTCAAGCAACCGCCCATCAGGCGCGCCTCCCGCGATTTCACGGCGGGGGAGATCGTGCTCGACCAGCAGGACCGGGAGTGGAGGGTGCTGGCCGCGCCCAGGGTCCAGGACCGCATCAAGATCGTGCGGGTGCAGTCCTTGGGGCGGGAGGGCATCCAGGAGTTGCGCGTGGATCGACTCCGGCGCAAGGGCGATCCCAAGCCGCCCAAGGGCGCGCCCGTCACCCCCAACGGCTTCAAGTGGGACCAGATCGTGCGGGCCGAGGGGCTGCGCGGTTTGTGGCGTATCGACCAGATCGAGGCCCCCGCCGACGGCAGCGACAACGAGGCGCTATGGAAGGTCGCGCTCAGGAAACCCGGCGGCAGGGCCGAGGAGATCACCACCGCCAACAACCTTCGCAGCGCCGAGCCCGGCGAGGTGGCCATGCTGCAAAAACTCCTGCCGCCGGTGGCCGGGCAGCAGGCGCGCCTGCCGCTGGAGGTCGCACCCGTGCGCGGCTCGACGCGCAGCCGCTTGCGCCGGCTCTCCGAGGCCATGGACGCGCAAATCGCCGAGTGGGAGAAGCAGATCGAGGACGGCCATCCGGCGCAGTTGAGCAAGACGCAAACGCTGGAGATCAAGGCCCGGACCGAGGCCATCAAGGACCGCCTCAAAAAGGTGCGCAAGGCGCTCGAAGCGGAGGAAAAGGCCGGACTGGCGCGGGCGCACGAGAACCGCGACATCCTGGGCACGCCCCGGGTCAAGGGCAGCGCCGATGAGGAAGCCGTGGGCGAGCAGACTCACGGCACCCTGGAGGACAAGCGATCGGTCTGGCGCAAGCTCACCGGCTTTGGTCGCAAGACCTACGAGTATATCGAGACCGAGCTGCGCCAGAAAACCGTCGACAGTTTCCATGCCATTCGCCGGCTGGAGAAAGCGCTCTTGGGCACGGCGCTTATCGACGCCAGCGCCAGCGCCTACAAGTGGGCACGGCTCACGACCGAGCTGCCCAGCGTGATGGAATCGTTGATGCTCGATGGCCCGATTTACTACAAGGGCGGTTCGATGATCCCGGCTGCACAGTTGGGGGTGCCGCCGAAGATGGTCTATGACGACCCCGCCAAAGGCGTGCATGAAGAATACGACCCGCAGGGGCTCTTTGAAATCTTCGGGCCGATTGAGCGCGGCGGCAAGACCCAGCTATGGGAGTATTACGCCGCGGCCGTGCGCGCCGGCCGTCTGCTCGAAGAGAACAAGGAGAAAAATTACGGCTGGGCGCAGGACCCGCAGACCAAGCAGTGGAATTGGTCGAAGGCGGAGGCGCGCCGGCAAATCGACATCCACCTCGCCCTGGGCCAGAAGCATCCCGAGTTCGAGGGAGTGCGCCGCCGCTACGTGGCTTTTCAGCGCACCGTGCTCGATATGGCGGAGGCGGCGGGTGTCATCGGCAAGGCGCAGCGGGCAACCTGGGAGAAGGCCGATTACGTGCCTTTCTACCGCATCATGGAGGAAACCAGCGGCGCGAAAAACGATCTGCGCGGTCCCTACAAGCGCCGGGGCATCGGCAACCAGCGCAGCCCGATTCGACAACTGCGGGGCGGGGTGCCGGCTGTGGCCGTCTTCGAAAACATTTATCGCAATATCGAGACGCTCGTCGACGCCTCTTACAAGAACATCGCCATGCGCCAGGTGGCCGCGCTGGCGCAGGCACAAAACGACCTGATCACCCCCATCCCCTACAAGGCAGTGCCCTTCAAGGTGACGGTGGATGAAGCCATCGAGCAGATGAAAAAGGCGGGCATCCCAACCGCCACCCTCACGCAACAGGAGTTGGAGGAATTGCTCACCTTCTGGCGCGCTCGCGCCCCGCAGGGCAAGGATGTCGTCAGCGTGCTGGTGGGCGGCAAGGCCAGGTATTTCCGGGTGAAGGACGCTCCGCTGTTGCGCTCGATCCTCGCGATGGGGCCGCGCCGGCACGGGCTGTGGATGAAAATGCTCATGGGGCCGAAGCGCGCGCTCACCTCGCTGGTCACGCTCGATCCCGCCTTCATGCTCGCCAACACCATCCGCGACTCGATCTCGGCGTGGGTTCTGGCCGACTCGAAGATCAGGCCCGGCTTGGACGCTGTGAGCGGAGTCATCAAGTCGCTGCGCCGCGACAAGTCACTGGTCGGCATCATGGCGGGAGGCGGGGGGTCCGGCCACTACAACCGGTTGCGCGAGGGCGAGGTACGCAAAGCCTTCGCCCGCATGAGCGCAAGCCAGAGGAAAAACTTCTTGGGCTCGATCATCGACACGCCGGCCAAGCTGGCGCGGCTGTATCGCAACCTGGGCCGGGCGAGCGAAAACGCCAACCGCATCGCCATTTACGAGGCCGCGCTCCGGGCCGGTGCTTCCCACGCGGAGGCGGCGTTTCAGGCCAAGGACATCATGGACTTCGGCCTGCGCGGAGACTCGCGCCTGCTCAACTTCTTCTTCGACACCGTGCCCTTTCTCAACGCCCGTGTGCAGGGCTTGTACCGGCTCGGGCGGGGGCTCAAGAACAACCCGGCACGGGTGGCCACCCACGGCGCCGTCATCACCGGGGGCACGCTTGCCCTGCTGGCACTCAATTGGGACGACGATCGCTATTGGGAACTGCAGGAGTGGGACCGGGATATGTATTACCACCTCTGGCTGGGCGGGCAGCACATCCGCATCCCCAAGCCCTTCGAGGCCGGGCAAATCTTTTCCACGATTCCCGAGCGGGTGTTTGGCCTGCTGGCCAAGGACAGCGACCTGAAGCTGTTTGCCGGTCGCATGCTCAACATGGTGCGCGACACCTTTGCCTTCAACCCCATCCCGCAAGCGTTCAAACCGCTGGCCGAACGCGCCGCCAATCTGAACACCTTCACGGGCACCCCGGTCATTTCCGTGGGCGACCAGTTCAAGCCCCCCGAAGAGCAGTATTCGATCTACACCTCCGAGAGCATGCGCGAGCTGGCCCGGGCCATGCCCGGGAGCGCGCCCCAGTGGTTGCGCTCGCCCAAGACCCTGGAGCATTTCGTGAGGGGGTATTTCGGCACCCTGGGCATGCAGGCTCTCAACGGCGCCGATGCCCTCACCCGCGGGCTGAGCGGCTACCCGGAGCCGCCCGCCACCAAGCCGGCCGACTTCTGGATGGTGGCCCGGTTCGCCCCCGAGGATGAGGGGCGCTCCACCAAGTACGTCGGCCAGTTCTACCAACTGCACCGCGAAATGCAGCTTTTGGTGCGCGAAATCGAGGCCGCCCGGGCCTCTGGCGACGCGGCGCAAGCCGCGCGCCTCATGAGCGCAAACACCGACCTGCAAGCCTTCAAGCCCGTGGCGGACGCCACCTACCAGAGTTTGCAGCAGATCCGGCGCCGCCAAAGCTCGATTTACGAATCGACTGATTTGTCGCCCGCGCTCAAGCGCGAGCACCTGCAGGCCCTGGGCGAGACGCGCAACCGGCTGGCCCGGCACGCCGTGGAGCGCGCCCCGCGGCGCCCGCGCCCGCTTTTTGATCCCTTCGCCGAAGCCGCCGCGCGCTAACGCAACCGGTTTTCACCCGTAAAGGCGGCGCTATCGCTCGTGGCTTGCGATGCCGCGATCGTCGAACCTTCGCCTCAACCAGGACCAGGAGCGCGAGCTGTGCGCCTATATCCAGAAACGGCTGACGAGTCTGGAAGAGACCAATCGCGCCCGCATCGAGGCCGACCGCGCCAGTTGGATGCGCTACGGCAACGATCGCAAGGACCGGGAACGCGAGGGGGGCATCTGGGAGCACAGCAACACGCCCCTGCCCATCACCTCGCTGGTGGTCGATTACTTTTTGTCGCGCACCCATGACGAGGTGCTGGGCGAGACCCCGTTTTTCACGGCGCGCCCGCAGGGAAAGAGCGACCGGGATTTCGCCCGCTCCCTGGAGCGATTCGCCCGCTACAAACTCTGCGATGTCGGCAATCTCGAAGATGCCATCGACGAGTCGCTGACCTCCATTTTCGTGCAGCGCGCGGCGATCCTGAAGGCGGTCTACACCGAGGAGATCGACCACTTCGAGCGGTGGGATTTGAACGCCTTGCACGACACCGCGACGGGCGAGCCCATCGAGATGCAAGAGGGCTTCATCCTGGAGGATGCCGAGTGGATCGAGCAACCCGACCCGGTGGCGGCGGCGAGCCTGGCGGCAGTCGAGCCGCTGGCGCCCATGCCCACGCGCATGCACCTGGCCAGCGACCCCTCCTTCATCCTCGAGCCGGCCCGCCACGCCTTCGCCCCCTTGAAAGAGCCCGTGCATTTCCGGCGCGTGCTCTACGCCGGCCCCAAATCCGTGGAGGTCGAAAGCGACAAGTTTCTTTGCCCCGACGAGGCCCGCGGCCTCGACGAGGCCGATTTCCTCGCGGAGAAATACGACAAGACCGCCGATTGGGTGCTCGCGCGCTTCACCGAGCGCGCCTGGTTCAAGCTGGCCGATTACCGCGCCAAACTCGACGGCACCGACGCCAAGGCAAAGACCAACACCGAAGCGGCCAGCGACGACGCGCCCCCGCCCTGCGAGGACGACAAGGCCGAAGAGTTGCATTTCGACGCCCGCACCCACCGCACGGGCCTTGTGGAGTGCTGGATGAGCTGGGACGTGAAGAACAACGGCCGGCCCTGCCGCTTCGTGGCCTGGTGGGATGCCGTGCACAAGTGCCTGGTTTCCTACGAATATCAGGCGCTTGTCTCGCCGACCGGGCGCCACCCCTACACCGCCGCCGCGGTGGCCAAGCGCAAGAAACGCTGGTGGGGCTACTCGCTGCCCGAACTGGTGGGCGTGTTCCAGGACTACGTGGACCAGCAGTTCAACCGGCACTCCTTCCGCAACCAGATCAACGCCAACCCGATCCTCGGGCAGAACCCCGATGCGATCGTCGAGAAGAAATCCTTCTTCGAGGTGGGGCCGTTCGAAGTCGTCACCTTCGAGGACGGCAAGCAGATGCAGGACTGGTTGCAGGCCTTTGTCTTCCCCAACGCCGACCTGGATACCGAGACGCTGGTGGATAAATGCATCTATTTTCTGCAACTGTGGCTGGGCATCTCGAACCTCTCGCAGGGCGACTATAGCGACGTGCCCCAGAACACGACCGCCTTCGGGCAGGACAGCACGCTGCGCGAGGCCGCGAAGTTGTCGCGCCGATACAGCCGCTCGGCTCTCTCGGCCATCCGCCGGCACATCACCCATCTGGTGCAGGTGCTCGTCGCCACGATGGATCAGGAGGAGGTGTTTTTCTACAACGAGGGCGAGCAGAGCCTCGCGGGCACCCTCTCGGCCGAGGCCGTGCGCGCGCTTTCCATCGACGTGCGCCTGGTGGTGGGCCGCGCCCAGGCCGCGCAGTCGATGCAGGCCACGACCCTGGCCACGCAACTTGTCGAGAAATACGCGCAGATGCTCGCGACCGCCCCGTGGATGGCGCAGATCGTGCGCCCCCTCTACAAGGCGTCGCTGCGCCTGCTCGGCTTCGACGACGTGGACCAACTGCTGCCGGACCCGACCAATCCCAACCTGGCGCTGTCGATCCCGCCCATGCAGGGGATGACCCCCGGCGCCGCGGGCGATTCCGCCGTGCCCGCGCCCAACCAGAGCGAGATGCTGCCCTTCCCGGGCAACGCGGCCAACACCGCCGCGCCCGTGACGGCCGGCCCGCCCGAAGTGCTCGATCGCAACGCGAAAGGCGCCCATGGCTGAGCCCACGGCGCAGGAACGGGTGTTCGCGCTCAACTCGCTGGAGCACTCGCTGGGCTGGCGGCTGTTTTTGGAGCAGCACGCCAAGAACCTGCGCGCGATCGAGGAAAAGGCGCTCGATCCGGCCACCCCCGACGAGGAGACGCGCCACCTCAAGCACGTGCGCCGCTACCTGCTGGGCGAGCGCCATCCCGCCAACCTGCTCACCCGCCTGGCCAGCGCCGCCGAGAACGAGGCCCGCAAGCAGATCGCGGTATAACACGATGCCCACCCTATACATCACCCCGGGCGAAACCGGCCGCTGGTCGATCAACGTGACCGATGCCAGCGGCGGCGAGCAGCCGCTGGCGCTGCTGGTGCAGGCGTGGCTCACGCTCAAGCGCCGCTTTGGCGACGCCGATCCCGGGGTGTTTCAACTCACCCTCTCAGGCTCGGAGATCGCCGTGACCGATTCGCCCGCCGGGGAGATGGAGGCCATCGCCCCCTCCGCCAAGACCGCCCTTTTGGGCGATGGCGAACGCTACTTTTGGGACTGCCGCCTGAAGTTTTCCGACGGAACCATTTCCAACCCCAGCGGGCTGCGCGGCGAGCTTGTCGCCGAGGCCCGCGTCACTCACGCGCTGTAGTGATTTGTCATTAGTCATTTGTCACTGGTCAATAGTCACTGGGATTCAGTCACAAATAACAAATGACCAATAACAAATGACCAATGACTAATGACTAATGACAAATGACCACAAACAACTGAACACCCGCCATGGCAAACGCACTATATGACAAGGGCCGAGAGGCCTTCCTCCTCGGCGACATCGATTGGGTTGCCGACAACATCAAAGTCGTCCTGATAGATCTGGCCGATTACGGCGTCGCGATCAGCGATGCGACCAATGCGAGCCCCATCGTCATAACGGCAAACTCACATGGCCTGAGCAACGGGGATCGTGCGATGATCACGGCGGTCGGAGGCAATACGGCTGCGAATGGGATTTGGACTGTCGCAAACGCCGCAGCCAATACCTTCGAGCTGTCCGGATCGACCGGCAATGGTGCCTACACGAGCGGCGGCTTTGTCGTGAAAATTGGCACGCACGATTTTCTCGACGACGTGCTCGCGGCCGCGCGCGTCGCCACCTCCGCCAACCTCGCCAGCAAGACCGCCACCGCCGGGGTGGCCGATGCCGCCAACGTCACTTTCTCGGCTGTGACCGGAGACCCGTCCGAGGCGCTGGTGATCTACAAGGACAGCGGCGTCGAGGCCACCTCGCCCTTGATCGCCTACATCGACACGGCCACCGGCCTGCCGGTGACGCCCAACGGCGGCGACATCACCGTGACCTGGGACGACGGAGCCAACAAGATTTTCAAACTGTAGGGGTTGTCATTAGTCATTTGTCATTAGTCATTTGGATTCAGTCACAAATGACTAATGACCACCGACCATGGCCCGCCGATTCGTAGGCACCGACCTGGCCGATTGGGGCGACATCGCCGCCTTCGATGGTCTCTCCCAACTGACCCTTTCAGCCTGGGTCAAGGTGACCGACTCGGCCTCCGGCGACGGCACCGCCGTCGTGGACTGGTCCGGCGTGGCGCTGGACGGCTGGGCGCTGGAGTTCAACTACGACAACTCCTGGTTCGTCTTCGCCGTGCGCCGCGCGGCCGACGGCTACCGCTATTCCTACGCGCCGAGCCTGCCCATCGGCTCCTGGGTGCATGTCGCCTGCGTGTATGACGGCTCGCTCGCGGATGCCGACCGGGCAAAAATCTATATCAATGGCAGCGCGGCCACCGTCACGCACGTGGCCAATGGCGGCAACCAGTACCCGCCCGCCACGCTTACGACCAACACCCTGGCGCTCGCGTTTCAGAACAACCGCTCCGACAACACCCTCGACATGGCGGAGGTGTGCCTGTGGTCGGGGGTGGCCCTGAGTTCCTCCCAGGTCTCCACCCTCTACGCGGCCAACGGCAAGGGCAATAGCGTCTCGCCCGGCGCGAACCTGTGGTCGCGCATGACGGGCACGATCACCGACGAGACCGCCACCTACACGCCCTCGATCACCGGCACCACTTTGGTGGCGCACCCCTTTGCCGAGGTCCTCGCCCCCGCGGGCATCGCATCGGGCGAGGCCTTCGGCGCGGCCACGCTCGCCGCGGGCGCCGTGGCCATTGCGCCCGCGGGCCTCGCCACGGGCGAGGCCTTCGGCGCGGCCACCGCCGCGCCGGGCGCCGCCAGCCTTTTGCCCTCCGGCATCGCCAGCGCGCAGGCGCTGGGCAGCGCGGGCGTCTCGGTGGGCGCGGCCACGCTGGCGCCCGCGGGACTGGCCAGCGCGGAAGCCTTCGGGGGGGGCTCGGTCGGCGCCGGCCCGGTCGATGTGCAACCCGCGGGGCTGGCCAGCGCGCAGGCCTTGGGCGAGCCGGGTGTCGGCCTCACCCTCGCGCCCGCGGGGCTGGCCCCGGCCGAGGCCTTCGGCACCGCCACCTTCATCCCGGGCGCGGTCTCTCTCGCGCCCGCCGCCATCCCCACCGCGGAGAGCCTTGGCACGGCGGCCCTCACCACCGGCGCAGTCTCTCTCGCGCCTGCCGCCATCGCCACGGGCGAGGCCTTCGGCGCGGCCACCGCCAGTGTCGCCACCGCGGAGTTCGACGTGGCCGGGGCGACCTACTACGCCGTCGCCCCGGCCGGCTACTCGTATTCGAGCGAGCAGGACACCTATTACTCGACGCGCAAGTACACCACCCTCTCCGAGGCCGAGGCGGCGCTGCCGGCCACCCCGACGACGCCGCTTGTCATCAATATCATCGGCTCGTGGACCAGCGCCGACACCACCGCCGTCACGGTGGCCGGTGTCACCACGACAGCCGCCAATTATCTGCTCATCCGCGCTTTTGGAAGCGCCCGCCACGCGGGCGTGTGGGCCAGCGACAAGTACCGGCTCTATCCGGCCGGCGCCTACCCCTTGCGCGTGCAGGTGCCCTTCTTGCGGGTGGACGGCCTGTTGATCGGCAAGAGTTCCACCTCGGGCCAGCAGGCATGCATCTACCTGGAGAGTTCGGCCACGCCCAGCGATTACCGGGTGAGCAATTGCGTGATCCGGCAGTCCGGCAGCATCCAGGACGAGCCGGGCATCTATGTCGTTTCCTCCAACGCCGTGCTCAAGGTGTGGAACACCATCATCTACGGGCTGGGTTCATCCACCACCACGACTAATTCGGCCATCTACTGCACGGGAACGGTGCATGTGTATGGGTGCGTGCTGATCGGCGGCAGCCGCGGCATCTATCAGTCCGGCGGCGGCTCGCTCATCTGCAAGAATTGCTACGCCAGCGGCTCGACTGCCGGCTATCACAATGTCGCCACGATGGTGACGTGCGCCTCCTCCGACACCAGCGGCAGCGCGGGCCTCCAAAACATCGCCCACTCCACGGCCACCTTTTCCAGCGTGACGGCGGGCTCGCAGGACTACCACCTCGCGCCCGGTTCGGCCCTGTTCGACGCGGGCACCGACACCAGCGCCGACTCGGCGCCCCTGAACTTCACGACCGACATCGACGGGGAGACGCGCACCTTCTGGTCGGTGGGCGCGGACGACGGCGCATTGAAGCTGATCGTCGGGTCCATCGCCTCGGCCGAAGCGTTCGGCAGCGCTGCGATCACGACCGGGCCGGTGGGGCTGGCGCCCGCGGGCATCGCCAGCGCGCAGGCCTTGGGCGCGCCGGGTGTCGGCCTCACCCTGGCGCCCGCGGGGCTGGCCCCGGCCGAGGCCTTCGGCAGCGCGAGCCTCTCGGTGGGCGCGGCCACGCTGGCGCCCGCGGGCATTGCCAGCGTCGAGGCCTTCGGGGGGGGCTCGGTCGGCGCCGGCCAGGTCGATGTGCAACCCGCGGGCATCGCCAGCGCGCAAGCCTTGGGCGCGCCGGGTGTCGGCCTCACCCTCGCGCCCGCGGGGCTGGCCCCGGCCGAGGCCTTCGGCAGCGCGAGCCTCTCGGTGGGCGCGGTCTCGCTGGCGCCCGCCGCCATCCCCACTGCCGAGGCCTTCGGCACGGCGGCCCTCAGCACCGGCTCGGTCTCGCTGGCGCCCGCGGGCCTCGGCAGCGCCGAAGCCTTCGGCAGCGCCACGCTGACCACCGTCGTGACACTGGTGGCAACGGGCATCGGCAGCGCCGAGGCCTTCGGCAGCGCGAGCCTCGCCCCGGGCTCGGTCACGCTGGCGCCCGCGGGGCTGGCCACCGGCGAATCCTTCGGCGCGGCCACGCTTTCCGTTGGCGCAATCACGCTGGCGCCCCCGTCCATCGCTTCGGCCGGGGCCTTCGGCACCGCCACCTTCAACCCGGGCGCGGTCTCTCTCGCGCCTGCCGCCATCCCCACCGCGGAGGGCTTCGGGCTGGCGCGGCTGGGCGCCTTCCTGCGCCCGCCGGCCATCTCCAGCGCCGAGGCCTTCGGCGGGCATGTGCTCGCAACAGGCCCCGTCACCCTGCGCCCGCCCGGCATCGCCCCGGGCGAGGGTTTCGGCGCGGCCGAGGTCATCGGCGGCACGCGGCTGCGCACGCTTTTGGGCTCGATCAGTTCCCTGCGCCACCGGGGCACCATCCACACGCTGCGCCTGCGCGGCTCCATCGCGGAGAACTAAACCACCTGCCATCATGAAAACCATCCTCACCCTGCTCTGCGCGCTTGCCCTCGCGGCAGGCGCTTTCGCCGCCGAGCTGAAACTGGCCTGGACGGACAACTCCGACAACGAGACCGGCTTCAAAATCGAGCGCGCCCCGGGATCGAGCGGCACGCTGGTCTGGGCGCAGATCGCCCAGGCCGCGGCCAATATAACGACCTACACCGACACCGGCCTGCCCCACGCCACAACCTACAGCTACCGCGTGCGCGCCTATAACAGCAGCGGCGATTCCGGCCCCTCCAACACCGTCAGCGCGACGACACCCGCCCCGCCGCCCGCCGCGCCTACTGCTTTGCAGGTCGCGCCTGTTGTCGCCGCGGCCGCCGCCGTTAGTCATTAGTCACTGGTCATTGGTCATTGGGATTCAGTCACAAATAACAAATAACAAATGACTAATGACAAATG
>Ga0299906_10001418_pt1 | contig 20642 bp, 21 predicted proteins | sample RVTome_14_FD_200259 | JGI IMG/M metagenome (GOLD analysis project Ga0299906, IMG submission 200259) | Soil microbial communities from uranium-contaminated site in the Upper Colorado River Basin, Wyoming, United States - RVT145D125 (version 2) ...
CAGGGCCGCCTCTACATGCTGCAGACGCGGGCGGGCAAGCGCACGGCCGCGGCCGCCCTGCGCATCGCGGTGGAGATGGTGGAGGAGGGCCTGATCGGCGAGGAGGATGCCGTGCTGCGCATCGAGCCGGCGGCGCTCGATCAGCTGCTGCATCCCACGCTCGATCCCAAGGCGCCGCGCAAGCTGGTGTCGCGCGGCCTGCCGGCCTCGCCCGGTGCCGCCTCGGGCAAGATCGTCTTCACCGCCGAGGAGGCGGAGAAGCAGGCGACGGCCGGCGAGAAAGTGATCCTCTGCCGCATCGAGACCAGTCCCGAGGACATCAAAGGCATGCACGCCGCGGCCGGCATCCTGACCACGCGCGGCGGCATGACCAGCCACGCCGCGGTGGTGGCGCGCGGCATGGGGCGCGCCTGCGTGGTGGGCGCCGGCGAGCTGCGCATCGACTACCGCAAGGGCGAGCTCAGGGTGCGCGACCGCGCATTGCCCGCCGGCACCGTGGTCACCATCGACGGCTCGAGCGGCGAGATCTTCGAGGGCGCCGTGCCGACCGTGGAGCCGGTGCTCTCCGGCCATTTCACCACGCTGATGGCCTGGGCCGACCGCGTGCGGCGCCTCAGGGTGCGCACCAACGCCGAGACGCCGCTCGATGCGCGCACCGCGGTCAAGTTCGGCGCCGAGGGCATCGGGCTCTGCCGCACCGAGCACATGTTCTTCGATGCCGAGCGCATCGTCGCAGTGCGCGAGATGATCCTGGCCGACAGCGAGGCGGGGCGGCGCAGGGCGCTGGCCAAGATCCTGCCGATGCAGCGACAGGACTTCGTCCAGCTGTTCCGCATCATGGACGGCCTGCCGGTCACCATCCGGCTGCTCGACCCGCCGCTGCACGAATTCCTGCCGCACGAGGAGGCGGAGATGCAGCAGGTGGCGGCTGCCACCGGCGCCACGCTGGACCAGGTGCGCGCGCGGGCGATGAAGCTGGCCGAGGCCAACCCCATGCTGGGCCACCGCGGCTGCCGGCTCGGCATCACCTATCCCGAGATCTACGAGATGCAGGCGCGCGCCATCTTCGAAGCGGCGGCCGAGGTGACCCGGAGCGGCGGCACGGTGGAGCCCGAGATCATGATCCCCCTGGTCGCCTGGTCGAAGGAGCTGGAGCTCCTGCGGGCACTGGTCGACCGCGTCGCCGCGGCGGTGCAGCGGGAGACCGGCACGCGGGTCGCCTACCTCGTCGGCACCATGATCGAGCTGCCGCGCGCCTGCCTGGTCGCCGGCGAGATCGCGCGCACCGCCGAGTTCTTCTCCTTCGGCACCAACGACCTGACGCAGACCACCTTCGGCCTGTCGCGCGACGACGCCGGCAACTTCCTGCCCGCCTACGAGGCGCGCGGCATCATCGAGCAGGACCCCTTCATCTCGCTCGATCTCGATGGCGTGGGCCAGCTCGTGCGGATGGGCACCGAGCGCGGGCGCGCGGCGCGGCCAAGCCTCAAGGTCGGCATCTGCGGCGAGCACGGCGGCGATCCCGCGTCGGTCATCTTCTGCCACCACGCCGGGCTCGACTACGTTTCCTGCTCGCCCTACCGCGTGCCGATCGCGCGGCTCGCCGCCGCGCAGGCCGCGCTCAAGCCGGTCGAACGCGACCGCTGAGGCTGCGCGACTCGCGGCGCGCCGAGTCGCAAGAGGAATTCTACGTCGACCCCGCTTCGCCGACTCCGCGTGCCGCTTGGCCGCTCGCTCCGCTTGTCGGTAAAATCGCGCGCCGCACGAAAGGCGGAGAAAGGGGGCCCGATGACGGGTGCGTTCTGGATCACCATCATCTTCATGATCCTGACGGGGGTGCTCGCCTGTGCAGGCATGATCGCTGCGCGGCAGCCGAACGCCGCTTCTGCGATCAACAAGCTGGTTCCGTTCCAAGGCATCATCGGCATCCTCGCCCTGATCTGGGGCGTCTGGACGCTGATCGTGTTTTTTTCCTCCGGCCTGCTGTCCGCGTTCGGTTCCTTGCCGGTGCTGATCCTGCTGTCGCTGGCCGCTTCGATCCTGATGATCCTGCTCGGCTTCCTCTTCGGCTGGACACTGATTGCCCGGTTCTCCGGCGGTGGCGGCCAGGCTGCCGCCGTGCAGCAGAAGCTGGCCGGCATCCAGGGTCCGCTCGGCGTGCTCACCATCATCGTTGCGCTGGCCCTGCTGATTCTCAATCTGTTCCAGATCGCGATCTGAGCGACGGCTGGCGAGGGGGCGGCCCCTAATGGCCGCCCCCGCCACGCGAGTGCCTTGCATCGTTGCACCGCCCGACGCATGAATCGCTGCGCCGGGGTCGCGGCGCATCTGCTTGGGCCGGCAAGGGAGGGCACTGATGGGGTGGCAAGATTGGATCCTGGTGGCATTGCTGGCGATCGCCGGCGGCATGGCGCTGGCCCACATGGTGGTGGCGCGCAAGCCGGAGGACGAGAAGCTGCGCCAGCAGCTCGCCCTGGCTGAGGGCATCGTCGGCATCCTGGCGCTGGTCTGGGGCCTCTGGCTGCTGATCCGCTTCATCACCAGCTCGTTCGGCTTCTTCACCGTCGTCTATATCGTCGCCATCCTGCTGACGATCGCGCTCGGCCTGCTGCTCGGCTACAAGCTGATCCGCAAGCCGGTCAGCGTCGCCGGCGTCGGCGAGACCAGCGACCGGGTGCAGGCCAAGCTGTCGCGCAATCAGATCGCCCTCGGCATCGGCGGCCTGGCGGCGGCGGTCCTGCTGTTTGCGCTGGCGGTTTCGGGGCCGTCCGTGCCGACGCCGATGCCGATGCCGACACCCACACCGGCACCGCTCCCGACACCGATGCCGGCCCCCGCGCCGACGCCGGGCGGCTAGCGCGCCGTTGGCCGAGGCGCCGCCTCGGGCAGTTTCAGCCAGGCCGGGCGCTCGGCGACGAGCGTCCGGCCGTCGGCGCTGAGGGCGGGACCGTCCAGCGCATCCAGGCGCAGCAGCACCAGCACACGCTCGCCCGCGGCCGAGCGCAGCTCGCCCACCTCGCGGCCTTCCTGCAGCACCGGCGTGCCCGGGGGCGGGGCCGCGCCCGCGACACGCGCCGGCAGCAGGCGCCGCTTGATCAGGGCGCGATAGCGCGTGCGCGCGGTCAGCTCCTGGCCCATCCAGCAGCCCTTGTCCCAGTCGATGGCGCCCAGTTCGTCGAAGCCGTTCTCCAGCAGGATCGCCTTTTCGACCTCGAGGTCGCGGCTGCCGTCCGGCACGCCCAGGCCGATGCGCCGACGCTCGTAGTCCGCGTGCTCTCCGGCGGCGAAGCCGGACGGCGGCTCGGCTGCAATGGCGCGCGCGCCGAGCCCGGCGTGCCGCGGATCGACGAAGACCCGTCCCTCAGCCGCGCCAGGCTCTTCCGGCAGGCCGAGCGCAGCCAGCGCCCCCTCGCCCCAGAGTGCCCAGACGCGGAGCTCCGGCGCTTCGGCCAGCTCGACCTTGGAGCGCAGGCGGTAGACCTTCAGCCGGCGCAGCAGGTCGGGAAGGCGCGCCCGCTCGCCCTCCAGCAGGATCGCCTCGCCGTCGTCGAGCAGGAAGAAGTCGTGCAGGTACTTGCCCTGCGGCGTCAGGAAGGCCGCCCAGAGCGCCCGCGCCGGGCCGAGCTTGGCGACGTCGTTGGAGACCAGGCCTTGCAGGAAGGCGGCTCGGTCGGGCCCGGCGATGTGCAGCAGGCCGCGGTCGTCGAGCGGGCAGGCGAGGGGCATGGCCCATGAGATGGCGCAGAGGCCCCGCCTTGGCAAGCGGGCGCCGCTCCCCCTATAAGCCCGCTCGATGAGCGCCGAGACCATCCTCGCCGAGATCTCGCCGGGCGAACTGATCGACAAGATCACCATCCTGGAGATCAAGCGCGAGCGGCTGGACGATCCGGCAAAGCTGGAGAACGTGCGCTACGCGCTGGAACGCCTGCAGGCGACGCGCAGCGCCGCGCTGCCGCGCCGGGCCGAGCTCCTGCCGCTGGAAGCGGAGCTCAAGCAGGTGAACGCGCGGCTCTGGCAGATCGAGGACGAGATCCGCGACTGCGAGCGACGCGGCGATTTCGATGCCGACTTCGTGGCGCTGGCGCGGCAGGTCTATCGGCAGAACGACCGGCGCGCCGAGCTGAAGAAGGCGATCGATCGGCTCTACGGCTCGGCGATGACCGAGGAGAAGAGCTATCGCGCCTACTGAGCCGCTCAGGCTGCTGCAGACGCTGGCCGGCGCCGGGCAGGGCGGGGCGGAGCTGCACTTCGTGCGGCTGGCGGCGGCTTTCCAGCGTGCCGGCCTGACCCAGCACGTAGTGATGCGCCGCCATCCGGGCTTCGTCGAGCGGCTGCGCGCCGCCGGCGTGCCGATGACCTTCGCCCGCTTCGGCGGGGTCTTCGACTTCCAGACCCGCGGCCTGATCCGCACGGTTGCCGGCGCGCTCCGCCCGCAGGTGGCGCTCTCCTACATGAGCCGGGCGACCAAGTTCACGCCGCGCGGGCCCTATACGCTGGTCGCGCGGCTCGGCGGCTACTACGACCTCAAGTACTTCCGCCACGCCGATCACCTGGTCGGCATCGCGCCCGACCTCATCGACTATTTCCGGCGCGAGGGCTGGCCCGCCGAGAAGACGACACTGATTCCGAACTTCGTCGAGGACAGAAGCGGCCCGGCGATGCCCCGCGGACCAGCACCGCTGGTCGTCGCGGTCGGTCGCCTGCACAAGAACAAGGCCTTCGACACCCTGCTGCATGCGATGACGCACCTGCCGCAGGCCGACCTTTGGATCGCGGGCGAGGGGCCGGAGCGGCCGGCGCTGGAAGGGCTGATCGGCGAGCTCGGCCTGGGCCAGCGCGTGACGCTGCTGGGCTGGCTCGACGATCCCCTGCCGGCGATCCGCGCGGCCGACGTCTATGTCGTGCCCTCGCGCCACGAGCCGCTGGGCAGCGTCGTGCTGGAGGGTTGGATGTGCGCGCGGCCGATGGTGGCGGCGGCCAGCCAGGGCCCGCGCTGGCTGATCGAGGATGGCGAGAACGGCCTGCTGGTGCCGGTCGATGCGCCGCAGGCGATGGCCCAGGCGATTTCCCGCCTGCTGACCGAACCCGGGCTTGCGGCCGGTGTGGCCACGGCCGGGCGGCGGGCCTACGAAGCGGGCTTCACGGAGGAGGCCGCGGTCGGTCAGTATCTCGCTCTCTTTCAGCGGCTGATCGGGGAGCGGGGGCGGTGCCGGCGATGAGCGGCAGCTTCGATCTGATCCTGGCCGGCGGCGAGCTCATGACGCCCGGCGGGCGCGTCGCCGCCGACCTCGGCGTGCGCGACGGCAAGGTGGCGGCGCTGGGCGACCTGGCGCAGGCACCGGCAGCGGAGCGGCTGGACTGCCGCGGCCTCGTGGCGCTGCCCGGCGTGGTCGACACCCAGGTGCACTTCCGCGAGCCCGGCCTGGAGCACAAGGAGGACCTGGAGAGCGGCACCCGCGCCGCCGTGCTGGGCGGCGTCACCGCGATCTTCGAGATGCCGAACACCAAGCCCTCGACGCTGAGCGCGGCCGACATCGCCGACAAGCTGAAGCGCGCCGAGGGCCGCGCCTGGTGCGACCACGCCTTCTTCGTCGGCGCGGCGGACGAGAACGCCGACCGGCTGGGCGCGCTCGAACGCCTGCCCGGCGTCTGCGGCGTCAAGATCTTCATGGGGTCGTCCACCGGCAGCCTCCTGGTCGAGGACGACGCGCTCCTGGCCGAGGTGCTGCGCAACGGCCACCGCCGCGTCGCCGTGCACGCCGAGGACGAGCCGCGCCTGCGCCAGCGCATGGCGCTGGCGCGCGAGGGCGGCCCGGCGCAGCACCCGGTCTGGCGCGATGCCGAGACGGCGCGCCGCGCGACCGAGCGGCTGCTGGCCCTGGCGCGGGCGGCGGGACGCCGCGTGCACGTGCTGCACGTCACCACCGCCGACGAATTGCCGCTGCTCGCGGCTGCCCGCGACATCGCGACGATGGAGGTGACGCCGCAGCACCTGACGCTGGCGGCGCCCGAGTGCTACGCCGAGCTCGGCACGCTGGCGCAGATGAACCCGCCGATCCGCGACGCCAGCCACCGCGACGCGCTCTGGCAGGCAGTGAGCGACGGCCTGGTCGACGTCGTCGGCAGCGATCACGCGCCGCATACGCGCGAGGAGAAGGCCAAGCCCTACCCGAATAGCCCCTCGGGCATGCCGGGCGTGCAGACGCTGCTGCCGCTGCTGCTCGACCACATGCAGGCCGGCCGGCTCAGCCTGGAACGGCTGGTCGACCTCACCTCCGCCGGCGCGCAGCGCATCTACGGCATCGCCGCCAAGGGCCGCCTGGCGCTCGGCTACGACGCCGACGTGACCCTGGTCGACCTCGGCGCCGAGCGCCGCATCGAGGAGAGCTGGCTCGCCTCCAAGTGCGGCTGGTCGCCCTTTGCCGGCCGGCGCGTGAAGGGCTGGCCGGTCGCCACGGTGATCCGCGGTCGCGTGGTGATGCGCGAGGGCGCGCTGCTGGGCCCGCCGGCGGGCCGCCCCGTGCGTTTTCTGGAGACCCTGCCATGCGCATCCGCCACCTGAAGCCGGCCGACTTCCGCGCCATGCCGTGGAAGAACGGCGGCGGGCAGACGCTGGAGATCGCCTTCGGTCCGGACGGCGCCGGCATGGACGACTTCCTCTGGCGCCTGTCGATCGCCCAGGTGGCGCAGTCGGGACCCTTCTCGACCTTCGCCGGCGTCGACCGCACGCTGACCGTGCTGAAGGGCGAAGGACTGAAGCTCGATTTCGAGGAGGGCTTCGACGTGGTTGTCGACGTCCCCTGGCGGCCGGCGACCTTCGACGGCGGGCGGGCCTGCCGCTGCCGGCTGATCGGCGGGCCGGTCGAGGACTTCAATGTGATGACCCGGCGCGGCAGGGCCACACACCGCGTGCGCCTGCTGAAGCTGGACGACGAGGAACTGGTCGAGGCCCTGGAGAACGAGGTGACCGCGCTCCTGGTGACCGCCGGCGCGGTCGAGGCCAGTGTGGGCGATCAGGCCCTGCGCCTTGAGCCGCGCGAGCTGCTGCTGGTCGAGCGCGAGCCGGCCGATCGCGGTACCTGGGAACTGCGGGGCGCGCCGCACAGCAGCGGGCTCCTGGTCGAGATCGACCTCTCCATCAAGGCGGGCCGCGCATGATCCACTACCACGGCTGGTTCGACCTGAAGGAAGGCGAGAGCGATGTCGGCTTCGCCGACGCGGTCGGGCGCTACCTCGGCCACCTGAAGGAGCAGGGACAGATCGCCGGCTGGCGGCTGACCCGGCGCACGCTGGGTCTCGGCCCGCCGCAGCTGCCCGAGTTCAACCTGGTGATCGAGGCCGAGAACCTCGCGCAGCTCGACCGCGCGCTGGGTCACGTGGCCACGCGCGCCGAGCCGGTCGAAAGCCTGCACCACGCGGTGAACTCGCGGGTGAAGAACCTCTTCTTCGCGCTCTATCGCGATTTCCCCGATGCGGGGAGGGTGAGAGGGCAGGAGAGGTTCTAGAGATCGAGAGGGACCCCCTCTCCCACTCTCCCCCGCTTCGCGGGAGAGAGGGCTTTCGGCGCAAACTTCGACGGGAGCGCCCCTCTCCCGCGAAGCGGGGGAGGGAAGGGAGGGGGCTTCGGTCGGTCGGTTACCTGCCCAGCAGCAGGTCGAGGTTCTGCACCGTCGCACCCGAGACGCCCTTGCCGACGCTGTCCAGCACGGCGGCCAGGATCAGGGTAGCGCGTAGTGACCCGCTGCTTGTTAGTGCAGCCATCAGGATTCTGTTAGCTTCCGTATCGTCGCCATCGGCAGAAACAACCGCCGTCCCTCGCCTGTGAAGGGGATGAACCCGTACTTGCGATAGAACGCGGCGGCTGCGTTGTCCCTCGCATCGACGACCAGCGCATGGACCGCGAGCGTCTGCGTTGCGAGCAGCATGCGATGCAAGGCGTCCATGAGCAGGAAAGCCCCCAGCCCCTGGCCTTTCATCGTGCCATCGACGGCAAGGCGTCCAAGCAGGGCAGCAGGCACCGGGTAGCGCGGCAGGCGTTTCGCGTGGTCCGCCGGAAGACCGTCGCGCTGGAAGCTCGTGGCACTCAGGCTGTAGTAACCGCATACCACCGATGCTTCGGCTCGCACCGCGACAAAGACGCGGGCGATGTCCCGTTTGACGTCCTGCGATGCGTGCTCCCGGATGTACCGATCGAGTTCGGAGGCACCACAGGTGAAGGCCGAACGGTCGTGAACCGCGCTGTCCAGCGGGGTGACCCGCCAGCCTGCCCGCACCTGTTTCACCCAATCGACTTTTGGTACTTGGCGAAGGCCTTGCGAAGCGTCGCGTTGGGTTCTGGCGGGCTGGTCAGGGTGTCATAGAAGATTTTCCAGTCCGGACCGGCCAGAGTGACGACCTCGTTCTCCCGGATCACCTTCTGTGCCTCTTCCAGCGCCGTTGCGAGTACGAACTGGCTGACGGTCTTGTGGCGATAGCTGGCCGCGCGCTGCAGCACGGTCTTGGACTCCGCATCCAAGCGCACCTGCAGTCGGTCGAGCTTGATGTCCGCGGTTCTTGACATGGCTGTGTCCAATGAAAGCGACTGTACTCACAAATGGAGTACAGATCAAGCCTGAGCGACAGGAGCAGGGAAATCGGCTTCCGGTTACCTGCCCAGCATCAGGTCGAGGTTCTGCACCGCCGCACCCGAGGCGCCCTTGCCGAGGTTGTCCAGCACGGCGGCCAGCAGGATCTGCTCGCCGCGCTTGTCGTGGAAGACGGAGAGCTCGGCGTCGTCGCGGCCGGCCAGGCTGTCGCCGTCCAGCGTTCCGGCCTCGGCCGGCGGCAGCAGCGGATGGACCTTCACGAAGCGCGCCCCGGCATAGGCTTCGCTCAGCGCGCGGTGCACCGTCGCGGCCGTGGTGCCGGCGCGCAGCAGGCGCGCGAGCAGCGGCACCTGCACGATCATGCCCTTCGGGAAGCGCCCATAGCTCGGCACGAACAGCGGGCGGTGCTTGAGGCCGCTGTGCACCTGCATCTCCGGCACGTGCTTGTGCTCGAGCCCCAGGCCATAGACGCGGTACGCCGTCTTCAGGCCGTCGGGGCCCTCGGGGTTCTCCATCTGCTCGATCAGCTTGCGCCCGCCGCCGGTGTAACCGGAAACCGCGTTCACCGTCACCGGATAGTCGGGCGGCACGATGCCGGCGCGCACCAGCGGCGCCAGCAGCAGGATGGCACCGGTCGGATAGCAGCCGGGGTTGGTGACGCGCGCCGCGTTCGCGATGCGCTCGCTCTGGCCCGGCGCCAGCTCGGCCAGGCCGTAGACCCAGGAAGGATCGGTGCGGTGCGCCGAGGAGGCGTCGATCACCTTGGTCTTGTTGTTGCGGATCAGCGAGACCGACTCGCGCGCCGCGCCGTCCGGCAGGCAGAGGATGGCGATCTCCGCCTCGTTCAGCGCCTCGGCGCGGCGCGCGGGGTTCTTCCGCTCGGCGTCGTTCAGCTCGATCAGCGCCAGGTCGCCTCGGCCCGCCAGGCGCTCCTGGATCTGGAGGCCCGTGGTGCCCGCCTGGCCGTCGATGAAGATGCGCTGGCTCATGTCTCCTCGCTTCGCCGGCGTCCAGGGCCGGCGACGGGCCGTTACATGCCCTTGATCGGCCGCCCGTTCAAGGCTTCTCGTCGAGCTCGAACACCAGCCCGGCGCTGGTGAAGCCACCGTCGACCGCCAGCGTGTGGCCGTTCACATAGCCCGCCGTCTCCGAGCAGAGGAAGGCCACTGCGGCGGCGATCTCCTCCGGCGTGCCGTAGCGGGCGAGCGGGATCGCCTGGTGATAGGCCTGGCGCGTGGCGGCGGTGTGGACGGCGCGGGTCAGCGGCGTGTCGACCGGGCCCGGCGCCACCGCGTTGACGGTGATGCCGCGCGGGCCGAGCTCCACCGCCAGGGTCTCGGTGAAGGAGATGAGGCCGCCCTTGGAGGTACCGTAGGCGACCCGACCGGCGAGGCCGCGCAGGCCGGCGATCGAGGCGATGTTGACGATGCGCCCGCCGGACTGCCGGCCCGCGTCGATGGCCGCCAGCATCAGCCGCGCCGTGCGCTGCGTCAGCTCGAAGACGGCCGAAAGGTTGACCGTCAGGATGCGGTCCCATTCCTGGCGGGACATGGCGAGGAAGGGCGTCTGCTGACCGATGCCGGCGTTGTTCACCAGGATGTCGACCCGGGCTGCCTCGCCAAGCCGCGAGGAGAACAGGCGGTCGAGTGCCGCGCTGTCGGTCAGATCAATCACATAGCTCTCGATCTGCGCCGCGAGGCCGCGGCCGGCGGCCGCTGTCTCCTCTAAGCCCCCGGCCTCGCGGTCGAGCCCCAGCACGGCTGTGCCCTCGCTCGCCAGCCCGAGCGCGATGGCGCGGCCGAGGCCGGAGCCGGCCCCTGTGACGATCGCGACCCTGCCCTCTTGTTGCATCGCACACTCCTCGGGTCTATCTGAACGGCAGACCCTAGCGATGGCCGAGGCCGGCCGGAAGGACAGCCCGCATGACCGCCTGCATCATCGGATGGAGCCACACCCCCTTCGGCAAGCACGAAGGCAAGGACAGCGAGGCGCTGATCGCCCAGGTGGCGACCCAGGCGGTGGCTGATGCCGGGCTCGCGCCCGAGGACATCGACGAGATCTATCTCGGCACCTACGGCGAGGGTTTCTCGCCGCAGGGCTTCCAGGCCTCGCTGGTGTTGCAGACCTCCGACGCCTTCCGCTTCAAGCGGGCGACGCGCGTGGAGAACGCCTGCGCCACCGGCTCGGCCGCCATCCACCAGGGCATCAAGTCGATCCGCGCGCGCGACGCGCGCTTCGTGCTGGTGGTGGGCGTGGAGAAGATGACGGCGCTGCCGAACGCCGAGATCGGCCTCAACCTGTTGAAGGCCTCTTACGTCAAGGAAGAGGCGAAGATCGAGGGCGGCTTCGCCGGCGTCTTCGGCCAGATCGCCGGGCAGTACTTCCAGCGCCACGGCGACCAGTCCGACGCGCTCGCCATGATCGCGGCGAAGAACCACAAGAACGGCGTCGCCAACCCCTACGCGCAGATGCGCAAGGACCTCGGTTACGACTTCTGCCGCCAGGAGTCGGAGAAGAACCCCTTCGTCGCCGGCCCGCTGAAGCGCACCGACTGCTCGCTGGTGTCGGACGGCGCGGCAGCGCTCGTGCTGACCGACACGCAGACCGCACTGCGCATGGGCAAGGCCATCGCCTTCCGCGCGGCCGAGCACGTGCAGGACTACCTGCCGCTCTCCAAGCGCGACATCCTGCTGTTCGAGGGGTGCGAGGAGGCTTGGAAGAAGGCCCATGCCACGGCCGGCACAACGCTCGACGATCTCTCGCTCGTCGAGACGCACGACTGCTTCACCATCGCCGAGCTGATCGAGTACGAGGCCATGGGCCTGACGCCGCGCGGCGAGGGTGCGCGCGCGATCAAGGAAGGCTGGACGCAGAAGGACGGCAGGCTGCCGGTCAATCCCTCGGGCGGCCTCAAGGCCAAGGGCCATCCGATCGGCGCCACCGGCGTCTCCATGCACGTGCTGTCGTCGCTGCAGCTGTTGGGTCAGGCGGGCGACATGCAGGTGAAGGACGCCAAGCTCGCCGGCATCTTCAACATGGGCGGCGCCGCGGTGGCGAACTACGTCTCGATCCTGGAGCCGCTGCGCGGCTAGGCCCGCCGCTTCAAGTGAAATGGCCGTGCTCCTGGCCCATCCTTCGAGACGACCGCTGCGCGGCCTCCTCAGGATGAGGTCTGTGGGTTTGTAGACAAGCAAAGATCCTCATCCTGAGGAGCCCTGCGAAGCAGGGCGTCTCGAAGGATGGGCCACAAGCTCAGGCATGGGAGAGCGCATGGGGGATGTAGCCAATCTCGGACGCCTGCTGAGCGACACGGCGCGCCGCCTGCCGGAGCGCGAGGCACTGGTCTGGGGCGAGCGGACCTGGACCTGGGGCGAGCTCGATCGGCGGACCAATGCGCTGGTCGCCGCGCTCAGGCGGCGCGGCTTCGGCAAGGGCGACAAGCTGCTGGTGCAGGCGCGCAACTCGAACCACTTCGTCGAGATCATGTTCGCCGCCTTCAAGCTCGGTGCGGTCTGGGTGCCCTGCAACTTCCGCCTGACGCCGCCGGAGGTGGCCTATCTGGCGAAGTCCTCGGATGCAGTGGCGATGTTCGCCGACGACAGCTTCGCTCAGCACGTGGCCGCGGCGCGTGCCGAGGCGCCCGCCTTGCGCGAGGTCTTCTGGATCGGCAGCGCGCCGGACGGCGGGACGGACTGCGAGGCGCTGCTTGCCGAGGGCGGCGCGGCCGAAGCCTGGGAGGAGGAGGTCGACTACGACGATCCCTGCTGGTTCTTCTACACCTCGGGGACCACCGGCCGGCCGAAGGCAGCGGTGCTGACGCACGGACAGATGGCCTACGTCGTCACCAACCACCTCGCCGACCTGATGCCCGGCACGACCGAAGAGGACGCCTCGCTGGTGGTGGCGCCCTTGAGCCACGGCGCGGGAGCGCATCTGCTGCCGCAGGTGGCGCGCGGCGCGACGTCGGTGATCCCAGGCGGCGCATCCTTCGACGAGGCCGAAACCTGGCGGCTGGTCGAACAGCACCGCGTCACCAACATGTTCACCGTGCCGACGATCGTCACCCGGCTCTGCCGGCACGAGGCGGTCGACCGCTACGACCATAGCTCGCTGCGCTACGTCATCTACGCCGGCGCGCCGATGTACCGCGCCGACCAAAAGCACTGCCTGGAGAAACTGGGGCCGGTGCTGGTGCAGTACTTCGGCCTTGGCGAGGTCACCGGCAACATCACCCTATTGCCGCCGCGGGACCATCGCCTGAACGACAACGAGATGCGGCTCGGCAGCTGCGGCTACCCACGCACCGGCATGGAGATCGCGATCCAGGATGCCGAGGGCCGCCGGCTGAAGCCGCACGAGAAGGGCGAGATCTGTGTGCGCGGGCCCGGCGTCTTCGCCGGTTACCACAACAACCCCGAGGCCAACGCGAAGGCGCTGAAGGGCGGCTGGTTCCACACCGGCGACCTGGGGCACCTCGACGAGGCGGGCTACCTCTACATCACCGGCCGCGCCTCGGACATGTACATTTCCGGCGGCTCCAACGTCTACCCGCGCGAGTGCGAAGAGGTGCTGCTGACGCATCCCGCCGTCGCCGAGGTCGCGGTGCTGGGCGTGCCCGATCCCGCCTGGGGCGAAAGCGGTGTCGCTGTCGTGGTCCTGACGGACGGCCGGCAGGCGGGCGAGAAGGAGCTGCTGTCGCACCTTGACGGCAAGCTCTCGAAGTACAAATGGCCACGGCGCGTGTTCTTCTGGCGCGAGCTGCCGAAGTCCGGCTATGGCAAGGTGCCGAAGCACCTGATCCGCCAGGAGCTCTATGCGCGCGGCGAACTGAGGGAAGGCAAGGGACCATGAGGACGATGAGGCAGCCGGGGCCGGCGCTGCAGCCGCGCCTGCTGGCCGAACGGGCGGAGGTAGCGGCCGAGCTGCGCGTCGTCCTGCCGAAAGGCAGCGATCTGCATGAAGGGCTGATCGCGGCGCTGACCGGGCGCGGCATCGCCGATGCCGCGATCCGCTTGAGCGGCGGCGGCTTCGGCTCGATGCAGTACCTGACCGGCCAGCCGGACGCGAGCGGCCAGCGCGTTGCGACCTACGGCGCGCCGACGCTGCTCGAAGGTCCCGTGGCGGTGATCGGCGGCAACGCGATCCTGGGACGGCTGGAGAACGGCCAGCCGATCCTGCACTGCCATGCCGTGGTCGCCGACCGCGAGGGACGCATCCACGGCGGCCACCTGCCGCCCGGCGTCTGCCGTACCGGGCCGGGAGGCATCGTCGCCTGGGCGACCGTGCTGCGGGGCGCGGGCTTCAGGGTCGGCTACGACGCCGAGACCAACTACCCGATCTTCCATCCGGCGGTCGCGCCATGATCGAAGAGGGCCGCCTGGGGCGCGTCGCAGTGGTGCGACTGAAGCCGAACGAGGATCTGGTCGGCGGCGTCGAGGCTGCCGCCGCGGCTGAGGGCTTCCGCCACGCAATCGTGCGCACTGCGGTCGGCAGCCTCGTCGATGCCGCGCTCGGCTACGGCAACAACGGACGCAGGGATGTGCCGGGGCCCGGCATCGAGATCCTGACGCTGGCCGGCGAGGTCCGCGACGGCAAGGCCGACCTGCGCGGCACCATCTCCGACAGCGGCGCGCGGGTCTACGGCGGCCGCTTCCTGCCCGGCGAGAATCCCATCTGCATCACGCTGGAGCTGGTGCTGCAGGAGTGGGTGGCGGTCGAGCGCTGAGCTTGTGCAGTCGGCGCTCCCGCCCTTTTCCGTTGCTTTGTCGGCTGCCTGATTTACCATATTGAGGCAGTCGGAGGATGGCTGCCAATCCGTAGAGCGACCCGCGGGCCGGCACCGCGCTGCGTCTCGGGGCTCCGCCACAACGTCGCGGGAGGTCGGCCCATGCGGTACGCACGCATCACGCTCTTGAGCCTTGTCCTGTGGACCATCTCCGCGCCGGGCTTCGCGCAGGATTGGGTCAAGCGCGTGGAGTTCCAAACGCAGTTCGGCTATCTCGGAGAGGGTCAGGAGGGCGCGCTCTACGACAAGCGCCTCTACAAGTTCTACGTTGAGAACGTCTACGACCTGCAGGAAGACGAGGTGCTCGTCGTCACCGTCGAAAGCACCTTCTTCCAGCCCATCGTGGCCACCCGCGACTGGGGCACCGGGAAGATCGTGACGCAGGGGGTGATCCAGGCTCCCGACACAACGCGGACGCCCGCCAACTACTCGGTGCGCCTGGAGCACCATCCGTCTGACCGTGGCCAAGTCATCGTCATCATCTCAACGAGGGCCGAGCTGGATCGTGGCTTCTACTACATCAATGCGAGCATCTGGGGTCCACCCATACCCCAGACCACCGAACCCCCCGGCATCGGCGACTTCGGTTTCCCGACATCCTTCGCCGGCATCCCGGCAGAAGATCTCTGGGGGCCGCTCGACTACGACACCCACAGTGTGAAAGGTGTCGAGTATGGAGCTGCGGCCTCCATGCAAGTCGTCTGGATCGGGCCGGGCGACACGGGCACAGACGCGGCGGACCATCTGCAAGTCGCCTGGGTGGTTCAGCCCTGGCAGGTCGTGCGGCAGGAAGGCAACACCTACTATCTTGCGCCGGTCGACTACGGCGGCCGCGCGCACCCGGTGGTGATCGTCTCCGCCGACCGCCGCACGGCCGTCGCGCTCCTGGTCTGGGATCAGTACGTTTCGCACCTTGACGAGCTTGTCGAGGGCGGGCGCGCCGCCCTGGCCCGGGCAGAGGGCGACAGGTAAAGCAAGGCGCAAGGCCGGCCGGCGCAGGTTGCGCTGGATGGCGGACTAAGGCTCGACCACGAAGGTCGGGTTGAACGAGGCCGGCGCCAGCGAGTTCTCCAGCGCCAGGCCTTCGAGCGTCTCCTGGTCCATCACGACGATGCGCGGGCCGGCGTGCTTCACGCTGAGGCTGCCTTCGAGCAGGCGCACCGCCTGGTCGACCGCCAGGCGGCCCTGCATCACCGGCGAGTCGGTCGGCGCGGCCAGGATCTTGCCGCGCTTGATGCCGCGATAGACGCCATGCGTGAAGTAGTCGGCCAGCACGCGAATCCGGCCGGTCAGCCCGCGCGCGCGCAATACGCTGACCGCGGCCTCGGCGGTGACGGCCGAGCCGACGATGTAGTCGATCTCCGGATGCTCCTCCAGCGCCTCCTCGATCAGGATCAGCTGGATCTCCGTGCCGGTGTCGCCGAACTTGGTGACGACGATCTCCGCTGTGCTGCCGGTCAGCCCCTCGGCGAAGCCGTCCTCGACGAAGCGCACCCAGCCGGCCCCCGTCGGTCCGGGAAACCAGGCCAGCTTCACCGGCGCGCTGCCGGCCGGATGGCGCAGCGCGAAATAGCGGCCGATGGCATAGCCCATCTCGGTCCAGGATACCGCTGCCTTGGCGGCGATGCCGGCATCGGCGATGTCGTTGACGGCGGCGACGATCGGCATGCGCTGGGACAGCTCCAGCATCAGGTCGGTCAGTCCGTCGAAGGAAACCGTGCCGACGATCAGGGCCTCCGCTCCAGCGGCGACGCAGTCCTCGATCTGCTGGCGCTGGCGCTGCAGGTTGGGATAGCCGCCGGCCTCCACCACTTCCAGCCGCACGCCGAGCTGCCGCGCTTGTTGCACCATCCCGTAGTTCACGCTGAGCCAGTACGAATCCTTGAGATGCGGATAGGAGGCGCAGAGCCGCCACGGCCGCTCGGCCCGCGCCAGCGGCTGGTAGTCGAGACTCTGCGGCCGCGCCTCGTAGCGGAACGGCGGATCCCAGGCATCGAGTTCCCAGGTTTCGGCGGCGAGCGGGCCGGCGGCCAGCGCGTGCGCGACGGCGGCGGCGAGGGCGAGCGGGCAGCGGGCCTGCGGCATGGCGGAAGTCTAGGCTGCTTTCGAAGGGCGGCAGAAAGGGTTTAAACTCAGAGGACAAAAGATGACGGATTAGGGGAGGATCGGCGAGATGGCTGATCGATGGCTGTTCAAGAGCGAGACCTATGATAACTGCAACTGCGCTGTAAATTGTGGCTGCCAGTTCAACTTGCCGAGTACCCACGGCTATTGTCAGTCGGCCTTCGTCGGCAACATCGTTGAAGGCCACTTCAACGATACACCGTTCGCAGGCCTGAACTGGGCAGCGCTGTACAAGTGGCCCGGCGAAATCAAGGACGGTAACGGCCGGCGCCAGATCGTTATCGACGAGCGTGCGGATGGAGCTCAACGGACCGCGCTTGAAACGATCATATCAGGCGAGGCATGCGAACCATTGAGCAATCTTTTCTCCGTAATGGCGTCCACTTGCTCTGAATTTTGCGAGACGTTGTTCCTGCCGATTGAACTCGAAGCGGACTTGGAACTCAGAACCGCAAGAGTAGAGATACCCGGCGTAATGAGGAGCAGCGGCAGGCCGATGATCAACGAGTTTAATGGTCAACCGTTCCACATTGCGTTGGCCCGTCGTAGTGGCAGTTTCGAGTTTACCTACGCAGAAATTGGACTAGGTACGACCTCGGTCACGGGTGATATGGAGATGGCATTCGAAGATTCATGGGCGCATTTTTGTGTGCACCACTTCAATCAGGATGGCTTGGTCCGAGAAAGATCAAGGCTCACAGCATGGCTTGGCGCATGAGTTGGCATTCCCGTGAATGATGGCAACGGGTCACCTCCCCACGACTCTGGACCTTCCTCCGATCGGCTGGAGTCGTAGGTAGAGCGACGAAATCGGTGTTAAATCGCGGCATGCGCAGCAGGCTCGGCATCGGCGGTCGGCTCTACCTTGCGTTCATCGCCATTGCGCTGATCTCGCTTGGCTCGGGCGTGGCCGCCTGGCTGACGCTGCGCGAGGTGGCGGAGACCCAGTCCGCCGTCACCGCGGAAGCGCTGCCTGCCGCCGGAGCGGCGCAGTCGCTGGCGGAGGCCAGCGCCAATCTCCTGGCCAGGGGCCCGCAGCTGCTGAGCGCCGCCAGCGAGGAGGAGCGGCGCCTCAGGCGGCTGGCGCTGGACGAACAGGCCCTGGCGCTGTCGCTGGCCCTGGCCGAGCTCGAGCGGCAGAACTTCGCCCCGCAAGACCTGGACGTGCTGCAGGCGGCGGTCAGCGAGATGCTGGCCAACCTGGAACGCCAGGACCGGCTGGTGGCCGAGCGGATCGGCCGGCAGGAGGCCTTCGCGGCGGCCACGGCGGAGGCCCTGGCGGCGGCGGTCGGCATCACCGACCTGTCGGAGACGCTGGTCTCCAATGCCGCCTCCGCGGTCAACGCGGTGATCTCCAGCCTCTACGGCCTGATCGAGGGGCAGGTCGACAGCGAGGCGGTGTTTCTGGCGCTGGACCGGCTGGTCGAGTCCGACGTCTACATGCTGGAGCGCATGTTCGAGCTGCGGCTGCGCAGTTCCCAGATGGGCTTGCTGCTGAACCAGCTCTCGCGCAGTGCCGCGACCGACGACATCGCCATCGAGGCGGCCTACGGCGGGCACCTGCGCGTCCTGATCCGGCGCGTGGCCTCGATCGCCGATCCGACGCGCCGCGAGCAGGCCGAGGCGCTCCTGGCCGTGCTGGGGACCAGTGCTGCGGCGGGCGGCGTGTTCGACCAGCGGCGTGCGCTGGTCGCCATCGAGGCGACGCTGGCGGAGCTGGAGCAGGCGAACCGGGCGCTCGTCGAGCGTGTCGACGCGCGCGTGGCCGGTCTGGTGTCGCGCATCCGCAGCTTTGCCGACGCCGCGGCCGTGCAGGCGGAGGAGGCCTCGCACACCGCCCTGGTCACGCTGATCGTCGCGCTCATCGGTTCCCTGCTGCTCTCGGGCGCCATCGTGCTCTTCTATGTGCGCAGGCGCGTCGCCCGGCGCATCGATGTGCTGGCCGGCAACGTCCGCCGGCTCGCCGAAGGCGATCTCGCGCAGAGCGTGGATACCCGCGGCGAGGACGAGATCGCGCAGATGGCGCGATCCATTGCCTATTTCCGCGAGGAGGCGATCCGCAAGCGCGAGCTGGAAGCCGAGCGCGAGCGCGTCAACGCGGAGCTGCGCCGGCACCGCGAGGAGCTGCAGCAGCTCGTGGCCGAGCGCACGCAGCAGCTGGAGACGGCGAACGAGCGCCTGCGCGAGGAGGTCGTGCGCCACGACGAGGCGCGAGTCCGCGCCGAGGCGGCAAGCCGCGCGAAGTCGGATTTCCTTGCCGCCATGAGCCACGAGATTCGCACGCCGATGAGCGGCATGCTGGGCATGCTGCGGGTGCTGGGCGACACGCGGCTGGACGACGAGCAGCGCGGGCACCTGAAGCTGATCGGCACTGCCGGCCATGCCCTGCTCGGCATCCTGAACTCGATCCTGGACTACTCGAAGATCGAGGCGGGGCACCTCGAGGTGGAGAGGCTGCCCATCAGTCCGGCAGCGCTGGCCGAGGGTGTCGTGGCACTGCTGCGCCCGCAGGCCGAGGAGAAGGGGCTGGCGATCGGCATCGAGACGGCGGCGGCAGTGCCGAAGGAGGTCCTGGGGGACGCGGGCAAGCTGCGCCAGATCCTGTTCAATCTGGTGGGCAACGCGGTGAAGTTCACCGAACGCGGTGCGATCGCCGTGACCTTGGAGGCCGAGCCGGCGGGCGAGGGCGCGGTGCAGCTGCGCTTCGCGGTCAGGGACAGCGGCGCCGGCGTGCCTGAGGAACAGCAGGAGCGCATCTTCGAGGCCTTTACCCAACTCGACGCCTCGATCGCCAGGCGCTTCGGCGGCACGGGCCTGGGCCTGGCGATCAGCCGCGCCCTGGCCGAGCTGCTGGGCGGTGCCATCACGGTCGAGAGCCGCGCCGGCAGCGGGAGCTGCTTCACGCTGCGGCTGCCGCTGCGCCTGGCGGCGGCGGAGCCGTCGCTTGCCGAAGCCGCGGGAGCTGCGGCGGCGCTCGATCCGATGCCGTCCCTTTCCGTCCTCCTGGTGGAGGACGACGCGGTCAGCCAGGTGGTGGCGACCACCTTCCTCAAGGGCCTTGGACACCGCGTGCAGCTGGCCGAGGACGGGCGCGCAGCCGTCGCCGCGGTCGCCGCCGGCGACTTCGACCTGGTCCTGATGGACATCTCGCTGCCAGGCATGGACGGCGTCGAGGCGACGCGCCGCATCCGCTCGCTGCCGGACGAGCGGCGACGCCATATCCCGATCGTCGCCATGTCGGCGCATGTCTTCCGCGACGAGATCGAGCGGCACCTCGCCGCGGGCATGGACGCCTTCCTCGGCAAGCCGATCTTCCCCGAGCTGCTGGACGGGGCGATCCGGTCCGCCTGGCGCGGCCAGCGCCTGCCGGCCTTCCTGCCGCGGGGCTCTCAGGCGGCAACACCGCTGCTGCTGGCGCAGGACGTGCTGGTCACCGACCTGCAGGCCCTGGGCCGGGACCGGCTGCAGCAGATCCTGACGCTCTTCCGCGAGACGGCCGTCCGGTACATGGAGCGGCTCGCCCGCGCGGCCGCATCGGCGGACCCGGGACAGCTGGCAGCGGCCGCACACGCCGTGAAGAGCGCGGCCACGGCTGTCGGCCTGCAGGCGCTGGGCGAGCGGGCCGGTGCCATCGAGGTGGCGGCGCGCCAGGGCGACGTCGCGCGAGCCGTGGTTCTGGCCGGAGGGATCGCTGAGGTCTACCGCGCGTCCCTCGTCGCGCTGGACGAGGGATCGGCCGCGCTGTTGCAGGCTGCCGCGGAGTAGGGCGTTCGGTCCCGCAGTTCAGGCGACCGGGGCGACGAAGATGTAACCTTCCCCATGCGCCGTGCGGATGAAGTGCGGGTCGCGGGAACTGTCGCCGAGTTTGCGGCGGAGCCGATTGACCAGCACGTCCGCGGTGCGGTCGAAGGGCGTCCAGTCGCGATGGGCCACCTGGCGCAGGATCTGCTCGCGCGGCAGGGTCTGCCCGGGATTGCGCAGGAACAGCGCCAGCAGCTGCTGCTCCGCATGGGTGAGCTCGACGGGCTGGCGATCCGGCGCGTAGAGCCGCCGCTTTCCCAGATCGTAGACGAAGCCTTCGAATCTTCGCTCCAGACCTCCGCCGTAGGCGTGCTGGGCGCCGCGCCGCAACAGGTTCTTCACCCGCG
>Ga0299906_10001419_pt1 | contig 20634 bp, 28 predicted proteins | sample RVTome_14_FD_200259 | JGI IMG/M metagenome (GOLD analysis project Ga0299906, IMG submission 200259) | Soil microbial communities from uranium-contaminated site in the Upper Colorado River Basin, Wyoming, United States - RVT145D125 (version 2) ...
GCAAGGAGGCGGCTGCATAATGGCGGAGCGTCAATGGATCCGGCTGGATGTGGATTTCGAGGACACGGATTGGCTCGTCGACCTGGACCCGCTCGCCCAGTTCGCTTGGGTCAAGTTCTGTTGCCGGGTGAAGGCCGAAGGAACAGGGGGAAGGTGGCGCAAGCGTAACGTAACGGCGTTACGGCGGCGGCTGGCGTTACCCGACTCCGCGATTGCCGAAATGCTGGCCGCCGCGACGGCTGGACCCGACCCGGCAGTGATCGAGGAGGATGGTGACTGGGTGGTGACGGGTTGGGATCGGTATTACCCGACAGATCGCACAAACGCCGACAGACAAAGAAGATGGAGGAACAGACAGAGGGAGGATGAGCATAACGATAGTAACGTTACCCATAACACCCGTAACGCCGTTACTACGTCGCGCGCGACGGTTGACGTTGACGTTGACGAAGTAAAAGAGATGGCCTCTGACGAGGCCGCCGCGTTCGATGCCATATGGGGACGGTACCCCGACCGACTGGGCGGAAACCCCAAACGTCGAGCCCTGAATGCGCTCCGGGCACGGATCCGGGAGGGTGTGGAAACCGCGGGCATCATCGAAGGCCTTGACCGCTACATCAAATACCTCAAGGCGAACGACCGGATCGGGACAGAGTACGTCATGCAGGCCGCGACGTTCCTGGGGCCAGACCGGCGCTGGACCGAGGAGTGGTCAACGGCCAAGCCGCAGAACGGCAAGGACGAATGGGCAGACTTCCGCGCAGCCTATACCTACGACCCCGATGCTTGATATGCTGCGGTCCGCGAAAGCCTACGCCGCCATGGGGCTGGCAGTGTTTCCGCTCCATTCCCACGACCCGGAGCGGGTCTGCACCTGCCCGAAGGGTCCGGCCTGCCACTCGCCGGCAAAGCACCCGCGGACCCTGAGCGGGCTGAAAGAGGCGTCGACGGATCCGGCCACACTCGAGCGGTGGTGGACGATGTGGCCGGACGCGAATGTCGGCGTCTGTACCGGTGGCGGGTTCCTCGTGGTCGACGTGGATATCGGCCACGACGGCGATGCCAGCCTGGCGAGCCTCGAGCAGAACTACGGCGAACTGCCGGTCACGCCGGAGGCCGTCACCGGGTCGGGCGGCCTGCACATCTGGCTGACCGTCGACGGCGACACCCGCAACACCGCCAGCATCATCGGCCCCGGCATCGACACCCGCGGCGATGGCGGGTACGTCGTGGCCCCGCCGTCAGTCCATGCCAGCGGCCAGCGGTACCGTTGGAGGGACTCGCTCGACCCGATCCATCAGACGTTCTCGCCGGCGCCGGCTTGGCTGCTGGACCTGATGACGAAGCCGAAGAACGGCAACGGGAACGGGACGGCGCCGGCCGTCGGGGAAACGATTGTCGAACGGGAACGCAACTCCACGCTGGCCAGCCTCGCCGGATCCATGCGCCGCCGCGGCATGAGCGAGGACGCCATTCTCGCGGCGCTTCGAACGGAGAACGCCGCCAAGTGCCGGCCGCCGCTTGACGATGACGAGGTCGTTGCCGTCGCCCGCAGTATCGCCCGGTACACGGCCGCCGCACCGGTTTCGAAGCCGGCCGACCCACCCGCCAAGGAGGCGAAGCGGATCCCGTTCGAAGTCCTGCTTGGCGACCGGATGGATGCGTTGCTGGCGCTCAAGAAGCAGCCGGTCGACGCCGTACCGACCCCATGGCGACGGTGGAACGCCTGCTGCCGTGGCCGCGGTGGCGGTCTGGGGCTCGCTCGAGGCTGGCACGTCATCGGTGCCGCTCGGTCCGGTGCCGGCAAGACGGTCCTCGCCGTCAACATGGCCGTGATGGCGATGCGGGTCGGGGAAAGCGTCGGGTTCATCTCGCTCGAGATGGATCAGGCCGAACTCGAGACGCGGGTCCTGCCGGTCCTGACCGGTATCCCCGTCCGGTCGTTCGAAGAAGGCCAGCACTTCGAAGAAGCGGCGTTCGTCGAGGCCAAGCGGGCGCTGCACGAGCTGCACGAACGGACCGGTGGATCGTTCTGGGTCAACCGCAAACAGGTCCGCAAGCTGCCCGACGTGATCGCCGCGATGCGGCATGCCCATGACGACCTGGGGTGCCGGTTCATGATCGTCGATTATCTCCAGCTCGCCGGCAATCCAATGATGCCCGAAACCATCGCCGCGGTGAGCGATGCGGTCCGTGGCCAGACCGTCGAGTTGAACGTGACCACGTTCGGCCTGTCGCAGTTCAACCGGGAAACCAGCAAGTCGAAGGAGCGCCCTTCGAAAGAGGGCCTGATGGGCGGGTCATTCCTCGAGAACGACGCGAACCAGGTCATCCTCATGGACCACAGCCGGGTCGAGCGGACGGTTTCGGGCATCCAGACGTTTGCCATCCTCGACAAGAACCGCCACGGCCCGATGACGGACATCGCCGTCGACTTCGATACCGCGACACTGCGGATGTACGAGAGGGACGCATGAAGCCCCGCCAGCGTCGCAAGCCGCAACCGGCACCGCTGGAGAAGCAGGTAGCGTGGGACATCGTGCAAGCGCTCCGGCTGATTGGCTTCGACGTTTCGAGCACGCAGCAGAGCCGGGCCAGCCGCCAGACCGTGGGCATCCCGGATTTGTACGCGACCCATGCCGCTTGGTCGCTGAGAATCTGGATAGAGGCGAAAAGGCCGGGCGGTCGAGTATCGAAGGCGCAGCAGGCGTGGCACGACGCCGAACGCGCCGCTGGCGGTGTTGTACTGGTAGCCACGTCCGCAGCCGATGCGTTGCGGCAGATCGAACGGCTGAGGGCCGAACGGAGGAAGGGATGAGCGAGGACGTGAAGGTTGCCGGCCGGGCTGAGGATGAGCTGTGCCCGTGGTGCGGTGACCTGCTTGAGTTCTGTGACTGCGCCCGGTACTGCCCGGATTGCTGGCATCCGTGGGAGGACTGCTTGTGTGTCGTCGAATCCGCCGCACAACCCGACAGCGACGCTTCGACCCCGGAGGTCAAGCCATGAGCACACCGACAGGCTACGAGGGCGTAACCGCCCGGATTGCGGGGCGGCTGATGACAGGCACGCCTCCACTCCGACAGTGGATGGCCGAACAGATCGTACAGGCCGAGTTCGCCCCGCTGGTGGAGGCGGCCCTCAAGCGGATCGAGCATGGTCACAGCGACACGTGCGCCGCTGTGTTCAACGACCACGTCCAGTCGTCAGTGGAATGCGACTGCGGTCATTCGTTGCTCCGTGCCGCCCTCGACCGCGTGAGGACGCCATGAGCGACCTGACGAAAGAGCCGTTGGTCAACGTCGTCGGGCGGGTTCGCGCTGCCGTGTTGGGGTTCGGTATCCCGTCGTGGATGCGCCGGGACGGTGACAAGGCACTCGACGAGCTCGTGCGCCGTCTCACGGAAGCGGAGCAGGAGCGGGACCGGCTGCGTGGTCGGATCGTGCTGGCCGCCGATGCATTTCACGGGCACTTCGAGGCGCAGATCGTGACGGGTGATCTGCCGGATCACGGAACGGGTGAACGCGAGGCATACCACGAACTCTACGCCGCCGCTGATCCTGACTTCGCCAGCACGGTCGATCCGTTCGAGCGGTGGCGCGAACATGCTGACGCATTGGAGGCCCATGCCGACGAATGAGAACGCCGCGAGAGCGGAGCGGGCCGAGATTGTTGACAGGTTCCTGCGTCACGCAGCCGAGCCGAACGGCGAGTATCGGTTCCGCCTGACGCCTGTCGAATACCAAGCACTCGCCGCCGCGCTCCGCTCCGCAGACGCCGACCGTCCAGCCGGAGCGCACTGGAAGCCCGCGGAGTTCGCCGGGGGCGAGTGGTACGAGCGCGACATCGTGCTCGAACATCCAGCCCGAGCCGCGAAGGCAGAGGCATTGACGGCGCTGCTGGACAAGCTGTCCAACTACGGCGTGACACGGACTGAGGCCGCCGCCTGCCGTGCCGAACTCGCCGCGCTGCAATCCGAGGCAGCGTTCCCAGCGTTTCAGTCCCGTCTCGCCGAATACCATGCCGAGCACATACGTGACCGAACCGCTGCGCTGACGGCAGAGCCGAGCGAGCCAGAGGGGCGGGAGTCGCCGCGAAGTCTGACCGCCGAACCGCTGTATCCGGGCCTCGAAACGGTTGCGTGGAGCTTTCGGTATCCCGACACGACCGCCCATCCCAAGCACGCCGACTGCGAGCGTGAGGAGCCGCATTCGACCGCCGAGTGTGGCCTGTGGACCGTTCCCCGCTCGTCAGACGTAGCGGCGGGCGGGGAACGAGTCGAGGTCGCCGCCTTCGCTGGACTCATGGAGGATCGTCTACGCCGACACGATGACAAACGAGGTGCAGACGGCTGGAAGGGCGAGACCCTCGACTTTCTGTTCGACCGACTGCAAGCGGAGGTCGATGAGCTACAGGTTGCCAGGCTTCCCGGCGCGATCGCTGAGGAGGCCGCAGACGTGGCCAGCTTCGCGATGATGATCGCGGATGTGGCTGGCGGTCTGTCCGATCGCACAGTCCGTGTCCTGCAACAGCGGCGGGCCGCGAACGAACCGACAGACGTAGCAGGAGGCTGGCCGCCCGGCACACTCTCGACCGTCGCCGAATGCCGTGCCGAGCTCGCCGCGCTGACGGAGCCGAGCGAGCCGTCCGACTTGGATCACGGCATTGTGCCTGTCGCCAGCTTCGCGCAACCGCGCAAGCCCTGCGAACGCTGCCACGGCACCGGCGTAGCTACAGGCATCAATCCATTCCGCGGAATCACGCCATGCCCCCGATGTGGGAAGTCCGGTCCCGTCCGCAGCGACTCGCACGGAGTCTCGCACGCCGACCCTAAGACCGTCATGAGGGCGGCGCTCGCAACAGCGAAGGCGGGCGAGGAACCGGGCGAGGCGGCGTGCGGCTTGTGTGGGGCCACTACGCACGTCCCTGCCTCGGACGGCGCGCCCGGCTGGATCGATGCGAGCCACTACATCTGCAAGGACTGCGCAGACACGGCGGCCGGGCTGGACTACATCACGCGAGTCGAGGACGACGCCGACGACGCCATGGACACCGTTCCCCGCTCGTCAGATGTAGCGGCGGGCGGGGAGCGTGCAGAGGTCGCCGCCTTCGGGGAGCGCGACTTGATCTCGTGTTGGCCCGTGCGAGATGTGCTGCTGAAACTCGCCGAGGCCGCCGAGCACCTACTCCGTGACCACGACTGCGACCGGCTAGGCCATGAGGGCGTGCAGATGGCTGCCAAGGCCGCGCGGATCCACGCCACGGCGCCGGGCACGAACGCTGTAGGCACCGGAGAGCCTTGGAAGTCGCTCGACGAGGCCGAGTTGTCGTGCCCGCAGTGCAAGAGCGGCTACATCACAGACGTCGAAGAAGATGAGCCGAGACAGGCCGCCAACGTGACCCGGCTGTCCGTCGTCGCCGAACCTGCCCGCGACCTCCTCGCCGATGCACAGGTAACCGTCGGCCGTCTGATTGCCGAACGCGACACGCTGGCGGATCAGCGGGAGCGGCTGGCGGAATACGTCGAGCGGTTGGAGGCGAAGGTGCGCGCGCTGGAGGGCGCCGAGTGAACGTAGCCTGCGTCTATCGGTCCGGTGGCGACTTCACCGCCGCAGACGTGGCGGCCCTGCGTCGTGGCGTCAGTGCGCACCTGCCGCTCCCGCATCGGTTCGTCTGCCTGACCGACCGGACTGCGGAAGTCGACGCGCTCGGCATGGACATCGACGCGGTTGCGCTGTCGCACGACTGGCGCGGCTGGTGGGCCAAGATGTGCCTGTTCGGGTTTCCGTTCGATGGGCCGACGCTGTACTTCGACATGGACACCGTCATTGTGGGCGACCCTTCGGAGTTCGCGAGTTACACCGGACCGCTGGCCATGCTGTCGGACTTCTACCGCCCGGACTTCGCGGAGTCCGGCGTCATGGCGTTTACGCCGGGCCCTGTTACAGATGCAGTCTGGCGTGCGTTCGTCGCGAACCCAACGGCGGCCATGCGCAGCGGCGGCGACGGCAAGTTCATCCGAGCGCAGGCCCCGTCCGCCGACCGCTTGCAATCGCTCTACCCCGGCCAGCTCGTGAGCTACAAGGTGCACTGTCTGCCGAAGGGCGGCGTCCCCGATGGCGCTCGTGTCGTTTGCTTCCACGGCCAGCCGCGCCCGTCGAGTTTGCCGGCCGATCATTGGGTGTTCCGGTGAACGTCGGCGTCATCATCCCGGTCGGTCCCGGACACGAGGCGCTGGCGAAGGCTGCCGTGCGGTCCGTGCTGTCCGCGTCGCGGATCACGCTCGGCCCGTTCCGCCGCTTCGAGATTGTCGTCGTTCCGGATCTGGACGGTGCGCTCGGCCGCAGTGCTGCCCGCAACCGTGGCATGGATGCGTATCCCGCGGACTGGCACTTCCTTCTGGATGCCGATGACGAGATGATGCCCGACGCGTTCCGCCTGGTCGACACGAACGTGGCCGCCACGTTCGGCGCCATCTACCTGAACGGCCGACCGTCCCGCGAGAACCGCCACCCGGTGAAACTGGACACGATTCTTGAGCACGGCGCACTCGGTACGTTGAGCATGGGCTGCTTCGTCCGCGGCGACCTCGGGCTGCGCTTCGACGAATCGATGGACGCTGCTGAGGACTTCGACTTCTACATGCGGTTGCCGACGTTCGTGAAACGCCGCGAACCGCTGGTCAACATCGGCTATCACCACCCGTCAGCAGGCGGGCCACGAGGCGGCGAGAGCGCATGGTGCGACCGCTGCCGCGAGGTAATCGCGAGGTATGCAACATGAGCGAGCCCAACGCGCAAGATCAGCCACTACGAGGACCGCTGCGCTCCAAGCTGGACGAGTGGAAGATGGCCCTCGAAGCGATCGAGACGATCATGGATCTGGTGTGGATACCGTGGGATGTCGGTAGCACGCCGTTCCCGACACCAGTCGAGCGACTCCAGATGCTCATCGACCGGATCGAGACAGAGGGCAGCAGTATCGAGAAGGAGCCGGGGTGACGCGGTACCGGAGGCCGCCATCATGAGCGCACCGCTCGGTCGCGTCGGCGCAATCCTGCGACGCCTGCCCGCTGGCCCTGTCCGAGGCGCCGAGATCGGCGTCTACCGTGGCGAAATGTCCGCGCAACTTCTGGCCGGTCGTCCGGACCTGTACCTACTGATGGTCGACAGTTGGGCGCCGCAGTCAGAGCAGCCCGAAGCATACCGCGCAACCCGCGACAGCCACGCGCTGCTTACGGCGACCACGCAGCGCACGCACTTCGGAAGAGCGGTCGGTGCTACCCGATTCGCCCTCGACCGACGCGAGGTCATGCACATGCGCTCCGAGGATGCCGCCGCGCTGGTCGAACCCGGCTCGCTGGACTTCGTGTTCCTCGACGGCGACCACAGCTACGAGGGCACGACGGCTGACATTGCCGCTTGGCTGCCTGCCGTGAAGCCCGGAGGCTTGCTCTGCGGTCACGACTACTGCCCCGGCTACGGTCCCGATAAGCAATACGACTTCCGCGTGATCGATGCGGTCGATGCCGCTGTGGCCCGCCACGGCTGGACGCTCGATCTGGATGTAGACTCCTGCTGGTTCGTGAGGCCATGAAAATCACCGTGGCAGTGCCATACTGGAATCGTCAACCCGCACTCGACCGCCTGTTCGCAGACCTGGCATTGCACTACGCAGACCTGCCGCTGGAGATCAGCGTATGCGATGACGGCTCCGACCCGCCCGCCGTCGTGCCGGATGGCGTGATCCTGACGCGACTGCCAGCGAAGCGTAAGCCGCTGAACCCGTGCGTCCCGATCAACCGCGCCGTGGCGGCCAGTACCGGCGACATCATCGTTCTGACGAACCCGGAGGTCGAGCACCGCGAAAGCGTCCTGCCGCACATGCTGGCGATGCTCAACGGTCCGCTCGACTACGTGACGGCCCGATGCATGGACACGAGCGGGCTGCTGCTGGCCGGCGATGGCGTGGACTACACGACGCACGGCAGACTGCCTGTTCCGACCGGTGCGCACTTCCATTTCCTCGCGATGTTCCGGCGCACGCTGTGGGATGCTGCTGGTGGGTTCGATGAGGACTACCGGCACGGCACTGGATGTGACGACAACGACTGGTGCTTCCGCGTGCAGCGAGCTGGCGGCGTCTTCAAGTCCTGCCCGGTCACGGTCTGGCACGAACGCAAGAAGACGGAGTGGGGCATGCCTCACAATGCGCCGCTGTTCTATCGCAAGTGGCCGGAGGCGCGGCACACATCACCAGAGGGAGGCGCAACATGATGCAGGAAGATGAGGCCCGGCAACGGGTCCACGAGATTGCAGTCGCGGCCGGTGCACTGAACCGCGTAATCCGGGAAGCCATGAGGGCTGGACTGTCCGTCACGATCACGGTCGAGGAGTCGTCGCACCCCATGCACAACGCCGCCAACGACTACTTCACGGCACCGTACGTCACAACCGAAGCCGTGCCCAGGCCATGATCGCACTTGTATTGGGCGGCAGTGAGAGCCTGTGGGATGACATCGGCCGGTTCAACGAACTCGGCGTCGAGGTCGATGTCGTCGTGGCGGTGAACGATGCCGCCGCTCAGTACCCCGACCACGTAGACTACCTCGTGACGCTGCACCCTGAGCGCGTGCGGCTGTGGAGGAGAGAGCGGGAGTCTCGAGGTTTGGTTGCTGACTGGAAGGTCGTCGGTCAGCCGGAACACGCACAGTTCGTCGACCTCACCGCTCATAGGTTCGAGGGGTCGTCCGGGCTGCTGGCAGTCGATGCGGCGTTCACGTACGTCGAGGACGCGTACCCCGTGCTATGCGGGATCCCCATGGGTCCGCAACGTCACATCCACGGGTCGTACGCGAACTCGGCCCGCGCCATCTGGACCGAATGGAAGCGCTACCGCCCGGAGTGGGTACGGTGGGCGCGGCAGTGTCCAGAGCAGGCAGCCCGTGTGCGCAGCATGTCAGGCTGGACGCGTGATGAGTTCGGTGCACCAACCGCCGAATGGCTGCGAGGTGCGGCGTGAGCTTCAAGGCCATTCTCCGAGGTGGCCCGCCTGGCATTGACGGCACCACACTGCTGTGCCCTGGACAGTCGCAACCGCTCGTGCGGATGACTCCACGGCGTGGGGTACTATGGGATGCAGAGAGCGAGCTACCGCACGCTGTCTTCCGCGCAACGAGCGAGATCGACGATGGCCGCACGGTCTACGTGTTCGACCCGGAGGCAAGCGCCAGCACGGGGCTCGGTGCACGACCGCCCGGCCCACCGCTACCGCCAGCAGAGGCGAAGCTGCGGGACCGGATCACTGATGCATGGCACGCATTCAAAGGACGGGGACGATGAGCAAGATACGTGAGACGTGGGAGAAGGTCTGCGACTGCGAGCGTGCGACCGCCAGCGGGCCGCGCATTGTGTTGACGCAGGAGGTGCAGCCGGATGGCAGCCTCCTCGCGACGGCCCATCGCGTCGGCCTGGCATGCGACACCTGCGACATGCCGTGGCGCCAGACGGTCGAGCCGGCGACCGAGGAGGCTGAGTGAGCGACCGCCGAGAGGGCAACGGTGGGGCGTTGTCCCATGGCAGAGCGGTGAGATCCCATGGAAAAGCGGGTCCTTCCGGGGCGAGGTGTATTGAGCAGGCGAAGCCCGTTCAATATTTCACTAGCCCTCACGACCCGGCGTAAGTTGTCTATTGTCAAGAACTTACAAGGCCAGCGGGCCGAAGCGCACGAGCCAAGCGGCGAAGAAAACCGCCGCGGACCCCGGTCGGCCGAAGGTGAAACGGCTGGGGCTCCGGGCGTACGGTCGTCATCGCGGCGTGTCCCTGATGGCGGTCCAGCAGGCAATCGCTGCCGGCCGGATCACCCGCGGCAAGGACGGCAAGATCGACTGGCGGAAGGCCGACGCAGATTGGGAGCAGAACACGCAGCCCCGCGGCGACGGCTCGAAGACCGAGACGCTGGCCGACGCGAACCGGCGCCGGACGCTGGCCGACGCGGAGCTGAAGGAACTCGATTTGGCCGAGCGCCGCGGCGAACTGCTGCCACTGGACCTGTTCCGCGAGCGGCTGGAGCTGTTCGTCGGTCGCGTCAATGCCTCGATCCGCGGGCTGCGCGGCCGGTGGGCGCCGCACGTGATCGGCATCGATAGTGTGGCCGAGGCGCAGCTCCGGCTGGGCCCGCTGATCAACGAGCTGTTGACCGAGCTGTCCGAATCCGAGCCGGGTGCCGATGAGCGCAAGGCTGCTGGTTGACCCCGAGGACGCGCTGCGACGCGCGCAGGGCGTGGAGCGACGGGCGCTCCGGCTTTTCACGCCGGACCCCGATCTCACGATGCGCCAGTGGTCCGAACGCCACGGCCGCATTGCCGATGGCTCGCAGGATGGCATCCCGTTCCAGACGTCTCTCGTGCCGTATCTGCGCGAGCCGATGGACGCGCTGTCGGATCCCTACGTGGAGGAGGTTTCCGTCGTGAAGTGCACGCAGGCCGGCGCGACCGTCGGGCTGATCCTGCTGTTTGTCGCATACCACGTCGACCAGGACCCGGCGTCGATTCTGGCCGTCATCCCGTCCGTCGACGAGGCCGAGAAGTGGAGCAAAGAGAAGCTGGCGCCGGCGATGGAATGCATGCCGCGAGTTCGGGGCAAGTTGGGCGAGGATCGGTCCAGAAAGTCGGACTCTACGATACTCCGGAAGGTGTTTCCGGGCGGAAGTCTGTCGATTGTGGGGTCCAACAGCGGCCGCGGGTTCCGCATGATCACGGTCCGCGCCGGGCTGGGCGATGACGTCGACGCGTGGAGCCCGAGCGCGGGCAGTGCTGGCGACCAGATCACGCTGATCCGCCGCCGCACGGACCGCCAGATCGGCCGCAAGATGCTGTGGGTGTCCTCCCCAGAGCAGACCCGCACCGGCGATTCCCGCATCATGAAGCTCTACGGCCAGAGTCGGCGCCGCGGCCGGTTCCACGTTCCGTGTCCCCACTGCAACCACTTTCAGGTGCTGCGGCGCGGCGACCGCGACACGCCCTACGGACTCAAGTGGGAGAAGGGCCGGCCGGAGACCGCCGCGTACGAATGCGAGAAATGCCACGCCCTGATCGCCGAGAGAGAGAAATGGGCGATGGTGCAGCGTGGCAAGTATCTGACCTCAGAGGGCGAGGACGTGCGAGTCGGCAAGCCCGGGTCCGTAGGCTACTGGTTCAATGCGTACACCGTCGTGCTGTCAGGATCCGAGTGGGGTCGGCTCGCTGAGCAATGGATCCGCACGCACCGCGACTCGATCGAGCGCCGATCCTTCATCAACACCATCGATGCGGACCTGTTCGAGGAGCAGAACGAGGACGTTTCGCACTCGACGCTCGAGGCCCGGCGCGAAACGTGGAAAGCGGAGGTCCCGCACGGCATCGGCCTGCTCACAATGGCAGTCGACGTCCAGGACACGTGGATGGAGGCTGCGGTCTGGGGCTGGGGCCCGGGCGAGGAGGCGTGGCTCGTCTGGCACGAGCGCATCTGGGGCGACCCTCAGAAGGATGAGAGCAAGGGTCGGCTTGAAGCGCTCAGACTGCGGAAATGGAAGCACGAGAGCGGTCGTGAGGTCCTGATCTGGGGCGTGGGTATCGACGGCCGACGACTCGGCCCGCAGCTCGTCTATCCGTACGTCCGCCCGCTGGAGCCTCAGGCCGTGTATGCGATGCTCGGCTACTACCAGCGAGCGAAGCAAATCCTGAACCGCGCCGTGAGCCCGAACAAGTACGGCTGCCGACCGTGGACCATCGCTACGGTTGCGTTCAAGGACGTGATGTATATCCGGCTCGGCCTGTCCGCACCGGGCCCGGGATTCATCCACTTCCCGCAGCCGTTCCCCGGAGGTGGCGACGCGGAGTTCACCGCGCAGTTCGGTGCCGAAGTCAAGGAAGAGCGCCGGATCAACGGCCGGCTCGTTCAGCGCTACAAGCAGATCCGCAAGCGCAACGAATCGATCGACCTGTACGTGATCGGACTGGCGACGCTGCACACCCACGGCCCGGCGGTCGTCGGATCGCTGGAGGCGCGGGCCCGCGAGTGGTCCGAGCCACCGGATCCGCCCGCCACGACGACGCCGGCCGTGCCCGACGAACCGACTGCCGGTCCCCCCGCTCGCCGGTCAAACTGGGTCCACAGCTGGAAAAAGGGGGGCAGGTGACGCAATGGCTGAAGGTCGACGCGAGTTGTCCGAGCTGCCGGCGCCCGGCGGAGGTGACAACCACACCGCCCATGCAGTCGATCTTTCGGCAACTGCCGCCGGACACGCTCGTTGAATCCGTCGTGTGCGGCCAGCGTATCCACGGTACGACGCGATGCGGCACCCCGTTCGTGATCACGGCTGGCGCGTTCGCCCGGGCCCGGCGTGGCGCGGTCCGGGCTCCACGACTCGACACGTTCGCTCGGCGACTACTCTGACTGGAGATCATGCTATGAAATGGCTAGTATCGATCAAGCCCGCGGATGGGCCCGGCGGCCCGTTCCTGGTGTGCGACGACCCCGGTGTTATCCGGGCCGTCCTCGAGGCGATAGCCGCGCGGTTCTCGCCGCCGGACCCACCGGCGGATGACGCACTCGACATAAGCTGCGACGACGACGACGGCCTGAACGACGTGGTGCGGACCTTGCGCAATCTGTAGTGGCGTCACTAAGCTTTATCCACATGATCTAGCGGACCGAGCCGCTACTGCGCGCGTGGAGTCCCACGGCCGGCGCTCTCGCTGTCCCGACAATGTCGGGGGAACGGGGGCGCTTTCTCGTGCCGGTACCGGTTTCGACCACCGAGCCGACCCAGATTCAGGCGGGCGACAGCCTTGCCTGGGATCGTGTGCTTGCCGACTACCCCGCGAGTACGTGGACGCTGAAGTACGTGGTCCGCGGCTCCATGAAGCTGTACGTCACCACCACCGCAGACGGCGACACGCACCAGATCCGCGTGCCGGGCTCGACCACGCAGAACTGGCAGGCCGGTGCGTACCGGCTGGTCGGACGCGTCACTGACGGCACCGACACCTACACGATTCACGACGCCCCCGTCCACGTCCTGCCGGACCCGGCCATCGAGCCGGACAGCCACACCGAGCAGATGATCGCCCTGTTGGAGGCCCGCGAACTCGAACTGGGCGAGCTGATCGCCGTCGCGTCGTGGACGCAGGGCGACCGTTCGGAAACGATGGCCAAGCTGTCGGAGGTCCGGGGGCGACTGAACACATTGCGCGACGAGTTGCGTGTCGAACGCGGCGGATCGCTCTTCGTGTCCGTGAGGGCCGTTGGGTAGCCCGGCACGCGAACGGTCGGCCCGCGTGGTCGGCCTGATTCGCCCGGTGCGCTGGCGGCTCGCTGTGCAGGCCGGTCGTCGATTCCTTGCGGAATGGTATTCGTTCGCCGCGTTCCTCGCCGGCTGGGCCCTCGTCACGTGGTTCGTCGTCGCCCTGACCTCTCCCGTTGTATGGCGGCTGTCCGGTGGCCTGCTGTTGCTCTCGGTTCCGGGGTGGCGGCACGTGCTCGCCGTGTTGATCGAGGGCCCAGAAGGCGTGGGCAAGGCGGGTCCGAGTGCGTAACCCGTTCGCCGTCGCGCGAGACGTGCGCCCCAGCGCATCGAGGGGCGGATCCAGCTTCGAGGGCGCCGGTCACGGCCGGTTCCCGATGGACTGGGCGCTCGCGTCGATCCGCAGCGCTGATCAGGAAGTCCGTTACGACCTCCGGACGCTCCGGGCGAACTCGCGGGAGCTGGTGCGCAACAACGACCTCGCGTCCCGCTACGTGAACCTGGTCGACGAGCAGGCGATCGGTCACGAGGGCATCCGGTTGCAGGCGACGGTCAAGCGTCCGAACGGCCTGATGGACATCGGCATCAACCACCGGATCGAAGACGCGTGGCACGAGTGGTGTGAGCCCGAGAACTGCACACTCGACGGCCGAAACGGGTTCGTCGACGTGCTCAGCCACATCGCGCAGGGCGTGCCGAAGGACGGCGAGTTTCTGTGCCAGATGCTGCCGTGGGAAGGCAACCGGTTCGGTTTCGCGTTGCACCTTCTCGACCCGGACCAGCTGGAGGCTGAACACAACCGCGAGGCCGGCACAGGCCGCGCGCAGATCCGCATGGGCGTCGAGGTCAACCCCGCGGGCCGGCCGCTGCGCTACCACGTCTGGGACAGCCACCCGACCGAGTACTCCGGCCGCGGTCGGCAGCTCCGCGCGCTACCGGCCGAACAGGTCATCCACCTGTACCGCCAGAACCGAATCGCCCAGACGCGCGGCGTGCCGTGGATGCACCCGGCGCTGCAGAAGCTGCAGATGCTGTCCGGCTATGAAGAGGCCGAGCTTGTCGCGTCCCGCGTTGCCGCGGCGAAGGGCGGCTGGTTCACGTCGACGCCCGAGGGCACAAACCCGGCAGACCCGAACTCACCCGCCGTCGCGCAGCAGTTCAGCTTCGAGATCGAGCCGGGTGTCTTCGACCGGCTGCCGATCGGATGGGGATTCAAGGAATGGGATCCGCAGCATCCGACGACCGCGTTCCCCGACTTCCACAAGGCCATGGTGCGCGGCATCGCGAACGGCCTGAACGTCGCGTACACGAGCCTCGCCAACGACCTGGAGGGCGTGAACTTCAGCTCCATTCGCGCCGGCCTGCTGAACGAACGCGACGCCTGGCGCAAGCTCCAGAACTGGATCATCCGGCACTTCTGCCGCCGCGTGTATCGCGGATGGCTCCGCTGGTCGCTTACCACGGGCGCGCTCGATCTGCCCGAACGGAACGTGACCCGCTGGCACCGGCACCGGTGGCAGCCTCGAGGCTGGCCGTGGGTCGATCCCGTCAAGGACGCGACCGCCGCCGCCATGGAAGTGCGCCTCGGCGTGAACAGCCGCACGCGCATCGCCGCCGAACGTGGCCGCGACCTCGAGGAAGTCTTCAGCGACCTCGTGGCCGAGGAACAACTCGCCGCGCAGCTCGGCCTCGTGCTCTCGACGGATGTCTCGCGGGCTGGCGGGTCCGATACCGACGATGACGACGACACGCCGCCCGGCAAGCCGCCCGCCGCCAACCGCATCGCACAGCTCGCATCGACCAACGGGAGGCACCGATGACGCCCCGTTCAAAGCGCGTCCTGGACGCGTTCTGTGGCTCTGTCTGGGCGATCCTGCCCGAGAAGCTCGACGCCATCTGCGCCGTGATCGAGATGCGCGCCAATGGCGGGACACTGACGAAGCGCGAGATCCGTGCTGCAATCGGCTCGCGTCGCAACGGCGCAATGGACGAACAGCGCGGTGGCGTCCTCGTGCTTCCGATCGTTGGCACGATCACACAGCGTGCCGGGCTCATGTCGGAATGGTCCGGCGGCGTGTCCGCTGAGAAGCTGGGCGCGCAGTTCGACAAGGCGATGGACTCGGCCGACATCGGCACGATTGTGTTCGACGTGGACTCACCCGGCGGCGAGGTCAGTGGCATCCCCGAACTCGCTGCGAAAATCTACGAAGCGCGCGGCAAGAAGAAGGTCATCGCCGTCGCCAACAGCCTGATGGCGAGCGCTGCCTACTACATCGCGAGCGCAGCGGACGAAGTGGTCGTCACGCCGTCCGGCCTGATCGGCTCGATCGGCGTCCTGCACGTGCACGCCGAGTACAGCGAAGCGCTCGACGATGCCGGCATCAAGGTCACAATCACCCGGGCTGGCAAGCGCAAGGCGGAGGTCAATTCCTACGAGCCGCTGACGGACGGTGCCGCCGCTCGAATGCAGGAAATGATCGACGACTACTACGAGCAATTCGTCGCCGCCGTCGCGGAGCATCGCGGCACCTCGCCCGAGGCCGTCCGCGTCGGTTACGGCCAGGGCGGCGTGCTGACAGCGGCTCGCGCCGTGAGTGCCGGTCTGGCCGATCGCGTCGCGACACTGGAGCAGGTGCTTGCCGAACTCGGCGTTGAGCGTGGCCAGCTTGCATCGGCCCGCATCAGCGCATCCGCCGAGGCCGAGAAGCTGCCCGACGATGTGAACGTGAGCGTGGCCCTCTACGACCTGCCTGCCACCTATGTGCACACCGCTGCCGGAACAGGAAACATCTCGGTCGTCTCTGCGCACGCTGGCCCTGCGGTTCCTGCCGTGGTGCTGCCTGTCGCGAACGACGAACCCGAAGACGATGCGGAAGACGAACCGGAAGACGACGACATGGCGGAGGTCGACGGGGCGACCCCCAGTAGTGCCAGCACCCCCGAACCACACGCGGCCCCGAGGGCCGAGGGAGATGACGCAATGTCCGCAACACCGGACACGGCGGCCCCGGACGGGGCCGGGATTCAGACGCGCGAGATCGATGCGGCCATTGCGGCCGAACGTCAGCGCACGCAGGGCATCAGCGCACTCGCCGCCGAGCATGGCATGCAGGACAAGGCCGCGGCGTGGATCGAGAGCGGGAAGTCCGTCAACGATGTCGGCATGGAGATCCTGCGAGCCGGCGCGCGCAAGCCGTCGAGCAAGCCGGTCGGTTCGTTCGACGTGGACATCCCGAAGAAGGAACGGCGCGAGTTCAGTCTGAACAGGCTGATCCTCGCGATGGCCGACAACGACTTCACGCGTGCCGGCTACGAGCGCGAGGTCAGTGAGGCGACCGTGCTGGCGCTCGCCAAGGCGGACACGCAGTACGCTCCGCAGGGCGGGATGTTTCTGCCGACGACGCTGGCCATGCCGCTGCGTCGCGGCCTCGCGTGGGACGGCTCACCGATGCCGAGGGCGGCGCTCGAAACCGGTGGCAGCGATGCCGGCGAAGACCTCGTGTTCACCGAGCGCGGGTCGTTCATCGAGCTGCTGCGCAACCGGCTCGTCACCACCCAGATGGGCGCACGCTTCCTGACGGGGCTGGTGGGCAACGTGTCGTTCCCGAAGCAGACGGGCGCGGGCGACTGGACGTGGGTCGAGGAAAACCCGGCGTCGGGTGTGTCCGACTCCGACCTGACCACGGGTTCCGTTTCGCTGACGCCGAAGGAAGGCAACAGCTCGACCGCGTTCTCCCGGCGGTTGCTCGTTCAGTCCACACCGGACGCCGAGGGCCTGGTCCGTCAGGACCTGATGGCGATCACCGTGAGGGGCATCGACCTCGCTGCGCTCCACGGCACCGGGGCCAACAACCAGCCGACGGGCATCTACACGGCCACGGACGTCAACCCCGTCGCGTTCGGCGGCACGGTGTCCTTCGCGAAGGTCGTCGAGATGGAGACCGCGATCGTCGCCGACAACGCCGACATCGGCGTGATGGGCTATGTGACGACTCCGGAGATCCGCGGCGCCGCGAAGACGACGCAGGTGTTCAGCGGCTCGAACGGCATGCCGATCTGGACCGGCTCCGTGCTCGAAGGCGAGATGAACGGCTACCGCAGCATGGCGTCGAACCAGCTGAGCAAGACACTGGAATCCTCGGCATCCAAGCACGGCATGATCTTCGGCGTCTGGAGCGAACTGATGATCGGTGAGTGGGGCGCCGTCGAGATCACGGTCGACCCGTACAGCCAGAAGAAGAAGAACCTGATCGAGGTCACGATCCACGCGATCGTCGATGTCGCGCTGCGTCACGGTCAGGCATTCAGCAAGGCGACGGGACTCACGCTGACGTAAGCGTCGTGAACGAGTAGCGGAAACGTGGTTGGTCCGGCCGCTGTCCTGGGCCGGGCCAGCCAGACTGGAGACTTTCGGAGGGTGCGATGGTGATCACGTCGGTACCGACAGCGGACAAGGGCGAGGTCCTGTTTCGCTTCACGAAGGACACGTGCTTCGACGGCGTGGACTACGGGCCGGACCACGTCGACATGCCCGTCCCGATGGGCCCGTCCCGAGCGCGAACGTACGAGGCCAACGGTCGCGGCCACATCGAGCCGGCCAATGCGCCGCGGCCGGCGCCGAAGGCGGAATTGCCGTCCGAGCCGGTGGCCGCGCGTCGCAGCAAGCGCTGAGCATGGCCCTGCGTCACGCGCCGCACCGTGTGCTGATTGCGCGCCGTGTGCCGGCCGGCATTGGCGCGGGCGGCGAAGCGCTGACCGACTGGAGCGAGGTCGCGAGCGATGTGCCGTTCGACGTCCAGATCACGGGCGTCGGGACCGTCGAGCAACGGCCGTACGGTCGGGTTTCGATGGGTTCGTATCCGGGATTCGCGGCATCCGGCACGGATCTCCGACCCGACGATGGCGTCAAGATCGTGACGAGCGAACAGGCAACGATGGTCGGCCGTCGGTTCGGAGTGCGGTCGGTGCTGGACTGGGGCGAGCGCGGTGGAGTGCAGGCGCAGCTCGAGGACTCGGAGGAGGACTTTTGACGCTCACGGTTTCGCTGGCGGCGTTGGTCATGGCGTTCGATCGCCGGTTGCGTGGCGACTCGACGTTCACGGGCCTGGTCGGTCTGGACGCGGCGATGTCGGTCCGGCTCTACCACGGCTGGCCCGACGCATTGCTCGCGAAGCCGACGAACACCGAGCTGCCGCGCGTGACGTACTTCGTGCCCTCGCGTCGCCGTCGGTCAAACATCCCCGAGGGCGTCACGATCCAGACGGACGCATGGGAATGGGCGCAACGCGCAACCGGCGGCCAGACAATCGTGGACGGTATCGATGACGCGATGCTGCTTTCGCTGTCCGATGGCGACTGGGGTCCTGTCCAGTTCTACGACGCGACCGATGATGTGTGGGTCCAGTGCAGGCCGCTCGACGCATCCGACCCGCCGGGCGAAAAGCTGCGACGCCGGTCCCGCGACTGGGAGGTGACACCGTGCTGATCCGGATGCCCGTATCGAAGCCCGCGCTGGAGATCTCGCGGCATGCGTTCGCGCGAGTGATGGATGATGCGGCCGACGTAGAGAGCCGCACGAAAATGTGCGAAGTGTGGATCCTCGTGACGAAGGATCCGCCCACCGGTCGCACGAAGACGTTCAACGTCGGACCGGTCCGGACAAAGATGCGTCTGGGTCGTGAATGGAACGACTGGAAGCTGTTCTGGCGTGGGCCCTGGTCGACGTACAACGCCGACCGCGTCCGCTACGAGCCCGACACGGCGACACTGGTCCGCGAAGCGCGAGAAGCTGGCGCGTGCGGGGCCCGGTGTGCCGTGAGGAGCACCCTGCAAATCACCACCTGAGAGCGAGGAAACCATGGCGGCGGCAGCAAACGCATTCGTCCGCGGGTGCACGGAGGTCGGGCACTACACGAGCGGCCCGGTGGATGTGCCCTGGGGAAAGACCCAGCAGGACGGGTTCCAGATCCAGATGAACGTGACGACAGTCGACCTGCTCAGTGCGCAGTCCAAGATGGTCGAGGACACGGGCACCCCGCAGATCGGCATGGACATCGTCATCAACGGGATCGATGGCAGCCTGACGAACATCGGTCGCGTCTACGGCCTGCCGGATGCCGCGTTCACCGGCGACCTCGGCACCGGCACGGACGAGGTCCTCGACTTCAATCAGGACGAGGTCGGCGAAACCGAGCGCGCGCTGTACGCCGAGGGCCCCGGTCCGCTGGGTAGCGTCCGGCGCTTCACGGCCGAGCGATGCAAGGTCGTCAACGTCGGCGCGCTTGTGTTCAGCTCGACGTCGTGGATGGTGCCGGTCGGCACGTGGCGCATCCTGAACCCGGGCACCGATCCGGTCGCGCAGTTCACCGACATCGCTGCGTCCTGAACTGGTGCGACCGTGGCCGAGCTGGGTTTCGATGAGGCGTTCCGGGAGGGGGGAGGGCGGCGGCGTTGGGAGCCGGTGCCCTACCCCCTCACGTTTGAGGACGTCCGCCGCATGGCCGAAAAGCGCGAACGGCTGCTGCGGATCCAGTTCGAGGACGAGACGTTCGATCCCGAGGATGAGGCCACGCTCGCCCGACTCTCGCTCGACAACCCCGACCAGTGTTTCGTCCGGTTCCGTTTGCTGTGCGGCATGTGGCACGCATGGGAGAAGGGGATGCAGCGGCACGAGACATCGGCCGAGGACCACCTTACCGCGCACCTGCTGATCACCTGCGAGCCGACCACTGTGACCGTGGCGGGCCGTGAAGTCGAAGTGTTTCCGCCGTCCCGATCGAAAATGATTCGCATGGCCCGCCACGAACGGCGCCGTCGCGAACTCGGTCACGTCCTCGACCGTGCGGAAGAGCTACACCGCGAGCGCAAGCTTCCCCATCGCTGGCGCAACGCGATCCGCCGTGCCGAGGACGAGTGGGAGTTCCAGTTCCGCGGCATCCTCGCCAACGCTCTGGGCCGTGAGGGTCGCGCGTACCTGCCTGACGAAGCGCCGCCGTACTGGGCGCACGTGAGCGAAGACGACGAAAGCCGGATCATCGTTGCGCTCATGCTGCCAGCGCAACGGCTCGCGTCACTGCCCGCTCTGCCGCCCGATCCGCGAACAAAGAGCGAGGCACACCCGCCGCCCGAGTTCGGCTACGACAGCGTGCTCGCGCAATGGGAACCGCGGCTCAACCTGCCGCCGGCCGCACTGAACGATGCCCCGCTGGCGCCGTTCCTCGCGTGGGTCCGTGCGGGAGCGTCCACGGGTGCCGAAGCCAAGGAAGCCGAACGGGCGTTCGCCGCATGAGCCGGCGCAGCGTGCGACTCCAGGAACGCCGGCTCGAAGCGTACGCCCGCGCTCGCGGTTTCACG
>Ga0299906_10001420_pt1 | contig 20629 bp, 16 predicted proteins | sample RVTome_14_FD_200259 | JGI IMG/M metagenome (GOLD analysis project Ga0299906, IMG submission 200259) | Soil microbial communities from uranium-contaminated site in the Upper Colorado River Basin, Wyoming, United States - RVT145D125 (version 2) ...
ACTCGGTCGAGCCCTCGGCGGGGGTCGGCTGGAAGAGCGCGCAGGACGCGAGGAGCAACGCCGCGGGGAGTGTCCGCATGGCGGGGGAGTGTATCATGCCGGGAAGGGGATGAAGTGCTGCTCGGCGTGACCGTTTCCGCACACGACCGAGACCGGTTGCTCGTGTCTGCATCCTTCGCAAGCCGCGTTTCAAACGCGGACCACGCAGGCGGCCGGCCGCTGACCAGGATTTCGACGGCCGTTCAACAGATCAGCGCCGCGTTCCGCGCCCGCCCGGGGGTTCGCTCACCACACCGGCACGCATCGCCGAGCAGCCGGGGGAGTGTATCATGCCGCCCATGCCCAGGTGCCGGATCCTGCTGGCGATCGCGGTGGTCGCCGGTTGTGTGGGGACCCTTGCCGTCACCCGGCCGTGGCGCAGCACGGACCGCCTCACCCTCTCGGAGTCGCTGTCCGTCGCCGGGGAGAACCTCACCCCCGCGCACCGGCACCTGGTCGTCGCCGCGATCCGGCGGCGGTCGCTGGAGGCGGTGCGGCGCTTGATCCTCGAAGCCGAGGAGCGGACACTGGCGGGCGACGAAGCGCGCGAGGCGCTGCGACAACTGCGAGAGCTACTGCGATGAGCGACGAGAACGGCGGCACCATCACCGTTGACCCGAACCCGACCACGCAGGGCGGGCGCGTGACCATCTGCTACACCTTCTTCGGCGCAAACCCCGAGGTCATCCTGTCGGTGCAGTTCGACCTGGAGGGCGGCGGGCTCACGGGGCAGTCAATCGTGTTGACGCCGTTCAAGAGATGCGTGACGCTCGTCGTTCCCAACACCGCATCCGGCGGGCTCGTGCAGGACATGACCGGCACCGCCGACGACGTGGCGATCACGGTGACGCCGCCCTAGCGCGGCAGGTCAGGCACCTTGAGTTCGGGGAACTTCTCGGCGTTCAGCGCGCGGAACAGCTCGATCCACGCCTGCGCCTGACGCACCGCGACGCTGTCGATCACCAGCCGCCGCACCTCGTCGCGAACCTCGGTGACCGCGCGCACGAGGTCGTCGTTGTTGCGCTTGTCGACGTCGCTCTTGCGGTCGACGCTTGCGATCACGTCGCGGATCGCTTCCATCGCCAACCGGTGCTTGTCGCCGATCTCGCCCTTCACGCCGAAGTAGAGCGCGACGATGGCGGCGGTCGCGACGACGATCGGGCCAACCTGCTTCGCTCGCAGCCACACCTTGTCGACGTCGACCTTGTGCTCACTTGCGGGCGGCATCTTCCATCTCCTTGCGCAGACGGCTGTCGAAGCGGCTCCAGGCGCGGTCCAGCAGCTCACCCTCGATGTAGAGCGCACGCCGCGAACGGTCGGGCACAGTAAGCAGCGCCTCACCGAACCCGCCGGTGAACGTCTCACGGATCGCCCAGTCGTGCTGCGCCAGGACCGGAGCCAGCTCGTGGATGAACTCCGATCGCACCTGGTCCGGGCTATTGGTCTGCAACGAGATCGACCGCGCCGCCTTCTCGACCGCCTGGTCGACCATGCCCTTGACGTCGCCGCCGCCCATCGCGACCAGCTTGCGGAAGTCGGCGATGTCGGACTCCCACTCGGGCGCCGCTTCGTCCACCAGCCGCCCCGCAGCGCGCGCCACGGTGAGCAGCATGCGGTCGTGCTGGAGCATGCGTTCCATGCGCCTCTCGTCGCCGAGGTACTCCTCGAAGGCAGCCACGTCCTGCTGCTTCCAGCCGTTGAAGTGGCGCTTGGAGCGGATGTAGCCGGCGAGCGACTCGGGCGTCACCTCGTCCTCCGCCAACGCCTTCACGAGGTTGTCGCGCGCCCTGGTGAAGCCTGCCTTCGCCTGCTCCTCCGGGCTGCCCTCGACCTGCGCGGCGCCGCGATACGCCTCGGCCATCGCACTCCGCATCGCCGAGTAGAAGGACGCCGCCTTGGACTGCGGGAAGTCGCCCGTCTCGTCGATCGGCAGCCCGAGGATGCCCCGCTTGACGTTGGCGCGCCGGAACTCCCAAGCGACCTGACCGTCCGAGATCGCCTCGGGGCGCTTGCTCATCACCTCGCCGGCAGCCTCAGCGGCGTACCAGTCCATCAGCTTCGGTCCCAGGCGCCGCATGTCGGCGTAGAGCGGCAGGTAGCCAGCCTCGCCGAGGAACTCCATGAGGAAGCCGGCATCCTTGCGGTTGGACGCATGCAGCGCATCCAGCCCGGCGTGGAGTAGGTCGGTCGGCACCGTCAGCGAGGTCCAGTTGTCCAGCCGCGTCGGGTCGGTGACCGCCTCGGCGATCTGCGTCGTCGGCCCGCCTGTTGCCTGACGGGCATACGCCTTGCCGAGTGTGCCGATGATGCTGTCGTTCATCTCGCGCCCCAGCCGGTCGACGCCCTCCTTCAAGTCGTCGCCCTGGAGCCACGCGGCTGCCATGTACATCAGGAGGAACGAGCCGAGCCCGGTTCCGGTGAAGAAGGCCGTCTGCGCGGCGAACCTGAGGGCGGCACGGCGGAACTTACGGCTACCGACGCCGTGCTTCTGCTTGGCTTCGATCAGGTCCGCGATCCGTCGCCGAATGGCGATCATGCGGCCAGCCGCAAACCGAGCGAACCACAAGTGCGCCATCACGATCGGGTTGTCGACCATGCGCGAGCCCTCGCCGCGCTCTCCGCGAGCGGTCATCAGCGTGACGATCTCGTTGCGGAACTGCGCCCCCAGCTCGGGCGAGAAGTTGCCGGTGAGCAACGCTGCCGCCGCGTCGGGCGGGAACCGCAACTCGTTGAGTAGTTCCGCGTGGCCGGGGGACGCCTTGCCAGCCTTCCAGTCGGCCAGGAGCACGTCGGCGGTGGCAGCATAGACGGCGGTCTTGAACCGCTCCGTCGCGGTGCCGACGACGCCGAGCCCTGATGCCACCCTGGAAGCCAACCCCTGCGCCTCCTCCCACAAGAGGTCGCCCATGTTGTGGCGGATGGCGCCCAGCCGCTCGTAGAAGCGGATCGCTTCCTTCGGCCCGCCAAGCTCCAGGATTCGCCGGTAGCCGCGCAGTGCCCGGATCGGCCCCAGGTAGAGCATCGGCATCGTCAGGATCTCGGGCAGGTCGTAGAGGAACGCCTTGACCGTACGCGCCGACTTCGGGATGACGCCGACGTTCTGGAGGAAACGCGTGTAGGTGCCCGCCTTGACCGGGGCGCCGCCCTGGATCGTCTCCAGCCACTCACCAAGGGCGCCGGAGATCGCTTCCTTCCGGTTCTTCGGCATGGACGGCCCCTCTTCGCCGAAGAACTTCTGCCGCCACTCGGCCATCGCCGCCTTCGGTCCGCCCTTGGCCAGCGCCCCTTCGCGGACTTCGCGCAGCCCAGGGTCATCCTTGCCAGCCTGCTTCGCCAGCTCTGCGCGCTCCTGCGGCGTCCAGTCGGAGCCGAAGACCTCGTGCGCGGAGATGTTGCGCGCCTGCCGCTCCATCACGCTGCGCACGACCTCGAACGGGTTGGAGAGCCGCATCTCGTAGCTCTTGCCGCCCTCGTTGAGGAAGTGCGGGACGTTCCTCAGCTTGCGGTAGTGCTCGATCGCCGAGTCGATGTCGATGTCCTTGACCTCGGTCTTGGCGCCGAAGCCCTTGCGCCACTTCTCCTCCAGGCTGCGGACGGTGACCTCGCCGGGGTTCTGCTGCTCCAGCAGGCGGAACCACGCCCGGCGCAGCTTGGTGTCGCCCATGACGGTGTCGACGTCCTTGCCGGGGACGCGGGGCAGGTAGGACCGGTCGCGCTCCGGCAGCCACTCGATGCCCTTCCTGCCCTGGCGCGCCATGCCGCTGCCGCGTGCGCGACCCCACAGGTAGGTGCCCATCTGCTGCACGGCGGAGACGAAGGATTCCTCGTCCTTGTTGGCCGGCAGCCGCCCCGTGGGCACCAGCCCGATCGGCGCGAGCGGACCAGCCTCGCCCTCGACCGGCGGTTTTGTTTCACGTGAAACACGCAGCTTGCGGTCAGCGAGCAGTTCCCACGTCGCGTAGGAGCCCTTGCCGTCGGCAACCTCGGTGGTGTCCTTGATCCACTTGCTACCGAGCCTGCGGGCTGCCTTCTCGCCGGGCTGCCACAGCGCCTGCGCCTCGCCCCGGACCTCCCGGAACTTCGACATGGCCCGGCGCCCCTCGAACGAGATCGTCTCGCCGGGCATCGCCTTGCGGATGACCTCTGCCTGCTGCTCGGTGGTGTAGTCGGCCAGCCGCTTGGCAGCGGACCCTACGGCCATCGCGCCCTCGGCGACGCCCTCGGCGATGGCGCCGATGTCGACGAAGCCTGCCTCGCCCTGTCGCCCTGTCGCCCCTGCGGTGTCGCCGGCGACACCCTCGGCGACACCTTCCTGCTGGGCGGCAGCTACCAGCTCCGGCAACCGCTGCCCGGCATGTGCCGCCGTGGCATGGCCGCTGCCGACGGCGCCAAGGATCTCCCCGAGCACCTGCACGCTCTGCGGCGTCAGCGCCTGCGCGACGATCTGCGGGTCGGCCATCGACAGGAACATGCGCAGCTCCTGCACGCTCGGGCTCTGCGGGTTGCCGTTGATCGCCGTCAGGACCGACGTCTCGATCAGGTCGAGCCCCGGGTTCGGGGTCGCCATGCCCCGCAGCGCGTTCGACAGGTCCATCCACCGCTGGATGGTCGGGTCCTTGTCCTTCACGCTCAGATCGATGCGCTGCGGCGCAACGGGCTTCCAGGGCTCGCCCTCGGCCGGCGGGTTGCGGCGGGCGTAGGTCTTGCCGTCGAGGCCGATCGTGTAGTGGCGGCCGTCCTGGCCCACCCAGGGGCCTCCTGCCCACGCCTCCTGCCCACGGAACTGGATCTCCCCGCCCATGCGGCGCATCATCGAGACCGCGGCGAGGTCGCGGGCGAACTCCTCGGCGACCGGCCCTTCCATGCGCACCGGACCATCGCCCAGCCCTTCCATGTCGCCGCGGACGATGCGGAAGACTTCGGGAGGGACTTCGAGCTGGAGGCCGGACGGTCCCTCCAGGAACTGGACTCTGCCGCTACCGGGGAACTCGAGATCGACGACCGGACGCTCAGCCGGAGGTGCTTGCGGGTCGGCGAATGCGTCTTTCAGCGAGACGTCCGCATCAGTGAGATCAGAGAGGCGCTTGGACTGGACGTTGGGGAGATAGTCGGGGATCTCCCATCCTGAGTGGAACAGGGGCCGCGTGAGCGCATCAAGGTCCGGCGGGACCGGTTCTGCTGGCGCGGCCAGTTGGCGCTGCGGTTCCTGGCGAACTTCCCCCGGATCGACCTCTCGGAACTCCGCGTCGACAGGTTCCTGGCCCGCGCGGCGAGCCTCAGTTCTCGCGCGGCGAACGTCCAGGACCTCGCGCCGAAGCGAGAAGTCGTTCAGGTTCGGGTTGTTGCGCCGGAAGAACAGGTAGCCGTTCGGGTCGCCGGTGCGCGCGAGCAGCGCCGCCGCCACCGAGCCGACGTAGATCTCGGTCGCCTTCGGGTCGCCGTTGACCGCAGCCTTCCAGAACTCCTCGTTGAGCCCGGCGAAGCCCAGGCCCTCGATCAGCCCGGCGGCGCCCTTGGCGGAGACCATCTTGGCGGCGGCGTCCCACTTCTCCCACGTCGGCAGTTGGTTGCTGCGCAGCCCGCGGGCGATGTTGCCGAGAAACACCGCCTGCTCGCCAGACAGGCTGCCGCTGAGGATCTTGGCCTCAACCGCCCGCGCGAGGAGCCCGGCGCCGCCGAGCACCGCACCGGCGATCATGCCGTGGACGCCGGCTGCGACGCGCTGGTCCGTGTCGCCGTCGGCGGTGATGTAGTTGTAGAGCCCGAAGCCGGTGGAGGTGCCGAGCATCGGCGGCAGCGCCTGCGCCGTCTTCGTCCAGCGCGCCACCTGCGGCACCTTGGCCAGCGCCTCGCCGACCTTGTGACCGGGCCAGCCGAGCCCCTTGATGGCCTGACCGGGCAAGCCGACCGCCTTGCCGAGAGCGCCGCCGCCGCTGACCAGCGGGATCAGCCCGCCGACCATCTCGCTCGCCCCGGTCGTCAGCGAGGACGCGGCGCCGATGCGCGCGGCCAGCCGCAGCCCGGCTTCCTCGGGCAGCAGGTCGTAGATGTTCTGCGGCAGCTTGTCGCGCGGCAACACCTGGTCGAACGCCTTGGCGCCGATCGGACCGAGGGCCGCGTGAGACCCCAGCCAGTGGACGCCGCGGAGCATCGCGAGGCTGCTGTCGGCGATGCCCTTCCCCATTGCCGCGGCTGGGCCGACCGTCTCGGTGACCAATCCGCCACCCGAGCTGCCGTCGAGATCGCTGTGCGCGGTCCACAGGCGGCGCTCGATCTCGTGGGGCAGGCGCTCGGCCTGGAGTAGCTTGTCCGAGAGCGGGTTGCCCTTCGGTGGTCCAAGTGCGGAGAGGCCGGTCACTGCTTGCCTGCGGTCTTGGCCATGTCGTTCAGCCTCCGCATGATCGCTTCAATGGCCTCGTCGGAGCGACCCTGGCTGGCGAGCCACGCGCGGATCTGGCTCTCGTCGTAGCCGCCAAGCGCGAGCATGAACGCCCCCTCCATGCCGCCCTCCTGGAACTGGCGGACGACGATCCTGGCGGCCATCTGCGGGTCGAGGTTCTGCGCGTCCTCCTTGGTGAGCAGCGACTCGACGCCGCGCCCCATGCCGACGGAGATACGGTCCCTGGCGATCTTCGGTAGCATGCCCCAGTCTTCGCCGAGGGCGGTCTCTGCTTCCTGGTAGGCGATCCCGGCCATCTGGAGCGTGCTCTCGGGGAACTGAGCCAGCCAGTCGCCGGGGGCGCCTTCGACGGGCTGTGGCGCTGCGGCGGCAGCAGGAGTGGTAGTAGCGGTAGTAGGCGCGGCAGTAGGAGCCCCGCCGTAGCCTCCCGCGGCGTTGCCCTGCGCCCCGGCGCCGAAGGTGCCGAGGAAGCGGTCGAGCGCGCGCTGGGCAGCCAGATACCGCTGCCAGTCCTCCTTGTTGGCCTGGAGCTTGTCCATCTGGAAGCCGAAGTGCTTGTCGCTGTACTTGGCCTCCAGGGCGCGCATCACCTGCCGCGCAGAGTCGGCGGCGTAACGGGTCTCACGGCCAGCAGCGCCGTAGGTCCCGAACTCCGCGGCGTCGACCCACTTCTTCCGCTCCGCCTCGTCCTTGAACTCGCGCGGGGCAACATCGCCGCCGGGATCGGTCGTGAACATCGGGCCGAGTTCCTTGAGGATCTGGTCCCGCCGAGCGCGCGTCTGGTCGGACGCCTTGTCGCCGTGCTGCTCGCGATACTGCGCTTCCTTGAACAGCTTGTCGATGTTGCCCATCTCGTATTGCAGTTGAGCGAAGCGCAACTGGTCCATCTGCTGCATGACGTAGAACTTGTAGTCGTTCTGTTGCAGCTCCTGCGCGTTCAGGCGGTTGCGCATGTTCGCGTCCTGGACGCGGATCGCCATCTCGCCGCCGGCTTGCAGCCCGCCCATGACGACGCCCGCCATGTCGCGCATCGCCTGCTGGTTGACGGACTGCTCCTGCGCCGCGACCGACCTGGCGCGGAGTCCGAACTCCTGGGAGCGGAGGGCGATCTGGTTGTCGAAGCTGCTCACGACGCTAGCCGTAGGCTCATCTGGTAGTCGATGGCGCTGTTGAGCGCCTGGTAGAACGGGTCGCTGTCGTAGCGGTCAGCGGCGACTTCGAGCAGCACGGCGTCCTCGATCGGCGACATCTGCCGCTGGGCGGCGTGGGCTGCCAGGGCGTCCTGGGTGTAGTTGCCGTCCGCGCCGATGCCTGGCATGGGGCCGGCTGCCCCAGCGGCTCCTGCGCCTCCCTGGCCGCCTCCCGGCTGCCCACCGCCCGGACGCCCGCCAGGACCAGCTGGGGCGCCGCCAGGGGCACCACCGCCGCCCTGCGGCTGATCGGGCGCGTAGCCGGCGCCGGCAGTCCCGAAGCCGCTCGTGCCACCACCGCCCATGTCCATGCCGAAGCCGGGAGCGCCTTGGCCTCCCTGGCTCCCGCTGCTGCTTCCGGATTGGCCACCGTAGGAGAGGCCCATGAGGTCCCCGCCACTTCCACTACTGGGAGCCCGCTCGAAACCGGCAGCCTCGGCGGCTTCGGGGCTGTTGTCGCCAAACGAGGCTTTCCCAGCCTTGCCCAGCTTGTCCGCAGCCAGTCCAGCGGTGGCGCCGCCGGTGTAGAAGGCCGCGACCGCCGCGAGCCCGCCGACGATCCAGTTGGCGGTGGTCTCCTTGTCAGCGGCGCTGCCTGCCTTGGCAGCCTCGTGGCGCCGGTAGTCGCCGAGCAGGTCGAGCGGCGTCGTCATCGCCGCGCGGTTGAGCTGGATCTGCGCCAGCGACATATGCGTCCCCGCCTGGATCGCAGCCGAGCCGCCTGGGCGGTAGCTCTGCATCAGCGACAAGCCGCCGCGCCCGAAGGCGAGGGCGTCGCGCATCAGGCGGTTGCGGCGGTTCCAGACGGCGCGGTCGTGCTGCGCCTGGAAGCCGAGGGCAACGTCGGCGGGCGGCAGCGGGTAGGGGCCGCGGACCTCGCCCGTGTTCGGGTCGATGCTGTGGTCGCGCGACCAGTCGTTGTTCGCGTCAGGGTACCAGCCGGTGGCAGGATCGTAGTAGGGCGCCCACGGGGCGTTGGTCTCGATGCCTCGCTGCCGCCTCTCCTCCTCTGCCAGGTTCTGCTCGTGGCGAATGGCGGTACCCAAACCGGACCAGCTTGAACCACCACCACCGAAACCGTAGCTCATGGAAGTCGTCTCGAAAGAGGAACGCCGGATGACAGGTTCTCGATCGTCACGTTGATCGTGGCTTCCTGTGCCGCGCCGTTGACGCGCAAGTATACGGTCCCGCCTACCCAGGCGCGATTCGCAGGGATCTCGGTCGGGTCAGAGGGGAGTGTCGCGAACCGGAAGGCGTTGGACAGCGGCACGACCTGCTTCCGGTAGACCTGGATGAGCTGCACCGTCAGCGGCTCGGTCTGGACCAGCTCCTCGCGCGTCGAGATCAGCATGCGCTGGAAGGCGACGTCGTGGACGTGCTGGACGAAGTAGTCCTTCTCGTAGACGGTGCCGAGCGTGGCGCCGAGCGTGCTCAGGTCGATCTCGCGCGTGTTGTGCTGGATGTACGCGCCGGCCGGGTTCTTGCCGCTGACGTTGGGGACGACCTGTTCCATCAGCCGACCTCCAGCGCGATGTCCTGGATGCGGACCTGCGCGGCACCGGTGATCTGGATCTCCAGGGCGATCTCGGAGCCGGAGATGCCGGCGCGCCACGAGCGGCGCTGCCCGAGCTGGCCGAAGGTCGTCGACGGGAACTCGACCCCGCGCCCGAGGTTGGGCCAGCCGCCACCGTCCTGGTTGGTGATCTGGATCTCGCGGTTCTCGATCTCCTCGGCGTCGTCGTCGCGGCTGATGTCGAACTTGCGCGCCTTGATGTCGATGTTGGCGGTGCCGGCACCGAACAGCGAGTAGCGCATCTGCACCGCCTCGATGTTCATGGCGTGCATCTCCCCGCCGTCCATGTAGGACGTGACTAGCGTGATCGGAGGCTTGCTGCCGATACGAACGGTCCAGGTGCTCTTCCACGTCGTCCCGGCCGTCAGTTCGATCGTCGAGGTTGCGGCTATACCGCTGACGGTCGTGACGCTGGCGATCGTCGTCTGATGCGTCATCCGTCCGTTCTCGTCCAGGAACTCGACGAGCTGGCCCGGCCGCAGGTAGAAGCCAAGGTTCTTGGAAGGGGCCCCGTCGTAGTTGCCGTCGGTCAAGGTAACTGAGCCGCTGAACGAGAACGTAGTGCCGGACCCGTTCGCCGTTGGCGTGACGACGTTGGCCCCGTTGAAGTCAGCGAGACTGTTGTTGAAGCGGTCGTCGAGCGCGTAGATGCGGCCGTCAGCAGCGAGGAAGCAGACGCGCACGTTGCCGTCAACGTCACGCAGCGGGCGCATCCAGTAGATTTCCAGCCCTGCCGGCGGACGCCATGTCGAGAAGGCGTTGGCGCGGTAGGACCAGATCAGCACCTCGTCGCACGGGAATCGGCTGGCGATGCCGTCATCACCGACGAAGTTCTTGTTCTGCCCCTCGTCCTCGATCGACGACGGCGAACTGACTCGTAGGCCCCACATGACGAGCCCGCGCGACTGGTCGTGGCAGCCCCACGCGTGCCTCATCATGCCGCGGCTGTCGGCCTGGTAGCGGCGCTGGAAGCCGTAGAACTCCTCTGCGAGGTCGATGCCGATGAACTGCGGCGCCCCACCGATGAGCGCCACCGGACCGCGCTCGCTGATCCACGCGAGCCCGCCGTCGAACTCGACCATGGTGTTCTGGCCAACGCAGCCGTGCTCGTTGCTGACGAGGCTCGCGACCTCGCCGATCGGCGTGCGGTTCCACGACAGCGCGTAGGTCTCCTTGCGCGAGCAGATGACGCCCGAACCACCGATCTGGCCGATCGCGACCACGTCGTCGCCGCGGCTCGGGTCGATGACCTCGATCGCCGCCTTGCTCGCGAGCCACGGCGCGCCAGGGTCGCTGATCTGGATCTGCCCGCGCGGCATGACGAAGAACACCTCCTGGTCGGACACGGCGACGAGATCGGTCCCGGATGGGGAGAGGCCGGGGAAGCGCGAGGCGGAGAAGACGTTCTCAGCGAGCTGGAGCTGTTCGTACTCGTAGAGGAACGGGGTCTCGCGCATGTCACGCCAGACGCTCCGATTCATCACCTTGTCGATGATCTGCCGGCTCTTGGTGGTGTGGAACAGGTGCTGGCTGACGATCGGGATGCCCTGGTAGGCGTCGGGGAAGCAGCGCCCGGCGATGCCGAGCATGCTGGTCTCCAGGTCACCGTCGATCGCCGTGCTGGTCGGTCCAAGGTCGTCAGCGTCGCTGAACACGCGGACGATGATGCGGTTGCCGGGGAGGATGTTGCTGAACGCGGTGTCGACGTGGACCGAGGCACGGGCGCGCCAGAGTTGGCCGGCCGGCCCGGCGTTGCCCATCGCGCCGCCGCTGATGAGCACGCCGCGCACGTAGCACGCCGCCTCGGCGCCACGCGGCATGTTCGCTGCCAGCGGCACGCGCGACGGGATCAACAGGTCGTCGACATCGCCAGGCGTGTTCAGCAACGGCAGCGAGAACGACCGGACCGTCTTGGAAGGACCGTCACCGAATTCTGACGAGAACTCCGGGCTGACCGGGAAGCCGTAGTTCGACGTCAGGTTGTCGATCTTGCCGATGCCGCCGAAGCTGGCGCCGATGTCCTTCCTGAGCGCGACGGAGGTGTAGTACTCGAGCGCGTCCTCGCCAGCCCGGCTCATGTAGATGTTCATCTTGAGCGCCAGGCACTCGCCCATCACGTAGCCGGGGTGGACGTAGCGGATGCGGATGCCGTATGGGTAGTCTTGATCTTCGGGGACGGTGACCTCGATCTCCTCGCTGATCGGTCCCTCCTGCCCGGTGCCCTCGTCCTCGAAGCTGACGGCGAACTTGTAGGTGCCCGGCGGCATCCCGTAGGGGGTGTCGGCGCTCGACCCCAAGGCGATCAGGCTGGTGTCGTAGGTGCCGCTCTCCCAGTCTTGCGGGCTCGGCTGCGCCTCCTGCAAGTCGCTGTCGACGAGGCGCGGCTTCGGCACGCCGAGCGACCGCGGCATGTCGTAGAGGGAGTTGCCGGGCCAGACGATGCCGGTCTCGCTCTCGAATCCCGGCGACGGGAACGCGTCGGTATCGACCGGGATGTCCATCGGGATCTGGAACATGCAGCCGTAGCCGGGCGCAGCCAGGATGATCCGGTTGGTCGCCACCGCCGGGTTGGTGCGATAGGGCAGCTTGCGCTGCTCGCGACGGGAGACGCCGGTGTTACTGACGTGCTGCCAGCCTTCGACGATGCCACCAGGCTGGTCGCCGAAGTCTCGGGTGCGGTTGGCGACCCAGGAGACGGAGCACGGCTTCTCCGGTGCGAGCAAGTCCAGGGGAGCGGAGATCCGCCACGCGGTCAGCGCGTCCTTGTCGTCGGGGCGGTGCTCGGGTGACGCCGCGTACGGACCGCGCGCCTCTCCGAACGGCGTCGGGTAGGAGCCGCTGAAGTTGCTGCGGATGACGCTGATGTCGCCCGCCGTCGCAGCCTCGCTGGCGACCGCGACCGACGCCTGCGTGTGCAGGTGGATGCCGCCAGCGACCAGCGCCTTGACTTCGTGCATCCTGCCGTTGACCTGGGCGTCCAGTAGCGCCTGGATCGCCGTGTCGGCCACGGTGATGCCTTCGATGTAGACGACGTTGCCGGCGGCGAGGCCGTTGATGCCAGGGCCGGCGGCATCGGTCAGCGTGCGTGCCAGCGCGGTCTCGTCCTGGTCGGTGGCGATCGCCCACCGCTGCTGGGCGCCGTATGTGGAGGAGGAGACGGCGGTGACCGTGGCGCGCTCCTTCGTCGGCCCCTCGGTGATCAGCGATTCGCGGAATCGGGTCTCGCCCCAGATCACGACCTCGTCCTGCACCTGCTCGAAGCCGTGGTAGTGGGCTGGCTTCGCGCGCGAATAGAGCGTCTGCGTAGAGCTGGGGCTGAACGGGTTGGAGAACACCCACAGATCATTCGTCGTCTGGTCCGGGTCGAGGATCGGCCGGTAGGCGTCTAGCACGTCCTTGGTGTAACCGTTCGGGTTGTTCTCCTCCGAGCCGTCCCAGATGCAGGCGAAGCCGGGGAACGCGCGGATCTCGCTGCCGTCGCTGGAGACGTAGGCGTTCTCCAGCTTGAGCAAGCGGCGTTGCCCGCGATCGGAGACGTTGAGCAGGGACTTGCCGCGCCACGTCTCGGCTTTGAAGGAGATCAGCCGCCGTCCCATGGGCGATACCTGTAGCGGTAGCTGAACCTTGGGGCGCGGCGCTGCGTGCGCAGTCGATCACGTTTGCCGCGCTGCATCTGCCCCATGTTGCGCATGGAGTCGGACATGAGCTGTTGCGCCTGACCGGCGAAGTGCGCCATCAGGGCGACGTTGGCGCCGGTGGCGGTCACGCGGCGGCAGGCTTCGACGATGATCCACTCCAGGATCTGGGTCGGCACCGGGATCTTCTGCGTCGCCACGGTCAGCTTGCCGGGCTTCGTGATGTAGTGGCAGATGTAGGTGCCGCCGGCACGCTCGTGCATCGTGATCTGCATCTTGCCGCCGTCAGCGAAGCCGACCAGCTCCCACTGCACCGGGTAGGTGGGGTCGAACGGTGCTTCGATGCGCATCAGGCGATGCACGTTCTTCGGCAGGGTGACGGTGCGATCGGTCGCCTTGGTCAGCGTGAACGAGTGCCGGTTGCGGCGCCACCAGGCGTTGTCGCCGACGTGGTTGAGGACGTGCTGGTAGGAGGCGTCGAGGTGCTGGATCAGCTCGGTCGCCTTGTAGTCGCCGGTGGCGGTGCCCTTGCCGAGGTAGACGCGGATGCGCGTCATCGCCTCGTCGACCGTGATGCAGTCGTCGATGTCGACGGCGTCCACGGGCTCGGTCTGCGTCTCCAGCCATGCGTCGAAGATGTCGTCAGCGGCTTGGATGTATCCGGTGGTGCCGATGTGATTGATGGTGCCTGCGTTGATCGGCGAACTGAGCCCGCTGAACCACTGCTCGCCGTCGTCGTCCATCGTCGCCCAGTCCGTCGAGTCCACCTTCTTGAAGTAGGGATCGTCGAGGGCGATCTGGTCGAGCACGGCGTTGCAGAAGTCGACCGACGAGAACGTCTCGTCATCGTCCGGTCCCGGGTAGCCGGGGTGCACCGATGGCCACATGATCGGGATCTGCTCCCTGGCCATCGAGGTCCACCCGTTCTCATAGATGTCGTAGCGGAGCCGCTTCACGAACGCGCGGACGGTGTTCTCCCAGTTCGACTGGAGGAACTCCTTGGTGCGAACTTGCGAGTCGTTGTCGCCCATCCACGGGATCACGCCCTGGATGTCGAGGGTGGTTCCGGACGGCAGTGCCTCTACTCCCGCCGTGATCTTGTCGATCAGCATCTTGTAGAAGCGGTCGCTGTATGGCGCGAAGTCGAAGGCGTCGGCAGGCGTCCAGTAGGCGTAGCGGGCGCCGCGGAGGAGGCCGGGGCTCAGGTTCTCGCCGAAGGCGATCAGTTCTTCGGCCGTCGTCATCTCGTCCAGCGGGCTGTAATCCGTGCGCCGCGAGTCCGCCCAGGCGGTGACGGCACTGCGCACGTAGCCCGGATTGTCCGGAGTGAAGCCTGCGGTGCCGGCACAGAATGGATCGAGCTTGAGGGTGCCGCTCGATCCCATCTCGATCGGCAGCAGGTAGGAGGCGCCGCTCGCGAGCTTCACCATGCCGACCTGCGCGCCCCAGTAGTTCTTCCACAGCATCGAGAACGGGATCTCTACCCCGATCACGGTCGATGGGAACGGCTGGTTGAAGTAGGTCCCCTCGGGCACCTCGTTCGGGGTCGGGAAGGTCAGCGGGAACGCCGTGACACCGAGCACGCCGGAGGACCACTGCGGGTCGAAGTCCGGCCATGAGGCGTACAGCCAGCGCGGCTGGCAGTCGCCGCGGTTGTTCGGGAAGTTCCACGGCGACTCGTGCGGGTGCGGGGCAGCCGGCGTGTCAGGGTTGGCGACCGTCAGCTCTAGCCACGCGACGTCGGAGATCAGCGACGCGACCGGGGAGTTGTCCTCGTCCGGGAACGGCTGCGCCGACGTCAGGACGTAGACGTTCTTGTAGTAGGCGAGATGCGGCTCGGTCTGCCAATCGCCGATGGTGCGCAGATTGGGGTCGTTGGCGATCAGAGCCGCGTAGTTGGTGTTCCCGTCCGCGTTGCTGTGGCCGACAAGCAGGAAGGTCTTGAGCTTCTCGACCGTGATCGGGTTGATCGCCATCTACTCATCGACCGCCATTCCGGTCTTCTTGAGGAAGGTCACAGGGTCCTTGACGAACGCCTCGGGGTCGCCTTCGTGGCGCCCGATGGAGTCCGCCATCTCGCCGGGGACGCCGCCGAGGTACTTGATGTCGGTCTTCTTCGACGACTTGCGGCCCTTGGCGAGCTGCTTCATGCGGTGGAAGTAGTCCTGGTAGAGCGCGTGCTGTTGCTCAGGCGTGCGTCCATACCTCTGGCCGAAGTTCTGGACGCACTTGCTCTTGTCGAACGCGTACTCGCGGTTCTTGACCGCGACGTTGCGGTTGATGCTGATCTTGCGAGCCGCGGGCTCACCGCACGGGCAGGCGACGGCGTCAGGCATCTCCGCCATCGGAAACGCCTGCTCGTCGGTCCGCCCGCAGCGGGAGCACTGGAACTCGTAGATCGGCATCGCCTAGCTCAGCGCGTTGCCGATTCCCGCGACGCACAGCGGGTGGTCGAACTGGAGGCAGCCCTCGCTGACGATCGCGAGACGGCTGTAGTCGCCGCTGCGCGCCGGCAGGTCGTAGCCCGGCTCGCGGTACCACAGCCACCGCACGGCACCGGCTTCGTGGCCGATGATCGTCTGGTTGCCGTAGAACGAGCGGTTCTGCGTGCCTTCGGGCGCCGGGGTGCCCGGCGTGAAGTCGGTGTTGTTGATCGTGAACGTGTCCGCGCTGTCTTCGAGCCACCGGTTGACGCGGAAGCTGACCGTCTGGCCGGAGGCGAGCTGGAACACGTTGACGAAGTCGCTGCCGCGGGCGTCGTCGGCGCTGCGCGTGCGCTCGTTCAGCAGGATGCCGCCGGACGAGATCAGGAAGCGGGCGACGCGACCCATGACGCGGTAGCCGCACTGGAACACCCAGGGGGCGTTGTCGATGGAACCGCCGGCAGCCGCGAGCGGCGACCAGAGGTTGTTGTAGAGCATGTCCAACGTGATGTTGGCGTGGTTGGCGTCGTAGAAGACGCTGTACATCGACGCCGGCACGTTGACGCCGTTGACCATCGTCAGCGAGGTCTGCGAGCCGTGCATGCGCTCCAGCCCGGTCCATGCGGCGTGGCTGATGAGCCCTTCCATCTTGCGCGGTTCGTCCGCGGTGAGCTGGCCATCGACCGACGGCCCGCCGAGGCCGTACATGCCGGTGTTGTCCAGCGAGTTGAAGTGCATCGTGGTGAGCTGACCGACGCGCTTGTCCCACGGCATCTCGGCGCCAGCGAGGCGCGCAGCCCGGTCGGAACCGGACATCTCCAGCGCGTGGTGCTGGACCTCAGCGATGCACTTGGTCTTTACCTCGTAGTTGGGGTCGCGGTAGCTGTAGTCGGCGCCCTCGTGCTTGGTGTTCGCGTGCGGCGAAGAGATCGACCGGACGGTGTCGCTGGCGGTGTACGGCTCGTCGAGCGTCCACTCCGTGACGATGTGGTCGGTCTTCTCGTGCGGCAGGCGCGCGAGCAGCGGGGTGTCGAAGGCGGAACGAACGACGACGTAGTCCAACAGGCGTTCCGGTCGGACGGTCTCGTTCCCGGTGAAGTACTGGGTCACTGCTTGGTCTTGGGTAGCGGGAGCCTCTCGTGCCCCGGCCGCCCGACCTGCTGTGCTGCGATCGACCCCAACAGGTTGTCCCGATACCGCATGGATGTCTTGCGGTTGACGTGTGCCGTCTTCTCGATGAAGGCGATACGGTCGGCGGTATCCGGTTCCTCAGGGGCTCTCGCATCTGGTCGAGTGCCGCGGGCCGGACGCCCCATTCCGTGGGTCGACGGATCGAATCCCCCGGAACGGTCCTCGGCCGCAAACAGCTCCGAGTCGCGCATCGCCGCAATGTTCTTCGCCTCTGTGGCGGACAGCCCGGTCTCCGCCATCAGGTCCGCCACCATCGCTGCCTGCTTCTGGTTGAGGTCCAGTTCGTTCTGGATCTCGCGCAGTTGGTCGCGACGTTGGAGGTCCTTGACGGCCTTGACCAGCTCCGCTCCAGGCTCTTGCGGCTTGGGCTCGGGCTTTGCGGTCTCGGCAAGCTTCGCCTTGAGGGTTTCGAGTTCCTTCTTGGCAGCGGCAAGCTGCTGACGGGTCTCGACGTGCTCCCCGAGGGGTACGCGCTTGTCGTCCGTTGACGCCTCGGGCTGCTTCGTGACGGGCTCCGAGCCAGTCGCAGCCTTCGGATCTTCGTCTGAGGGGTGGTCGCTCATACTCACCTGGTGCCTCGCCATGACCCCGGCGGCGGGGAGCGGGGATCCGCTACTTGTACTTGCAGCCCTTCATCGCCGACCCGGAAGCCGGCTTGATGGCGGGATTCTTGTGCCGCTCGGTCGATGCCGGCGGGGTGTTGTTGCTGGCCTTCTGCGCCTCGGGGGAGGTGCTGACCATCTGGCCCTTGGTGCCACCTTTCTTGTCCATGGCTATTCCTTTGCGGTCGGCGCAATACCGATCCGTTCCAGCATCTTGGCGCGGCCCTCGGAGAATGCAACCCGCCTCTCCCACTGCTCCACGTCCTCCGCCTTGACGGTGGTGGTGCTGAGCAGATCCTGGAGCCACTTGATCTCCAGACGGATGACCTGGATTTCCTTGTAGTGGCAGCCTGGGTCTAGCAGGCGCTGCTTCCGGTTCTCGATGCCGCGTTCCATCACGGCGACGACGTATTGCCACCCCGGATGTTCACGCAAGGCGTTGAGGTTGCGGAGGTTGAGGAGCATCTGGCGCTCCCGCTCGGCGCTTTTCGTCACGACGCCATCCTCTCGGTCTGCGACTCGCCGCTACCCTTGCGGCCGGTCTTCGCGACGGTGCGGTCCTGCCGAGGTCCTGGCGTCACGCCGGGGGTCTCGTTCTGCGGCTTGCCCTGCGCCTCCATGCCGCCGGGACCGGGGGCGACGTCGATGCCGGGGCGCCCGCCGGTCTGCTGCAACATGCGTGCTTCCTTGCGCTTCTGCTGCATCAGCGCCTCCTCCTCGGCCATCTTCTGGTCCTTCTGACGCAAGTGGTCGTTGAGGTGCTTGACGGCCATGTTGACCACGTACTTCGGCGCCTTCTGCGCGGTCAGCAGCTTGAGCAGCTTGACCGTCTCGTCGATGTGGGTGTCGTCGTCGTCGTTCTTGTGGACGGGCACCTCGATGCCCGACATCAGGATCTCGTTCTCCTCGACCTGCGTCCAGACCTCGTACGGCGACTCCTCGTGCGGCATGATCCGGTCGATGCGGTTACGCCCGACCGCGAGTTCGACGTGCCAGCGGAACAACTCCATCATGTCGACGCGCGGGATCTGCGGCAGCAGCGGACCCCAGGCGTTCATCACGGTGTTGATGCCCTGGAGCTGGTTGCCGAGCACGTGGATGTCGGCAAGCCCGAGGATGCGGAAGTCGACCTCTTCCTGGAGCATGTCGGGCGTGACCGTCGCCCACTCGCCGAGAATCATCGCGCCCTTGCCGGCGACCTTGAACTGCTCAGCCTTGGTCGCGTACTGGGCGAGCATGTTCTTGTAGATGATCGCGACCTTGCGCAGCAGGTTGCCCATCGCGGTGATGGAGTCGCGCACGCTGCGCTGCTGCTCCTGCACCTTGCGCTCGGTCTCCGTCGCCGTCTCGGGGGAGGACTCGTAGACGCGCAGCGCGCCCGAAGTCTCCTCCATCTCGCGACGGAACATGCCCTGCATGTAGTTGACGGTGTTGGTGACGTCCGGCGCCTTGATCCAGCCCCAGCGCCCGGTGTTCTTCATCACCGTTCCGGCGTCGACGTCGAGGATGTTGTCCGGCAGGTCGCTGTTCTGGTCCTCGGTGATGATCAGCGGGGCGACGGCAAGCTCCGCCTGCTTCATCACGATGGACATCCACCGGTCGTAGTTGGCGTTCATCTGCACCGCAGCCGCCATCGGCGCCGGTGCCATGCCCTCGTGGCCGTTCGGGTTGACCGTCTCGATCGCGTAGGGGACGAACTTGCGGTCGAAGGGGTTCTGCTGGAGGCGGATGACGATGCCGTTGGCGACGGTCATCACGACCCGCTGGACGCCCTTGAGCTTCTTGCCGCGCGGATCGACGACGCCGTCGTAGCCGTCCTTGAAGTCGAACCACGCCCACATCTCGATCTGGCGCACGCGGACGGCGCCGTGCTCGCTGCGGATGTCCGGCGAGAAGTAGCTGCCGAGCGCGATCGACCTCGAGTTGCGCATCAGGTCCGGCCACGACGCGCGCGCCTGTTGGTCGAGCGAGCCGCTGCCACCCTGGTCGTCGTGCCCCGTCTTGACCTTCGCGATCAGCGCCTTGTCATAGGTGCCGAACTCGGCCATCTCCTCCAACTCGTGGAGGAACGGCTCGGACTCGTCGCCGATGAACGCGCCCTCCTCGGGAACGGTGGCGTCGAGATCCCAGATCGCCAAGAACGGGTCGATCGGCGTCATCCGGGGACCGCGCCTGACGACGCGGCGCGACATCCTGCGGATGGCGGTGTAGTAGGGCGTGCCGTCCTTGCGGAAGGACATTTCGTCCTCCCGGTCGACCATGTCCTCGGCGCGCTGCTCCCAGTCGATCTTGAAGCCCATGAAGTTGCACAGCTCGCCGTCCTTCGCTGCCGGCTTGATGAAGCGCCGCCACTGCGACAGCTCCATGTGCCGGTAGACATACTGGCCGACGATCGCCGCCTTCTTGCGGCTCTGCTTGCCCCGTGTGCCTTCGGTCTCGAAGACCGGATCGAACGCGGTGATCTGCTCCTCGACCTTGGTGACCTTGGCGTCGACCGCCTTCCTGGTCTCGGGCATGTGGACGTCGTCCTCACGCTCGGCCCAGGTGACCTCGTCGTTGTAGGCAGCCCAGTGGACCGCCCATCGCCCCATGGCGCCCGACGTGCGGGCGCGGAAGCGTTCGCGACGCGAGAACACGAACTCGCGGACGCTCTGGTCCAGGTTGTCGTGCATGCCCGCGAAGTTGCGGTACGGCACCTGGGCGTCGATCCACTTGCGGACCTCCTTGACCGTGGGCTGCCCGACGGGGACCGGGATCTCCTCGCGGACGATGAGTTCCGGTCGTTCGGCCATCAGGTCGTGAAGTCAGCCGGGCTGCTGGTCTCTGCGTGGCGCCCGTAGGCGTACTGCGTGTGGATGCCCCAGACGAGGAGGCAGCCGGCGGTGATGCCGGTGGCGCTGGTCGTCAGTAGGAGCTGGGCGCCGTTGGCGCCGGACGGAGACGAGTAGTCGAAGCGGTAGCCGCCCTTGGACAGCGGCACCTGCATCGGCGCGCAGGAGTCTGCGACTGTGCCAGCGGCGAACGACCAGACCATGATCGGGTCGTTCTGGAGGTCGTCGCCGTCACCGACCCACGGATCGGCTGCGAGCAGGGACACCGTTGCCGCGGCAGACGCGACGACGCTGATCGACATCCCCTTGATGACGAGTCCCCAGCCTTGCGGGTACTGCTGGTTGGCGATGTTCGCCGGTCCGAGGTGGTACGGCTGCGGGATGACCAGCGTGTGGCTCTGGTTGCTGGCGAACTGCTGCGTCACCCGCCAGAGAGAGCCTTCTACCTCGTAGGTGTCCATCACACTCCAGCGTTGGTCGGTGCGGTGAAGGTGGTCGGGATCGTGCGTCCCCACAGCGTCATCGCCCAGTGAGCGATGTCGGCGTCGGTGGCCGTCGGCGACGCCAGGCTCTCGGGATTGCCGGCACCAGCGGTGTCGATCCAGAACACGCCGGTGTCCGCGAGACCGGGGAGGTAGAGATCGTCGACGGCGAGCGTGACGTTCTGGTCGTGACCTGTCGCGGTGAACACCGGCGCCAACTGATGGTTGGTCTGCGAGAGCGTGAGAGTTCCGATCGCAACCTG
>Ga0299906_10001421_pt1 | contig 20627 bp, 19 predicted proteins | sample RVTome_14_FD_200259 | JGI IMG/M metagenome (GOLD analysis project Ga0299906, IMG submission 200259) | Soil microbial communities from uranium-contaminated site in the Upper Colorado River Basin, Wyoming, United States - RVT145D125 (version 2) ...
GTCGAGCAGGGCTGCAACGCGGACCCCTACCGGCCGGCGCTGATCATCGAGGACGGCCTCACCATCACGCGGCGCGATCTGCTGGACCGCAGCGAACGCTTCGCCGGCTACCTGGCGCGCTTCCTGGAGCCGGGCGACCGCGTCGCGGCGATGCTCGACAACCGTGTCGAGTTCATGATCGCGCTCTTCGGCATCATGGCCAACCGCGCCATGCTGGTGTCCATCGCGCCCACCGCGCAGCAGCACGACGCCGGCCACATTCTGAAGGATTCCGATCCCGTCGCGGTGATCTGCGGCCAGCCGCAGCGCGCGCTGATCGATGCGCTCAGACCAGATCACCCCTCGATCCAGCACATCCTGGTGGTCGAGGGCGACGAACCGAACGGGCTCGCCGCCTACGAGAACGCCGGCCATCGGCTGGATTTCAAGCAGGCGAAGTGCGAGCGCGACGACGTCATCACCGTCTACTACACCTCCGGCACCACCGGCGCGCCCAAGGGCTGCATGCTGCACCACGGCTGGTGGCTGCGCGTCACCGACCTCGACCTGCGCCTCTTCCGCCGCGGCTGGCAGGACCGCCAGCTCTGCTGCCTGCCGTTCTACTACGCCGACCCGGCGATCCAGCTCATCACCTCGCTCGTCTCGCGCGGCACCATGGTGGCGATGCGCCGCTTCTCGGTCTCCCGCTTCTGGGACGTGGTCACGAAGTACGATGCCACCGAGATCCTGTCGATCGCCTCGGTGCCGGCGCTGCTGCTGAAGGGCGAGCCGGGGCCCAAGGAGCGCGACCATCGCATCCGCCAAGCCGTGCACGCCGGCCTGCCGAAGGAGCTGCACCGCGAGATGGTCGACCGCTTCGGCTTCCATTGGACCGACCAGTATGGCTCGACCGAGGGCGGGGTGATGACGCGCGTGCCGCTGCACCTGGCCGAGGAGCTGGTCGGCACCGGCTCGATCGGCGTCGAGCCGCCGGGCGTGGAGGTTCGCGTCGCCGACGATCAGGACAACCCCGTGCCGGACGGCACCGCGGGCGAAGCGCTGATTCGCGGCCCGGATCTCTACCGTGGCTATCTCGGCCGGCCCGAGGTGACCGCCGAGGCGAACCGCGGCGGCTGGTACCATTCCGGCGACCTGGTGCGCCGCGATGCGCGCGGGCTGCTCTACTTCGTCGGCCGCAAGAAGGAGATCATCCGGCGCGCCGGCGAGAACATCTCCGCGGCCGAGGTCGAGGCCGTGCTGCGCGGCCATCCGAAGATCGTCGAAGCCGCCGTCATCCCGGTCGCCGACCAGCTGCGCGGCGAGGAGGTGAAGGCCTTCGTTCAGGTGAAGGCGGGCGAGAGCCTGAGCCCGGAGGAGATCGTCGACTACTGCCGGCAGAAACTCGCGGCCTTCAAGCTGCCGCGCTACATCGCGTTCCACCAGGGCGATTTCGAGCGCACGCCCTCCATGCGCGTGCAGAAACAGCCGCTGCGCGCCATCGTCGACCAGATCGCCGGCACCTGGGATCGCGAGACGGGAGGCTGGCGCTGATGGACCGCGAGCCCGAAGCCGCCAGGGGCCGGGAAGGGCTGGCACCCATCTGCTGCGACCTGCTGGTGACGCACGGCTGCGTGCTGACCCTGGACGACACGCGGCGGATCTTCATGGACGGCGCGGTCGCCATCGGTGCCAACCGCATCCTCGCGGTCGGCCCGAGCGCCGAGGTCGAGGCGCGCTACCGCGCCAAGACCAGGATCGACGCCAAAGGCGGGCTGGTGCATCCCGGCTACATCGACACGCACACCCATGCCACGCTGCATCTCTCGCGCGGCGCCATCACCGACAATCCGCGGCCCAAGGGCGGCAAGCTCGGTCCCGGCGCCTACACGCGCTGGATCAACGCGCTGACCGACGAGGAGGAGCACGCCAGCGCGCTGATGGCCGCCTGCGAGATGGCGAAGAACGGCTTCACCGGTTTCGTCGAGGCGGCGACCGCCTTCGAGCCGGACACCGTTGCCCAGGCAGTCGAGAAGGTCGGCATCCGCTGTACGCTGGCCGATCCCTTCCTCTGGGACCAGGTCGGTGGCGAGCCGGCGGCCGCTGAGACGACCCGCGCCCCGGCAAGCGAGGAGCGCTGCGTAAAGCTGCTCGGCCGCGAGCTCAGGCGCAACCGCGACAAGGACGGCCTGGTGCGCGGCCACATCGCCCTCTATGGGCTTGGCAGCGCCACCGAACCGCTGCTGCGCGCCGCCAAGGCGGAGGCCGACGCCGCCGGCGTGGTCTTCCACCAGCACCAGAACTTCATGGCCGCCGACCGCGCCTACGACCAGGGACGCTTTGGCCGCGACCCGCTGGTGCACATGGCGGAGATCGGCGTGGTCGGCCCCAACGCGGTCTTCACGCACATGAACGTGCTGAGCGACGCCGAATGCGAGGCGGTCAAGGACAGCGGCATGACGCTGGTCTGGCAGCCCGGCAACTATATGTTCTACGCCATCAACAAGGAGGCGCCGCTGCGCATGCCGGCGCTCTGGCAGGCGGGCGTGCCGCTCACCTTCGGCGCCGACGTGGCCAAGGTCTGGACCTACGGCGAGCTTGGCTACATCGCCTATCTCCTGGCGCGCAGCGAGGGCGCCTATCTGCCTTCCGAGAGCCTGGTGGAGATGTTCACCCGCTGCGGTGCGCGTGCCTTCGGCCTGCCGGACGACCTCGGTGTGCTGGCGCCCGGCCGGCTCGCCGACCTGGTGGTCCGCCGTTTCGATTTGGCCGACCACCAGCCGAACCTCGATCCCTTGCGCCAGCTGGCGCTGGTCGAGCGTACCAAGGGCGTCGAGCACGTTGTCGTCAACGGCCGCGTGGTGGTGCAGGAGGGGCGGCTGACGCAGGTCGATGAGACGGCGGTCTATGCCGAGGCACGGGCCTCGGCCAGGCGCATGGCCGAGAAGGCCGACCTGCCGCTCGAGCTGGCCTGGCCGGTGCACGAGGCGATGGAAGGGAGCGTCAAAGGCGGATGAAGGCGGTCGAGTTCGACAGGGTCAGCAAGCACTACGGCAGCGTCCGCGCCGTCGACGAGGTGAGCCTTGCGGTCGAGCCCGGCGCCTTCACCACGATCCTCGGCCCCTCGGGCTCGGGCAAGACCACCATGCTGTCGCTGATCGCCGGCATCGTGCAGCCGACCGCCGGGCGCATCGCCATCGGCGGCCGCGACGTCACCTTCACCGCGGCGCGCGACCGCAACGTCGGGCTGGTGTTCCAGAGCTACGCGCTGTTCCCGCACATGAACGTCTTCGACAACATCGCCTTTCCGCTGCGGGTGCGCGGGCGCTCCGCCGCGGAGGTGGCGCAACGCGTCGAGGAGGCGCTGGCGACGGTGCGGCTCTCCGGCCTGGAGCAGCGCAAGCCGAACCAGCTCTCCGGCGGCCAGCAGCAGCGCGTGGCGCTTGCCCGCGCCATCGTCTTCAAGCCGGAGATCCTGCTGCTGGATGAGCCGCTGGCCGCCCTCGACCGCAAGCTGCGCGAAGAGGTCCGCATCGAGATACGCAGGCTGCAGCGCGGCCTGGGCATCACCACCGTGCTGGTCACGCACGACCAGGACGAGGCGCTGTCGCTGTCCGACAACGTCGTCGTGCTGCACCAGGGGCGCGTGCAGCAGACCGCCACGCCCAGCGAGATGTACCACCGCCCGCAGAACCGCTTCGTCGCCGACTTCCTCGGCATCGCCAACTTCCTGGAAGGGCAGGTGGCGAGCAATCAGGCCATCCGCCTGGAGAGCGGCGAGCTCGCGCCCTGTGCCTCTGCCGGGGCCGGGCGGGTCGTCGGCGTGCTGCGGCCGGAGCGCATCCGGCTGGTCAACGGCGATGGTCGCCAGGTCGGCATCCCCGGCCGCATCAGCGAGACCGTCTTCCTCGGCGAGTCGGTGCGCTACAGCGTGACGCTCGACAGCGGCTTCACGCTGATCGCGCAGAGCAGCGAGACCAGGAAGCATTACGCCGAGGGCATGAGAGTCACTGTCGATTGGGATCCCGCAAGTGTGTGGGTCCTGCCGCAGCCGGAAGCCGGCGGCGGCCAGCAAGGGGAGTGACGGGCAGCGGCCCGTCGCTCTGAACAAGAAGAAGGGAGAGCAACGATGCGTAAGGGAAGCTTGTTCACGTCCGCGCTAGCCGTTGGGGCACTCGCCCTCGGCCTGGCGGTTCCGGCCGGCGCCGAGCCGGCGAAGACTCTGCACGTCGCGCATGCCGGCGGGCAGTGGGGCGAGTCGATCGCCGCCTGTGTCGAGCAGGACCTGCTGAAGGATCGCGGCATCACGGTGATGACCGACGTTCCGGGCGGGCTCGCCAAGCTGCAGGCGGTGGTGGAGTCCGGTAACATTGCCTTCACCGCCTTCGACATGGAGACCAGCGAGCTGGCGCGCGCGCGGGCGGCCGGCCTGATCCAGCCGCTCGACTGGGCGAAGATCAATCCCGATCCGATCTTCGACGAGGCCAAGGCACCGGACGCCTTCGGCAGCAGCTACTACTCGACGGTCATGGCCTACAGGAACGATGCGAAGGCGCCGTCCAACTGGGTGGAGTTCTTCGACACCGAGAACTTCCCCGGCAAGCGCGCGCTACCGGACTACCCGGGCTTCGTGCTGACCTTCGCGGCGCTGGGCGACGGCGTGCCGGTCGACCAGCTCTTCCCGCTCGACCTCGACCGCGCCTTCGCAACGCTGGATCGGATCAAGGACGACACGATCTGGTGGCAGGCTGGCGCGCAGCCGCCGCAGCTTCTGGCCGACAACGAGGCGCAGTACGCCATCGCCTGGTCGGGCCGCGTCGTCGGCAAGGAGGGCATCACGGTCAACTTCAACCAGGGCATGCTCGACATCTCCTGGTTCGTGATCCCGAAGGGCGCCGACCCGGCCGAGGTCGAGGCGGCCTACATCTGGATCAAGATGCAGACCGAGCTCGAGCGGATGAAGTGCATGCTGGAATACATCTCCTATCCGGGTCCGCTGCCGGGGATCGAGAAGGTCATCCCGCCGGAGAAGGCCATGGAGATGCCGACCTACGGGCCGAACAAGGACGTGCAGTGGATCCAGAACGGCCAGTGGTGGATCGATAACGCTGCGGAAGTCGAGACGCGCTGGCAGGAGTTCAAGCTGGCGCAGTGACCTGAGGCTAGCGATCGGAGCCGGCGGATTGCCGGCTCCGATCCGCTCTGCAGCGGAGGGCAGCGGGTGACCAGCCGGCAGGCGTTGGTGGGGAACGCACGCAGCAGCGCAGGCAAGGCGCGGCGCTGGGCGCTCTCGTTCGTCAATCTGCCCTTCGTGCTGCCGCTGCTGATCCTGATCCTGCTGGCCTTCGATTGGCCGTTGTTGCAGGCGCTGTCCTGGAGCCTGCGCGAGCCGAAGACGCACGCCTTCACCTTCCAGCAGTACGTCGAGTTCTTCGACTCCAGGATCTACATCGCCATCATCTGGCGCACCTTCGTGATCGCCGGCATCGTCACCGGGGTTACCGCGCTCCTGGCCTATCCGCTGGCGCTTTGGCTGACGCGGCTGAGGGCGCGCTGGCAGGTCATCGCCATCTGCGGCGTCGTGGTGCCCTTCTGGGTCTCCATCCTGGTGCGCACCTACGCCTGGATCGTCATCCTCGGCAACGGCGGCATCGTCAACCGCTGGCTGCTCGATCTGGCGCTGGTGCAGAAGCCGGTCTCCTTCCTCTACAACGAGTTCGGCGTGACCCTTGGCATGGTGAACGTGCTGCTGCCCTTCCTGGTGCTGCCGCTCTATGCCGCCATGCTGAAGGTCGACCGCCGCCTGCTGGCGGTGGCGCAGACCCTTGGCGCCAGGGACCACACGGTGTTCTGGAAGGTGTTCTTCCCGGTCACCGTGCCGGCGCTGGTCGCCTCGATGATCCTGGTCTTCATCCTGGCGCTGGGCTTCTACGTGACGCCGGCGATCCTGGGCGGCGGCAAGGTGCCGATGGTCGCCAACATGATGGACCTGATGATCAACCGCTTTCACCGCTGGGAGATGGCGGCGACGGTCGCCATCATGCTGTTGCTGGTGACCCTCGCGTTCTACGGCCTCTACCAATGGTTCCGGAGGCGCATGTGACCGAGGAGACACCGAACCGGCCGGTCTGGCTGACCGCGCTTTCCCTCAGCGTGGTGGCGTTCCTCTGCCTGCCGATCCTGATCGTCGTGCCGATGTCCTTCTCCAGCGCGCAGTCGCTGCAGTTCCCGCCGCCTGGCCTGTCGTTGCGCTGGTTCGAGAAGCTGTTCACTGACCACTGGTGGCTCAACGCCGGCATCAATTCGCTGGTGCTGGCCAGTGCGGCCTCGACCCTGGCGCTGCTCCTGGGGACCCTTGCCGCCTACGCCCTGGTGCGCGGCGGCGTGTTCGGCCGACGCATCCTGGAGGCCAACTTTGTCGCGCCGATGATCGTGCCGCCGATCATCACCGCTCTGGCGCTGTTCTTCCTCTGCGCCAAGTACGACATGCTGGGCACCTTCACCGGGCTGGTGCTGGCGCACACCGTGCTGGTGGTGCCCTATGTGATCCTGCTGATGAGCGTGGCCATCCAGTCCTTCGACGAGCGCATCGAGCAGGTGGCGCTGACCCTGGGAGCCACCAAGCTGCGCATGCTGACGCGCATTCTGCTGCCCAACCTGCTGCCGAGCGCCTTCGCCTCCTGGCTCTTCGCCTTCGTCATCTCCTTCGACGAGGTGGTGGTGACGCTCTTCCTCTCCGGCACCTACCTGACGATCCCGAAGAAGATGTTCAGCGAGCTGATCATCCAGATCAATCCGACGATCACCGCGGTCGCCACCGTGCTGATCGTCTTCAGCCTGCTGATCGCCGTGGCGGCGGCGCTGATGATGCGGCGCGGCGGCCTGCTGCAGCGCCGGCGCGAGGCCGTGGCGTGAGCGACTTCCTGGCCGAGTGGGTGGTGCCGGTCGACTGGATGAAGGTGCGCGACTTCGCCCGTGCCGTGCACGACGACCATGCCGCGGCGGAGCCGCCGGTGCCGCCGCCGACCTTCCCCATCGTGCTCTCGTCGGACTTCGTCGAGCGGCTGGTGACCGCGCTGCTGCCGCTGGACCGCAGCCGCACGGTGCACGGCGAGCAGGAGTACGTCTACCATCGGCCGCTGCGCGTGGGCGAGCGCCTGCGCTGCCGCGCGCGCATCCTCTCCGACACCACGAAGGCCGGCCGCCGCGGCGGGCAGATGCGCATCTTCGTGGTCGAGGTGGAGCTGGCCGAGGCCGAGGGCGGCGTCGTGGTCGGCTACGAGCGCATGACCTCGATCGAGACCGCCGGGCTTGCGGAGGGTGGATGAGCCCGCCGCCGGCCCCCGCCTTCAGCTACGGCCCGCTGACGCTGACCGATCTCGTGCGCTACGCCGGCGCCGCGGGCGATTTCAACCGGCTGCACCACGACGACGCCTACGCCAGGGCCGCGGGCCTGCCGGGCGTGATGGCGCACGGCATGCTCTCGGCCGGGTTGCTCGGCTCCTTCGTCACCCGCTGGTTCGGCGCGGGCTGCGTGCGCCGCTTCAAGGTGCGCTTCCGCGAGAAGGTCTTCCTCGGCGACCGGCTGAGCGCCGAGGGTCGGGTCGTGGGCGCGGTCGAGGGCGGCTACGCGCTGGAGCTGGCGCTGAAGCGCGACGACGGCGTGGCCGTGGTCACCGGCACCGCCGAGGTCGCCTATCCCTAGCCCAGGCTTTCGTTCACCAGGCGCCAATGCACGAACTCGGCCAGCCCTTCGCGTCCACCCTCGTAGCCGTAGCCGCTGTGCTTCAGGCCGCCGACCGGCGCGTCGGGCAGCGAGGGTGCGAGCTGGTTGATGCCGAAGTTGCCGGCCTCGATGCGCTCGCTGGCCTCGGCCGCGGTCTGCAGCGAGCGCGTGAAGACGTAGGCGGCGAAGGCGTAGCTGAGGCGATTGGCGCGCGCATAGGCCTCGTCGAGGTCTTGGAAGGATGCCACCGGCACGATCGGCCCGAAGGGCTCCTCGTTCATCACCAGCGCCTCCTCGGGCACCTCGGCCAGCACGGTCGGCGGGAAGAACCAGCCCTTGCGCGGCAGGCGCTCGCCGCCCAGCAGCAGGCGGGCGCCGCGCTGCAGCGCATCGGCGGTGAGGCGCTGCATGGCGGCGAGCCGGCGCGGATTCGCCAGGGGGCCCATGCGCACGCCCTGCTCGGTGCCGTCGCCCACGACAATGGCCTTGGCGCCAGCCACGAAGCGCTCGAGGAAGGCCTCGTAGAGGCTTTCGTGCACGTAGAAGCGGCTGGGCGCGACGCAGGACTGCCCGGCGCTGCCGAACTTCCCGGCGAGCGTGGTGGCGACGGCCAGCTCGAGGTCGGCGTCGGCGGCGACGATGGCCGGCGCATGGCCGCCGAGTTCGAAGGTGCAGCGCTTGAGATCCGCCGCCGCGAGCGCCGCCAGCTGCTTGCCGACCGCGGTCGAGCCGGTGAAGCTCAGCTTGCGGATCGCCGGCGAGGCCAGCAAGTGGCGCGAGATCGCCGGCGGGTCGCCGAACACCAGGTTGACCACTCCCGCGGGCAGCCCGGCTTCCGCCAGCGCGCCGACGATGCGCGCCGCGATGGTCGGCGTCTCCTCGGCCGCCTTCAGCACCACGCTGCAGCCCGCGGCCAGCGCCGCGCCCAGCTTGCGCGCCACCAGCACGGCCGGGAAGTTCCAGGCGGTGAAGGCGGCCACCGGCCCCAGCGGCTGCGGCAGCAGGAGGCGGCGCTGCCCCGGCGCCCGGCCGGCGATGCTGCGGCCCTCGATGCGCGTGGCTTCCTCGGCGCACCACTGGAAGGTCTCCACTGCCCGGGCGATCTCGCCCGCCGACTCCGCCAGCGTCTTGCCGTTCTCCTCGGTCAGTTCGCGCGCCCAGGCGGTACTGTTGGCGGCGATGATCTCGGCCGCCCGGCGCAGCACCTGCCCGCGCTCCAGCGCCGGCCTGGTGCGCCAGTGCCTGAAACCCGCGACGGCGGCGGCCAGCGCCCTATCGAGCTCGGCTGCCGTTGCGGTCGCCAGCATGGCCACGGTCGACTCGTCGGCCGGATTGAACACCGGCCTGGGCGCGCCGCCCTGACGCCAGGCCCCGTCAATGAACAGCTCTACCTGCCGCATCGGCATCTCCAGAAATCAAGGGGAGGACAGCGATGATCGATCTCAGCGGAAAGGTGCTCCTGGTCACTGGCGGCGGCGGCGGCATCGGTGCGGCGACCGTGCGCCTGGCGATCGAGCTCGGCGGCAAGGTGGTGCTGCACGACGTGGCGCCAGGCGGCGCCGGCGAGCGCCTGGCGCAGGAGCTTGGTAGCGAGCGCTGCCGTTTCGTCGCGGCGAACCTGGCCAAAGGGGCGACCGTGCCGGATCTCTGGCGGCAGGCGCTCGACTGGCAGGGCCGCATCGACGTGCTGGTGAATAACGCCGGCATCTACGAGCCGGCCGACGTTTCGTTCGACTTTGCCGACTGGGAGAAAGCCTGGCATCGCACGCTCGAAATCTGCCTGGTCTCCCCCGGCCACCTCTGCCGCGAGGCGATCCGTAGCTGGCAGGGCAAGGGCGGCGGCATCATCGTCAACCTCGCCAGCCGTGCCGGCTTCCGCGGCGACGATCCCGACTATGCGCACTACGCCGCGGCCAAGGGCGGCATGGTGGCGCTGACCCGCACCATCGCGCGTGGCTTCGCCAAGGACAACATCACCTGCTTTGCCGTGGCGCCCGGCTTTGTGCGCACGGCACTCAATCAGGGCTTCTTCGACAAATTCGGCGTGCAGGCTGCCGCCGACACCATCCCGCTGGGCGAGGTGGCCGAGCCCATCGACGTGGCGCACACCATCGTCTTCCTCGCCTCCGGCCTGGCACGCCACGCCACCGGCACGACGGTGCACATCAACGGCGCCAGCTATGTGCATTGAACCTGATCAGTCCTCGACGTCGATGGGCCCGTGCGGGATCTTGTGCCGGTCGAGATCCTTCATCGGCACGACGACCAGCACCACCTTGGCGTCGCGATCGCTGTCGTTGCGCACGCCGTGCGGCTGGTCGGCCGCATAGCGGATGGTCTCGCCCTCGGCCAGCGGCACCTCGTCCTCGCCGATCTCCTGCACGATCGAGCCGGCCACCACGGTGGCATGCTCCCACTCGCCGTTGCCGTGCGCGTTGGCGCGCAGCGAGCCGCCGGGCTTCAACGCGATCTCGTACCACTCGAACGGCAGCGCGTAGCGGTGCGGCGAGAGGATGCGGGTCGTGCAGAGACCGTCGGCCGAGGTAATGGTGGGGGTAGACAGCACCCTGATGTGCTCGAAGCGGCGCACCGCCTCGGGCATCGACTGCACCTCGCCCAGCAACTCGCCGATGCCGATGCCGAGCGAGCGCGTGATGTGCCAGAGCGTGGCGAAGGTCGGGTTCACCTTGCCGCGCTCGATCTGCGACAGCATCGACTTGGAGATGCCGCAAAGCGCCTCGACCGCGCCCAGCGTCAGGTCGCGGCGCTGGCGCACCTCGCGCAGCCGGCCGCCGATCGGCGGCGGCGGCGAACCCCGCCCCGCGCCGCGGCCGGGCTTGGGCTGCCCGCCGTCGATCAGGCAAAGCCTGGCGCGGGGCGCCTTCGGCTTCGGCGCCTCCGTTCCGGCGGACTTGTTGCGGCGGTTCGGCGTTCTCATGCTCCGGCCTCGGCTGCGTGCAGGCGGCTCGAGCAGCGCAATTTCTGATGCCATGACACCGCCGCGGCGGCCAGTCCGGGCAGGGGCAAGGGCGTTTTGGTATACTGCACGGGTGCAATATAGCATAAACGCAGCGGGCGGCCACAGGTGAGGGAGCCCGAGGGGAGCCAGATGTGACGAAGCGAGCCTTTCCGCCGGTCTACATCGCCGGCGTCGCCGAGACGCCGCTCGGCAAGGTCACCGACCACAACGAGTTCTCCATGGTGGCCCTGGCGGCGCGCGAGGCGCTGGCCGAGGCCGGCATGACGTTGAAGGACGTCGATGCGGTCTTCACCAACTACATGGGCGAAGAGGGCTCGGTGCAACTCGGCGAGTACCTCGGCCTCCGGCCGCGCTATGCCGAGTCATCAGACCTGGGCGGCGCCTCCTTCGAGTTCTTCGTGCACCACGCCATGCTGGCGATCGCCGCCGGGCGCTGCGAGACGGCGCTGATCGGCTATGCCTCGCGCCAGCGCAGCCGCAGGAGCCGCAGGCGCGCGGTCGCCGCGGATGACCAGAGCCTCTCGGCGCAGTTCGAGGCGCCCTTCGGCATTCACTTCCCGATCGGCCACTACGCGCTTTCCGCGGCGCGGCACATGCACCAGTACGGCACGACCCTGGAGCACCTGGCACAGGTGGCGCTGACCGCGCGGCTCTGGGCGATGAAGAATCCCAAGGCCTGGTCGCGCGAGCCGCTGACCTTGGACGAGATCATGATCTCGCCGATGATCTGCGATCCGCTGCGCAAGGCCGACTGCTGCCTGGTGACCGACGGCGGCGGCGCCATCGTGGTGACCTCCGCGGCGCGCGCCCGCGACGCGCGGAAGAAGGCAATCCGCGTCATTGGCGCCGGCGAGAGCCAGTGCCAGTGGCAGGTGGCGCAGTGCCCCGATCTGACCGTGACACCCGGCGCCATCTCCGGCCGCGAGGCCTTCGGTATGGCCGGCATCAAGCCCGCCGACGTCGACGTCTTGCAGCCCTACGACAACTTCACCCACGCCGTGATCCTCTATCTCGAGGACCTCGGCTTCTGCAAAAAGGGCGAGGGCGGCCCCTTCGTCGCCGAGGGCCACTTGAAGCCCGGCGGCAAACTGCCGTCGATGACCTCGGGCGGCGGCCTTTCCTACAATCACCCGGGCGCGCTCGGCATCCTGCTGCTGATCGAAGCGGTCAGGCAGCTGCGTGGCGAAGCTGGCTCCCGGCAGGTGCCCGACGCTGCGATCGGCGTGGCGCACGGCACCGGCGGCCTCGCCTTCTCCACCGCCTCCACCATCATCCTGGCGCGGGACTGAACCCCATGGCCTCCAAGACTGCCTACGACATCGCCGCGGTCAGCGACCCCACCACCGAACCCTTCTGGAAGGCCTGCAGCGAAGGCCGCCTCGTCGTGCAGCGCTGCCGTGCCTGCGGCCGGCATCAGTTCTATCCGCGGCCCTACTGCCTCTCCTGCCAGGGCGAGGTGGAGTGGGTGGAGGCGAGCGGCACGGGAACGATCTACGCGCTGACCACCGTGCGCGTGCCGGTGCAGCCGGAGCTGCCGCCGCCTTACATGGTCGCCATCGTCGAGCTGGCCGAGGGACCGCGGCTCCTGACCAACATCCTCGGCGGCAGTGCCGCGATCGGCCAGCCTGTGCGCCTCGCCTGGCGCCGCCGCGATCCGCTGCCGCCGCTGCCGGTCTTCACGGCGGCGGGCTAGGCGCCGCGCCCTGCGGCAGGCGCCGCGCCGGAGAACGGGGCCGCCATGGAAGCACCCATGGCGGCCACGTCCACATCCGGCTTCACATGGAGAAATGCTTGCAGATCTGGTGAGCGGGGTTGTTCTGGCAGAACGCTTGGATGCCACCGGGGCTGCTGCCCCCGGGCCCGCCGAAGCCGCCGCCCTGGCCGATGCCGCCGCCGCCGCCGCCGCCGCCGCCGCAAGTGGGACACAAGCCCCACGGCGAGGGCTCGCCGACGCCGATCTGGATGCCGCAGCTGTACTGTCCCGGACTGTTGCGGAGCTCGCAGACGTTCTGCTCGTAGTGGCCGCCGCCTTGGTTTGTGTAGGAGATCAGCGTCGCACAGCGCCGGAAGGGGCCGTTCGCATGGTACTGCCACTCGACCGGCCCATAGGCCCAGCCGGGTTGGCCGGCGCAGGACGGTATCTGCGCCTGCGCCGAGGAGGTCGCGAGCAGCATGGCGGCGAGGCAGAGAAGCGCGGAGAAAAGCAGGCCGGCGCGGATCGGCCGCGCCCGGCCGCACCCTGGCACGCCAGCCACGACCCTCTTGTTCTGCAACGATTCATCGTAGCGCATTGTCGTACTCCCCCTTCGTCTGTTGGCCCGCAGCTTCGATCGGGCCGGTGAAAGGGCGCGGCGCCGAATCCGATCCCGGCGCCGCGCTGCTCTTGATGACGGTTAGTGGGATATGTGCTTGCAGACTTGGTGTGTGGAGTTCTGGCAGCAGAAGGCCTGGATGCCCCAAAGGCTACTGCAGCCGCCACCGCCGCCGCCGCCGCTGCCGCCGCTGCCGCCGCCGCCAGTGCCGCCGCCGCCCCCGCCGCCCAGCGGAGTCCATATGATGGCGCCGCAGCTGTAGCGTCCGGGTTGGCCAGCCAGTTCGCAGACCAATTGTCTCCCCGAGTACAGCCCTGGCGGGACACCCGGAGGGGAAGCCTGCATGGAGGTGGTGAGCGTGCGGCACGACGAGAACATGCCGCCGGAGGAAGGAGTCCAGCTACCGGAACTCCAGGTGTCGTGGCCGCAGGTGGCACTCGAGCCCGTGCTTTGCGCCCTAGCCTCCCCGCCAAACGCCAGCGCGCCGAGAACGAGGGCAGCGCCGAGACAGATTGCCAAGAGCCTTCTCATCGAACTTGCTCCCCTTTTGATCGCCGATCTCGAGCCGCTCGGGCACCGGACCTAAGGCGGCATCGATTAATAAAACAGGTTACTGTGCTAAAATCTGCCTCGTCCATAATAAGAGTTGAATTTTTAGATCACCATGGTTAGTGAAAACCAGACGGACATTATGCATAGACAATCTATCCATTTGATCGACACACCATTGTAAATGCAGCATAAAGATATGCGGATTCAGATCATCGGATAGGTCAGTAAGAGATGTCGGCAGGTGCAAGAATAATTGACAGTCAACTGTTACATCGTGATCCTGTTGTGCCGACACTGCATTGGTAATCTGCCGAGGCGTCGTGCCGACGATCTATCGCATTGGACGAGCTTTGCGTTTGGCTGGTCGCCGGGCTGCTGCCGGCCAGGCAAGGGCGTTGGGCCTTGCGGCCACCCGATCGCTGTTCTCATGGGCGTCGATTCCGCGGGCCCTCGTATTGTCGATCAGCGTGCTGGCCCAACCGGTGGCGGCCGGCGATCCTTGCTCCGATGGCGATGTCGACCCGTCGGCACTGACGCCGGCGGATATCGACCGCTGCATGGAGTTCATGGGTGCTCTTCTAGGCGTCGAAGCGGCGGAGACCGCCTCGGGGATCACGCGTTCGCGCTTCGCCTTCCCCGTCGCGCCGGTGCCGGGGGCCGGCTTGCCGGGCTTGGCAGGGTCCCACCAGCCACTGGCAGAGTTGCTGGACCTCTCTTCGGTTTTGGGGATCGAGCCGCTGCCGGATTCCACCGCTATGCCGGCCGTGTCCGGCCTGCCTGGGCCGCAGGATCTCCGGGAACCGCCCCTGCGCCTGGGCTTCCAGGCGCAAGGCAGCCACGGCGTCAACGTCGTCGGCGTGTCAGACCGGGTGCAGTTCGGGCTCGAGGCCTACTCTGGGCGGACCTTCGATACCGACGCGGAAGAGCGCGCCGCCTTCTTCGACACCCGGCAGGTCGACTACGGCACCACGCTCGCGCTGACCGGCCGCTGGGAAATGGTGCCCGGCATCTCGCTTGGTACCACCTTCACGACCCCGCCGCTCGGCGCCGACAAGGATTACTCTTACGGCGAGGATTTCCTCGGCAGCCTGTCGAAGTTCTACGCCTACACCCAGGGCCGCATGCACTTCGACGCCGTCAACGGCGCGCTGGGCCTTGACCAGCTCTCCGTCGTGCACGCCTGGAACTCGTCGCTGGCCGACCTCGGCGTCTCCATGCCCTGGATCCGTCCCCATACGCAAGCCAAGGCCATGACCATCGGCTCGGCCAGCCTCGGCGACTGGCGCCTCGATCTCTTCGACATGCGCCTCGACGAGTGGGAGGACAACGCGCGCCTTGTCGGCGGCAACCTGGTTTGGGCCGCGGGCGGCCGCGGGGCGCTGGCGGCCAGCTATGTCAAGGTGCTCGACTCCGATGAGCTTTGGACCATCCGCAAAGGCATCGAAGCCTATGCGATCCGTGCCGACATCGTTCCGCTGGACGCGCTGCCCGGCCTGTCCGTCGCCGGGGAGTACGTGCTGCTGCGTGGGCGGGGCGAGATCTTCGACCGCTTCGACGCCAGCGCCTGGTCGCTCCGGGCGTCCTACTCTGCTTGGGAGTTGCCGACCCAGCCCACCTTCACCTACCGCTATTCTCGGATGTCCGGCGAGACCGACTACTTCGGCGAAAGCTGGAACGACTTCGACGGCCTTTTCCTCGGCCAGAACAACTATCAGGACGGGCACTACAACGGCAATTTCTCCTCTTTCGCCATGGAGCTCTACGGCAACCGCGAGATCCACGAGGTCGGGATCGAGCTCTCGCCCACTCCGGAAACCTTCCTCACCGCCAGGTACTTCCGTTTCGCTCTCGCCGAGGACGACGTGTTCGGCTCCTACCCCGTCAAGCACCTGGGCGACGAGCTCAACCTGATGTTCGGCTGGTACGGCGCTTCGGGAGCGTCGCTGTCGCTCTGGTACGATGTCGTGCGCGAGGGCGAGGGTTACGAGGACTTCTACGGCTACTCCCCCTACGGCTCGCTCTACCACAGCTTCGGCCTGCAGTTCGCCGCGCAGTTCTGAGCGCCGGCGGGCTAGGCTGCCGCCATGGCAGGCGGCACGAAGGTCATCGTTATCGGCGCGGGGATTGCCGGCGCGGCAACGGCGTACGGGCTCGCCAAGGCGGGCGCCGCTGTCCTGCTGCTGGAGGCTGAGCGGCCCGCGGCCGGCGCCTCCGGTCGCAATCCCGGCTTCCTTTGGCTGCAGAGCAAGGCCGTGGGCCTGCCACTCGAATTCTCGCTGGCCGGCCGCGCCTGTCAGGAGGCGCTGGGTCAGGAGATCGGCGACTTCGGCTTCCGTGCCTGCGGTGGCCTCAGCTTCTTCCGCGACGAGCGGCTCAGGCCGTTGCTGGCGGGCGTCGCGGCGGAGCGGCGCAGGGCCGGGCTGCCCGTCGAGCTTCTGGATGCAGCCGGACTGCAATCGCGCTGCCCGTCGCTTGACCGGTCGATCGCGGGCGCGCTGTGGAACCCGCTCGATGCGCACCAGGACTCCCGGCGCCTTGTCGCGCGGCTGGTCGCCGCGGCGGAGCGAGCGGGCGCCAAGGTCCGCTCCGCCTGCCCGGTCGCCGCGCTCGATCTGCAAGGCGGCCGCGTCGCCGGCGTGCGGCTGCGCGGCGGCGAGACCCTGGCGGCCGGCACGGTCGTCATCGCTGCCGGCCTCGCGGCAGGGGCGCTGCTGGAACCGCTGGGCCTGCGGCTGCCGCTGCGGCCGGTGCGCTACGAAGCGGCGGAAAGCGCGCCGCTGCCGATCTCCCTCGGTCCCGTCGTCTGCGGTCCCGGCGTGCTGCGGCATCTCGGGCTCGCTGCCGGGAGCGAGCCCGCCCTGCCCGCGGGCCAGAGCTTCACGCACCAGGCGGCGCAATACGGCGACGGCCGCCTGCAGTACGGCTGCCTCGCCAGCGACGGTGTCGCGCTGGACGAGCCCACCGCGGCCGGCCAGGCCCTGGCCGATGCCACCTGGCGGCGTGACCTGCCGGCGCTGGCCGGGATCGCGGTGGAGCGGCGCTGGGCGGGGATTGTCGCGCAGGCGCCGGACTACCTGCCGTTCGTCGATGCGACGCCCGGCATCGACGGACTGGCGCTCAACTGCGGGCACGCCTTCGGCAATCTCGTGGGCGTGCTCTCCGGCCGGATGCTGGCGGCGGCGCTGACCGGCCGGGAACCGCCTTTCGCGCTGGCACCCTTCGCTGCCGGGCGGTTCGGGCGCATTGCACCATGTTCATGAACCTGAAAGCGAATGCAGAGCTTCCAGCCCCCATCTTCTGCCGAGACCGCGGGACGAGTGGCCCGCCGGCAGCAAGGGAGTTCATTCATGACGCATGTCGCGTTCAGCGAGCGGCGGGGCAGGGCGGGCCGGGCGATCGGCCTCGGGCTGGCCGGCGGCTGTCTCATGCTTTGGAGCGGGCTGGCGATGGCCGCGCCGGTTCCGGAATCCTTCTCCGATCTCGCCAAGCAGGTGACGCCGGCGGTGGTGAACATCGCCTCGGCGCAGACGGTCAGCGGCGGCCAGGCCATGCCGTTCGAGGCGCCTCCGGGCTCGCCGTTCGAGGACTTCTTCAAGCAGTTCGAAGGCCCGAACCGGGACCAGACGATGACCGCGCTCGGTTCCGGCTTCATCATCGATGCCGCGGGCTACATCGTGACCAACAACCACGTGGTGGAGAACGCCAGCGAGGTGACGGTCCGCCTGGAAGACGACTCCGTCTATCCGGCCGAGATCGTCGGCGTCGATCCGCAGACCGACCTGGCGCTGCTGAAGATCGAAGCCGACCGGCCGCTGCCCATGGTGCCGCTCGGCGATTCCGACGCGGCCGAGGTGGGCGACTGGGTGCTGGCCGTGGGCAATCCCTTCGGCCTGGGCGGCAGCGTCACCGCCGGCATCATCTCGGCGCGCGGCCGCAACATCGAGGCCGGCCCCTATGACGACTTCCTGCAGATCGACGCTTCGATCAACCACGGCAACTCCGGCGGCCCGCTGTTCGACATGGACGGCGATGTGATCGGGGTGAACACCGCGATCTATTCGCCGAACGGCGGCAGCGTCGGCATCGGCTTCGCCATCCCCTCCAACATCGTCAAGACGGTGGTGGCCGAGCTGAAGGAGGACGGCAAGGTCGACCGCGGCTACCTCGGCGTCATGCTGCAGCCGGTGACGCCGGAGATCGCCAGCGCGCTCGGCCTGGAGCAGGCGCAGGGCGCTCTGGTGACCGAGATCCTGCCGGAGAGCCCGGCCGCGGCCAGCGGGCTGCAGCAGGGCGACGTGGTCCTGAGCTTCGCCGGCGAGGACGTAGCCGATCCGCGCAGCCTGGCGCGGGCGGTGGCGGGCAAGCCCGCCGGGTCGGAAGCGGCCATGACGGTTTGGCGCGATGGCGACGAGCAGGAGCTGAGCGTCGTGACCGGCGCGCAGCCGAACGGCGACCAGGCGGCGCTGCCGACGGACGGGCCGCAGCACGACGGCAGCTACCACTCGCCTGCGCTCGATGCCGACCTCGCCACCCTGACGCCGGCGTGGCGTGAGCAGCTCGGCCTCGAGGGCGACGTCGAGGGCGTGGTGGTGGTCGACATCGCGGCGGGCGGACCCTTCGAGGAGGGCCTGCGCCCGGGCGACGTGATCCGGCAGGTCGGCCGCGAGGAGGTCAGCGAGCCAGCGCAGGTCGACCAGTTGATCGAGGCGGCCAAAGACGAGCAGAAGGATGCGGTGCTCCTGCTGGTGAGCCGCCAGGGCCAGGATCTCTACCTGGGCCTGCCGCTCGACAAGGCGTAGGGCCGCAAGGGTTCCTTGCAATGCCGGGCACGGGCCGCCGCAACTTTCCGGCGGCCCGTCGCTGTTTCGGCCCCTGCGACACGCTATCCTGGCAGTGCGCATGGAAGGAGCCGGCGATGCGCCTCCTGGTCATCGAGGACGACAAGAAGACCGCCGACTACATCGCGAAGGGGCTGAGCGAGGCAGGCTACGTCGTGGACCGGGCGGAGAATGGGCCCGACGGACTGCACCTGGCCACCAGCGGCAGCTACGATGCGCTGGTGGTCGACCGCATGCTGCCCGGCCTCGATGGACTGTCGGTGGTGCGCGCTCTGCGCGCGGCTGGCATCACCGTGCCGGTGCTGATCCTGAGCGCGCTGGCGCAGCTCGACGACCGCGTCACCGGCCTTCGCGCCGGCGGCGACGACTACCTGACCAAGCCCTTCGCCTTCACGGAACTCGCCGCACGCATCGAGGCGCTGCTGCGCCGGCCGCGCACCATCGCCTCGCAGACCGCGCTCAAGGTCGGCGACCTCACCCTTGATCTGCTGACCCGCCGGGTGACGCGCGCCGGCCGTCCGATCGATCTGCGGCCGCAGGAATACAAGGTGCTGGAGCACCTGATGCGGCACGCCGGCGAGGTGGTGACCCGCACCATGCTGTTCGAGGGCGTCTGGGACTTCCACTTCGACCCGCAAACCAATGTCGTCGACGTGCACATCAGCCGGCTGCGGCACAAGATCGACAAGGGCTTCGACAGGGCGCTGATCCACACCCATCGCGGCGGCGGCTACTCGATCCGTGCCGACTAGGCTCCTTCGCTCGACCGGCTTCAGGATCGCGCTGCGCTACCTGCTGCTGCTCGGCGTGACGCTGCTGGCGCTCTGCGGCTTCGTCTACTGGTCGACGGCGGAGCTGATCGAGCGCCAGGCCGGCGCGACGGTGGAGGCGGAGATCCGCGGCCTTGCCGAGCAGTACCGCAACGAGGGCCTGGTGCGGCTGGTCGAGGTGATCCAGGAACGCAGCGGCTCTTCCGGCGACCGGCAGGGCGTCTATCTCCTGACTGACTGGCAGCTCCGCCCGCTCGCCGGCAACCTCGCCGCCTGGCCGCAGCAGGAGCCCGACGGCGACGGCTGGATCCGCGTGCGCCTGCAGCGCCAGGACGATCTCTCCGCGCAGCCGCACTCGGTGCTGGGCCGCCGCTTCGAGCTTGCCGGCGCCTTCCACCTCTTCGTCGGCCGCGACGTCGAGGAGCATGGCCTGTTTCGCGCCAACCTGGTGGAGGCCTTCGCCTGGGCGTTCCTGCCGGCGATGGCGTTGGGCATCCTCGGCGGCGTCCTCATCGGGCGCTACAGCCTGCGCCGCGTCGAGGCGGTGCGTGCCGCCGCCGCCGACATCGTCGCGGGCGACCTGAGCCGTCGCGTGCCGGTCACCGGCAGCGGCGACGAGTTCGACCGCCTGGCGAACACCATCAACGAGATGCTGGAGCGCATCGCTGCCCTGATGGGTGGCATGCGCCTGGTTACCGACAGCCTGGCACACGACCTGCGCAGCCCGCTCGGCCGCGCGCGCAACGCCATCGAGCAGGCGCTGAGCCGGGAGGGCGGCGACAGCGCCAGCTACCGCCAGGCGCTGGAGCAGACCGCGGCCGAGCTGCAGACCATCCTGCGCACCTTCGAGGCGCTGATCGACATCGCGCAGGCGGAGGCTGGGGCCGACCGCCTGCCGCGCAAGAGCGTCGACCTCTCGGCGCTGGCGACCGATCTGGTCGAGGTCTACCAGCCGGCTGCGGAAAGCGCCGGGCTCGCGATGGAGGCGGAGATTGCGCCCGGCGTCACCGTCCCGGGCCACCGCCAGCTGCTGGCCCAGGCGGTCGCCAACCTGCTCGACAACGCCGTGAAGTTCACGCCGCCGGGCGGCCGGATCGCCCTGCGGCTGGAGCGGCAGGAGCGCGAGGTGGTGCTGAGCGTGGCGGACAGCGGGCCTGGCGTGCCGGAGGCGGAGCGGCAGCGCGTGCTGCAGCGCTTCGTACGCCTGGACGCCAGCCGCGGCACGCCCGGCAGCGGCCTGGGCCTCAGCCTGGTCGCTGCCGTCGCCAAGCTGCACGGCGCCCGGCTCGAGTTCGCGGACAACGCGCCGGGGCTCGCGGTGACGCTGAGCTTTCCGACCTAACCTAACCCCCTCTCCCACTCTCCCCCGCTGCGCGGGAGAGAGGGCTTTCCGCGCAGGTCTTGACGATTGCGCCCCTCTCCCGCGAAGCGGGGGAGGGAAGGGAGGGGGCGGTTGGTTTGCTTGGAGTTTCG
>Ga0299906_10001422_pt1 | contig 20625 bp, 16 predicted proteins | sample RVTome_14_FD_200259 | JGI IMG/M metagenome (GOLD analysis project Ga0299906, IMG submission 200259) | Soil microbial communities from uranium-contaminated site in the Upper Colorado River Basin, Wyoming, United States - RVT145D125 (version 2) ...
TCGGTGGACATTGCAACGGCGCCCTGGTCGCGCTGGAGACCGCACGGCAGGCCGAAGCGGCCGGCGAGGCGGTCGGGTTGGTGGTCATGGTTGACCCGATCTCGCTCAACGCGCGCCGGCCGCTGCGCGGGCTGCTCCGGGCGCTCGCGCTGCATTCGCGTTTGAGGTCGCGCAAGGAACGCAAGCGCCAGGATCGGCTCGGGCGCGCCATGGCACGGGTCTGGACCGCCGTGGAAAGTCCGCCGTGGCGGCGGCAAGGCGAACCCCCTTCCGCTGCGGTGGAATCGGGGGCGGAGGACGCGGATGCGGGCTTCGAGCGGCGGAACGCGCAGCGGCTGTGGGTCTACCGCCAAGCCATGGCGAGCTACCTGCCGAGGCGCGTTGCTGCCAAGCTGGTCTGCCTCACCGCGAGCCGCTCCTGGCCGCCACGCTTTTACGCCGCCGCTCCCTGGTCGCGCTTCGGCGGGGACTTCGAAGTGATGCCGCTGCCCGGCGGCCACCTGACCTGCCTGACCGAGGAGGCCGAGACGCTGGCCGCCAGGCTGCGCGCCGTCCTGGCCGCCTTCTAGGCCGGCCCTTCCAGATTGGCGGTCAGGCCCTCAGTGCCGCATTCTCCGGGTCGTAGGGGCTCTCGGCGACGATACGCGCCGGGCGCATCTGGTCGAGCACGCGCACCTGGCAGGCGCGGCCGACAGTGGCGAAGTCGCTCTTCACGTAGCCCAGCATGATCGACTTCTTCAGGTGGTGGCCGTAGCCGCCGGCGGTGCCGCGGCCCACCACCTCCTGGCCGACGAACACAGGCTCGTTGCCGAAGGGGTCGGCATCGTCGGCGTCGATCTCGATGGTGACGTAGCGGTTCGGCACGCCCTTCTGCTGCTGCGCCACCAGCGCGTCGCGGCCGGTGAAGCTGCCCTTGTTCAGCCGCACGAAGCGGTCCATCCCGGCCTCCAGGATGGTGTTCTCCGCGTTCAGGTCAGTGCCCCAGAGGCGGTAGGACTTCTCCAGCCGCATGGAGTCCATGGCGCGCAGGCCGACCAGCTTCATGTCGTACTTCTTGCCGGCCTCGCGCAGCGCCTCGAAGAGGTGGAGCTGGTACTCGATCGGGTGGTGCAGCTCCCAGCCGAGCGAGCCGACGAAGTTGACGCGCAGCGCCTTCACGCTGGGGCAGAAGCCGACCCCGATCTCCTGGCCGGTCAGCCAGGGGAAGGCGGCGTTGGAGAGGTCGGCGTCGGCCAGCTCCTGCAGCACGTGCCTCGCCTCGGGGCCGGCGACGATCAGTACGCCCAGCGTGGTGGTCAGGTCCTTGACGAAGACCGAGCCGTCCTTGGGCGAGTGCTTGACGAAGAAGTCCCAGTCGATGTCGTGCGCCGCGCCGGGGCCGACGACGTAGAAGCGCTCGCCGTACATGCCGTCGGTCATGCGCGTGATGGTGTACTCGCTCCTGACCGAGCCCGAGGGGAAGAGCGAGTGGGCGAGCGTCATGCGCCCGACCGTCTTCGGGATGGTGTTGGCGACGATGGAATCGAGCCAGGCGCGCGCGCCCGGGCCCTCGATCTCGTACTTGGCGAAGGAAGAGAGCTCCATCAGGCCGACGCGCTCGCGCATCGCAGCCACTTCCTCGCCCACCGGCTTGAACCAGTTGGAGCGGCGGAAGGAGTAGTCGTCCTTGCGCGCCATGCCCCCGCCTTGACCATCCTGGGGCGCGAACCAGTTTGGCCGCTCCCAGCCGAAGCGCTGGCCCCAAACGGCGCCGGCGGCGTCGAGCCGGTCGTAGATCGGCGGCGCCTTGGCGGGCCGCGCCCCGGGCCGCTCCTCCATCGGGTAGTGGATGACGAAGACGTGCTCGTAGGCCTCCTCGTTCTTCAGCTTCACGAACTTCTTGGCGACCACGCCGAAGCGGCGCGGGTCGACGCCGGTCATGTCGACCGTCGGCTGCCCCTCGACCAGCCACTCGGCCAGCTGCCAGCCCGCGCCGCCGGCCGCGGTGATGCCGAAGGAATGGCCCTCGCTGATCCAGAAGTTCGGCAGGCCAAAGGCAGGTCCCACCATGGGGTTGCCGTCCGGCGTGTAGGGGATCGGGCCGTTGACGATGTCCTTGATGCCAGCCTGTTCGAAAGAGGGCACGCGGTTGATGCAGGCCTCGACGTGCACCATCAGGCGCTCGAGATCGCCCGGGAAGAGATCCTTCTCGAAGCCGGGGTCGACGCCGTCGACGAAGCGCGCCGGCGCGTGCCTCTCGTAGGGGCCGAGGATCCAGCCGTTGCGTTCCTCGCGCAGGTAGTACTGCGAATCCGACTCGCGCAGCACCGGCAGCTCCTTGTGGCCGGCCTCGCGGTAGGCTTTCAGCTTGGGGTCCACGTCGGTGACGATGTACTGGTGCTCGACCGGGATCGAGGGCACCTGCAGCCCCACCATCTTCGCGGTCTGTCGCGCGTAGTTGCCGGTCGCGCAGATCACGTGCTCGCAGGTGATGTCGCCCTTCGGCGTCTTCACCACCCATTCGCCCGAAGCGTTGCGCTCGATGCCGGTGCAGGGCGTCTGCTGGTGGATCTCGGCGCCGCGGCTGCGCGCCCCCTTGGCCAGCGCCATGGTGACGTCGACCGGCGCGATGTGCCCGTCGGTCGGGTGCCAGAGCGCGCCGATCAGCCCCTCTGGGTTGATCAGCGGCCAGAGCTTCACGATCTCGTCGACGCCGATCAGGTGGCTTTCGACGCCGATGGTCTCTGCCGTGCACTGGTAGTTGCGGTACTCGTCCATGCGGTCGCGCACGCGCGCCAGGCGCAGGTTGCCGGTCTGATGGAAGGAGACGGCCTGGCCCGTCTCGGCCTCGAGCGTCTTGTAGAGCTCGACCGAGTATTGGTGCAGCTGGCCGACCGAGTAGCTCATGTTGAACAGCGGCAGCAGGCCGGCGGCATGCCAGGTCGAGCCGGCGGTAAGCTCCGTGCGCTCGACCAGGACGACGTCGTTCCAGCCCTTCCTGGCCAGGTGATAGAGGGCGCTGACGCCGCAGACACCGCCGCCGATCACCACCGCACGCGCGTGACTTCGCATGGCCTAGGGGCCTCCCCGTTGCTGGACGGGGCCACCCTTGCGCGGCCGCCCGGGCGGTTCCGTTGCGTTGGCGACAGGGGTCCGCCCCGCAACGACACCCCAGGGTGGCACAAGGGGGCGCCGCGAACTGTCCGGGGCGGGTCGCGGTTTAGACAGAGGGGTCCGGGGGCCGGCCGGAAGATCGCCGCCGAGCACCCCAGCAAAGGACGGTGTCATGAGCGAGCGCGCGCAGGATGCAACGACTTCGGGCGCCGAGGGCGGCGGCCGGCGTGGCCGCGGCGGCGCGGAGGCCAGGCGCGCGAAGCGGCGCGGCGGCGGCGTGCAGCAGCTGAAGCAGATCGTCCGCAAGCTTCCCAATTACGAGGTGCTGTCCACCGAGGCGCTCGAGATCATCGAGGGTAACGCCGACATCGTGCTGGAGGAGGTCGGCATCGACTTCCGCGGCGACCCCGAGGTGCTGGCGCTCTGGCGCGAGGCCGGCGCCGACGTCAAGGGCGAGCGTATCCACTTCCCCAAGGGACTCTGCCGCAAGCTGGTCATGGATCATGCGCCCAAGAGCTTCACGCAGCACGCCCGCAACCCCGAGCGGTCGGTCGAGATCGGCGGCAAGCACACGGTCTTCGCGCCAGTCTACGGGCCACCCTTCGTGCGCACGCTGGAGGACGGGCGGCGCTACGGCACGATCGAGGACTTCCGCAACTTCGTGAAGCTCGCCTACATGACGCCGGCCATGCACCACTCCGGCGGTACGGTCTGCGAGCCGGTCGATGTGCCGGTGAACAAGCGCCACCTCGACATGGTCTATGCGCATCTCAAGCTGAGCGACAAGCCGATCATGGGCTCGGTCACCGCGCCCGAGCGCGCGCAGGATACGGTCGACATGCTGAAGATCGTGTTCGGCGACGAGTTCGTCGACCGGAACACGGTCTGCACCTCCCTGATCAACGCCAACTCGCCGATGGTCTGGGACGAGACCATGCTGGGCGCTCTCAAGGTCTATGCCCGCAACAACCAGGCGGTGATCACCACGCCTTTCATCCTCTCGGGCGCCATGTCGCCCTGCACGGTGGCGGGCACGATGACGCAGACCCTGGCCGAGGCGCTCTGCGGCATGGCAACGGCCCAGCTGGTGCGCCGCGGCGCGCCGGTGATCCTGGGATCCTTCGCCTCCTCCATGTCGATGCAGTCGGGCGCGCCCACCTTCGGGACGCCCGAGCCGGCGCTGGTGCTCTACGGCATGGCGGCGCTGGCCCGCCGGCTGGGCGTGCCCTTCCGCTCCGGCGGCTCGCTCTGCGGCTCGAAGACTCCCGACGCGCAGGCCGCCTTCGAGAGCGCGCAGACCCTCATCCCCACCCTGCTCGCCGGCGTGAACTTCACCCTGCACGCGGCCGGCTGGCTGGAGGGCGGGCTGGTCTCCTCCTACGAGAAGTTCGTCATGGATGCCGACCAGCTCGGCATGATGCAGGTGATGGCGAGCGGCGTGGACATGAGCGAGAACGGCCAGGCGATGGACGCCATCCGCGAGGTCGGGCCCGGCAAGCACTTCCTCGGCTGCGCGCACACCCAGGCCAACTTCGAGACCGCCTTCTACCGTTCCTCGATCGCCGACAACAATTCCTACGAGCAGTGGCTGGCGGAGGGCGAGCAGGATGCGGCCAGGCGCGCCAACGCCCTCTGGAAGAAGATGCTGGCCGACTACGAGGCGCCGGCGATCGACCCGGGCACCGACGAGGCCCTGCAGGACTACGTGCGCCGGCGCAAGGACTCCATGCCGGACGCCTTCGTTTAGCGTGGGCGCTCCTTGGCCCATCCTTCGCGACGCCCTGCTGCGCAGGGCTCCTCAGGATGAGGGTCTTCGGTTGTCAACAAACTCAGCGACCTCATCCTGAGGAGTCCTGCGCAGCGTCGCGCCTCGAAGGATGAGCCACGGGCTCTGGTTCCATCGTTGCGACCCCTCCTGCCGGCCCGCGTTTGCCAGGGCGAAGGCCCCGCACTAGCTTGCGCCCGGGTTACTGCGAGGCGGACCGACCGGCAGCATGGCGGACTGGATCGAGATTTTCCTGAAAGGCATCGTCGCGGGCCTGTTCATCGCCGCGCCGGTGGGGCCGGTGGCGCTGCTCTGCATCAAGCGGGCGATGTACTACGGCGCAGCGGGCGGGCTCGCCGCCGGACTGGGGGCGGCCATTGCCGACGCGGTCTTCGGCGCGATCGCCGGCTTCGGCGTCGCCGCGGTCTCCGGCTGGCTGATCGATCATGCCGAGCCGATCCGCGGCGTGGGCGGCGTCATCCTGATCGCGCTCGGCATCCACCTCTTCGTCTCGCGCACCAAGCCCTCGGAGAACGGCGCGAGCTCGGCCGGGCTGGCCGGCACCTTCTTCACCACCTTCATGCTGACGCTGACCAACCCGATCACGATTCTCTCGTTCGTGACGGTCTTCGCCAGCCTGGGTCTGGCCGGCGTCAACATGGACTATGCCGAGGCGGGCATTCTGGTGGCCGCCGTGTTCCTCGGCTCCGCCTTCTGGTGGATCGCGATCTCCTTCATGGTGGTCTTCGCGCGCGGCCGCATCGGCTTCGAATGGATGCCGGTGATCAAGCGCTGGGCCGGCATCCTCATCATCGGCTTCGGCATCTACGCGCTGGGCACCGCGCTGAGCGGGCTGCTGGCCTAGCAGGCTCGGGGCAGTCCTGCGCAGTTCGGGCGCACCCTCGACAGCTCAGAGCGAAAGACCGCTGGCGACGGAGTCGGCCAGCGTCCGCAGTCTCGCCGGCGGAGCGCTGCCGACGATCAGGTACTCGCGACCACCGGCTGCCCAATGGATCAGGTTCAATCCGGCGCGCCGCTCGATCGCGGGCGGCTGCGGCGCTTGCCCTGTCGGCATGATGCAGAGCGCGACCGGGCCGGTGTCGGCGGCGTAGTACAGCAACTGCGCCAGCGGCTGGCCCTCGTAGTGCAAGAGGTCGACCCGCTGCAGGGCGAAGCCTGGGAGGACCGGAACGTTGGACGAGAGCGGCAAACCGAGGGCAGCGTCCAGCCGGGCAAGTTCGCGGGCCTGCGCCGCCTGGTCGACCTGCATCGCCGCAACCGACTGCGCGCTATAAAGCGACACCTGCTGGGCCACGATCTCGCGCCAAGCGCCGGAGTCCTCGACTTCGAACGCGTCGGCAAGCAGGTCCCCCAGCGGTCCGCGCGCGGCCAGATAGCCGCCCGTCGCCCCCGCCAGGAGCAAGAGCAGCGCGGCGGCGGTACGGAGCATGCGATAGCGTGGCTGGGCGGCGGCCGGCCTTGGCCTGCGTTGCCCCTCGGCGATGGCTGCGGTTGCCATTGCCTCCAGCCGTCCCTGTGGAGAGGCGTCCAGCAACTGGTCGAAGGCGGCACGGAACGGGCGCCCGCCGCCCGCGAGCCTCGCCAGGCGATCGCGCGCTGCGGAGTCGTCCTGCAGCAGGCGCTCGACCTCAGCGCGCTCTGCCGGCGCCAGCGCGCCGTCGAGATAGGCGACCAGCTCGCCGTCGGTCGGACGATCCCTTGCCGCGAGGCTCATCGATCCTCTCCTGCGAGCCTGTCGCGAAGCTCCTGGCGATCGGCGTCCAGGCGGCTCAGCTTGCCCCGCGCCGCCGCCAGCCGGCTCATGATGGTTCCGACGGGGACATGTAGTGTCTCGGCCGCCTCGCGATAGGAGTAGCCTTCCACGTAGACGAGCAGCAGGGTTTCGCGCTGCGCCTCGGGCAGGGCCATCACCTCCCTAAAAACCTCAGCGGCGAGAATATTCGTTTCGATCCGACGCTCGCCATCTACGAACAGCACCTCCTCGGCGCTGACGAAGCCTTGGCCCTCGCGAATCTTGAGCGCGCGCACCTCGTTCAGCCAGATCGACCGCAGGATCGAGAAAAGCCAGCGGTCAAGCCGTGTGCCAACCGTGAACTGGCTATGCTTCTCGAGCGCCCGCACGCAGGTGGCCTGCACCAGATCCTCCGCCCGGCTGCGATCGCCAGACAGCACCAGCCCGTAGCGCCACAATCGCGGCAGCAACGCGGGGAGCTCCGCGATCACGATCTGGTGAGCAGTTGGCGTCATGACTCTTCCGAATATTCCTTCGGCTCCGGGTGTTCACCCCATGCGCGGAAACCCTCGGCCGAGCGCGTCGGGGTCATCCTATCCCCCTTTGGCGTGAAACGGAGTTTGTCATGCGAACGCACCCTGTAGCGAAAGGTTCACCGGCCGCCCGGCCCGCCGTGCTTGCCCTGGCGCTGAGCCTGGCCTTGGCCTGGCCCTTCGTCGGCTTCGCCGCCGATACCGGCGGCGACCGGAAGGACTGTCCGCAGGGACAGACCTGGAGTGGCGAGCAACGCAAGTGCGTGCCCGCCAACGCCGAGGACATTCTCGACAACGAGCTGACGGAGCGCGGTCGCCAGCTGGCTCGCGACGGCCAGTACATGGCGGCCATCGGTGTGCTGGACGGCGTGCGGCAGGAGAATTCGGTCGCGCTGACCTATCTCGGTTACAGCTACCGTAAGCTCGGGCAGGTCGAACGCGGGATCTCGTACTACCAACAGGCCCTGGCGATCGACCCGGACAACGTCGATACGCGCGAGTATCTCGGCGAGGGCTATGTCGCGGCCGGTCGGGTCGACTTGGCGCGCGTCCAGCTGGCGGAAATCGAGAAGCGCTGCGGTATCGCGTGCGAGCAGTACGAGGAGCTGCAGTCTGCCATCGGAGGCTCGCCATGAGCAGGCATCTCGTCAACTCTCGCTTGCCGCTCGCGCTCTTTGGGGCGGTTGCGACGCTGGTGGCTGCATTGGGCGGATCGACCATGCCGTTGGCGGCGCCGAACGGTTCAATACGATCGCCGCAGTGGAGCCGAAGGGTGGCACGACCGTGGACAAGGAACCGTTCCCGACGACGGCACTGCCTCGCTAGCTCGCCGAGAGGCTGAGAAGCCTAAGCCCGGACCACCGCACCGGCCTCGCGGCCGGCATCCTCCAGCCAGCGGAAGAGGTAGTCCGCGAAGGAGCGGCGCACCAGGAGCTCGAAGCGCGCGTCGCCCGCCTCCTCGCTGAGGAGCGTCAGCACCACGGTCGCCTTGGCGACCAGCGAGCCCGCCACGTCGCCCGGCTTGAGGCTGCGCGGGTGCAGGTCGAGCGGGCAGCCCTTGGCCAGCACCTCGCGCGCGGCGGGGCCGCTTGCCACCAGGGTGGTGTAGTTCTCGCTGACGTCGGTAACGCCGACGAACTGCCCCGCGGTGGCGACCCTCAGCCGCTGCGCCAGCGCCGGGCCGTCGGCGGCGATCAGCAGCCACTCGTCCGGGCCGAGGCCAAGCAGCTTCGTCTCGCCGGCGATGGAAGCCTTGCCGACCGGCGGCAGGGCCGCGCCGAGCGCAGTCTCCAGCGCCTGGCGTGCGCCCGCGTCGTCGCGCCGGGCACGGAGATTCACCGCGCCGCGGAAGCGCAGCTCGCCGAGACCGAAGCGCGCGCTGCCCAGCTGCGGCTGCGCCCGCGCCGCCAGGGCCAGGTGGTCGAGCGGCGATTGCCGCAGAGGGCTCACGTCAGCCACGGACCCGCTCCCCTGCCTTGTCCAGGAACACCGTCTCCGTGACGGTGACGCTCACGCTGCGTCCGTCGGCGAGCGGCGCCGTCAGCTTCTGCCCCAGGCGGGCGCGTCCGCCCTTCACCAGCCCGAGCGCGATGGAGCGGCCGAGGTTCGGGCTCCAGTAGCTCGAGGTGACGTGGCCGACCATCGGCATCGGCGGCTTCGCCAGCACGGTCTCGACCAGCTGCGCGCCCTCCGGCAGCACCATTTGCGGATCGTCGGTCAAGAGGCCGACGAGCTGCTTGCGGTCGGGCTTGGCCATGTCGGCGCGATAGAGCGAGCGCTTGCCGACGAAGTCCTTGGTCTTCGACACCAGGCCGTCCATGCCGAGGTCGAGCGGGTTCACCGAGCCGTCGGTCTCCTGGCCGACGATGATGAAGCCCTTCTCGGCGCGCAGCACGTGCATGGCCTCGGTGCCGTAGGGGGTCACGCCGTACTTGCGTCCGGCGGCGAACAGCGCTTCCCAGAGCGCCAGGCCGAAGGAGGCCGGCACGTTCACCTCGAAGGAGGACTCGCCGGTGAAGGAGATGCGGAAGATGCGGGCCGGCACGCCCAGCGCCTTGCCCTCCTGCACGCTCATGAAGGGAAAGGCTTCGGTCGAGAGGTCCCAGTCGGGCAGGAGCTCGCCCAGGAGCTGGCGGGCGAAGGGGCCGGCGACCTGCACGGTGGCCCACTGTTCGGTGACCGAGGTGCAGAAGACCCTCAGCTCGGGCCACTCGGTCTGCAGATACTCCTCGAGGTGGTTCAGCACCGGCGCGGCGTTGCCGGTGGTGGTGTGCATCAGGAAGTGCTCGGGGCCGAGGCGCGCGGTCACGCCGTCGTCCATCACCATGCCGTCTTCCTTCAGCATCAGGCCGTAGCGGCAGCGGCCGACCTCCAGCTTCGCCCAGGCGTTGGTGTAGATGCGGTTCAGGAACTCGGCCGCGTCGGGGCCCTGGATGTCGATCTTGCCGAGCGTCGAGGCGTCGAGCAGGCCGACCGCCTCGCGCACCGCCTTGACCTCGCGATTGACCGCGGCGTGCAGGTCCTCGATCGCCCCATCGGGGCCGGCCTTCGGGTAGTACCAGGCGCGGCGCCATTGCCCGACGTTCTCGAAGGCGGCGCCGTTGGCGGCGGCCCAGGGATCGATCGGCGTGGTGCGCAGGGGATCGAGCAGCGCGTCGGCGTCGCGGCCCATGAAGGCGCCGAAGGAGACCGGCACGTAGGGCGCGCGGAAGGTGGTGGTGCCGACCTCCGGCACCGGCTTGGCCAGGGACTCGGCGACCAGGGTCAGCGCATTGACGTTGGAGGTCTTGCCCTGGTCGGTCGCCATGCCGGTCGTGGTGTAGCGCTTCAGGTGCTCGATCGAGCTGTAGCCTTCGCGCAGCGCCAGCTTCAGGTCGGCGGCGGTCACGTCGTTCTGCTGGTCGATGAAGTGCTTGCCGCGGTGGCCGAGCGGCGCGTCCGACGGCACCAGCCAGAGCGGGCGCAGCGGCAGGAAGCCCTCGTCCTCGGCTGCTGCTGCGGCTGCGCCGCCCTGCACGGGAAAGCCGGCCGTCGTGGCGGCAGCGACGCCGGCGGCGTGGCCCTCGGCCAGCGTGGCGCCGAGGCCCCAGGTGCCGTTGGCGGCACCGGCGGAGCGCTGGCCCGGCTGCCCCGCCTCGCCCGGACGGAACCAGTGCCGCGTCTCGTCCCAGGCGAGCCGGCCCCTGGCCTGGCTGAAGAGATGCACGGTCGGCGTGAAGCCGCCGGCGTTCAGCAGCAGGTCGCAGTCGATCGCCTGCGCGGCCTGGGTGACGGCGAGCCCGGCTTCGTCCAGCGGCGCGACGCGCACGCCGGTCACGCGCTGGCCGCCCTGCACGCCGACCACCGCGTGGCCGGCCAGGATCTTCATGCCGCCGTCCTCGGCGAGCTGGGTCAGCCGCCCGTCGGGATCGTGCCTCAGGTCGACCACGGCAGCGATCTCCGCCCCGGCGGCCTTGAGGTCGAGTGCGGCGCCATAGCCGCTGTCGTTGTTGGTCAGCACGAGGGCGCGCTTGCCCGGCAGCACCGCCCAGCGATTGACGTAGGCCTGCGCCGCCGAGGCCAGCATGACGCCCGGCCGGTCGTTGTCGCGGAACACCAACGGCCGTTCGAGCGCGCCGGTCGCCAGCACCACCTGCCTGGCGCGCAGCTTCCACAGGCGATGGCGAGGGAGCGCGCCGCGCTCCTCCGGCGCCAGGTGGTCGCCGAGGTTCTGCCAGAGGCCGAGGAAGTTGTGGTCGTAGTAGGCGTAGCAGAGCGTGCGCGTCAGCAGGCGCACCTCGGGCAGGCGCTCCAGCTCGGCGCGCGCCCGCGCCACCCAATCCAGCGCCGGCTGCCCCTCGATGCGGGCGTCCCGCTGTGTCAGCAGCCAGCCGCCCAGCGCGAAGTCCATCTCCGCCAGGACGACGCGCGCACCGCTGCGGCCGGCGGCCAGCGCCGCGGCCAGCCCGGCCGGGCCGCCGCCCAGCACCAGCACGTCGCAGTGCGCGAAGGTCTTGTCGTAGCGGTCCGGGTCGCGCTCGCGCGGCGCCTTGCCGAGACCCGCCGCGCGGCGGATGAAGCCCTCCCAGAACATCCAGCCCTTGGGCGAGGGCGGCCACATGAAGGTCTTGTAGTAGAAGCCCGAGGGCAGGAGCTTCGCGGCCCAGCCGGCCACCGCGCGCAGGTCGAATTGCAGCGACGGCCAGCGGTTCTGCGACTGCGCGACCAGGCCCTCGGCCAGCTCGCACTGCGTCGCCTTGATGTTCGGCTCGGTGCGCGGCTCGCGCCCGATCTGCATCAGCGCGTTGGGCTCTTCCGGGCCGCTTCCCACGATGCCGCGCGGGCGATGGTACTTGAAGCTGCGCCCGACCAGGTGCACGCCGTTCGCCAGCAGGGCCGAGGCCAGCGTGTCGCCGGCGAAGCCCTGGTAGCGCTCGCCGTCGAAGGTGAAGGGAAGCGGGCGGGCGCGGTCGATGCGGCCGCCGACCGGCAACCGGTGGCTTTGCGCGCGCAGCGGTGCGGCCGCCTTGGGCTCAGACATAGGTCTTGCGCTCGATCGCGGGCGGCGTGGCGCCCACCTCATAGGCGGCGAGGATCTGATAGCTGACCGTGTCGCGGATCACGTTGAACCAGCGCCGGCAGCCCTGCGCGTGCATCCAGCGCTCGGCGAAGACGCCCTTGGTGTTGCGGCGCCAGAAGACATAGGCCGCCCAGTCCTCGTCGCTGAGCGCCGCCGGGTCCTTCGGCCGCACGAGGTGCGCCTCGCCGCCGTAGGAGAACTCCAGCTCGGCGCGCGGGCCGCAGTAGGGGCAGGGGATCAGCAGCATGAAACCGAACCGACCAATCCCCCCTCCCTACCCTCCCCCGCTTCGCGGGAGAGGGGCGCTACCGTCGAGCGAAGCGCGAAAAGCCCTCTCTCCCGCGCGTGAGCGCGGGGGAGAGCGGGAGAGGGGGGTTTTCTGGTTTGTGCGTTCATCGTCGTCATCAGTGCGCCACCGCGGCCGCGCCGTGCTCGTCGATCAGGTAGCCGGTGACGAAGCGGTCGAGGCAGAAGGCCTCGTTCAGCGGATGCGGCTCGCCCTTGGCGATGGTATGGGCGAAGACATGGCCGGAGCCGGGCGTCGCCTTGAAGCCGCCGGTACCCCAGCCGCAGTTGATGTAGAGGTTCTCGATCGGCGTCTTCGAGATGATCGGCGAGGCGTCCGGGCAGGTGTCGACGATGCCGCCCCACTGCCGCAGCATGCGCATGCGCCGGAACATCGGGAAGAGCTCGCAGATCGCCGCCAGGGTCTCCTCGCCGACCATGATCGAGCCGCGCTGGCCATAGCCGATGTAGTGGTCGACGCCGGCGCCGATCACCAGCTCGCCCTTGTCCGACTGGCTGATGTAGGCGTGCACGGCATTCGACATGACGACGCAGGGAAAGCAGGGCTTCACCGGCTCGCTGACCAGCGCCTGCAGCGGCAGCGAGATCAGCGGCAGGCGGAAGCCCGCCATCTCGGCCAGCACGCTGGAATGGCCGGCCGGGACCAGGCCCACCTTCTTCGCCCGGATCGGCCCCTTGGCGGTGCGCACGCCAACGACCGCGCCGTTCTCGATCTCGAAGCCCTCGACCGGGCAGTTCTGGATGATGTCGACGCCCAGCCGGTCGGCGGCGCGCGCGTAGCCCCAGGCCACGGCGTCGTGCCGGGCCGTGCCGCCGCGGCGCTGCAGGCTGGCGCCCAGGACGGGATAGCGCCCGCCGGCGCGCAGGTCGATCGGCGGGCAGAAGGCCTTCACCTCGGCCGGCGTCAGGAACTCGCTGTCCACGCCGTTCAGGCGGTTGGCGTTGATGCGCCGGCTGAGCTCGCGCAGGTCGTGCTGGTTGTGCGCCAGGTTCAAGACGCCGCGCTGGCTGAACATGACGTTGTAGTTCAGCTCCTGGGACAGGCTCTCCCAGAGCCTCAGCGCATGCTCGTAGAGCAGCGCCGACTGGTCCCAGAGGTAGTTCGAGCGGACGATCGTGGTGTTGCGCCCGGTGTTGCCGCCGCCGAGCCAGCCGCGTTCGACCACCGCGACGTCGCGGATGCCGTGTTCCTTGGCGAGGTAGTAGGCGGTCGCCAGCCCGTGCCCGCCGCCGCCCACGATCACCACTTCGTAGGCCGCCTTGGGCTCCGGCTGGCGCCAGGCCGGCTCCCATTTCTCGTGGTGGGAGAAGGCGTTGCCGAGGAGGGAGAAGAGCGAGTAGCGCTGGGGCATCGTTCCGGCTGGGGTTGCGGCGGCCAATCCTAGCCGGGCAGCGCGAGAGTGAAAGCCCTGCCGCAGGGGGCTTGCGAGCCCGCGCCGGGAAGTTATCTTTCCGCGACAAGGGCCGTGTAGGTTCCGGGACTGCATTGGGGGACGGAACCGCCGCCGGGGCAACGGCCACCCCAGGAAAGGTCTCGTTTCCTCCGTGCTCGGTGCCCAGCCTCGCCGCCTGCCCCAGCGCTTCGCCTTCGTGCTGGTGCCGCGTTTCTCGATGATCGCCTTCACCGGTGCGGTGGAGTGTCTCAGGCTCGCCAACCGCGCGGCCGGCAAGGCGCTCTATCACTGGAAGCTGGCGAGCGTGGATGGCCAGCCGATCGTTGCCTCGAACGGCATCGCGCTGAACCCCGACTGCGCGCTGGAGCAGGTCGGCGAGATCGACGCCGTGGCGCTCTGCGCCGGCATCGACGTGCAGCTCTTCGAGGACCGGCGGCTGCAGGCCTGGCTCAGGCTGATGGACCGTCGCGGCGTCGACATCGGCGCGCTCTGCACCGGCAGCCACCTCTTGGCGCGTGCCGGGCTGCTCGACGGCTACCATTGCACGATCCATTGGGAGAATCTGGCCGGCTTCGCCGAGGCCTTCCCGCAGCTCGAGGTCTCCCCCGAGCTCTTCGAGATCGACCGCAACCGCTTCACCTGCGCCGGCGGCACCGCGGCGATCGACATGATGCTGAACGTGATCTCGCTGCAACACGGGCACGAGCTGGCGGCCAAGGTCGCCGACCAGTTCATGCACGAGCGCATCCGCGATCGCCACGACCAGCAGCGCATGAGCCTGCCGGCGCGCCTGGGGGTGCGGCACCCCAAGTTGCTCTCGATCATCGAGATCATGGAGAAAAACCTGGAGGAGCCGCTCGCCAGGAGCGCGCTGGCCCGGCTGGCCGACCTCTCCACGCGCCAGCTCGAGCGGCTCTTCCGCAAGTACCTCAGCCGCTCGCCGGCGCGCTACTACCTGGAGCTTCGCCTGAATCGGGCCCGCCTGCTGCTGCTGCAGACCAACATGAGCGTGATCGACGTCGCGCTCGCCTGCGGCTTCGTCTCCGCCTCGCACTTCTCCAAGTGCTATCGCGACTTCTTCGGCCGCACGCCGCGCAAGGAGCGTGGCCTGCCCAGCCTGCCCAAGCCGGAAGAGGCGCCCGAGGCAGCGGAGTAGGGCGGTGGTCGACGCCCCGGGAGAGGAGCGGGCGATCCGCGCCTGGCGGCTGGCGCGGCTGCGTCAGCAGATGCGCGCGCACGACCTGCCGGTCCTGCTGCTGACCGATCCGATCAACCTGCGCTACGCCACGGGCAGCCGGAACATGCAGGTCTGGACCCTGCACAACCTCTGCCGCTATGCGCTGATCGCGGCCGAGGGTCCGCTGGTGCTCTACGAGCTGCCGAGTTCGGCGCACCTGGCCCGCGGTCTGGAGACCATCGACGAGATCCGACCCTCGCTCGCCTGGGACTACATGGCCGTGGGCGGGCGCGGCGAGGAGATGGCCCGGCGCCTGGCGGCCGAGCTGGCCGATTTCGTCGCCCGCCACGGCGAGGGCCGCATCGCCATCGACCGCGCCGACCTGGCGCTCTCTGACGCGCTGGCGGCGCTGAACGTGCACGCGGTCGACGGCAAGGGGCTGTTGGAGCGCACGCGCGCGATCAAATCGACCGCCGAGGTCGAGGCCTTCGTTGCTTCGCTGCGCACCACCGAGGCGGCGATCGGCGAGCTGCGCGCGGCGCTGCGACCGGGCCTCAGCGAGCAGGCGGCCTTCGCCGTCCTGCTGGCCGGTTCGGTCCGGCGCGGCGGCGAGTATCCCGAGACGCGCCTCTTGACCGCCGGTCCGCGCACCAATCCCTGGTTCCAGGAGAGCGGCGAGCGGCCGATGCAGGCGGGCGAGCTCCTGTCCTTCGACACCGACCTGATCGGTCCCGGCGGCTGGTACACCGACCTCTCGCGCTCCTTCCTGGTGGGCGGAGGCCGACCGAACGACGAGCAGCGCCGGCTCTACGACCTGGCGCGCCGCCAGATCGAGCACAACACGGCGCTGCTGCGGCCGGGCGAGTCCTTCCTGGGCCTGACCGGGAAGGCCTTCCGCCTGCCGGACGACTGCCTCCCCAACCGCTATGCCGACATCGCGCACGGCTGCGGGCTGGCGGTCGAGTATCCGCTCATCTGGTATGCCGAGGACGCCGAGTGGGGCGCCTACGACGGCGTGCTGGAGCCGGGGATGCTGGTGTGCGTCGAGAGCTACGTCGGCGCCGTCGGCGGCCGCGAGGGCGTGAAGCTGGAGGAGCCTGTGCTGATCACCGAAGCCGGTCCGCGGGTGCTGTCCAGCTATCCCCTGGAGGATGGCTGGGCCTGAAGCATGAATCACGCCTCGGGATCGAAAAATCGCGAGCGGGGTTCACGCTCTAGCAGACGCAGGGCCTCGGGCAGCTCGTCGAAGCGCTCGATCGTCGCCAGGGGCTCGACTGCGACCGGCTCGCGCAAGCCGTAGCCGTAGCCGTAGCACGCGTGGATCACCGGAACGCCGGCTGCCGCGGCCGTCAGCAGGTCGTTGGCGCCGTCGCCGATCATGACCGCGTCCCCGGCGGTTGCCTCCAGTCGTTCGAGGACGGCCAGCAGGTGGCGGGCGTCGGGCTTGCGCGCCGGCGCCGAATCGCCGCCCACGATCACCTCGAAGTGCCGCAAGAGCGAGAGCGCCTCGAGCACCTGGCGGGTCGCCCTGTCCGGCTTGTTGGTGCAGATCGCCATCCGATGGCCGGCATCCTGCAGCAGCGCCAGCGTCTCCGGCACGCCCCGGAAGGGGCGCGTCAGGTCGGCGACGCAGGCCTCATAGATTTCCATGAAGCGGGGCAGCGCCGGTAGATCGCGGTCGAGCGGGTGGCCGGCCTTGGCGAAGGCACGGGCCAGCAGCTTGGCGCTGCCGTCGCCGACCATTGCAGTCACTTCGGCGAGCGAAAGCGGCGGCAGCCCGTGCTCAGCGAGCATACGCACCACGGCGCGGTGCATGTCAGGCCCGCTGTCGATCAGCGTGCCGTCGAGATCGAACACCAGGATGGTCGGCATCGGCTCTGCACTCTCTCTCGCATCGGACGGGACCGCCACCTTTCACCGGCGCCGACCGGCCCGGCCCCGACCACCTCGACCGCTCGCCCGGCTTGCAGCACCATTGTCCGGAGGGTGTGTGACGGGAACGCGAGGGCGGGGAGCACGCTGCCATGAAGGTCGTGACGTACAACATCCAGTGGGGCAAGGGTCTTGACGGGCGCGTCGATCTCGAGCGCATCGCCCGCACCGTCGCCGACTGCGACATCATCGCCTTGCAGGAGGTCGAGCGACACTGGCGGCGCGCGGAGAACGCTGATCAGGTCGCGCGACTGGGAGAACTGCTGCCGAAGCACTGGTCCGTCTATGGCATTGCCGTCGACGTCGGCGTGCGCATGCCGCTGGCGAACGGCAACGCCGACAACACGCGCCGGCAGTACGGCAACCAGATCCTCTCGCGTTGGCCCATCACCTCGACCCGGACCTTCCCGCTGCCCAACGTGCCGGTGCATGGGCACATCATGGACCAGTCCATGGTGATCGAGGCGGTGGTCGAGCATCCGAAGCGCCCCTTCCGGGTCTATGGCACGCATCTCAACTACCTCTCCCGCCGCCAGCGCCTCGGGCAGTGCCAGTCGCTCCTGCGCATCGTCGACAGCGCCCCCCGCGATGGCGCGCCCGTGGCGGGGCTGGGCGTCGATCCCGGGCGCTACGGTGTCGACTGGATGGCGTTGTCGGCAGACGAGGTTCCCCCGATCCCGCTGCCGGCGATCCTGCTCGGCGACTTCAACATGGAGGTGGGCTCGCCGGAGTACGAGGTGCTGACCGGGCCGCTCGATCCCTGCTACGGCCGGCTCTGCGAGGCCGGGCTCTTCGCCGACGTGCTGAGCGTCGCCGGCGTGCCGGAGGACGAAGGCTGGACGCACCCGGGCGAGGACCGCTATGGCAAGAAGCGCATCGACCACATCTTCGTGACGCCCGACTTGGTGGGGACTGTCCGGCGCGGCTGGATCGACTACGCGGCCGATGGGTCCGACCACCTGCCAGTCTTCGCCAATCTCGATCTCGACTGAACCGCCAGGCAGGCGGAGTGGTCGGCCTCAAGGCTCCAGCGCCGGCGGGCCTTCCCAGCGTATGGGCGCCAGCCGGCTCTGGTCGCCGGCCAGCAGGGCGCCGAAATCCTCTTCCAGACGCTCCAGCATCGGCTCCCAGGCGTTCAGCTCCGGCGGCCGATAGAGCTTCAGGCTGTCGTACCAGGGCGTGTCCTCGCGCTGCAGCATCCAGCGCCAGTCCGGCAGCCAGGGCAGCAACACCCAGCAAGGCACGCCGAGCGCGCCGGCGATGTGCACCGTCGTGTTGTCGATGGAGATCACCAGGTCGCAGCCGGCAACCTGGTTGGCGAACTCGGCCAGGCTGGCCTTGGCGTCGACGTCCTCGTCGTGGTGCAGCGCGATGCCGCGGCTCTCCAGCAGCTGCTGGCGTTCCTCCCTGGTGTCGCCGTACTGCAGGTCGACCAGGCGCACCCCGGGCTTGGCCAGCATGCCTGCCATCCGCTCCAGCGTGAGCGAGCGCTTGCGGCCGGTGCTGCCGACGCTCTTCCAGGAGATGCCGATCGCCAGTCGATCGCCGTCCCGACGGTAGCGCCGCGGCGAGGGCGCCTGCAGGTAGCCGGGGGCGCCGGGTACGCTGTCCTGGCGCGTGCCCAATGCGCGCGGCAGCGAGGCCAGCGGCAGGTGCAGGTCGAAGGGGGGCAGGTTCGGTCCGGCGATCTCGGTGTGGTGGAAGAGGCTGAGCCGCTTGGTCTCGCGGAAGGAATGCTGCAGCAGCTCCAGCATCGACTTCTGGGTTTCGAGGATGACCTGGGCACCCGGATTGGCGGCGCAGACCAGCGGTACATAGCGGCAGAACTGGGCGGTGTCGCCCACGCCCTGCTCCACGTGCAGCAGCAGCGCGCGGTTGCCGATCGGCTCGCCCCGCCAGACCGGTACCGGCCAGGGCCGTATCGAGGTCTTGAAGTCGCCGGTGCCCCAGCGCGCTTCGTAGCGCTCCCAGCCGAGGGCGAAGTCGCCCATCAGCATGAGCGCGTGCGCTTCGTTCCACAGCGGCGTCGGATCGTCCAGGTCGAGCGCATTGGCTTCGCGCTGCAATTCGAGCGCGCGCGCGATATTGCCGACTTCCTTCTCTGCCACACCGAGGTTGGAGCGGGACTTGAGGTCGTCCGGCTGCAGCAGGGCGACGCGACGGAAGATCTCGGCCGTCTCGTGCTGGCGGTTCTGCGCCATCAGCACCAAGCCGAGATTGAGATAGCCGTCGGTCATCTCCGGCTCGAGCTCGATTGCCTTGCGGCAGGCCTCTTCTGCCTCGGGAATGCGGTCGAGCTTCAGCAGGCTCTGGCTCATGTTGGCGTAGGCGCGCGCGTAGCCCGGCCGCAGCTCGATGGCGCGCTTCAACGCCGCCAGCGCCTCCTCCTGCTCGCCCTGCTGCTGCAGCGCCAGTCCAAGGTTGTTGTGCGCCTCCGGCAGGTCCGGCTTCAGGGAGATCGCCTGGCGGTAGGCCGCGGCCGCGTCCTTGACGCGCCCGGCGGTCCTCAGCGCGACACCGAGGTTGAGCCAGGCCTCCACGTAGTCCGGCTGCAGCTCCGTCACCCGGCGGTAGAAGTGCGCAGCGCCGCGGCTGTCGCCCACCATCGAGCGCGCGGCCGCGTAGCGGAACAGCAGCGTCGTGTCCTTGAGGCCCTTGCGCACGAGGGGCTCGATCAGGTCGATCAGCTCCTGTGCGCGCCCGCCCACCAGCAGGGCTTCGCTCAGCAGCCGCAGCGCCCTGGCGTCGGTCGGATGCCGCTTCAGGATCGCGCGGCACTGCTCGGCGACCAGCCGCCACTCCTTGGTGTCGCGCAGCCGCTGTAGCAGCGCCTGGATGTCGGGAAGGGCAGCCAGCTCGCTCATGGCGCCGCCTTGCCGCGCTCGGTCAGCAGGTCCAGGAGAGCGGAGCGCAGCTCCACCAGCGGCGCCTGCCAGTCGCCGCGAGTTGGTTGGCGGAAGAGACGCGCTGTCGGATACCAGGGGCTGTCCTCGCGCTCCAGGTGCCAGCGCCAGGAGGGCGCGTGCGGCAGCAGCACCCAGGTCGGCCGGCCGAGCGCGGCACCGAGATGTGCGAGCGTGTTGTCGATGCAAACCACAAGGTCGCAGCCCGCCGCCAGGTCCGCCACCTCGGTCAGGTCGCCGTCCAGCGCCACGCCCTCGGGATTGGCCAGCGTGATGCCTTCCTTGCGCAGCAGCTCCTCCTGATCGCGCTGGCTTTCGCCGTACTGCAGGTTGACCAGCCGCACGCCGGGCTGCTGCAGCATGCGGGCCAGTTCCGGCAGCGGCAGCGAGCGGCTCTTGCCGCTCTGCGGATTGATCGAGCGCCAGGAAAGTCCGATGGCCAGCGAGCCGTCCGGCGCCACACGCCGCGCTTCCGGCGCGTAGAGGTAGGCCTCGGCTGCCGGAATGTTCTCCGCCTTCATCTGCAGCCGGTGCGGCAGCGAGCAGAGCGGCACCTGCAGGTCGAAGGGTGGCAGGTTGGAGCCCGCGCGGTCGAGTGTCGCTATCACGCGCAGCCGGCGGGCATTCTGGAAGGAATGCCCCAGCAGCGCGGCGGCGCGCTGCTGCACCTCAAGCACGATGTGGGCCATCGGATGCAGGTGCAGCAGCAGCGGCGCGAAGCGGCTGAACATCACCGCTTCGCCCAGCGCCTGCTCCGGCGTGATCAGCAGGGTCTGCCGCCCGAGCGGCTCGCCCTGCCAGAGCGGCTGCGCAAAGGGGCGCCGATAGGGCTGGAAGCGCTCCGTCAGCCAGCGGCTCTCGTAGTGCTGCAGACCGGCCGCGTAGTCGCCGGCGAGCAGTTCCGGCTCGGCCAACAGGGTCCGCGCGTCGTGGTCGTCGGCCTGTGCCTCGAGATGCTGCGCAAGCAGCGCGCGGCAGTCCGCGAAGCGGCCATCCGCATAGGCGCGCCCGGCCCGCTCGAGGACGGTGCTCTGCTCCGATTCGACTACGGCAGCTTCTGGGAGAGCCATGGCTGCCGGAGAGTCGGTCAGGCCCGCCCCTGTTGTCCAGGGGCGCCATGACCGCGGCGGCGACGGCGTCCGCCGTCCTCGCTCCGATCCGACAGCGCCTTCTTCGGCGGCGGCAGGACGATCGCCTGTGCCAAGTTGGGG
>Ga0299906_10001423_pt1 | contig 20619 bp, 20 predicted proteins | sample RVTome_14_FD_200259 | JGI IMG/M metagenome (GOLD analysis project Ga0299906, IMG submission 200259) | Soil microbial communities from uranium-contaminated site in the Upper Colorado River Basin, Wyoming, United States - RVT145D125 (version 2) ...
ACATCGAGCCCGAAGTTCCATCCGGAGAAGTCCCCGGAGATGACTGCGGCCACACCTAGCGCCCACAAGCTCCAAACGCCGGCGTGTCTCTTGAGGCCACGCTGTTGGAAGTACCCGTCCTGGACGTCGTGGTAAGTGACGGAGCCGACCTTCTTCTCGGTCGACATATTCTTTCCTCCTCTCGAAAGTGCTGCCGAGACTAGGAAATCGACTTCACCCCATGTCGCCGGAAACGATCGGTTTCTTCGGCGCATCATCCCCCGAGTTATGCCTAGCCTCGCCGCGTCGAGACAAGGAGTTTGGATGACCGCCCTCAAGGGCATGATCAGCGTCGATGAACTGAAAGCGGCCGTGGAAGCCGAAGAGGTGGACACCGTTGTCGTCGGATTCACCGACCACTACGGACGGGTTCATGGGAAGAGATTCGATGCGTTCCACTTTCTCGACGAGATCTCAGAACACGGAACCCACGGCTGTGACTACCTGCTCACCGTGGACATGGAGATGGAGCCAGTGCCCGGATACCAGTACGCCAACTGGGAGCTGGGTTATGGAGACTTCCACATGGTCCCCGACCTCGCCACGTTGCGCAAGGCGACCTGGCTCGACAAAACGGCTTATGTCCTGTGCGACCTCGAAGATCCACGTACCCACGAGCTGGTCACCGTGGCCCCGAGAACCATCCTGCGCCGGCAGCTAGAGAAGGCCGCTGCCGCGGGGTACGCCGCGAAGGGAGCCTCCGAGCTGGAGTACTTCATCTTCGAGGATTCCTATCGCCAGGCCGCGGAGAAGCGTTATGCCGGGCTGGTCCCCACCGGGTGGTACATCGAGGATTATCACCTGCTCCAAGGGACCCGCTTGGAGTATTACAACGGTGCGGTCCGTCGTCATCTCTCCGCCTCCGGCATCCCGGTCGAGAACTCCAAGGGCGAGTGGGGCCGGGGCCAACACGAGATGAACATCCGCTTCACCGACCTGCTGGGGATGGCCGATCGGCACACGATCATGAAGCAGGCCATGAAGGAGATCGCTGACGGAATGGGGATATCGGTGACGTTCATGGCCAAGCCGGACATGTCGGAGGCCGGGTCGTCATGCCATCTGCACGTCAGTCTGTGGAACGACGAGGGCAACGTCCTGCCCGGGGACAAAGTCTTCGGACCGGTCCACGGCTCAGACATCTTCCGATGGTTCCTCGGAGGATGGATGGCCCATATCCCCGAGCTGATGGTCTTCTTTGCCCCCACCATCAACTCCTACAAGCGCTATCAGGACCAGTCGTGGGCTCCGACCCGTCTCGGGTGGAGCTACGACAACCGAACCGCCGGGTTCCGGGTGGTGGGACACGACCAGAGCCTCCGCATCGAGTGCCGCATCCCCGGCGCCGACGCCAATCCCTATTTGGCCTACTCCGCGGTTCTCGCTGCCGGGCTCGACGGGATCGCCAACCAGACAGAGGCCCCGGAGATCTTTGTCGGTGACGTGTACGCGGCGGCGGAGCTGCCCCGGGTGCCATACACCCTCCATGAGGCGACCGACCTGTTCGCGGCTTCCGACTTCGTGAAGAAGTCCTTCGGCGAAGACGTGCAACAGCACTACGCCCACTTCTTTCGCATCGAGCAGAAGGCCTTCGACAACTCGGTCACCGACTGGGAGCGGTGGCGATACTTCGAGCGGATATGAGTGGCAGGCTCGCCGGCAAGGTGGCGTTGATCACCGGGGCCGGCTCTGGGATTGGAAGAGAAACCAGCCTGCTGTTCGCTGCCGAAGGGGCCTTGGTCATGGCGGTCGACGTCAACCGGGAGGCAGCCGATCACACCGTGGCCGATGTCAGTTCCGCCGGTGGTGAGGCTGCCTCCTTCATCGCCGACATCGCCCGGGCCGCCGACGCCGAGGCCATGGTGATCGCGGCGGAGAAGACCTACGGCCGGCTCGACATCATGTTCAACAACGCCGGGATCCTGCACTCCGACGACGACGACGCCGTCGGTACCGAGGAGAGGATCTGGGATCTGACCATGGACATCAACGCCAAGGGGGTGTTCCTCGGGTGCAAGTACGGGATTCCGGCGTTGCGCAGGGCCGGTGGTGGCTCGATCATCAACACGGCCTCCTTCGTCGCCCTCCTCGGGGCGGCCACCCCCCAGGTGGCCTATACCGCGTCCAAGGGTGCGGTCTTGGCCATGACCCGGGAGCTGGCAGTGGTCCACGCTCGGGAGAACATCAGGGTCAACGCCCTATGCCCGGGACCCTTGCGCACCGAACTGTTGATGAAGTTCCTCGACACCGACGCCAAGAAACAACGACGTCTGGTCCACATACCCATGGGCCGATTCGGCGAGGCAGCCGAGATGGCCAAGGCGGCCCTCTTCCTGGCCAGCGACGAGTCGTCGTACGTCACCGGCGCCGAGTTCGTGGTCGACGGCGGGATCACAGCCGCTTATGTGACACCGGAGTGAGACCGTGATCGAGCAGCATCCCTTCATCGACGGTGGTTCGGTACCCGGCTCCGCCGGCGAGGCGGCCATCCACGACCCTTCCACCGGTTCTCAGATCGGCACCGTGACCCGGGCCTCAGCCGCCGAGGTGGATCGTGCCGTGAAGGTGGCCCGGGATCGCTATGAGGAGGGGGTATGGCGCACCGCACCGGTCCGGGAGCGACGGGATGTGCTGCGTCGGATAGCCGATCTCATCCGACGTGACCGCGAGTCGCTGGCACGCCTCGAATCGGCCAATGCCGGCAAGCCGATCGCCGCCGCACGTGGCGAAGTCTCAGGCGTGGCCACGACTTTCGACTACTACGCCGGGGCGGTGGACAAGTTCGGTGGCCAGACGATCCCGGCCAATGCAAACGGGACCTTGCTGACCTTCAGAGAGTCGATAGGGGTCTGCGCCGCCATCACGCCCTGGAATTTCCCCATGGTCATCCTCGCCTGGAAGGCGGCGCCGGCCCTAGCTTTGGGCAACTCCCTCGTGGTGAAGCCCGCCGAAGTCACCCCTTTGACAGCGTTGGCGCTGGCTGAACTGGCTGTCGAGGCCGGTCTGCCCGAGGGTGTCTTCAATGTCGTCACCGGAAAGGGATCGGAGACCGGTGAGGCTTTGGTCCGTCATCCCGGGGTGCGCAAGGTCTCCTTCACCGGTTCAACCGAGATCGGGGCCAGGGTGATGGCGCTGGCCGCCCCCGACATCAAACGGGTCTCTCTGGAGCTGGGCGGCAAGTCGGCCAACCTGGTCTTCTCCGACGCCGATCTCGAGGTCTGCGTCGAGTCTTCGATCTTCTCGGTCTACGACAACGCCGGTCAGGATTGCACCGCACGCAGCCGGCTTCTCGTCGACAAGGGCATCTACGACGAGTTCGTCGATCGATTCACCACACGGGCAGCCTCCCTGCGAGTTGGGCCCACCGAGGACGAGAGCACCGAGATGGGGCCGCTGATCACGCCGGAGCAGCGGGACACGGTCGAGGGTTACATCTCGTCGGGTGTCGAGGAAGGGGCCAGCCTCGTCGTGGGTGGCGATCGTGTCGGCGACCGGGGCAACTTCCTCTCCCCTGCTGTCTTCACCGGCGCCACCAACGAGATGCGAATCGTCCGAGAGGAGATCTTCGGCCCGGTGGTGGCAATCACCGCCTTCGAGGGAGAGGACGAGGCTATTCGGCTCGCCAACGACTCGATCTACGGCTTGTCCGGATCGGTGTGGACGCGTGATGTCGGTCGGGCGTTGCGTGTGGCCCGGGCCTTGGAGACCGGGATGTTGTCGATCAACTCCTCGTCCAGCGTCCACATCGAAGGCCCTTTTGGCGGGGTGAAGGCTTCTGGCATCGGCCGGGAGCAGGGTATGGCCGCCCTCGAGCACTACTCGGAGTACAAGACTGTCTTCATCGCCAACGACTGAACGCACTCCGTTTCGGCGCGGAGTGTTGAGTGGATCCAGGTACTAATCCCGACCCGAAGGCCTTGGTACGGGGAAGCGAGACCTGCCGAAACGGCTCTCGAAAGAGTGTGCCCGACCTGTTCGCTCCAACGCTCGGTATGCGGTATTGACTTATCTACCATTCACATATATGCTAGAGGTAGATAAGGAGGTGTCATGAGTGACATCAGAAGATTCCCAGGTATAAGCCATCTACGAGCTGAGCCCACAGCCCACGTACTCCGGTACAGGAAAGGTCAGCTAATCAGCTCGGTACGAGGTGGTTCGTTTTGGTTTCGACCGCTCACATCCGCCGTCGCCGAAGTCCCTATCGATGACCGTGAGCAGAGTTTCCTCTTCAACGGGCGGACCTCCGACTTTCAAGACGTTGCGGTACAGGGCGCCATCACCTATCGGGTCCTCGACCCGGAACTGACGGCGCGCCGAGTGGACTTCGGGATCGACCACCGCACAGGCACATATCTCGAGGAACCACTCGAGCGGATCTCACAGATGGTCGCCCAGACCGCTCAGCAGCTCGCCCTGGACTGGGTCGCCCATCGAAACCTCGACGAGGTGCTGCGCGAGGCTGTTCAAGATCTCAGGCCGATAATTGCCGAAGGTCTCGCCAATGATCTCGCGCTCGCCGACGTGGGACTCGATATAGCCACCGTACGGGTTACCCGCGTAGCCCCGACTCCAGAATTGGAAAAGGCGTTACAGGCCCCGACGAGAGAGCGTCTACAGCAGACTGCCGACGAGGCCACCTTCCAACGCCGGGCTCTGGCTGTCGAAAAGGAGCGGGCCATCGCCGAGAACGAGCTCGCCAACCAGATCGAGCTGGCACGCCGGGAACAGCAGCTCATCGCAGAGAGGGGCGCTAACGAACGCCGCCGGGTCGAGGACGAAGCCGAGGCCCAGAAGATCGAGGCCATCGGCCGGGCAGAACGGGCCAAGATGGGTTCTGAGACAAAGGCCGAGGGCATTCGGCAAATCGAAGCTGCCCAGAACCAGGCCGAATTGGAGCGGATTGGCATCTACCGAGACCTTCCCATCCAGGTCCTGCTCGGACTGGCAGCGAGAGAACTGGCCGGCAAGCTGGAGAGGATCGACCACCTGAACCTCAGCCCCGACGGTATGACCGGTCTGCTGCAGACGCTGATGACCGCCGGCACCCGGAAGCTGGAGAATGCAGAGTGACCTCGTCAGCGGCCAGACGCGTGGTGATCGCCTTCCGGCCCTCCGAGTGGGACCAGCTATTGATGCGACACTCCACCCCGGGCCAGGCACGCTTCTTCCTCGAAACGAGGGAACGGGATGTCGAGGAAGTGCTGGATCGACATCATCGCCAAGAGGAGGCGATCAAACATGTCGAGAATGCGATCCCATCCACATGGAGGAGATCGCGAGTTATCCGATCCGATTTCCCTAGCTTCCTCTTCGAACCAGAAGACATAGTGGTCGCGGTCGGTCAGGACGGACTCGTCCCCAACCTAGCCAAGTATCTAAACGGTCAGCCTCTGATCGGCGTCAACCCGGATCCGGCACGCTACGAAGGAACCCTCGTCCAATGCCCGGACTCCAGCGTGGGCCACCTCTTCGCAGACGTCCTCTCCGAACGAGCCCATATCGAGTCACGGTCAATGGTCGAGGCACGTCTCGATGATGGGCAGTCCCTGACCGCACTCAACGAGATCTACGTCGGGCATCAGAGCCATCAATCCTCCCGTTATGTTCTCAAACATGGTGACCTGAGCGAACGGCAGTCTTCTTCTGGGCTCATAGTCGCCACCGGCACAGGCGCCACCGGATGGGCCCGGTCGATCGTCAACGAACGCACCTCCGAGATGACCCTCCCCCATCCCGAGGACCGTCGCCTCGCCTTCTTCGTACGTGAGGCCTGGCCGTCAATCGCCACGGCCACCACCCTCACCGAGGGAACCATCGACGAACCGAATCGACTCCAGCTGACCAGCGAGATGGAAGAGGACGGTGTGATCTTTGGCGACGGAATCGAAGGCGATCATCTCGACGTCGCATGGGGCCAGGAAGTCTCGATCGGTCTATCCAAACGCCAGCTCCGTTTGGTGACACCATGACAACCGAGCGAGAGTTCCTCGACTCCTACTCCCCCGAGCCCTTCGAAAGGCCATCGATCGCAGTCGACATCGCCCTGGTCACTGTCCTTGACGATGGGCCTTGGGTTCTGGTGATCCAGCGAGAGCAACACCCCCACAAAGGAACGTGGCAGCTCCCCGGAGGGTTCGTCCACATCAACGAATCCCTCGACGAAGCGGCCGCCCGCGTGCTTGCTGAGAAGTCAGGCGTCACAGACGTCTACACCGAACAGCTCTACACATTTGGCGACGTCAACCGCGACCCACGCACCCGCGTCATCACGGTCGCCTACTACGCCCTAGTCGACAGCACTCATCTGACGACTCGAGGCGTAACCGGAAGCATGGCCCGGATCGTGGTCCCGTGGAAGGGCGAGACAGGAGGGCCAGTCGGGCTTGAGGGAGACGAAGGACAACTCGACACAGCCTTCGACCACGATCAGATCATCGGCATGGCCGTCAAGCGGCTGCGAGGCAAACTCAACTACGCGCCCGTCGGATACGAGCTCCTACCTGCCGAGTTCACCCTCCTCGACCTCCAGCGGATACACGAGGCAATCCTCGGCGTCACTCTCAACAAGGACTCATTCAGACGCCGCATGCTCGCCTCAGGCGACCTCGAACTCACCGGCGACCGTCAAACCGATGTGGGACACCGACCCGCCGCCCTCTATCGCCACAAGGCAGGAACGACCTGACAGAGATGCTCACCTTCGCCGACGCCATCAAGGAGGCAGCAGAGTTCACCATGAAGCCTCATGTACTTCTTGGAAACGGGTTCTCCATCGCTTGTCGGCCAGACTCCTTCAGGTACGACGCTCTCCTCAATGAGGCGACATTCGACGGATCGGTCGCGGATATCGCACGCGTCTTCAACCTTCTGGGCACCACCGACTTCGAGCGGGTCATCGAAGTCTTGGAACTGAACAAAGAGGAGCAGCTTGAAGCTGAGCCTCTTCCCCGCGGCATTCGTGCACTCCCCGGCAGCGAGCACGTGTCAGTCGTAGGTGTCGGTCCAGGACGCGATGTCCACGCTGTGGTTGTCGGGCGACGCGAGCGACCACCAGGCGGGAGCGTGCGAATCGTCGGCGAGTCTCCCTCCGGCGGCGAGCGCGGCGTCCACTCGCGCCCGAGCCTGGTCGGCCGGCACGAAGACGTCGAAGTGCGTCCGGCCCCTCGCCGGAGAGTCGCCGGTGATCGGGTTGAAGGCGAGCTGCGGCCCGCAGCGCAGCGGATCGACGGCATCCGTGTCGCCGAACGCCTCATAGCCCAGTGCGGCCGTGAAGAACGGTCGCACGTCGGCCTGGGAATGCTGGGCGACGTAGATGCCGATCGACTGCGCGAGCGAGGGATCGGGGGTCAGCAGCAGCTCGGCGGCTGCCCGGGACACGGCCGCCGCGAACTCCACGGCGGCCGCGGGGATGCCATCCGGGCTGCGGTACGGGATGCGCACGACGACTCCCTCGGGACGCACGTCGACGTCGGGCAGAATGCCGAATTGCTCGGCGGCGGCGACGACCGGGGCGATGAGGTCTGCCGCGTGGGAGAGGGAGGTCGCGGTGAAGACGGCCTGCGGGCCTGTCCCTGTGACACGCCAGTCGGAGACGCCCCGCGCCCGGTGGAACTCGGCCGCGGAGATCCAGTCTGATCCGCTCGTTGACTCGCTCATCGAGAACTCCTTCGAAAGCTTTCAGAGTCCCAGGCCAGTGACGAGCGAGGACCCCCGCGCAGACTCCACGGTACTCGGAGCTCTAAGGCGCGCGGATGCCGCCGGCCATCTGTTTCCGGCTCCACCCCGTGACGCACCCGGCAAGATCTCCATCGGACGGGCTCGCTCAGAGTGACCGAGGTCCGAAAGGTTGTTCGAAAGGGTTTACGAACGTCTACCGAAAGGGTCGTTCCAGACAGCGTTTTTGGTTCGCGTCATTTCGCGTTCTTGACCGTCCCATCGCACTCTCTTGTGCGATGGATGTGCGATGGCCGGGCCTGCAGACACCGTAACTGGGGACTAATCGATCATGCTGCCCCGAGCGTGCAGACACGCCTGGGCGTGAGTCGGTACCGCTTCCTTAGAGCTTCGGGCCATCTGGGTGGCAGACCGGACTCGATCTCTTCATGCGGCTGGGAGGCATTGGTCGGATCACGGCGGTCCCAGAGGTGGTGACAATGATGACGACCCGCTTAGTCGTCCGGCAGGTCTCCCTACCCTTCTTCGAAAAGCCCAAATTGATAGGCGAGGACGATCGCTTGGACCCGGTCGCGTAGATGAAGTTTCTGCAGGATGTGGGTCATGTGCGTCTTGACCGTGGTCTCGCTGATGAAGAGCTCTTCACCGATCTCGGCGTTGGAGAGTCCGCGAGCCGTCAGGCGAAATACGTCCATCTCTCGGTCGGTGAGGTCGTTGAACCCCGCCGGCGGGGCGATCCGAGGACGCTGGGTGAACTGTTCGATCACACGCTTGGTCACCGCAGGCGAGAGGAGTGCATCCCCGCGGGCGACGGTTCTAATTGCAGAGATGAGCTGCTCGGGTGGGTCGTCTTTGAGGACGAAACCGCTGGCGCCTGCACGCAGCGCCTCGTAGATGTACTCGTCGAGGTCGAAAGTCGTCAGGACCAGCACCCGGACGTTCTCGTCGGCGGCGAGGATACGTTGGGTCGCCTCGAGCCCGTCGAGCTCCGGCATGCGAATGTCCATCAGCACGACTGTGGGCCGCAGACGCAGCGAATGCTCGACCGCCTCACGCCCATTGCTGGCTTCGGCGACGACCTCGATGTCGGGCTCGCCGGCCAACAGCATGCGAAAGCCGGCTCTGACCATCGCCTGGTCGTCGGCGACTATCACGCGGATCGTCACCGTGGGTATCCCCGAATCGGCAATCGAACATCGAGCCGAAAGCCCCCGTTGGGACCTGGACCGGTTGTCATCTCCCCTCCATAGATCTTGACCCGTTCCCGGATGCCGGTGATACCGCGACCAAGCCCGTCGCTCGTCGTTGGGCCGACTCCGTCGTCCACCACCTCGATCTCGAGGTCCTCCGACGTGTGCCGCACGGTGACGTCCGCCACGCTGGCTCTGGCATGCTTGAGACAGTTGGTGAGTCCTTCTTGGACGATCCGATAAGCCGATAAGTCGATGGCGCGGGGAAGGACAGTCGGCTCCCCTTGGCGATGCAACCTCACGCGGAGACCGGCGAGCCGGACCTCCTCGACCAGGGTGTCGAGTAGGTCGAGACCTGGCTGGGGGGAAAGTTCCACGCGTCGGTCGTCGTCGTGTATCACCCCAAGTAGCCGGCGCATCTCGGTGAGGGCTGACCGCCCGGTGTCTTCAACCGTCTTGAGGGCTTCCATGTCTTCCCGCATCGAGCCGGGGAGCCGGTGGCGCACTGCACCGACCTGGAGGACCATGACGCTCACAGCGTGCGCCACGACGTCGTGGAGCTCGCGGGTGATCCGAGATCGCTCCTCAGCTACCGCGATCCGGGCGGCGGACTCGCGGTCCCGCTCGGCGGCGATGGCCCGTTGCTCTGCCTCATCGATCCGGTCAGCCCGGGCCCGGAGCGCGAACCCGGCGAGCCAGGCGATGGCGAAGGTGGAGGGGATCGTCACGAAGTCTGACGCCGCCCTCGACGGGTCGTTGTAGACCACGACGGAGGCGCCGATCAGCACGACGATCAAGCCAGTTCGGGCGCGAGCCGGTTCAAGGAGATTGCCGAGCAGATAGGCGGCGATGACACCGGTGACATAGACACCGAACGTCGTTACGGCCAGTCTCCCCTCGACGAAGGAGAAGACCGCCCCGATGAGCCAGACCATGGCCGGCGACATGAACGGAAACCGGCGACGGGCGAACAGGGGGAGCACGATGGCGACCGTCCCCGAGACGATCACCCATTGGGGTACGGACACGCCCACCTCGGCATCCGCACTGGTCACCTCGAACACCCCATCGAGGATGACCACGACCAGGACCAGGTCGAATCCGTACCGCCTCAGGAAGACACCCATGGTCTGCACCCACGCAACGTAACTCGCAGTTCCTCCGCTCGCCTCCTACGCAAGTAGGAGCCTGAATCGTCACCGGGTCAGAGGCGGAAAGCGTCCCATGGAGGATGCCACTCCGGCAGCGCACTCGTACGTTCGCCTTATCCGACAGAGACATGAGGAGGACGACATGACACATGACATACGCCAGCGGTGGTCGCAGCAGACAATCAATGGCGATCGGGCCGTCGAGATCCCCCAATACGCGATTGGCAGGATCCTGACAGTGTGGGCCGTGGCAACTGCTCCGATGGCGATCCTGGCATGGCTGGTGGCCCCGAGACTGGCCTCGATCATCGATGGGCCTTCCTCGCTGGCGCAAGCACTGCTCATCCTGCTCGCCATAGGACTCATCTGGCAGTTCGTGATGGTCGTCTGGCTGGTGCGGCGGGAGCAGGGCAGTGTGAGATGGCGAGTGGTACGCGACGCACTCTGGCTTCACTCACCGAAGAGCCCACGCACCAGCCGAGTCGGTGGGCGTGTCTGGTTGGTCTTGATCCCACTGGCAGTGCTGTTCTTCGCCGAGCAATTCATACCGACATTCGCACCGGTGGCGGGTCGGGACTTCGGGACCTTTCTCTCATCACCCGCTGGGGAGGCTTTCTTCCACGGCGCTTGGGGGTGGTACGGACTGGTGATCGTCCTGTGGACCTTCAACACCGTGCTCGGAGAAGAGCTCTTGTTCCGTGGTCTACTGCTCCCCCGTATGAACGGAGCTTTCGGTCGGGCCGACTGGGTGGTCAACGGCTTTCTGTTCGCCGCCTATCACGTGCACATGCCGTGGGCCATGCCCGCCATCCTGGCCGACGCTCTGGTGTTGGCCTACCCGACCAAGCGCTACAAGAGCGCCTGGATCGGCATAGCGGTCCACTCGGCACAGAGTCTCTTCCTGGCAGTGATGGTGCTGACCCTGGTCCTCTGAGCAGCGACCCCTCTCGGGGACCAGAAGGAGCCGAACACAAGGGCGACACAGACGACCAAGACTGGTAGAAGGGCCGGTAGAAGAACCGCATAACACGGTAGAAGCCGCCTCAACGAACCACATCCAACAGATCGGCGATCGCACCGCCGTCCAGCACGCCATCCAGCTCGTCGGGATTGGTGGCGCTGAGGACGACGAGTCCCAGGTACGACTCGTACGCCAAGAGTCCCCGCAACGCCGCCTCTGGCTCGGGTACGCCGAGCTGGCGGAATAGGGCCTGGGCGTATTCGAGCCAAACTCGATGATGGTCTCGAAGTATCGGCGCCAGTTCGGGACGGGCCAGCGACGAAACGAGTAGAAGATCGATCGGGTCGATGCGCATCTCCCCAGATCCGATCAAGTCGCGGAGTCGACGACGAGGGTCAGGAATCGAGAGAAGGCTGCCGATGCGGTCTGCGGTCCTTCCAACGCCCAATTCCTGAGCGCGGCGGTGATCAGCTGGCTCGATCTCGAAAGTGCCATAGAAGCTGCCTTGGTGACGCCAAGTTGCTCCGCCAACCGCTCCACAGCCACCTCGTCGACAGCCTCGGTGGCGAGGATGTTCAGCGCGGCGCCGATCCAGACCTCACGAGTCAACCGACGAGTCGCAGCCGTGCTCACCTTTCTCCGCGACTACCAGCCCGGCCCGATAATGTGAGAGGCTCGAAGATTGGCCGAACCCGCAAGGGCTAAGACACCTACAGCTCGAGGAGGTCGCTACCTGCCTTCAGCGAGAATGAGCCGTTCAAGCATCGTGGCGAGCCAGGTCTCGTAGTCGTCATAACTCCAACCGAAGTCGTTGACCAAGGTGCGGACGAGATAGGCGCTGTCGATGGCCGTGATGAGATCGACGATCTTGTCGAAAGAGGAAACATCCTTCGTACGGATCTCTTCGGGGACCAAGACGGTGGCGATCGCTTCGGTGTCGCGTCGTTTCTGTTGGATGGCCTGCTGGAGCATGTCGCGAAGTCGGGGGTCGTTGGCCGCGGCTTCGTAGGTCATCCATTCGAAGTCGACCATCCCCTCTTCCCACATCTCACGAGACATCCTCGCCACCATTCGAACCCGTTGATGTGGGTCGGGCTCGTCAACCAAGGCGCCCCAGCGCTCAGACTCCGCTATGGGTCCAGGTACGTCTTGGCTCATGACGACTCGCTCTCCCACCGCGTAGAGGAGTGACGCCTTGTCCCCGAAGACGTCGTAGACGGTCTGGCGGGAGACCTCGGCCCGCTCGGCAACGGCCTCGATGGATGTCGCGGCATACCCGTCTCTCAGAAAGAGGTCGCGTGCCGAATCCAGGATGGCCGTCCGCGTTGCCTTCGCCTGGACGTCACGCCGGGGTGAGTGATATGGCCTCTTGACAGAATCTTCGTTTCGTCTTACAGTCACTCAACTCATCTTACATGAAGTACGGTTATTTGACGCTCTGCCAACAGTATGGCCGAATTGGCCAGAATCGATGGGAGGAGGAGATGGCACAACAGGCAATCGTCGGCCAAATGGAGGAACCAACGCCGGTCAGCAGCTTTACCCGGGTTGGTGCGTGGGCTGGAGTGGGATTCGCCCTTGTCTACATCTCATGGATCGCCATCGTGATCAGCGGGCCGACTTTCGTGGAGCCCGGCACCGTCTTGCGCGAATTCTTCGCCAGCGGCGGCGGAGACGATCTCAGGATCGGCAGTTTCATCGTTGGCGCCGCCTACCTCTTCCTGCTCTTTCCCTTCGTTGTCGCCCTCGAGGGGGCGATCGAAAAGACCGCCAACGGGTGGGGTCGTCTCGCCGTCCTCGGAGCCGGCATCGCAGTCGCTGTCTCACTTGTCGACATGGTCGTTGGCGACGTGTTCGCGCTCACCGGTATAGAGGGCCTGTCGGACTCTGCCCTGGAAACCATCTGGACCACCGGGCGTCTCCTCATCGTCTGGGTCTTCCATCTCGCCACTGGCATGTGGGTGGCCGCCGCCAGCGTGGGTGTGCTCCGTGGAAGGGCGCTCCCCCGCTGGCTCGGCTGGCTCGGGCTGGCGCTTCTCATCCCTCAGGCCGTCGCCGCGTCCTGGCTGCTCGGCGGCACGATGAACGAACTCCACGACGCCGCCGGTGGAATCGGCCAGATCGGTGCATTCCTCGTCTGGATCCCCGCAGTGTCGATCGCCATGCTGCGCCACCGCCGACACGAGCTCTCCCGCCCACAGCACTGACTCAACAAAGGCCAGGACGCATGCAGCTAGCCAGATGGCTCCTCTTCCTCCACATCTGCGGTGCGATCGTCTACATCGGCGGCAACATCCTCCTCCAAATCCTCGCCCTGCGAGCCAAGCGAGACGGTCATATCAATAGCTTCATGGACACGCTCTCGTCCTCGAGCACGGGGATCGCCGTTGCCGCCGTCCTCACCATCCTGACCGGGATAGGACTCGTAGTGACAGTCGAACCATGGACCTTCGCCACTGGTTTCGTGCTCATAGGAATGGCCACGGTTCTCGTCTCCGGGATAGCCGACAGCCTCTACCTCCAAAAGCGGGCAACACGGATCGCTGCCCTCATCGATGAGCAGCCCGACTCGCCCGAAATCGGCGCTCTGCTGAGGGGAGTCACACGCGGTGCAGGCGCGGTAAACATTCTGTTCATCCTCACCATCTGGGCCATGGTGTTCAAACCAGGAATCTGACCCGCAAAGGCCCAAAAGTGGGCAGCCTGTCAGCCTCCCAGGAAGAGGCGGTAGAAGAACCGCATGACTTCTAGAAGCCCTGGCCAACATGTGGTTGACCAGGGCCTTAGTAGCGGGGGCGGGATTTGAACCCGCGACCTTCGGGTTATGAGGCCTAGCACCACCCATTTCTGGGGTATCCGCTGACCAGGGAAAACCGGCCGAAACCCAACCGTAGCAGGCGATTCTGCCACCGGTCGCTACCGATTGTTCCCTGTCATATCTGGTCCTCCTGTGGTACGGATGTGGGATGGAGGTGTCGCTCTCTGCTCGCATCGTCACCCCTCGAAAGGGTGCTCGAAAGGGTTGTGCTGCTGTTCCGATCTCAGCAACACGTCCGAGAACTACGGATCGAGTACCTCCTCAGACTCGCCCTCATGCGACGCTCCGGCGTGGCATGACTCGGTGTTCGGATCAACTTCAACAATCAAGCCTTCGCTGATCGGATTGGCGATAGTCTCTTCGGTGTCGGTCCTCTGCTCGGTTCGGCCGTCTCTACCGGAGCCAAAGAATTCCGCTATGAGCAGCACTCACCTACGCCGCGACCCGGGCCCGTGATCGGCATCCTCGGAGCCGCCCTTGGCCTCCTGCAGACACTCTGCTCAGGCCTACTCCTAAGCAGGTCGGTCGTCGCCATGCGTTTCTATCAGGGTGCCGCCACCACGATGCAGAGAGGCATGCCCGGGTCAATTATCCACGGTCGTCCGCTGAAGAGGGACGCCGGTATTACTCAACGTTGCCGACGACGTTGGCATCGGCCGAGTGACTTCCCTCAGGGGAGACCGCTTTGCGTTCCTGTCGCGGGTGCCAGTCGTACCCGATCATGCCCCGAGGCTTTAAGACGTTGAAGGACGTGTGATCTGTAACTGGAGGTGGCAGTAATGCAGCAGTTTGATGAATACTGCGAACGAGTCGGGTATTCGCTACTTGCCGAACCTATAAACGCGATATCGAACCTTTCGTTCATCGTCGCGGCGTGGGCAGCTTGGCGGCTCGCCAAGCGCACTGGCACGCTTACAACAGGTGTGAAGGTGCTGATTGCACTTGCGGGCGCTACCGCGATCGGCAGCATGTTGTGGCACACCTTCGCGAACACATTGTCGCTGTACCTAGATGTAATCCCGATTGTGCTCTTCATCACTGGGTTTCTCTGGCTCTACTTACGCGACGTGATGGGGAAGAGTGTGGGATTCGCCGCTCTTTCTCTTGGAGCGTTCTTTCTTTCAGCTGTGCTTGTGCAGCCGATCGGAGATGCGGTTCACGGGGCGCCTTCGTATCTGCCGGGCTTGCTCGTTGTCCTGGTTCTCGGCCTGTATCACGCTATACAACGGAAACCTTCCCGCTTCACACTTCTCGCAGCCGCGGGTTCCTATTTCGCAGCGCTTTTCTTTCGAACGATTGACAATGAGTTGTGCCACTACATGACAATCGGTACCCACTTCATCTGGCATATCTTGATTGCGTTGGTTACGTACCTCGCAATGCGCAGTCTGATACTTAGCCTTGCCTCCGAAGGGGGACGGAACAGCCAAGCCGGGAGCGTGACGGTTTAGAAGGCAACCCTTTCTCGTTATTCCACACTGATCGAGTTCCATAGTGGAGAAGCCTGGCCAGCCACCGCGCGTCAGCCGAGCTCATATGATCCGTAAGTAGCGGGAATACCACCCGCCCTGGTTATTAACCCAATCCCTCATGCTGGATTCAGCACTTCATCAGGTATGACGTCAAACGTGAACATCATGCCTCCTTCAAGATGCTCGGCGATGTGGCAATGGGCCATCCAGCGACCCGGGTTAGTCGCTTCGACGAGGATTTCAACGGTTTCACCCGCCGGGACTAGGACGGTGTCCTTCCAGACCAGGTTGTCCGTCTGCACTCCGTTGCGGCTCAACACCAAGAACCTCTGGCCGTGCACGTGGAACGGGTGCTGCATCGGGTGATCGGTGGACATCGAGTTCGTGATGCGGATCCTGACCCGATCGCCGACGTGGAAGATCCAGTCGATGGCCATGTTCTGTTGGCCGGTGTCGTCGTCGACGATCGCCCAACTCATGGTGGCGGGAGTCGACGCCTGGTTCATTGCCGCCATGGTGTCTTCCCACTCGATGGGATCCGTGGCATTGTCGCTCATCCCGTGGTTGTCCATCGTCCCGGTCATGAGTCCGACCAGCGAGATCGACTTGTCGGGTGGTCGTGTCAGATCGGAGTCGAGGGACCTGCGGATCTCGTCGAACTCGGCACATTGCCGCAAGGTCCAGAACTGGTCCGCGGTGGCTGCCGCCACTGCTCGTCCACGCTCGACTTCGATGTTTCCCAGGGTGTAGACGTGGTCCGGCGTGTGGTGCTCCACGGCGAGCACTCCGGGGCGGTCGAAGAGCACGTCGACGACTGCCCGCTCCGATGGCGACAACACGACATCGTCGACGAACTCCTCTGTCTCGATGCGACCGTTGTCGCCACCGACCTGCTTGATCCGGGCGCCGGGTATGGCGAAGTCGATTGTCCGCGTGTTGGCTGCGTTAATCAAATAGAGGCGGACAACCTCACCGGCGCCGGCCTTCATGGTGAAGTGAGTGTCCCCGTTGGTGAGCATGACGTTGCCGTAGCGACCCATGAGGGTGTGGTCTGACTCGAGTGTGTCGAAGCCGGCGACTAGTCCGTCCTCGATGAGGATGTCGTCGAGGATCAGACATGCTTCACGGTCGACCAGCGGCCAGTAGGCAGGTTCGACGGGTTGGACGATGATCGCCCCATAGAGACCCTGTTCCTGGCCGTAGTCCTCACGGATGTGCGGGTGGTACCAGTAGACTCCTGGGTCGGGGACTCGGAGACGGTACGAATAAGTGTCGCCTGGGGAAACCGGCGGCTGCATGCCGCGGTGCTCCTCGGGCACGCCATCGAACAGATTGTCGTGACGAAGACCATGCCAGTGCACGGTGGTCGGTTGGTCTGTGTCGTTTCTGAATCGGACTGTCGCCTCCGAGCCTTGCCGAAAGTGCAACGTCGGCCCCGGGATCGACCCGTCGTATCCGAGCATCTTGACCGTGGCGTCGCCGATCTGCTTGCTGACCGGACGAGCGATGAGATCGATCGTTGCGCCGTCGTCCACCAGGAGAGGACGGGAACGGGAGGCGGCGGGCAGACCGGAGACGTCACGCGCAAAGGGCGTTCCCGACCCGCGGCTCATTCCGTGGTGGTCGGTACTCACTTGGTTACTTCAGGCATTCCTAGACAACTCCCTCGTCAGACCCCAAGGGCGGTGCCGATCGCTCTGGTGATGAGACCGATGAGGACACCGAGGAGGATGGCGCCGGTTCGAACGTAGAGACCTCCAGTCAATGGCCAAACCGCGATCTCGCGGGCGCGACGCTCGAGGGTGTCGCTGGCCATCAAGAGAGTCGCGTCTCCTTCATTCAATCTCGACTCAGGGGCATCTGCAATGCGGGTCGAGATCACCTGGAGCCTATGACGCGCCTCGCTGACAGCTCGGTCCCGCAACCGCATCATTTGGCGATGGACTCCCCAGAGGGCAACGACGAATACTGCAACGACGATGAGGAACGTGGAGCCATTGATGACCAGGGCAACGCCACTGTCCGTGTTCGCCAGGAGAATCGGGGTAGCACCTGCCGAGAAGATGCCAAAAGTGAGCACGGCCAACCTTCCTATCGGCTTGAGTCCCAACGTGGGGTCCCCGGAGTGCGGATCCAACCGCAGATCAAAACGACCCATTCGATACATCGAGACGAGGATGGTCCACACCACCCAGACCCCGGCTGCCAAAGGGAGATGGACGACAAACTGGAGTAGCGCGAGCACGAGAAGGTCTGCGGCGTCGAGCGATTCCAACAGCCCGATATCCTCGAGGACGGTCAACAACACGGCGAGAACAACAGGTCCGGAGGTGCTGTCGACCCCGGCGAGCCAGCGTATGTCTCTGCCCGGTTCGGAGAGTCCTCTTACGACGCTCTCCATCTGGCGTGACTTCTCTGTCAGGTAGCGAGCCGCCCACAGAGACAACGCCACGACGTAGACGCTGACAGCGGTGCCGATCACCTCGATCTCGAGCACCGAGACCGAGTCGGACTCTTCTGTCATAGCGCCGAGCACCGTTCTCAAACCAACCGGTGTGAGGGCCCAAACCGCCAGCCACAGCATTCTCGGTTCCGGTAGCCAACCCATCACCCGCTCGGTTATAGCGTGGCCCTGGTTCACAAGAGGGGCGTGGTTTGCTGATGACTCGGGATGTTGACGCCAGTCTGATGAATTGGTACTGGCGCGCCGGGTGGGTCGGCTCATCGTCGGAAGGCTATTCCCCAATCCACTGGTCAGGCCCTTCATTCCCTAAGCAACTCTGGGACAGCAGAAGCTCGGCCGGACGAGCTCGCAGTGGCTTTCTCGCAGCGGAGCCGGATTGAACCCGCGACCTTGTGGTGATGAATCATCCTCGGTGGGTTCGTGTCGTTCGGCGTTCTTGACCGTTCCATTGGCAACCTGTCGCCAGAAGGACGCGCGATGACAAGGTCTGGGGGCGGATAAGGCTCGAAGCCTTGGACACGTTGCCGGTCTCGAACTAAGGCGGCGATCGACTCAACGTCTTCGGGGCTAGACCTGAGATTGGTGGCAAGTCAGCGAAGGACCATGCTTTTGCCTCTTTCTCTGTCGAGGTCAGTATCCCAGAAGCACCCCTTCTCGTCCTACGGCTCCGCGATCGACACTCCCACGCCAAGGCTTTCCCAAGGGGATACCGCACAAACTGTTCTAGAGAGAAACCAGCCAAACCCGCCGGTAGAAGGGACGGTAGAAGAACGCCCCGAGACGGTAGAAGCCCTGGTCAGCAGGTCGCTGACCAGGGCTTTCAGTAGCGGGGGCGGGATTTGAACCCGCGACCTTCGGGTTATGAGGCCTAGCACCACCCATTTCTGGCGTGCCCGCTGACCAGGGAAAACCGGCCGAAAGCCAACCGTAGCAGGCGTTTCTGCCACCGGTCGTTTCGGGTTGTTCCCGAACGTTTCTGGTCCTCCTGTGGTACGGATGTGGGATGGACATCGAGGTCCGATCGCTGAGCAGATGACTCGAAAGGGTTGTCGAAAGGGTCAAGGGCAACCCCGGGACGCCAAAAATATCCATTGCTCGGAATCTTCCACGCTCGGCAGCCGCAAGCTCCCTGCGTAGCCTCGCGAGCTCATACCCTCGGGTACTTACAGCATTGTCGTCAGCGAAGCAGTCCACCGAGCCACACGTCGCGAGAAATGTCATACCGGGTGGTCACAAGCGAGAAGACGCGCAACCCATTAGTCAGAGTCCCGGGCCTTGCTTGCACTATTGGTGCCGCCGGTGTCCAGCAAGTGCTGGCTGGATTGGGCTCCATGAGCCGTCAGACGAGGAGTTCTAGAGCACCAAGAAGGTCTTCTATCTCCCTTGTTTTAAGCCGGCATGGGGACGCCGTTTGGAGATCACCGGGCGGCTGACACGGTTGGCGTCCCATCGAGTGGTGTAAGTAGGGAACGGGGTCCGTGATCGAAGGGGCCACCGTGGAATCCTCAGCGAGTTCATCAGCAGTGGACTCGAAAGGAGACACACGATGGCCCAGAGCCATGATGCACGATTGGCTGAACTGGTCGCAGAGTTGGGCGGTGAGGAGGTCCGGTTTTTGTTCCGGGACCTGGTCCAGAGGGCGCTCCAGGAGTTGATCGACGCCGAGTTGACCGAGGCGATAGGTGCCGGACCGCATGAGCGGACGGACACGAGAACCAACCAGCGGAACGGTGGGCGATCCCGGGTGTTGTCGACCCCGGCTGGCGACGTCGAGCTTCGGATCCCCAAGGTGCGGGAGGGAGCGTTCTTCCCTTCGCTGCTCGAACCCCGCCGGCGGGTGGACCGGGCGTTGTGGGCAGTGATCATGACCGCCTATGTCACCGGCACCTCGACCCGCAAGGTCGATGATCTGGTCCGGGCTCTCGGAGTGGAGTCTGGGATCTCCCGGTCGACTGTGTCTCGGATCTGTGAGCAGCTCGACACCGAGGTCGCAGCGTTCCGTGACCGCTCATTGGATCACATCGAGTTCCCCTACGTGTTCGTCGATGCCACCTATCTCCACGGGCGTAGAGACCACCGGGTTGTCTCCCGGGCGGTGGTCGTCGCCACCGGTGTCGCCGACGACGGCAACCGGGAAGTCCTCGACCTCGATGTTGGCGATTCCGAAGATGAAGTGTTCTGGACCACGTTCCTCCGCCGGCTGAGACAGCGTGGTCTTCACGGTGTGGTGCTGGTCATCTCCGACGCTCACACCGGGTTGAAGACCGCCATCCGTAAAACCTTCTCCGGAGCGGCCTGGCAGCGTTGTCGGGTCCATTTCATGCGCAACCTGCTAGCTCGAGTCCCCAAAGGCCACGCCGAAATGGTGGCGGCCACAGTGAGAACCATCTTCGCTCAACCCGACCCGTCCTCGACCCGAACCCAGCTCCGGCTGGTCGCCGACATGCTCCGAGAACGCCATCCAGTCGTGTCCGACCTGCTTTTAGACGCCGAAGCCGACGTCACCGCCTACGCCGGATTCCCACATGCGCACTGGAAGAAGATCTGGTCCACCAACCCCCTCGAACGGCTCATGCGAGAGATCAAACGACGAGCCGACGTGGTCGGGATCTTCCCCGACGACCCCTCGATCCTCCGTCTCGTCGGATCCGTCCTCGCCGAACAACACGACGAATGGCAGGTCAGCGACCGTCGCTACCTCTCCGAAGAATCAATGGCACTCATCCACACCACCAACCAAGATCAAGCCGACAAGGAGGTGAACCAACACCAGCTACCCGCCGCCGGATAACCCCGACGGCATCGCTGAGAGATTCACCCAATTACACCAAACCGCGGGACGCGATC
>Ga0299906_10001425_pt1 | contig 20595 bp, 15 predicted proteins | sample RVTome_14_FD_200259 | JGI IMG/M metagenome (GOLD analysis project Ga0299906, IMG submission 200259) | Soil microbial communities from uranium-contaminated site in the Upper Colorado River Basin, Wyoming, United States - RVT145D125 (version 2) ...
ACTCGCAGGTTCCGCCAAGATCGCAATCTTCGTGAAATTCCTGCGAAAACGAATCGACCTCACAAGAACCGAGGGAAATCGCCTTGTCGCATGATTGCCAAGACCGCGGAAGACGGTACTCTCAAGCAAGGAACACACGTGACACAATTGACGTCTCCATCCCCCGCCGACGACACGCGACGTGAGGCGGTGCACGATTGGTACCGGTTCGTGCTGGGATACGAATCGCAACTGGTCAGCGACCTGCTCGACCGTTTCGCGCCGCGACCGACCGACGGCGTGTTCGACCCGTTCTGCGGCACGGGAACCACACTCGTTGAGTGCCGCAAACGTGGCCTGGCGACGTCGGGCCTGGACGCCAACCCGGTCGCCACGTTCGTGACCGCCGCCAAGCTCAGTTGGGACGTTCCGCCGGCGATGCTGTTGCGCGTCGCCAAGGCCGCGCACGATGACGCGGTCAACGCGATCGGATCGCTGAATGATCTCGACGACGACGCATTGATGTCACGCCTCAGCGCCATCGACGGTTTCACCGCCTTCGAAACGTTCGGACTCGTCGAGCGCAACTGGATCGGTTTGAAGCCGCTGCTCAAGGTCCTGTCGCTTCGCGGGGAGATCGGCAAGCAATCGGCCGGTTCGCTCCGCTCGTTGCTGACCACCGCCCTGCTCTCGGTGACGGTACACGATGCGTCGAATCTCAAGTTCGGGCCGGAAGCGTATTGCGCGCTCCGGCGTGACGACGCGCCGGTCATGGAAGCGTTCCTGGGCCGCGTCGAGCGGATGGCCGCGGATCTCGCGATGCTGCGCAACGACATCCCTTCACTCGAACCAACTCCACGTGTTGTCGCCGGCGACGCCCGCGACGCGACCGCCGTACGCCGCTGTCGCCCGATCGGGTACGTCATCACCTCGCCGCCCTATCCGACCGAGAAGGACTACACCCGCAACACGCGTCTTGAAATGGTGCTGCTCGACACCATCGCCGACAACGACGCACTGCGCGTGATCAAAAAGGGTATGATCCGCTCACACAGCAAGGGGATTTACAAGGACGACGCGGACGGCGGGAGAATCGCCCGTTTCGCGCGCATCACGGCCATCGTCGACGAACTGCGCGAGAAGTGCCGGCACAAGACCTACGGTTTCGCCAAGCAGTATCCCAAGGTCATCGCGGAATACTTCGGCGGCATGCATCGCCACTTCGACGCGCTGATACAGGTAGCCGAGAAGGGATGTCGCGCCGCCTACGTGGTCGGTCAGCAACGTACTTACCTGCAGACGCACGTGCCCACGGCGGCGTGCCTGGCCGAACTCGCCGAGGATGTGGGCTGGACGGTCGAAGGGATCGAAACCTACCGCATCCGCCGGGGCACCACGGGCAGCAAGCACGACATCCCCGAAGAGGTCCTGTTCATTCGCAGGTAACTGTGCCGCGAAACGCTGGGACGAGATTCCTATCTCGTCCCTATCTTCCGCAGGATTCCTATCCTGCGTGCACATCGCGGGAAAGGATTCCCGCAATCGGTGGGTGCGAGAAGGGATTCACGCACCAGCATGCGAGAAGGGATGCACGCACCAGCGTGCGAGAAGGGATTCACGCACCAGCAACGGTCGCCGATAAACGAAACGGCAGGAGATCGCGGATGAAAATGGCATTCAGCGTGTCGGGCATGACCTGCGACCATTGCGTCAGGACGCTGACGACATCCCTCGCGGGTGTCGACGGCGTGACCGATCCGCATGTGAGCCTGGACGACGCCCGCGCGACGCTCACCCTGGATGAAGCACGATGCACCACGCAAAAGGTAGTCGAAGCGATCCGCGGGGCGGGATTTCAAGTCACCGGCTTCGCGCCGACCGATTGAGTAGACGTCCATGAGCGACACGGCACCCGAGCATACTATCCGGCTGCGCATCGAGGGCATGACGTGTGGATCATGTGTCGCTCGGGTCGAATCCGCGCTACGCAGTGCGCCGTCGGTGCGCGACGCGGTGGTGAACCTGGCCACCGAAACGGCGGAGGTTCAATCCGCCGACACCGACGCCGACACCCTGATCGCGGCGGTGCGCAGCGCCGGCTACGACGCGCAGCTTTTCAAAACCGGCCGGGCCGAGCAAGAGCTACTCGCCGCACAACAGGACGACCGACTGCGCCAGCACCGACAGGCGTTCGTCACCGCGATCATGTTTGGAGCGCCCGTGATGGGGCTAAGTCATTTGGGGCCGTGGTTGCAGTCGGACCATCCCGGGGCCGACGTGTGGTGGCGAGGCATTCAAGGGCTTCTGACCACGATGCTGCTGTATTCGCCGGCCGGCGCGCCGATCCTCATCGGCGGACTGCGGGCCCTGTTGCATCGCTCGCCGAACATGGACTTACTCATCACCTGTGGGGTGGTGACCGCGTTCGTCGCGTCGGTTGCGGCAACCTTCATCCCGATCGACGACAAGCCCGCGTACATGCACTACAGCGCCGCGGTCATGATCCTGGGATTCATCAACGCCGGTCGCTACCTCGAAGCTCGGGCCAAGCGGCAGGCGGCATCGGCGGTGTCGGCGTTGGCCTCGCGCGTGCCCGCCACCGCGGTACGGATCACAGGCACCACGACCGAAACGGTCCCGATCGACGCGGTGCGCAAGGGCGACCGGCTCCAAGTAGCAGCCGATACGATGGTGCCGGTCGATGGCAAAGTCGCCTCCGGCGACGGGTCCGTTGATGCGTCACTGCTCACCGGCGAGTCCCTGCCGATCGACGTTCGCGAAGGTGACGACGTGTTCGGCGGGACGCGTTGCACGTCGGGCTTGCTGGTCATCGAGGCGACGGCGATCGGTCGCGAATCGGCCGCGGCCCGCATCATCCGCGCGGTCGAAGCCGCCCAGGCCGGCCGCACCAACATGCAGCGCATCGCCGACCGTGTCGCCGGCGTCTTCGTACCGATCGTCATCGGCCTGGCCGTCCTTACCGCGGTAGGTTGGCTGATGCTGCCGGAGGTGGCCGACATTTCCATGGCCACGCGATGCGCGGTGGCCGTACTCGTGGTCGCCTGTCCCTGTGCGATGGGACTGGCCACACCGACCGCGGTGCTCGTCGCCACCGGCCGCGCCGCCCTGAGCGGTATCCTGGTGCGCGACGCCGAGGCCCTCGAACGGGCCGGTCGCGTCACCACCGTCATCTTCGACAAGACCGGCACGCTCACCACCGGACGGGTCGAGGTGCGCGAGGTGATCGACGATCCCGTAGATACCGCGACGTTGAACGATCGCGAAGTACTCGCGTTGGCGGCATCGGGCGAGCAGTTCTCCGAGCACCCGCTCGCCAAGGCCATCGTCGCCAAAGCGCGCGAGTGGGATCTCGAACTCACGTCTCCGGAGTCGTACACCAGCGACGTGGGTCTCGGCGTGACCGCCACGATCGACGGCCGGCTGATCCGCGTCGGGAGCCAGCGCTATCTCGAGCAGGCACGCATTGACGTGGACCCCGCGCTCTCGCGCGTCGACCGGCTGGCCGCGGACGGACTCATAGTCGCTTTCGTCGCTGTCGATCAGCACGTCGCCGGCCTGATCGGCTTCGCCGACACCGTCCGTCCCGAGGCCGCCGCGGCGATCGAGGCCCTGCGGCACCTGGGCATCGAGACCGTCCTGGCCACGGGCGATCGCGCTCAGACCGCCGCCGCGGTCGCCGGTTCGCTGGGGATCACCCAGGTCCGAGCCGAGGTCCGCCCCGAAGAAAAAGCCGGCATGGTGAGCGAATGGCGTGACCGGGGCCGGGTCGTGGCCATGGTCGGCGACGGAACCAACGACGCCCCCGCCCTCGCCGCCGCCGACGTGGGCATCGCCTTCGCCGCCGGGACCGAAATCGCCCGGGCGTCGGCCCACATCACGCTCGCCGCCGCCGACCCGCGCCTCGTCGCGGTCGCGATCGACCTCGCCCGCCGCAGCGTACGGATCATCAAGCAGAACCTGTTCTGGGCGTTCGCCTACAACTTGACGGTGGTACCCCTGGCGGCATTTGGTAAGATATCCCCGTTGGTGGCGGCAGGTGTGATGATGTGCTCATCGCTGTCGGTGGTCTTCAATTCGCTGCGGTTGCGGCGTGATCCGTCCACCGGCCAACGAGGCACCCCGTCGTAGATCGGGGCTCGCCATGGACCGTTTCCGGCCAAGGAGCCGGGCGGCGGCTGGTTGCACAACCGGCGGTCGACGGTCGTCGCGGCGGCGAGACCTTCCGGCGGGTGTGATCGGTCCTTTCCTCGGCGTCTCCTGTTCCCACAGATGGTGTACGGTGCGCGCGCGTCGGTTGCCGACAGGGCTCACGGTGACTTGAGACCGATCGCCCGCACCCGTGCGAAAAGGACCGCGACCATGGCCAAACCCGGCATTCATCGTCGAGACTTCGATCCCGACCAGATCCGCATGACCTTCGGGGAACACCTCGAAGAACTCCGCGGCCGGCTCATCAAATCGCTCATCGGCATCCTGTTCTGCGCCGGGATCTGCTTTTATTTCGGTCGGCATCTCTTCGCGTTCATTGTCCACACGGTTCAAGTCGCGCTGATCTCGGAAGGACGGCCGGCTACGCTGATGGCCATGGAGCCGACCGAACCGTTCATTGTCTATCTCAAAGTCTGTGTGATCTGTGGACTCGCACTCGCGGGGCCGTGGGTGCTCTGGCAACTGTGGCTGTTCGTCGGTGCCGGCCTGTATCCCTACGAACAGAAGTTCGTGCGCTACTTCGCCCCCGCGTCGATCGTCCTCTTCGTGACCGGTGTCACGTTCATGTTCTATTTCGTCATGCCGGTTGTGCTCAAGTTCTTGATCGTCTTCTCGTCGAACATTCCCAGAGGCGATATGCAACCGACTTGGATGCAAGAGATACTGCTGGACCTCAAACAGGCCCCACAACTGACAACACAGCCGGCACCCATGCAAATACCGATGCGGACCGAGAACCCACCTCCGGCAACGGACGACCCGGAAGTCGGCAAACGCTGGACACCGGGTCAGATGTGGTTCTTCATCCCCGAGTACCAATTGCGCGTGGTCAACCAGGACGGCACGATTTACTGGGCGCCACTGCAACGGCTCGACGCCGACTCGGCCGTCGCGACCCAGTATCGTCTCAACGACTATATCTCCTTCGTGCTCGCGCTCACGCTGGCGTTCGGCATCGCGTTTCAGATGCCGATCGTGGTGGTGTTCCTGGTCTTACTTCGCATCTTCCGCGTGCAGGATCTCGCCCGGGCGCGGCGTTACGTGCTCTTCGGCATCGTGGTCGCCGCGGCGTTCCTCACCCCGCCGGACGTCATCAGCCAGTTGATGCTCGCCGGGCCGATGATGCTGCTCTTCGAGGCCGGGCTGCTGGTCGCTAGGATCATCGAACTGCGACGCAAGGACGAGTCAGTGTGATCGTCCGATTGCCCGCCCGAGGATGTCCAGGTAGAGTGACCCGCGACGTAGGTCCACGACGAACGGTCAAGCGGTTTCGCGGAGCAAACGATTCATGGCAAGTGCACACCCCGCTGATCTGACCGTGGGAGCTGATCTGACCGTGGAGGCTGATCTGATCGTGGGGGTCGATCTCGGCGGGACCAAGATTCTCGCCACCGTGGTGCGTCCCGACGGCACGATCATCGGTCGGGAGAAACGTCTCACGAAGGCGGAAAAGGGCTCGGACACCGTACTCAAGCGCATCGTCAAGGCGATCCGCGATGCGATCTCCGTGGCCGAGGTGACGCTGGACGACATCCGCGCCGTCGGCATCGGCGTCCCCGGGCCCACCGACACCAAGTCCGGCATCGTCCACGAAGCCCCCAACCTCGCATGGAGCGAAACCCCGGTCGCGGCCATTCTCTCCGAGCAACTCGGCGTGCCGGTCTACGTCGGCAACGACACCAACCTATGCACCCTGGCCGAGTTCGACCTCGGTGCCGGTCGCGGCGCGACGAGCATGATCGGCGTGTTCATCGGTACGGGCATCGGCGGCGGGTTGATCCTCAACGGCGACCTGCTCGACGGCGCGACCCAGGCCGCGGGCGAGATCGGCCACATGATCATCCGCATCGGCGGCCCCCGCTGCGGATGCGGACGTCACGGCTGCACCGAGGCGCTGGCCTCGCGACTGGCCATCGAGCACCGCGTCATGTCGATGATCGAGAAGGGTCGCGACAGCATGATCCAGGACCTGCTCGCCGAAAAAAAGAAGAAGAACGAAATCGACCAGCGTCGCATCCGCAGCCAGATGCTCGCCAAGGCCTACACCGCCAACGACGCGATCGTGCGCCGGGCGGTCGACCGCTCGGCCTGGTACGTGGGGGTCGCCCTGGCCGGTGCGGTCCACCTGATCAATCCCGAACAGATCGTCGTCGGCGGCGGGCTCGTCGAAGCCATCGGCCAGCCCTACGTCGACAAGGTGACCCAATCGATACACGAACAAACGTTCGACATCTCGCACCGCAATTTGAAGGTCACCCAGGCGCAACTGGGCGACGACGCCGGTGTGCTCGGCGCGGTCTGCCTGGTCCGACGCCGCCTGACGCCGACGACCCCATGAAAACCATTCGCGAACAGCTTGAAGAGCGTTTCGCCGCGGCGCTGAGCGCGGTGCTCGGCGAAGCAACACCCGGATCGGCGGCGGTGCTCAAGGCGGCGCAGGACCCGCGCTTCGGCGACTTTCAGGCCAACTGCGCGATGGCGCTGGCCAAACGCATCGACGCCAAGCCGCGCGATGTCGCCCAGCGCATCATCGACGCACTGGAAATCGACGACCTGTGCGACCCGCCGGAGATCGCCGGACCGGGCTTCATGAACCTCAGGCTCAAACCCGCGTTTCTCGCCCGCATGCTCTCTGCGATCCCGACCGGCGACGCGCCCGACCGTCTCGGCATCGATGCCATCGCGTCGCCGCAAACGGTCGTCATCGATTACTCGCAACCCAACGTGGCCAAGGAGATGCACGTCGGCCACCTGCGGAGCACCATCATCGGCGACGCGATCGCGCGCACGCTCGAATTCATCGGTCATCGCGTGATTCGTCACAATCACATCGGCGACTGGGGCACGCAGTTCGGCATGCTGATCGAGTATCTCCGCGCCACCAACCCCGCCGCCCTGGACGACCCGTCGCGGTTTCGCGTGGGCGACCTCGAGAGCTTCTATCGCGAGGCCAAGAAGCGTTTCGACGACGACCCGGACTTCGCCGACGCGTCGCGCAAGACCGTCGTCGACCTTCAATCCGGCGACCCGAACACGGTCGCGGTCTGGCGAACCATCGTCGAAGAATCCATGCGGCACTGTAACGAAGTCTACGCACGCATCGGCGTTACGCTCCGGCCCGATGACGTTCGCGGCGAGAGCGCCTACAACGACGATTTGCCGGAGGTGGTGCGTGCGCTGCGCGAAGCGAACATCGCCGAGGAATCCGACGGCGCGGTGTGCGTTTTCCTCGACGGCTACAAGACGCGCGACGGCGAGCCGTTGCCGGTCATCGTGCAGAAGGCCGACGGCGGGTATCTGTACGCCACCACCGACCTGGCCGCGATCCGCTACCGACTCGGGACGCTCGGCGCCGACCGGGTGATCTACGTCGTCGACAACCGCCAGCAGCTTCACTTTCGCCAGTTGATCGACGTGGCCAAGAAGGCGGGCTGGGTGCCCGCCGATCGCGACGTGCTCGCTCACGCCGGCTTCGGCATGATGATGACCCGCGAGGAGCACACCGACGACGACGGCAAGGTGAGCGTGAAGACCGTGCCGTTCAAGACCCGCACCGGGGGCACGATCAAGCTCGTCGCGCTGCTCGACGAGGCGGAGCAACGGGCCGGCCGGCTGTTCGAGAAGCTCCAACAGGATCGCCGCGAACGCATGGGCGAGAACGCTCCGGAACTCTCGCCGGACGAGAAAACCGAGATCGCCCGCGTCGTCGGTATCGGATCGGTCAAGTACAACGACCTCGGCCACGAACGCACCACCGATTACGTCTTCGATTGGGACAAGATGATCTCGATGGAGGGCAACACGGCCGCGTACATGATCAACGCCTACGTCCGCGTGCACGGCATCGGTCGCAAAGGCGGCATCGATTACGCAACGCTCGACACGCAAAGCGAGATCCAGCTCGACCACGACGCGGAAATCGCCCTGGCCAAACAGTTGCTCGCTTTGGCCGACACGGTGAGCAAGGTCGCTGACGACCTCACCCCACACCTGCTCTGCAACTACCTCTACGAAACGGCCCGCGCCTTCAGCGCATTCTACCGCGATTGCCAGGTCCTCGGAGCCGAGACCGCCGCCGCGCGCACCTCACGCCTACGCCTCTGCGACCTGACCGCCCGAACCCTCAAGCTCGGCCTGGGGCTGCTGGGAATCGAGGTCATGGAAAAGATGTGATCAAGCCGATTTGGCCAGCCGCGAAGCAGCGAAAGTCAATAGCCCGGAACGCAAGCCCTGGGTACCTGAGTTGGAAAATGAAAATGTGGGCAAACATCCGCTCGACAACCTCGCTTCGACGACGACATTCCCAAGTGGTTATGGCGAGCCGGTCGGGGCTTGTTCGAGCCAGGCCTTGGCGGCGGCGCGTTGGGTGTCCGTGTACTGGTAGTTGGTCGGCGGGCCGATGTCGGCTCTGGCGTCGGGGTACCAGCGACCGACCGTGTCGGCGGCGATGTCGCAGACTCGCTTGCGGTGCACCGGACTCAGGCGCGTCAGTTCCGTCGTGTCGTCCAGGGCGGTTATGGCCAACTGGATTATACGCGTCGTCGGCTCGAACTGGTCGAGGTAACTCAGCCGGGAGCGCTTGGTGGCCGGGTCGCCGTTGAGTACGTCATCCTCGAAGGCATCCAGGGCCTGCACGTCGCCAAGGTTGGCTTCGGCAAACAGGATCGCGTCCTCGCTGCGTATGCGGGTGTGGTCGTCGGCCAGCGTGGCTACATCCGAGCGGAGACTGGCCAACGCGTTGAGGGCCGGGGCCTCACCCGGCATCGCGAGCTTGCCCAGCAGGGCGGCGGCGTTCGGGAGCGCGCTCTCGTCGAACTGTCCTAACGTCGTCGTCATCTCCGGTACCGCGAAGTCCGCTACCGCCACGCGGGTGTCGGCGTCCATCGCCAGCATGACCATGACCGTTTGCTGTTGCAGGTCGGCCACCGACGCGTCGGTCAGGTTGGCGACGTACTCGATGGCGATCGCCGGCTCGCTCAGCCGGGGTGCCGCGAGCAGCAGGGCCGCTTGCACCAGATCCAGATCGGTCGACTGCAACGCGTCGGCCAACGCTTCGGTGGCCACCTCGTCGATGCCGGCCAGGACCTGCAACGATCGGGCCTTGACCTCCGCCTCGGGATCATCGAGGTAGGTCTCGACCTCATCGACCGCGTCAATGCCGATCTCGATCACCTCGTCGATCAACTCAGGTTGTGGGTCTTCCACCAGGGCGTCTTCGATGAGGTCCAGTTCCGTCGTGGTCAGTTGCGCCGAGGACGGCGGTGCGGTCAGCAGCAACAGCGCCGTTGCGAGCAGAGTCGTATGTTTCGGATGAATGGTCATGGTCGTGATCTCCACGTTAGAAGCCTGTCGTTATGGACACGCACACGCCGGCTTGGTCGGCAAAAACGTGCCGTTCGCCTGGGGTATGCCGATACCGGCGTTGCCGTTGTAGTTGTTGACCCACGCGGAATTGTCGGCTGGACCAACCTCGCCGTCGTCGTTGATGTCGACGAGTAACGGGCGGGCTTGGCCGTTGTACTCGTTGACGAATGCACTCGAGTCGGCCAAACCCACGTTACCGTCGCCGTTGTTGTCGCAGGGTAAATGCGCGACCTGGATACACTCGACGGTCTGGGCAGCGCCGCACTTGTTGACCAGCGTCAGCGTGATACTGGTCCATTCCTGTTGGGGAACCCCGCCATCTAAAAAGAGCACGTGTCGACCGCAAGAGTCATCGATCTCCAAGCTTGAGACATTGGGTGGCGTAGCCATGTTCGTAGACGTCGGGCAGCTGGCTGACAACGTTGCCGGCCGATCCAGTTGAATCGGGAACCAGTCGAAGCCGTTCGCGGCATCATATGATATTGGTGAGATGAACGCCTTCTTGTCGCCTGTACTATCGCCGATGTTGTCGCAGATGTGCACCAGGCTGGGGGCGGTGTTTCCGTCGTCCACGACGACAATTTCGTCGTTGCCGTTGGTATCGATGGTCACGGTGTCGAACGGCACCGGGTTCGAGCTTCCATCCAGTGTGGTCGCATACGCGTCGACCAGCGTGAGCGTCAGATCACCGTCAGCGGCGCGCTTGATCGTGATCGTCTCGATGAGCTTGTACGTTGAGGTGAGCGTGACCCCTAAGCCGGTCGCGTCGTACAGCACTTCGACGGCGTCGGCTGCCTCCAGATCATGATCCAGGTCGTTGGCGAACAACGGCACGTGACTGGTCTTCGAGACGTAGGTCAGCCCGTTGGCCGTCGGGTTCGTGTCCCGACTGACGATCACCGGGTCCACGCCCGTCGGCGCACTGGCCTGGAGCTTGTACGAACAGTTCAACAGCGACGTCCCGCTCGTCGACAGCGCGTAGATCTGGATGTCAAACGTATCCGACGGGCATGCTGAACACGGCGGGACCAGCTTGAACGTCACGTCAGTCGTCGCAACGGCCGGCGCAGATGCGAGCAGCGCCCACGGGACACCCAGCGTAATGCCAAGTGTCCATTTTCCGATCCGCCCTTGTTTGCCAAGCAAGTCTATCTTCATGGCTGACTCCTCATTTCATACGTTGAAGTACCGTAGGTCGATTGGTTGATCTCATTCCCATACCCGTATTGGCACATCCTGCCTCACTGCTGGATATTGCCAGCGATTGCCGTAACGTCACTTTTCCTTGAATAGCTCGCCGTTTGACCGCCGACTGAGAAGGCTCGGCCAGCTTCATCACTTCCGGCCCCAGGCGTGCTATTAAGTTGTCAAAGAGCGTTTGGGCTTTGTCTTCAGTTTCTTGTGCTAAGAGTAGTTCATTCAATTACTCAGCAGCGAGATCGAGGGCTCGTCGAAGTGCTGCTCCTGTCCTGCTCCAGCGTGTCGGCGGCGTCGTACTCGGCGATGATGCGTTCGCCGTCGTAGTAATAGTACGTGGTGCGGTTGGCGATCGCGTCGGTGCGGGTCTCGGAGGTGCGCCGGCCCAGCGCGTCGTAGGTGAACGTCTCGGTCAACACCGGCGTCGCGCTCGCCGATACGGGCGCAAGCTGCGCAAACACCAAGCCCACACCGATGAACCTGCGCAGCGCCTGGTCGCGCAATCCAGGTTGAGCCGACGGTTTCTCCATGATCACACGAATCCCGGCCTCTCCTGTTCTACTGATCTACCGTTCACCTCTCTCGCGAAGCGTCCCCAGGCGTACTATTCAGTTGTCAAAGAGCGTGCGAACCAAAAAGTTCACGGGAAGTCAATGCCTGATGCACGCGATCAAACGCAAGACAATCACGGGGCACACTCCAGACGCCGCCTTGGCCTTGCGATGATGTCCTAAGTTGACCATCTCAATCTCAGTTGAGTGGGCGAAGATGCGCCCTGCGTTGCCCCTACCGCTCTGGTAGAGTTTATTCCTGATCCTTGCCCGAAGGGCCATCGTCCACTTGCTTCTTAGCCCCAAAGCGACCGCCCGTCATTTTCTCTATTTTATCCCTTGCTTGACCTATAACATATTCACTTTTTTCTATATCAGTCATAGCGTTTATTGGTGGGTACTCTTGTGCCACTTTATGCAGTGCATCCATTATCCTGTGTGCCTCTGTCGCGTGCTGCTGCATGTGGGTCAACTCGCTGGAGATTGCGTTACACGCCTCCCACAGTGGCATAGAATTGTGTGGCATCTCCTTTAGGCTGTCACATAAGATCTTCACACTATTTATAAAGCCCTTTTCGGCATCGATGAGCTCACTGAGCTCGAACGCCAATTGTTCGGCGTGCTCTTGGGGCATTACGTCCGAGCCCACTAATGCTTCTACTATCATATTAGTGTATCTCACTATTGTTTTCCTATTCTGCGGCCTCTTGCGGCTCGCTCAAAGTGTTCGCTGGGCAATGCTATACGGGCGCAGCTGGCGGCGGTCCGTTTCCAGGTGCATTTAACCACTCTAGTAAATCTTGCGCGAAGTCGCTCCACTTGTCACGCGTCTTGCCTTTCATGCGTTTGCTGAACCGGAGGATGGCATTGGCCCATGCCCGGAGCTCCCTTTTCCACCCATTCTCGTCCGGGCCGCCAGGAGGTGCAGTCATTATTCTAGTTATATGACTCATGATCTGAGGTAATTTTTCTGACGCATCTTTGACTGCCCCAGCCTGCTTCGACATAAAAGTGGCGAGAACTGTGCCGGCAGCGAAAAGCGCCGCGGATCGGTTAAATTCACCAGCGATCATTGCGTCGGCGCCGGCAATCGCATAGTCTATTATGTAGTTATGGAATAAATTAATTGCAAGGTTTATTGTTAGGTAGGCACCTAGTGTTCCTGCGCCTGCGTAAAGGGTGCTGGTGAGTATCTGCCCGACCAAGGTAGCTATTCCGCTCATAGTCGCGCCTAACCCCGGTATAGTGTATTCCTTACCGGTGGGATCGAGGTAATAGAGTGGATTGCCCCCTAAGCAGAGATAAAGATTATAGCTGTCGATGTACTCCGCCGGATCATGCTGCATGAACCGACCGAGGATCGGGTCGTAGGCGCGGGCGCGGAAGTCGTAGATCGGTAACGACGCGCCACTTGCCGTCTCGTAGATGCTCAGCCTGCGGCCCTGGAAGGCGTAGCTGCCGAGGGCCGGGTTCGGTAGGTCGTTCAGCGCTTCTGCAGCCAGGGCGAGGTCGACCAGGTCGATGAAGCCGCTGTCGTCGAGGTCGAGGTGTTCCAGTGGGTCGCCCTGCGGGACCGTGGTTTGCAGGTTGTTGCGGATGCCGATCAGCAGCGGTCTGTACTGGGGTAGGCCATAGGCGTCGTAGATGTAGCCGGCGACCAGCTCTCCGTCGGCGTCGACCAGTCCGATCACGTTGTACATGTCGTCGAGCGAATACGCGAAGTCCTTGCCGCTTGACGCTTCGTGGACGATCGCTTGTTCGTCGACGTACGTTTCGCCGTGGACGTAGTAGCGCAGCAGCGGGTTGTTAGGACCTCCGTCATACTCGGCGATGATGCGCGGGCCGTCGTAGATGTAGAGCGTGGTGCTGTTGGCAACCGCGTCGGTGCGGGTTTCGCTCGTGCGGCGGCCGAGCGCGTCGTAGGTGTAGGTGGCGAGGATCGGTTCGCCGCCGTCGAGGGTCCCGTTAGCGTCGGCGTCTTCGTAGATCGTAGATAACCTGTTTTCGTAGTCGTACGCGAAGCCGAAGCCGCGTTCGTTGGCGGTGAGATTCCCGTTGACGTCGTGCACCGGGACGTTGTCGCCGGGCGTGATGGTCTCGTAGGCGTTGGCGTCGTCGTGCGTGTAGGTCGTCGTGACGCCGTCCCGGCCGGTGTAGGCGGTGCGGTTGCCGAGCAGGTCGAGCGAAATGCTTTCGGTGGCCGTGCCCGCGTTGCCGTAGTCAAAGCTCACCGCGGGATCGGGGCCGACGTCGGAGACCCGGTGCAGCGTGTCGTACTTGTAGTCGACGGTGTGCGCCGCGAGCGGATGGTCGCCGGCTTGTTGCGAGCGGTCGACGACGAGCGGGTTGCCCGCATCGTCGCGGACGTAGTCGAACGTCTCGGACCAGCTCGTCGCCCCGCCGAGCTTGCCGAGGGTCGAGAGCTGCGCGATGCGTCGTGACAGTTCGGTGCGGTCGGCGGTCGTTTCCAGCGTCACCGACGACGGCCCGCCGAGGTCGACCACACGCTTCGTCCAGGCCCGACCGGCGTAGCTCGGATAGGTGACCAGATCGACGCTGTCGCGTTTGACCGCCGTGGTGTTGCCGAGCGTGTCGAAGACCGTCGCGCTCGTCGACACGGGCGCAAGCAGCGCACACGCCAAGCCGACACCGATGAACTGATGCCACGGTCGATCGTGTAATCCGGATTGAGCCGACCGTTTCTCCATTCCAATCGGCCTCGGGCCTCTACTGCTCTCCTGCTCCACGTTCACCTCTCTCGCGCAGCGCCCCAGGCGTGCTATTCAGTTGTCAAAGAGCGTGCAAACGATCCCGTTCGCGGTCATGTCAAACTCACGCCAAGCACGCGCGGACCATCATGAAGGTGGTGTTCGACATCGTCTCCACCGAAGTTGCCGCTAGCATACGCCATGCAAGGACCACGCGCACGCCGCATTGTCACGCTAGCTACCGTGTTCCGCCTTCTGCTCGGATGAGTTTCCGCTACCATAAATTGAAAACGTCAAGACCACTCCGTACTTAGCCAAGAGCTCCACCAACTCACGATCTACGCTAACAGAAGTGATCCATCTTTTCTCGTAGTCTTCTTGCCACACCGCTACATCGAAACGAACTTCTGCACCCACAATATGTTCGCCAATTAAAATGTTATCACAACACTTCAAGAAGTCAACAATCGCATTTCGGTGCTGACCCCATGAACCGTTCTCCGCAATACTGCAGGAAAACCGCCCACCGACTCTGTCCATCCCCGTAAAGACTCCAGGAATGCAGTCGTTGAGCTGCGCAGCTAGGGCAGCGAGTTGGTCATGACTGGAATGGGAAAAGCGGACTACTGTATACATATAGCACCGAATGAAAAAGCGAAACCTACGGAACTAGTCGGCTTTGGGTCGACCAAGTTCAAGCCACTCAAGAAAAGCATCCAGAATGTCCTCGTCAGGTAGATCTGGATTTTCGTCCAAGCTGCCGCCCTTCATTTCGGGCGCGTAGTTTTTGTGGAACCACTTCCTAAAATCGTCATTCTTCCTTAGCGCCTCCTTAGCATCTCGCATGCATTGGTTGTGTACCCACAGATGAGCGCTCGATACAAAGAACGTATGATCCTTATGGATCTCGATGTTGTAGACGGTCCGCGTACCCGGGCGCGCCTTGACGGTCTCCACGGTCGCTGTTCCTTTGAGCGTCTGCAGCTTCTCCCCTTTTCTCAAGTCACCCGCTTCGACCCACCCGCCACGGTCGATCGACCAGAACGGATGGCTGGGTGTGGTCCCGATGGCCTCCTCGACACCCTGAATGAACAGGTCGATAATCGTCGCGTTCGTCGTTACGAACTGACCGATGATCTGACGTGAGCCAAGATCATACGGTGCTTCAACCGTTGGGCACGGCTCAATGGCTATGACCTTCGCCCAACCTGCTACTCCCATCTCCGGGATTTGCAGCTCAACCGCTCCGCCGATTCGCGCATCCAGGAACGCAACCCACGGAACAGGACGCAGCAACTCGATCGCCGTGGTTTGTCCATTGCCATGATCAAGGGTCAACTTGATCGCGCGCCAGTTTCGAGGGTCGATCTCATCGTAATCATCAGGATACGGCGAATTAGAGCGGGCTTCAAACTTTTTGTCGCGCTCGCGTATAGTTGCCGCTGAGCCTCGGTCGGTGGCCTCGGTCGCAGACGGCTCTTGTTTGCTAGCAACAACCGCCCCCGGGTAGAGTTGGTCGATCGCCTTGAGGGTTCCATCGCCCATCAAGACTTGAGTTCCGGCCACGAAGCAGACGGTTATACGACGCAAGCCCGCGATACCACGAGCGGCTCTTCGCTGCTTCAGTCCCCATTTGATTGCTTTCCACGCTATGACCGCGCCTCCAGTTAGTGCGGCTCCCACCTCGACGTAGTCCCAGAATCCCGCCTCTCCTCCCAACACGGCCTTAGCAGCCAGATACGTGTCGTAACCCAGAAACGACAGGGCGATCTCAGCCGCCATTTCCGTTCCGATCAGGACGACCTTGGATGCTTCATGAATGTAGCCAAGTGTGGCGATTCTGCTGCCACGCCAATCATTTAAAAAATCATCAACGTCCTCATCCCAAACGCTCTCTCCCGTTGGGTCGAGGCCGGTGAGCGGGTTCGCCAGCAATGCCAGATACAGGTTGTAGCTGTCGATGTACTCGGCCGGGTCGTGTTGCATGAACCGGCCGAGAATCGGGTCGTAGGCGCGGGCGCGGAAGTCGTAGATGGGTAGCGTCTGGCCGCTCGCGGTCTGGTAAATGCTGAGACGCCTACCCTGGAAGGTGTAGGCGCCGTCGGCGGGGTTCGGGAGGTCGTCGACGGCTTTCGCGGCGAGGGCGAGATCGACCAGGTCGATGAAGCCGCTGTCGTCGAGGTCGAGGTGTTCCAGTGGGTCGCCTTGCGGGACCGTCGTCTGGAGATTGTTGCGGATGCCGATCAGCAGCGGGCGGTATTGCGGCAGGCCGTAGGCGTCATAGATGAAGCCGGCCACCAGGTCGCCGTCGTCGTCGACCAGGCCGACGACGTTGTACATGTCGTCGAGCGAATATGCGAAGTCCTCGCCGCTTGCCGCTTCGTGCACCACCGCGTGTTCGTCTACGTACGTTTCGCCGTGGACGTAGTAGCGCTCCAACGTGCCGGCGGCGTCATACTCGGCGATGATGCGGCTGTCGTCGTAGATGTAGAGGGTCGTGGTGTTCGCGACGGCGTCGGTGCGGGTCTCTGATGTCCGTCTGCCCAGTGCGTCGTAGGTGTAGGTGGCCAGGATCGCTTCGCCGGGGTCCAGCGCGCCGTCGGCGTCGACGTCTTCGTAGATTGTAGATAACCTGTTTTCGTAGTCGTACTCAAAGCCGAAGCCGCGGTCGTTGACGACCAGGTTGCCGTTGGCGTCGTGGACCGGGGCGGCGGTTTGCGTGCTGACGGTAAGGTATTCGTTGACCAGATTGTGCGTGTAGGTGACCTCGTCGCCGTCCCGGCCGGTGTAGGTCACGCGATTGCCGAGGACATCGAGCGTGAAGTCTTCGGCCAGGGCGCCGTCGCGCGTGACCTGCTCGACGCGGTGGAGGTTGTCGTAGTCGTAGTCGGTGTCGTTGGCGGTCAAGGGGTGGCCGGTGCGGGCCGCGTCGGTCGGGTTGCCGACGTCGTCGCGGGTGTAGTCGATCGTGTCCGACCAACTCGTCGTGCCGCCGAGCTTGCCGATCAAGGCGAGTTGATTGATGCGCCGGCTCAACGTGTCGCGGTCGGCCGTGGTCTCGAGCGTCACCGCACCGGCGCCGTCAAAGTCGATGATCCGCTGCGTCCACGAGCGGCCGGCGTACGCCGGGTAGGTGATCAGGCCGATCGTGTTGCGCTTGATCGCCGTGGTATTGCCGAGCGTGTCGTGCGTGACCGTCGCGCTCGCCGAACCCAGCGCAAGCAGCGCACATGCCAAGCCCACACCGATGATCCGGTACCACACCCGGCTGTCCGAACCAGATTGGCTCGTCGGTTTCTCCATTGCTTTCAGCCTCGGGCCTCTACTGCTCTCCTGCTCCACGTTCACCTCACTCGCGCAGCGCCCCTGACCCCAGGCGTGCTATTCAGTTGTCAAAGAGCACAGCAGAACAATCATGAAATATCATATATATTATAGCATTTAAATCCCCTGTTGCTCATATTACCTTTAGCTTTCAAGTTGACCCCTCGAATTGTCATTTCGACGGTTTGATATCCCAGCGGAGTTCCAAGTCGGCATGCTTCTTTTTCGATTGCCTTATATACGTCTTCTCCGTCCTTGAAGCGTGAGAGTAATTCTTTTGTTACTCGTTCGACGCCTGGGAGTAGGTCATGAGGTAGCGGTTCATCACGTACGGGAATAACCTGAGGGCTCAAAAAGAGGAATTCATTCCAATTAATGCGATCTGCTAATTCTTCGCTTAGGTACAGGCTGCATGCCGTATCCTGATATACGTGCCCTGCGGGGATGTCATTCCTGATGATATAAGGAGATCCAGTTGATCCCAGTATGAGCCCACAAGTCATGCATTTGTAGTAATCAGAATTGTCGGCTTGGCCACGATCTACGAATCTATTTATATTATACATAGTTTTAAGATTTTTTATTTCTTTTCCTTCTCGGTCAAAGCATCGTCCGCAGGCGAATGATTCTGAATCAATACCTAAGGCATGGAACAGGCTAGTGTGGATCACCCCGACGCATGCCCCAAATACGACGTCATACCATAAGATTTTAGGATAATTTTCTAGATAAATGTCTATACTACCAGGATATATGTGGTGAAGAACAAAGTGACACTTCGCGCAAAAAAGCTTTCCCCAATTCGATCGCGCCCAGTCCTTCACCGGCGAAGTAAATGTCTGATCGTTGTCTGACATTTGCAGCTTTATCAAGTTATTTCCTTTGTACATTGTATATCTCTATGGCAGCAAGGCGCCTTGGTTGGACATTGCGTCAATAAGTTTTGAAAAGAGCCCAGTGCCTTCTATGGTGTCGAATTCAAGCGTGTAATCCATCATTATCGAAACCGCCTCTCCGTATCGTTCTGGATTGCGCCTGAAATAATCTCGCCATTTCTGGCCACGTCTTGGGTAAACTCCTCCTGCGTTCAGTGCTTGCAGTAGGCCACCGTGATAGACGTGGTGCAAATCTGAGTCAAGCTTGAACAAGTCACCATCATCCAGTCCCCCCATGAACTTGGGAAACAAATGGTGGTTATGCTGGATAATTACCCTACAGCTATTGTTGTGCACCCACACGCCGTGAACGAAGTACGTGAAGGTACCATCTACTTCCAGGTTATATACAGGCGTAGGCGTGTGATCGATGAAGATGTCGACGATCTCAACCGACTTGCCGTCCCGGTCAGAGAACGTGTTGCCAGGTGCAAGGTCGCGAGCGAGACCCCAGCCAAACTGGTGCGTCCAGACCTCATGGCCTGGTGTGGTTCCGATCACATCGCCGGTAGCCAGTGTCAGCCATAGAACGACTGGCGTGACATTACGGAAAATTCTCGTCACTTTTCCTTCTACGGGTGGCGTGTATGGATTGTCATAATTACGTGTTATCACTCGATCACCGACACTAATTCTCTCGATCGATTGCGAGCCGTCAGGTGTATCGACGCTCGTTCCTTTCACAAAGCAGTTGCACGCTCGAGTTCCAAAGCGCCTTGCTCGTACGAGACCACGCAATCCACGGATGCCTTTGGCTATTCCCTGAGCTGCTGGTAAAGCTACAGTAACAATTGAGACTGCCTCCCAGAAACCACCGCCGCCGTCGCTGATCACCTCAATAGCCTTGAACGCATCGTATAAACCTGACCCGGGTAGGAAGCCTGCAGCAATATCCAGTGTCACACTCAACCCGAGCGACGCCCATCGTGCGCCCTCATTGATCGTGGCTAAGGCATAGAGTTTTTGGCCAGTATAGTCACCCAGCCAGTCTTCGAAATCGGCGTCCCATGCGTTATTGCCTGTGGGATCTGACATACGCAGCGCGTTGGCCAAGAATGCAAGGAACAGGTTGTAGCTATCCACATACTCGGCCGGATCGTGCTGCATGAACCGGCCTAGGATCGGGTCGTAGGCGCGGGCGCGGAAGTCGTAGATCGGTAGCGTCGCACCGGTTGCGGTTTGGTAGATGCTGAGACGCCTACCCTGGAAGGTGTAGGCGCCGTCGGCCGGGTTCGGCAGGTCGTCGACGGCTTCGGCGGCCAGGGCGAGGTCGACCAGATCGATGGTGCCGCTGTCGTCTAGGTCGAGGTGTTCCAGTGGGTCGCCCTGCGTGACTGTTGTCTGGAGGTTGTTGCGAATGCCGATCAGCAGTGGTCTGTATTGCGGTAGGCCGTAGGCATCGTAGATGTAGCCGGCGACGAGTTCGCCGGTGTCGTCGACCAGGCCGACGACGTTGTACATGTCGTCGAGCGAATACGCGAAGTCTTTGTCGCTCGCCGCTTCGTGGACGACGGCGTGTTCGTCGACGTACGTTTCGCCGTGGACGTAGTACCGCTCGAGCGTGTCGGCGGCGTCGTACTCGGCGATGATGCGTTCGCCGTCGTAGTAATAGTACGTGGTGCCGTTGGCGATTGCGTCGGTGCGGGTTTCGCTGGTGCGTCGGCCGAGCGCGTCGTAGGTGTAGGTGGCCAGGATCGGCTCGCCGGGGTCCAGCGCGCCGTCGGCGTCGAGATCTTCATAGACCGTCGTGAGTCTGTTTTCGTAGTCGTACGCGAAGCCGAAGCCGCGGTCGTTCGTGGTCAGGTTGCCGTTGGCGTCGTGGACCGGCGCGGCGGTTTGCGTGCTGACGTTCGTGTATTCGTTGACTTCATTGTGCGTGTAGCTGACCGCTTGACCGTCCCGGCCGGTGTACTCGGTGCGGTTGCCGAGTACGTCGAGGTCGAAGTCCTCGGCCACGACCCCGTCGCGGGTTACCGTGTCGACGCGGTGGAGGTTGTCGTAGGTGTAGTCGGTGTCGTTGGCGGTCAGCGGGTGGCCGGTGCGGGCCGCGTCGGTGGGGTTGCCGACGTCGTCGCGGGTGTAGTCGATCGTGTCGGTCCAACTCGTCGTGCCGCCCAGCTTGCCGAGCAGCGCGAGTTGATTGATGCGCCGGCTCAGCGTGTTGCGGTCGGCCGTGGTCTCGAGCGTCACCGCACCGGCGCCGTCAAAGTCGATGATCCGCTGCGTCCACGCCCGACCGGGTCAACTGCTCTCCTGCTCTACTGTTCACCAGATCTCGCGCAGCGCCCCCAGGCGTGCTATTCAGTT
>Ga0299906_10001426_pt1 | contig 20594 bp, 12 predicted proteins | sample RVTome_14_FD_200259 | JGI IMG/M metagenome (GOLD analysis project Ga0299906, IMG submission 200259) | Soil microbial communities from uranium-contaminated site in the Upper Colorado River Basin, Wyoming, United States - RVT145D125 (version 2) ...
CAGCCGAGGCCGAAGGCTCCGGCTACGACAGCCTGGTCGTGCGCGCCTTCCGGGAAGGCCTGCGCGCCGCGGGCGGCCCGCCGGGTGGCAATGCGGCGTGGAAGATCGAGGTCTCGAGCATGATCCCTGCCGCCCGCGGCCTGGGGAGCAGTGCTGCCGCCATCCTGGCCGGCACCCTGCTGGGGGCCAGCGCCGGCCGCCTGCCCACCAACGCGGACCAGCTGCTGGCCCTCGCCGCGCGGCTGGAGGGCCATCCCGACAACGTGGGCGCCGCCCTGTACGGTGGCTTCACGCTGGCCGTCACCGACCGGCAGGGCGAGGTCACCCTGCGCCGATTCCGCGTCCCGGAAGCCTGGATCCCGGTGCTGTTCATCGCCCAGGCCGAGAGCCACACCTCGGACATGCGAGCCGCGCTGCCCGGAAGGGTGCTCCACACCGACGCGACCGCCCAGGCCGGACGCGCCGCTCTGCTGGCCACCGCCGTCCTGACCAGCGACGCATCACTGCTCCGCACCGCCATGGATGACCGGCTCCACCAGCCCTACCGCCTGCCGCTGCTCCCCGGAGCGGCTCAGCTCATCGAGACCGCGTACGAGATCGGCGCGGCCGGCGCCTGCCTGTCGGGCGCCGGGCCGTCGGTGCTGGCCATCTGCGATTCGCCCCTGACCGCGCACTCGGTCGAAAAGGCCTGGAACGCGGCCGGCCAGGCCGGGATGGCCACTCGGCTCCGCTTCGACACCGCCGGTGCTCGGCTGAGCACCGGCCAGACAACGGAAAGCGAAGCGGGCGCATGAGCCTCGTCTCCCTGGCCGGGGTCTCGAAGAGCCACGGCGCCCAGCACCTCTTCTCCGACGTGAGCCTCCAGGTCAGCGCCGGCCGGCGGATCGCGATCGTGGGGGCCAACGGGACCGGCAAGACGACCCTGCTCGAGATCATCACCGGCGACCAGCAGGCCGACACGGGTTCGGTCGCAAAGGGCAGGGACGTCGTCATCGGCTACCTGCGCCAGGAGGTGGCCGAGACCCGAGGACATACCGTCCTGGCCGAGGTAATTGCCGGCGCCGGCAAGATCACCGGCATCGGGCGTCGAATGCGGCATATCGAACAGGAGATGGCCGAACTGGGGGCTTCAGCCGGTACCGTGGCTGAGACCGAAGCCGAGCTGGCCGAGCTGATGGACGAGTACGGCCGGCTCCAGCATCGGTTCGAGCAGCTGGGCGGCTGGTCCCTCGAGGCAGAGGCCCGACGCATCCTGGCCGGCCTGGGGTTCGCCGATGCGGATGCCGAGCGCGACATCGGCGAGTTCTCCGGCGGCTGGATGATGCGGGTCGCCCTGGCCCGCCTCCTGCTGGCCAACCCGGACCTGCTGCTCCTGGACGAGCCGAGCAACCACCTCGACCTGGCATCGGTCGAGTGGCTCCAGGGATTCCTGGCCGAGTACGCCGGGGCGCTCATCCTGGTCAGCCATGACCGCGACTTCATCAACGTCGTCGCTAACCGGGTGGGCGAGCTCAGCCGGCACATGCTGACCGAGTACGTGGGCGACTACGCCGATTTTGTCGAGCAGCGTGACACCCGTCTGGCGGAGCTGGAACGCCAGGCCAGGGTCCAGGGCCGCAAGATCGCCCAGTCGGAGCGGTTCATCGAGCGCTTCCGGTACAAGAAGACCAAGGCCCGCCAGGTCCAGAGCCGGATCAAGATGCTGGATCGCATGGAACGGGTGGTGGTGCCCGAGACGCGGACCAGGTCCATCCGGTTCCGCTTCCCGCAGCCCGCCCGCAGCGGACGCACCGTCATCAGCCTCGGCGGGATCACCAAGCGCTACGGCGACCACACGGTGTACGACGGGCTGGACCTGGTCCTGGAACGCGGCCAGAAGGTGGCGCTCATCGGTCCCAACGGGGCGGGCAAGAGCACCCTCCTGAAGATCCTGGCCGGTGCCCTGGAGTTCGATGCCGGGACACGCGAGCTGGGCCACAATGTTCGGGTCGCCTACTTCGCCCAGCACCAGATCGAGGCGCTCAACCCCGCCAACACGGTCCTGGAGGAGCTGGAGGAGGCAGCCCCGCGACTCACCTCCGCCGAGCAGCGCCGGTTGCTGGGGACGTTCCTGTTCTCGGGGGACGACATCATGAAGCCGGTCAAGGTCCTGTCAGGCGGGGAGCAAACGCGCCTCGCGCTGGCCAAGCTGATGGCCGACCCGGCAAACCTGCTGTGCCTGGACGAGCCCACCAACCACCTCGACATCGCCAGTCGCGACGTGCTGGAGGACGCGCTGACAGCCTTCGGCGGCACGCTGGTCCTGATCACCCACGACCGATACCTGATCCGAACCGTGGCCAACGCTATCTGCGAGGTCAACGGCGGTACGGCGGTCCTGTACCCCGGCGATTTCGAGTCATACGCCGACGCGCGCGGGATCGACGTCGAACGCCCCGGTGCGACCGAGGGCGTGGCCACTCCCCGGGGAGTCGTTGCCGCCCGCTCGGGGCGCGAGACGACGGACGAGGCCGCTGCCCGCAAACGCGCCGAGGCGGAGGCCCGCAACCGCCGCCACCGGATGACTCGCGACGCGCGGGCCGCGCTGGAACGCACCGAGGCCGACCTGGCGGCCAACCAGGATGAATTGACCGATCTCACCCAGCGGCTCGCCGACCCGTCGGTGTATGCCGATGCGGCGCAAGTGCGCCGCCTGATCGAGAGCCACAACCAGGCGCTCGACCGATCCACCGTGTTGGCCGCCGAACGCGATCGGTTGGCCGCCGAGCTGTCGACCGCCGAGACCGCGTCGTGAGCACTGGCCGCCCCCGGAGCGACGGGGTGGGCGCCGGCCTGATGGTGCTGGCCGCGGTGTGCTTTGCGACCCTGGGGCCGACGGCCCGCTTCGCGTTCGCCGCCGGGGTGGACGAGCTGACCCTGGTCCTGTGGCGCGTGGCCATCGGTGGCCTGTTCGTGCTCGGCACGGCCGTGGTCCTGGGACGCCTCGGCCAGGTGGTGGCTCGGCCGCTGAGGGAGATCCCGCGCCGACATCGGCTCATGCTGGGCGTGGCGGGTCTCACGAACGCGGCCCTCAATCTGACTGTTTTGATGGCCATCAGCCGGATCAGCATTGCGCTGGCCTTGCTGGTCTTCTACACCTATCCCGCCCTGGTGGCCCTCGTCTCGACCGCCTTCTTCGGAGAGCGGCTGGACGCCCTTCGCTGGACCGCCCTGGGGGTGAGCCTGTTCGGCCTGGCCCTGGTGGTGATCGGGGCCGGGGAGGTGGGTCAGCTCGACCTGGTCGGCGTGAGTCTTGCCTTCCTCGGAGCCCTGTGCCAGGTCGTGTATGCCTTGTCGGCACGGCATGGATTCCCATCGGTCCCGTCGCCGCAGGCTGGCGGGGTCACGTTTGGGGTGGCAGCGCTGACCTACCTGGTTGTTGCCGGGCTGACCGGGCAGGTGGGGGTGCTGGACACCCCGATGGCCTCGAGCGCCGCGCTGGTGCCAGTGCTCTTCGCCGGGGTGGTGGGGGCCGGCATCCCAACCATGGCCTGGATCATGGGCATCCGGATCCTGGGCGCGCCGCGGGCGGCGATCATCTCGACCCTCGAGCCGGTGGTCGGCATCGCGCTGGCCGCGGTGCTGTTGGCGGAGATCCCGACCCCGCTCCAGGTGCTGGGCGGGGTCTGCATCGTGCTCGCCGCGATCGTGGTCCAGCGCAGACCCGGCGTCGTTCCCGCCGAGCATGAAGCCGTCGCGGATGGCTCTATCCTGCCATCGTGACTGCCGATCTGGACCTTCAGGACCAATGGTCTATGGCCGCGGCCGGTCGCCAGGACGACCCTATCCAGCCTCGTGACCAGTAGCCGCCGCCTCGTCTGGCTGGCCGTCGCCGGCCTGGCGGTTGCCGCCTGCACGCCCAGCCCATACGCCTCGCCCGCGGGGTCCGGCGATCCCACGCCGATCCCCGTTCCCACCACCGAGCCGACGCCTGAGCCCACACCCACTCCGGCCATCCCAGATGGCGCTCTGCTCCCCAACCTGGTCATGGAGCCGCTCACCGAGTGGCACGTCGAGTTCCGCGACGGCCAGCGCCTGCTGCGGGTGACGACCGTTTTCAGCAACTACGGGGACGGGCCGTTCGAGCTGCGCGGCAGCCGGGCCAGCGCGGAAGAGACGTCCATGCCGATGATGGATCAGATCGTGTACACCGCCCCGGGCGACTTCCGCCGAGTGCCAACCACCGTGGACGCCCGATACGCGGGAGATGGGCACGACCACTGGCATGCGCAGGGGATGGTGACGATGGAGCTGAGCCCGGTGCTGGACCCGGGGTCGATTCGCAACGGGAGCAAGATCCACTTCTGCGTCTTCGACAACACCCGCACCAACCCGGAGTTGCCCTCGTCCAGTGAGGACAGCTACTACTTGTTCGACTGGTGCGGCACGCCAGAGTCGTTCTCGGTCCGGTACGGCCTGTCGGTGGGGTGGGGAGACCGATACGGGTGGGACTTCGCCAACCAGTGGATCGACATCACCGATGTCGCCGGTGGCACCTACACCCTGAAAGCCACCGTGGACTGGGCGGACGACTTCCATGAGACCGATGACACCGACAACTGCATCATGAGCCGGATTCAGATCCCGGCCAGCGGCGAGGGCGAGATCATCACCGTCGAGGCCGACAGCCAGCCCTGCCCAACCTAGGCCATCAGTGCGGCGTGGACTGCCTGGGCGGCCTGGGCGGCTCGGGCGACAGGGACCTCGGCCCATACGACCCGCAGGCCGCCCTCGTCAAAGGACCCCTCCCCGTGGGCGGGCAACGGCAGCAGCTCGGGCATTCGTGACGCCGGACCGATGAGGCTGATCCGCGCGATCCGCTCCTTGCGGTCCACGGCCAGAAGCATTGCTCCATCCGCGCCGCGCAGGGAGCGCGGTGGCACCTCGGTGGCGGGCGCGTCATCGTCAAGCGAGCGCACCACCAGCCGCAGCCGGCCGCGGCGGGCCCGCCGCACCGCCACCGGGTGGACGACCTCCGCGCCCAGCTCGCCGAGGAGCTCCAGTTGAGGGGCATTGACGACGGCGAGCAGCCGCGCCCCGGGGACCAGGTGCGGGTCGGCCTCCCACACGCCGCCGGTGTCCTTGAACAGCTCGCAGCGATCAGCTCGCAACGCGACCGCCAGGGCCACGGCCGAGAGGTCCGTTCCTCCCCGACCGAGCGTGGTCAGCTCCCCATGCGCGCCGATCCCCTGGAAGCCGGCGACCACCGGCACCAGTCCCTCTGCCACCGCGGTCCGCAGGGGGCGCGAGTAGACGCGGCGAACGGCCGCTCCCAGGTGGGCGGCCGCGGTCCGGATCCCCGCCTCGGCGCCGCTGAACGATCGGGCCGGTATGCCGCGCGCTTCGAGCCCCAGCGCGAACAGCGCCGCCGACAACGCCTCTCCGGTGGCCAGCGCGCGGTCCGTCTCGCGCGCAAGCGCCGAGTCGGGAGCGTGGGCGGCATCGCCACGCAGGCTGGCCCCACCGTCGGGGAGCAGGACCGAGGCCGACGACAGGATGGCATCGGTCACGCCCTCGAAGGCCGACACGACAACCACCGGGCGCAGCCCGGCAGCCCGCTGGCGGACGACCACGTCCACCGCGGCCGCCACGTCCTCCGGCCGGGTCAGCACCGAGCCGCCGAACTTGTCGACCACTATCGGTCCTGCGGGCGTCATGGAGCGGACTGTAGCGCTACCCTCGCCGGGTGCCTCCCCGCGCTCGCGCCGCCACGCTCCGCGCCGTCCGACGGCGAATCCTGGCCTGGTACATGGCCGATCATCGCAATCTGCCCTTTCGGCGAAGCCGCGAGCCGTGGCCGGTGCTGGTAGCCGAGGTCATGCTCCAACAGACCCAGGCCTCGCGGATCAACGAGCGGTTCGACCACTTTCTGGACCGATACCCAACGCCGGCAGCCATGGCCGAAGCGACTCCGGCGCAGGTCCTGGCCGATTGGAGCGGCCTCGGCTACAACCGCCGTGCAGTGCTTCTGCACCGCGCGGCCAGCTCACTCGCTGCTCAGGAGTGGCCGGACACGGTCGAAGGGCTGGAGCGGCTGCCCGGGATCGGCCCGTACTCGGCCCGCGCGGTCGCATCCATCGCCTTCGGCCGGCCGGTCGGCGCGGTGGACACCAACGTCCGCCGCTGGATCGTCCGTCGGTTCGCGGCGGACCCGGCCGATCGTCGGGCGCTGCAGGACATGGCCGACCGCCTCGCCAGCTCGGCCGCTTCATCCGATCCGCTGGAAGCGGGCCTTTGGACCCACGCCACGATGGAGTTCGGCGCCCGGATCTGCACCGCCCGCACGCCGTGCTGCGACATCTGCCCCGTATCCCGGGGCTGCGCGTCCCGATCGAACCCGCGCCGCGTCCCCGTCCCCCGCCAATCGGCTGCGACCGCGGACACACGCCTGGCGCGCGGCGCGCTCCTGCGAGCGCTGGCCACGTCGCCCGCGCATCGGTTAGGCGGGAGGAAGGCGCGTCAGGTCGTGAAAGGCGGGGCGAACGGCGCCGATTACCGGGAAGTTACCAAGGGTTTAGAGCGGGACGGGCTTGTCCATCGGTCTGGAGGAGACCTCGTCCTGGGTCCGCGCCAGGTTGACTTCAGGGCTGTCGCCACGGCGACATCATCGGGTCGCCGATCTCGAATATCTTGACTTCCATGTTCGGAATGACCGCCACGACGGCCTCGGAGCTCGAAGCCGAGCGCCGGGTTGAGCTGGCGCAGCGCCGGAGGTACGAATCCGGCCCAGCGGCCCGCGATGGGCTCGAGAACGGGCTTTTCGCCGCCGTGCGCCGGCTGGCCGGGTCGCTGCGGCAGGCACCTGCGGCTGACCTCAGGGACGTACGAGCCTGAAGGCAGGCCACCCGGCGGGCGCAGAGCCTCCTGCCGGCCCGGATACAATCGGTCCGTGAGCCGAACCACTGCCAGCCTGAGCGTGCAGGTGGGCGATCCGATCCCGTCCATCGGCCTGCGCGCCACCGACGGATACCTCCTGAATTTGCGCTCGTGGGTGAGCAAGTCGCCGGTGGCCCATGTGTTCTTCGCCGGGCCGACGCTCAGCGGAGCGGCACGGGCGGAGGCGGATGTGCTGACCCGCGAGCTGGCCGCCGCTGTCCCTCGCCTGGACGCGGCCGGGATCGCCTTGACCGGGATAACGACCGACAACGAGCGTCAGCAGAAGGACTACGCGACCGCCCTGAACCTCCCGTTCCTGCTGCTCAGCGACGAACGGCAGATCGCGTCGCAGGCGCTGGGCGTGCCGCTGGCCGAGAAGCGCGGGAACACGAACGTCGCGCAGCCGGTGCTGATCAGCGTCGACGAGACCGGGCTGGTGCGAGGCATCTATCACAAGCCCGATCCGCGCCTGGTGGCGGCGATCATCCTCGAGTCCTTCCGAGAGCTCCTCCCGGCCTGAACTGATGCTGGCCGTCCGGACGTACGCCGCCGGCGAGCCACTGCGACTCGAGGAGCTGCCCGTCCCCGTTCCTCACGGCACCGAGGTGCTGGTCCGGGTGGCCGGAGCGGGTGTGTGCCATACCGACCTCCACATCGCCCGGACCGATCTGATCAAGGTCGAACGGCCGATCACGCTGGGCCACGAGGTGGCCGGCACGCTGGCGGCGGTCGGACCGGGAGCGGCGCCGCTGCTTCGGCGGGTCAGGGTCCACGAAGGCGATGCCGTGGCCGTGTTCGGCGGCTGGGGTTGCGGGGAGTGCCGGGAGTGCCGCCGTGGCGAGGAACAGCGTTGCGCGAGCGGCCGCTCCCCGGGATTCCAGGTGGACGGAGGGTACGCCGAGTACCTCCTGGTCCCCCATCCGCGCCACCTCGTTGCGCTTGGCCAGCTCGACCCGGTTGAGGCCGCTCCGCTGGCGGATGCAGGCGTGACCTCGTTCCGCGCGGTACGGCGGGCCGTTCCATGGCTGGCGGACGGGTCGCGCGCATTGCTCATCGGTCTGGGCGGGCTGGGCCAGTTCGCGCTCCAGTTCCTGCGGCGGCTGCCGGAAGTGGTGGTCGGCGTACGGGAGATCGACCCCGACAAGATCCAGATCGCGTCTCGGCTGGGTGCGGACGTGGGGTTCCTGGCCGGCGATGAGGAGCTTGTCTTCGCGGGGATGGGCGGGCCGGCGGACGTGGTCTTCGATTTCGTGGGATCCGATGAGACGCTGGCCCTGGCCGCGCGGTTCGTGGCTCGCGGCGGTCTGGTGTCCCTGGTCGGCGAGGCGGGCGGGCAGATGACGTTCTCGTTCGCGGCACTCCCCGTAGAGGCGTCGCTGACCACCACGTCCTGGGGATCGCCGGATGACCTCCGCGACGTGGTGCAGCTCGCTCGCCGCGGCCGGCTGCGGTGGACCGTGCAACGAATGCCACTCCGTGAGGCTGCGGCAGCCCACGACCGTTTGGCCGCGGGGCAGGTCCCGGGAAGGCTGGTGTTGGTCCCCTAGGCTGAGGTGCCCGCTTCGGAGCCGGCCAACTCCGCCAGCCGACCTCGCGTCTTCTCGGCTCCAACCAGGTGACCTTTGCGCTCGTACAACTCGAGGGCGACACGCAGCTCGGCGATGGCTTCCGCATTCTGATTGGCGAGATTGAGGACGTCGGCGAGGTCCGCGTGCGCGTCGGCGATCATGTCCAAGAAGTCAGAATCCGCAACTGCCGCCACGGCTTCCCGACCCAGCTGCTCCGCGGCCTCGTACTCGCCGCGTCGGGCGAGAGCGCGCGCCGCCACGCCAAGCGCCGGTCCCAGGGCAGCGGGGTCGTCTTCGAGCCCCATCTCCCGCGCCAGCGTCGCCCAGTGCTCGGCTTCCTCATCGCGGCCGAGTTCGAGCATCGAGCGCGAGAGGTGGGCGGCCACGGTATTGGCGAAACCCAGATACCCGAAGGCCGTCATGGTTTCGTAGCCGGCGAGCTCCAGCTCGGCAGCACGCGCGGCATTCCCCGCCAGCAGCTCGCCGGGACCCATGAAATGACCGTGGAGGGAGGCGAGATACACGCGCGCCCCGAGTTGCTCGAGTATGGCCTGTTCCTCGTCGAATGCCCTCCGAGCTTCGTCGAACTGACCCTGTTGCGCCAGCATCGCGCCGTACTGGCGCCAAAGACGGATCGCTCCCAGACTCCGCGGATCGCTCATCTCAGAGCGAAGCCGCCGCACCAGGTCGATCCCTTCTTGGACGGGGGTCGGACCCCAATATGCGAACGATGCGATCCAACGTCGGATCTCGTCGCCAAGCCGTCCGAGTCCTGTCGCGGTGGGCAGCAGCTCCTGCGCCAGGTCCAAGGCGCTCTGCGTCTGCCCACCCCAGAAGCGCAGCTTGGCCAGCTCAAGGCCAGCACGGACCGCGCCCGCCTGGTCGCCGAGCGCGGTGAGCACCTGGCGCTGCCGATCGGCGTCCTCCAGGATCGCCTGGAGGGGATCGATCCCCATCGAGACGCGTGGATGCAGGCGGAGCGTCTCGGCAATGGCGGCAGATCGCTTATCGCCGACCCGTGCGGCGATCGACCGTGTCGCCTCCAAGAAGGCATTGGCGTCTTCCGCTACGCCTACCGAAGCCAGCGCCTCTCCAGCCAGCAGTCGCCAGGCCAGGGCCTCAGGGTCATCGGTCCCCAGCAGCGCGACCGCACGCTGGAGAAGGTTGGCGGCCGCGACGTGGTCGCTCCGTTCCAGCGCAGCGGCTCCCGCCGCTGCCAGGTGTGGTGCAGCCCTTCGCGCAAGCCCCGGCAGATCAGGGTCTGCGAGATCCAGCTCGCGCCGGTAGCGGACGGCCTGCTCCAGGTGGTAGCCAAGGATCGGGCGGTACTCGTCGATTCGCTCGCCAAGCGCCGGCTCCAGCCAGTCCGCGAAGCGCTCGTGGAGCTCGGCTCGGCTTTGCTTGGCGATCGCCTGGTAGGCGGCGTCGCGAATAAGCTGATGGCGGAAGCGGAATGCCTCACGGCCGGCGAGCTCTGCCCGGTCGGGCGCCACAAACTCCCGGCGAGTCAGGGTCAGGAGTGTCGGTCCAATGGACTCCCGCAGGCCGTCCGCAGTCAGGGCGGCCACGGCGTCACGATGGAAAACGGTCCCCTCCACCGCACCGCGCTCCAGGACGGCACGATCCGGCCCGGCCAGACCGTCGAGCCGCGCTGAGATGAGTGCCTGGATGGTCGGGGGGACCGCCAGGTTGGCAAGGTCCCGGCTAGCCGTCCAATTGCCGTTCGTCCTGGCCAGCGCCCCGTCGTCAATCAGCATCTCGAGCAGCTCCTCAACAAACAGAGGATTCCCCTCGGCGGCGGAGCGAATCCGGTCGAAGACCGTCGCCGGCAACTCGGCCTCACCGAGCAGGTTGTCGATAAGGCGCGCCGTCTCGTCCGCGTTCAACGGCTCCAGCGAGATGCTCGTCGCCGAGCGCTTGCCACCACCCCACGCCGGGCGCAATTCGAGCAGCTCCTGGCGGGCCAGCACGATCAGCAGAATGGGGGCGTCGCGAGACCAGTCAGCGATGTGCTCGACCAGGTCCAGGAGCAGCGGCTGGCCCCACTGGAGGTCTTCCAGAACTACGACCAGTGGCCGGTCTCTGGCCATGCCCTCGAGGAACGAGCGGATGGCCCACGGGGTCTCGTCCGGCACGGGCTCGCCGCGGGTCAGACCGATGGCCTCGCCGACCCGCCCGGCAATCCGGTCGCGGTCGTCGTTCGCGCCCATAACCTCCGCGATCCGAGAAAGGTCAGCCGCCGAATCCCCTCCCGCGGTCTGACCGATGCCGGCCGCCGCGCGCACGATCTCGGCAATGGGCCAGTACGTGATCCCCTCGCCGTACGACAGACATCGGCCGTGCACGACCCGAGCGTTGTCGCCCAGGGAGGTGACGAACTCGGTTACGAGCCGCGTCTTGCCCACGCCGGCGGACCCCAGGATGGTGAACAGGTGGCAGATTCGCTCATCCCGGGCCTCGGCAAACGCTTCGTCGAGGAGTCGCCGGGGCCGTTCGCGACCCACCATCGGTGAGTCGAGGCGCCGCTCGTGCCCGGCCGCGGATCGGTCCACGTCGATCAGGCGGAACGCGTCGATCGGCGCCTGGCGACCCTTGACCGGCACCTCGCCCAGCGCCTCTACGCGGACCGCATCGCGGACGAGCTGGTGCGTCTCGGCCGTGATCAGAATCTCGCCCGGTTGCGCGGTCTGCTGGAGGCGAGCGGCCACGTTGACCGCATCACCGGTGACCAGTCGGTGACCGGCGGACGCATCGCCGGCCACCACCTCGCCGGTGGCGATTCCGGTCCGCCATGCCACCTTGGCGCCGCCGCCCACGCCAGCCACGGCCTGCAGGGCCTCGCGGATCTCGGCCGCCGCGCGAACCGCACGCAACGCGTCGTCCTCGTGGACGCGCGGAATGCCGAACACGGCCATCGCCGCGTCGCCGATGAACTTCTCGACCACGCCTCCGTGGCTCTCGACGATGGCGCCGACCCGATCGAATGACCGGCTCAGCAGGCTCCGCAACGTCTCCGGATCGAGCTGCTCGCCCATCGCCGTCGAACCCACGAGGTCGCAGAACAGGACCGTGACCGTCTTGCGCGTTTCAGCGGAGGGGCCTGCAGCCATCTCGAGGACGGCCCCGCAGGAGAAGCAGAACCGGGCCTGTGCCGGGTTTTCGGTCCCGCAGTTGGCGCAGACGCGCCCTGCGCCAGCCATCAGCTCGTCCACTCCTCAATCAGACGCTGCGTCCGCTCCACGAAGAAGGTCGCGCCCTTCTGCTCGTACAGCGCCACGGCCTGGCGTGCCGCGGCCAGGGCCTCATCGACCTTTCCAGCTGCGTGGAGCACGTGCGCCAGGTGCACGACGCTGTTGCCGTGCTGGTCGAGATAGTCCGTCCTTGCCATGATTCCGGCGGCCTCCCGGGCCAGCGCCTCGGCCGCGTCGTGGTCGCCTCGTCGCGAAAGGACTCGCGCCTGGATCCCCCGCCCGCCGGCCTGGGATACCACGTCGTCGCTCGATGAGGTTTCACGGGCGATGGTCCCAAAATGCCACGCCTCGTCGTCTTCGTGGAGATCGAGGTATACGTCCCCGAGCCCAACCGCGACCGTGGAGGCGAAGGACTGGTCCCCGATCGCGGTCATGCCGTCATACCCCTCGCGGATCAGGCGAGCGCCCTCCTCGTGGTTGCCCGACAAGTGCTCGATCTGACCCTCGACGTCGCGGACCGATGCCAGCTGCTGCCGTTGCCCGAGTTCCTCGAATTTGGCGCCGGCTTTGGCATTCAGCTCGCGGGCTTCGGCGAACCGGCCCTGGAGGAGTCGCATGCGACTGATGCCGCGGCTCGCGCCCAGTACCCAATTCGATCCCTGGGCGCGTTCAATCTGAGCCTGAAGCTCGGCGATCACCTCGTCAGCCGGCGTTGGGCCAAAGACCAGGGACACCCCCCTCGACCCGCGGGCCTCATCGACCCAGCGCTCGTTGCCATCGCCGAGCTCAAGTAGGGCCCGCGCTCGTTCCGTGGCCTCGCCCGCACGGCCCATCGCAAACAGGAGGAACGCCGCCCAAGCCTGAGACAGCCGCGTACCCGCCTCGTCACCTACCCGCGCCATGATCGCCGCCAGCCGCTCCGCTTCGCCGAATGCATGCGACAGCTCGGTTGAGCGCGTGGATGAGTGAACTAACAGCAGACCGAGGGTAGCCAATGCGCTCGCACCCTCGTCACCAGCCGCATCCGCCTCGGCGATGGCATCGGTGAGGGTCCGTTCGGCTCGTGCCCCGTCGCCGGCGTCATAGCATGCGATGCCGAGGCTGAATTGCAGCCGGCGGCGCCGCGGTAGGTCCTCCGGCAGCAACTCAACCGCTCGCGCCAGAAGGTCGACCGTGGCAGCGACATCCGCGCGCCTTTCGGCGCGCTCTCCGGCGTCGGCCAGCAGCGTTCCCGCGCGGAGAGCCAGTTCCCGGGCATGCGGATCGGGCGGGCCCAACTCGACCCGGTAGCGATAGGCCTGCTCGAGGTGGTACGCGATGATCTCCTCATACTCGGCCAGCCGATCGGCGGCGACGCGTTCCAGCCAGGCCGCGAACCGCTCGTGCAGCTCCGAGCGGGTCTGCTTGGCGAGCGCCTGGTATGCCGCATCGCGGATGAGCAGGTGACGGAACCGATAAGCCTCGTCGCCTGCGAACGAAGCCTGGTCGGGACGAACCAGCTCCATCCGCATCAGGCTCGCCAGCCGATCGCGAACCTGCCCGCGCATCGGTTCGGGCGCCAGTTCCGTGACAGCTCCGCGATGGAAGACCTTTCCCTCCACAGCGGCGCGCTCGATGACCGTCCGCTCTTCCCCGCTGAGGCCATCCAGACGAGCGGCCAGCAAGGCCTGGATGCTGGCGGGAATCGCCAGCCGGCGCAGATCACCAGACGCTGACCATCCATCGCCGGCCGTCACCAAGAAGCCATCGTCAATCAACTTGCCGAGCAGCTCCTCGACGAAGAGTGGGTTCCCCTCGGCTGCGTGGCTGATCTGGTTTCGGAGCTCGATTGGCATCTCTGCGCGTCCCAGCAAGCTCCCGACCAGCTCCTCGCTCTCGACATCGGAAAGGGGCTCAAGCGACATGGTGGTCACCCATCGCTTTCCGCCGCCCCAGGCCGGTCGCTTCTCCAGCAGCTCGGCGCGGGCCATGACGATCAGCAGGATCGGCGCGTCGCGCGTCCAGTCGGCCATGTGCTCGATCAGGTCGAGGAATGTGGGTTCGCCCCAATGCACGTCATCGAAGACCAGGACAAGGGGGCGGCTACGAGCCAGGGCCTCAAAGGTCTTGCGGATGGCCCAGAACATCTCGTCCGGCGCCGGCGGGCTGTCCGCGATGCCGAGCAGACCACCGACGACGGCCGTGACCCGCTCGACCTCCGGCTCGGACTCCAGAACCTCGCGCAGGCGAACGACTACCGCCTCGGGCGCGTCGCTCTCGGAGATTCCCACTCCTTGGCGGATCGCCTCGGCTACCGGCCAGTACGTGATGCCGTGCCCGTACGCCAGGCATCGACCCAAAGCCACCTGGGCCTGATCGCCCAACGAACCGATGAACTCCTCGACCAGCCTCGACTTGCCGACGCCGGCTACGCCGAGGATGGTGAAGAGGTGGCAGATCCGCTCCTCCACCGCCTCCCGGAAGGCGTCGTCCAGGAGGCGCATCGGGCGGCGGCGCCCCACCAGCGGCGCCTCGAGCGGGCGCATGTGGCGTCGCACCTCGTCCGTGACGGCTGCCAGCCGCCATGCGGGAACCGGCTCTGCCTTGCCCTTGAGCGTCAACGGCTCAACCGCAGCGGCGGTCACCGAGTTGCGAACCAGGGAGTGCGTGTCGGCGCCCAGCAGGATCTCGCCCGGCGCCGCCGCCCCTTCGAGGCGTGCCGCCACGTTCACCGCATCCCCGGTCACGATCCGCTGGCCCGCGCTGGCGTCGCCGGCCACCACCTCGCCGGTGTTGATGCCCATGCGCCATTCGACCGTGGCTCCCCGGTCGGCCCGGATCTCGGTGTCAAGCGCGGCCAGCCGGTCACGGATCTCGACGGCTGCGCGGCAGGCGCGCAGCGCATCGTCCTCGTGGACGACCGGGACCCCGAAGACGGCCATGACCGCGTCGCCGATGAACTTCTCGACGACCCCGCCATGGAACTCGATGACCTCGCGCATGACATCGAAGTAGCGCGTCATCAGGTTGCGCAGGGATTCCGGATCGATCCGCTCCCCAAGAGCCGTGGACGAGATCGCATCGCAATACAGGACCGTCACCGTCTTGCGGGTTTCGGCGGCGGGCGCTGACCCGACCTCGAGCGCCGCCCCGCAGCCGTTGCAGAACCGCGAGCCTGCCGGGTTCTCGGCTCCGCAGATGGCGCAGATCCGCACGTGCTCGGCCATCACCGGGTCCACTCGTCGATCAGCCGGTTCGTCTGGTCAACGTAGAACGTGGCGCCCTTCTGCTCGTACAGAGCCAGCGCTTCGCGAGCCGCCGCCACGGCCTCGTCCTTCTTGCCGGCCCCTCGGAGCACGTGGGCCAGATGCATGAGGACTTCGCCGTGCGAGAGCAGGTAGTCGGTCACGCCCACGGCGGCCACGGCTTCGCGGGCGAGATCCTCCGCCTCCGCGTGCTGCCCTCGCGCCGACAGAACGCGCGCCTGCACCCCGCGCCCGCCAGTCTGCGAGGCAATGTCGTCGCTGGCAGACGTTTCGCGAGCGACCGCGGCGTAGCGCCAGGCCTCGTCCAGGTCACCATCAGCCAATAGCGCCGTGGACAGCCCCACAGCGGTGGTGGAGGCATAGCCGCGATCTCCCAGGCCGATCTTCCGGTCGTACGATTCGCGGTACAGGCGGACCGCGGATTTGGCGTCTCCCGAAAGGAGGGCGTTGTGGGCCAGCGCCGCGTCCGTCTCCGTCAGCAAGAAGCGATCACCCAGCTCCTCCAGGTCGCGGGCTGCTCTGGTGATCCGCTCGCGCGCATCATCGAAAGCGCCCTGCAGGGTCAACATCCGACCAATCCCCAGATCCGCGCCTGGGCTGTAACCCTTGCTGACCAGGTCTTCGATGAGTTGGATCGCCTCATTACACGGCGTGGGTCCAAACACGGCGGCGGCTCCAATCTGAATGCGCGCCTCCCGAAGCCACGGCCCAACGCTCTCCGGCCGATCAAGAGCTGCGCGAGCTCGCGAGGCCGCTTCGCCTGCCCTGCCCATGCTGAACAGAGCCCACGCGGCGACGAGTTCCGCCAGGCTGGCTCCAACCGGATCGCCCAAACGGGCGAGGATGTCCCGCAAGCGTTCGGCTTCGTGCATCGACTCCGACAGCACCATCGTCGCCTGGGTGGAGCTGCGCAGTTCGACCAGTGCGAGCTCGGCCCATGCTCCCGCGCGCTCGTCCCCTGTCCGCGCCGCTGCGGCCACGACTTCCACGAGCAGCCGGTCAGCGCGGGCGGCCTCGCCAACCGTCGGCAGACGTCGAGCGAGCAGCACCATGAGGACGCCGCGCTCGGGATCGTCCGGTGGCATCAGGTCAACGGCCCGGCCCAACAGGTCTGCGGCGGCGGCGGCGTCTGCGCGGAGGTCGGCCCTCCGTCCCGCATCGGCCAGTAGCCCGCTGGCCCGGGTGGCCAAGTCGCGCGCCCGGGCATCGGGAGGCCCAAGCTCGGCCCGGTAACGGTAGGCCTGCTCCAGGTGATAGGCCACGATTTCCCCGTATTCGGCCACCCGGTCGGCGGCGATGCGCTCGAGCCAGTCCGCGAAGCGCTCGTGGAGCTCGGACCGAGTCTGCTTTGCAAGCGCCTGATACGCCGCATCGCGGATGAGCAAGTGCCGGAACCGATATGCCTCCTCGCCGGCGAACGAGGCCTGATCGGGTCGAACGAGTTCCATTCGGAGGAGTGCCATCAGCCGCTCGCTCACCCGTAGCTTGATCGGATCGGGCGCCAGTTCGATGACCGCCCCCCGATGGAACGTGTTTCCCTCGACCGACGCGCGCTCGATGACCGTCCGCTCTTCGCTGTCCAGGCCATCCAACCGGGCGGACAGTAGCGCCTGTATGGTCGGGGGGATCGTCAGCTCCCGAAGATCGCGCGACGCAAGCCAGCCGCCATTCCCTTTGGTCAGGAAACCATCGTCGATGAGCTTTGCGAGAAGTTCCTCCACGAACAGAGGGTTCCCCTCGGCGGCACCGCTCACCCGACTTCGCACCTCCTCGGGCAGTTGGGCATGCCCGAGCAGGCTCGTCAGCAACTCGTCGCTCTCGCCCTCGGAAAGCGGCTCGAGCTGAACCGTTGTTGACCAGCGCTTGCCCCCACCCCACGCGGGGCGCTTCTCGATCAGTTCCGATCTGGCCAGGGCGATGAGCAGGATCGGGGCATCACGCGTCCAATCGGCGATGTGCTCAACCAGGTCCAGGAACGTCGGCTCGCCCCACTGAACGTCGTCGAACACCAGCACGAGTGGGCGCAGGCGCGCAAGGCGCTCGAACGTCTTCCGAATGGCCCAGAAGATCTGCTCGGGCGGCGGGCTCGCCGCCTCCAACCCAAGGATGCCCGCCACGATCTCGACGATTCGTTCGGCCTCAGGTTCTTCCGCCAGCACGGCGCTCAGCCGTTCACGCGAGACCTCGGCTGAGTCCGTCTCCCGGATGCCCGCGCCGTCCCGAATGGCCTCGGCCACAGGCCAATAGGTGATCCCATGACCGTATGCCAGGCACCGACCAGTCACCACCTGGGCCTGATCGCCGAAGGCACCGATGAACTCGTCCACCAGCCGGGATTTCCCGACCCCGGCGACGCCAAGAACCGTGAAGAGATGGCAGATCCGCTCCTCGACCGCCTCGCGGAACGCCTCGTCCAGAAGGCGCAGTGGCCGGAGGCGCCCGACCAGCGGCGCCTCGAGTGGGCGGGTGTGGCGGCCAACCGTGTCGACGACGCCCACCAGGCGCCACGCCGCCACGGATTCGGCCTTGCCCTTCAGCGATAGGGGCTCGACCGCCTCGGTCGATACGGCCGAGCGCACCAGCGCGTACGTGTCCGCGCCCATCAGGATCTCGCCCGGCGCCGCTGCGCCCTCCAGGCGGGCTGCGACATTCACCGCATCCCCGGTCACGATCCGTTGCGTCGCGCTCCCGTCCCCCGCCACCACTTCCCCGGTGTTGATCCCCATCCGCCACTCGACGGTCGCGCCTCGCTCGGCGTGGATTCCCACGTCCAGGCCCGCCAGCCGGTCGCGGATCTCGACCGCGGCCCGACAGGCGCGCAGCGCATCATCCTCGTGGACGGTGGGCACCCCGAAGACGGCCATGACCGCATCGCCGATGAACTTCTCGACCACGCCGCCGTGGAACTCGATGACCTCCCGCATGACCTGGAAGTAGCGGGTCATCAACGACCTCAGGGACTCGGGGTCGATCCGCTCCCCGAGCGCCGTTGACGAGATGGCGTCGCAGTACAGGATGGTGACGGTCTTTCGGGTCTCGCCCTGGGGAGCGGCAGCCTCGAACGGAGTCGCGCATGAGGAGCAGAAGCGCGAACCGGGCAGGTTCGCGGCTCCGCATGACGGACAGGCGACGGTAGCGGTCATGCCGCCGGCGCCTTCACGCCGGAGCCCCGGCCCGCAAGCGCTCCAGCGCGGCATCCAGGCGAGCCAGCGTGCGTTCCCGGCCCAGCAGGACCATGGAGCCGAAGAGGGGCGGCGAGACGGCCTTCCCCGTCACCGCCAGCCGGACGGGGCGGAAGAAGTCGCCGGCTTTCCAACCCAGCGAGTCGGCGGCGCCGCGAGCCGCCGCCTCCAGCTCCTCGGCCGACCAGTCTCCGCATGCCACCAGCGCATCGCGCGCGACCCCCAGCGCGCTGGCCACCTCGGCGGCGTCCCGGCCCTTGGGCACGAGGTCCTCCACGCTCCACCAGCCGGCCACCACCTCGTCGGGCTCGGCCAGAAACCCGGACAGCTCGACCGCATCGGTCAGGCGCACCATGCGCTCGCGCACCAGGGGCACCAGCCCGGCCAGGGTCGCGTCCGAGATCGCGTCCGGCAGCAGCGGCCGCAGCCGCAACGCCAAATCGGCATCGGTCAGGGAGCGGATGTAGACCCCGTTGAGGTGGTCGAGCCGGTTCTCGTCAAAGACCGCGCCAGCCTTGTGGACCTGCCCGATGTCGAACCGCGAGGCCAACTCCTCCAGACTGAAGATCTCCTCCTCGGTCCCCGGCGACCAGCCCAGGAAGGCGAGGAAATTGACGATGGCTTCGGGCAGGTAGCCCTGGGCACGATAGTCGCCGATGGCGATCTGCAGCAGGCGCTTGCTCATCTTGGACCGATCCGGGTTGAGAATGAGCGGCATGTGCCCGAAGGCCGGCTCGCGGTACCCGAGGGCCTGGATGAGCGCGATGTGCTTGGGCGTGTTGGAGAGGTGGTCCTCGCCGCGGATCACGTGGCTGATCTGCATCTGCTCGTCGTCGACGACCACGACGAAGTGGTAGACCGGCACGCCGTTGGCGCGCACGATCACGAAATCGCCCAGCAGGGCATTGTCGAACGCGACCTCGCCCCGGATCAGGTCGTCGAAGCGGATCGTCTCCGGCGGGACCCGGAAGCGGAGGGCCGGGCGGCGACCCTCGGCCTCGAATGCGGCCCGATCGGCATCGGTCAGGCGCAGACAGCGCCCGTTGTAGCGCGGGGGTTCCCGCTTGACCTCCTGCTCCCGGCGGACGGCGTCCAGCTCCGCGGGGGTACACCAGCAGTGGTAGGCGGCCCCGCTCTCGAGGAGCCGATCCGCCTCGCGGGCGTATCGGTCCATGCGCAGGCTCTGACGGTAGGGTCCGAATGGACCGATGTCATCGCCGCCTGCTGTTTGCGGGCCTTCGTCCCAGGTGATGCCCAACCAGTGGAGGTTTTCGAGGATGTCGTGCTCGAATTCATGCGTGCTGCGGGCCTGGTCGGTGTCCTCGATGCGGAGCACGTAGGTTCCGCCGGTCGCGCGCGCGAACAGGTAGTTGTACAGGCCGGTGCGCGCGGTACCGATATGCAGCCGTCCGGTGGGGCTGGGCGCCATCCGAACCCGGATCGGCCGCTCGTCGGAGCTGGTGCTGCGTTGGGCGCTCATGGGCTCCGCGATGGTACCGCCCGGCCAAGGCGCAGTCGCCGCGGTCAGGGCAGCAGCCGCCGGGACCATGCCATACGGTCACCCGCGGAATCCCGGGCAGCCTTTGATGCTCGTAACGGGCTGTGGACACCCTGAGGCGGCCCCGGGCGTGCCGGTCTGGCCGAGTCCCCGCTCAGGACTGGTACTGCGGCGCGCCTCTGGGCTGACCGCGCCCCCGGAAGCGTGCCGCAGATTCCACCCATGACAAGCTGGCAGGAAAGTGAGGGTCGGCTCGCTCACGAGCCGGGCAGCAACTCCTGGATGACGGGTTGAATAGCATCGACCCACAGTCCGTACTGGGCTCCGCTGGGGTGGAGCCCGTCGGAGGCCACGAGCGACGGATCCGAGGCGACCTGGCGTGAGATCTCGTAGATGTCCGCGATGAAGGCGATGCCCCGCGCCTCGGCCGCCGAGCGGAGCACGTGATTGAAGCGGGCGATCTCCGCGCTCTGCTGGGCCGGGTTGCCAAACGAAGAACCCGCGGGCGTCAGCGTGTAGTCCGGCGTCGCCACCGCCAGGATGCGCATGGGCGCCAGCCGCCCGAGCAGCGCATCCAGGATGAACTCGATGTTTGCCGCGTAGGTCGCTTGTGGAACGCCGCGCACCACGTCGTTCACGCCGATCTGGACGGTGACGAACTCCGGGCGCAGGCCGTCCAGGGCCGGCAGCTCGGCGGCGATCAAGTCCGCGCTGCTGTACCCGTTGACCGCCAGATTGGCGACCAGCTCGAGACGGCCGCTCAGGCGGGCCACCAGCCGGCTGGGCCAGCTCTCGGCTGTCGAAACCGACGTGCCGATCGTGTAGGAGTCGCCCAGAGCGACGTAACGGAGACCCATCGGTGGTCGGCTCGGCTCAGCGGTCACGGTGCATGCCGAGCCCATGAGCAGCGCGACGGCCAGCGCGGTGAGGTCACGTCCGCTCATCGCCCACCCATCCACAATACGACCGTGTTCCTGACGGGCACCATCCTGAAC
>Ga0299906_10001428_pt1 | contig 20591 bp, 21 predicted proteins | sample RVTome_14_FD_200259 | JGI IMG/M metagenome (GOLD analysis project Ga0299906, IMG submission 200259) | Soil microbial communities from uranium-contaminated site in the Upper Colorado River Basin, Wyoming, United States - RVT145D125 (version 2) ...
TTCCCCTCCTCGCATGAGGAGGGGTGTGGCGCGAAGCGCGACGGGGTGGTCTTCAGCGGTCGATCTCATCGACGTCGACCTGGCCGGTGAGCCGCCGCCGGAACAGCGACCACGAGCACGAGCCCGACGAGCGCATTCGCGCCTCCCGGCGCCGCGCTCGCGGCGGCGGCTCAGGCCCGTTTCTCGAGGTACGCCATGACCTCCTCGGCTCCCGGAGCGAAATCCGGCACGAAGACGGCGTCCTCGGCGGCGGCGGGATAGCTCTCGGCGAGCTGGTTGAGAAGGCCGTCGATCGACTCGGCATCGAACGTGGCCGAGCCCAGGGACTGGTTCTCGGCGTCCAGCAGCGGCGACACCGCACCGGCGAACCGGTCCCATTTGCGCATGTCGGAGAACACCAGGACGAGCTCCCCCGCGGTCGTGCTGACGGAGAAGAGGCCGAGCGGCTCGTTGTCTTCGTTACAGGTGATCGGGATGACGAAACGCATGCATCCTCCTTGCCGCGCCGGGCGCGGGATCGGTTGGCGACACGCGACACACCGGCCGTGGCGACCAGACGTGCCGCACGTGTCCGTTGGAGGGGACGATGCGGCAAGCGTTCCCGCTCTTCCGATCGGGAGCGGCCCGCTGGCGCTGTCGCTGGTGCCCGACGTCCGGCCTGCGGCACGCGGGCATCCCGTACGACGACTTGCGCCCGACCACTACAATCCCCGCGAACGGGCTGATTCAGCGAGGGGTGAATATGACGATTGGAACCATCGGCGTCATCGGCGCCGGCACCATGGGCAACGGCATCGCGCAGGCGTTCGCGGTCGCCGGGTTCCCGGTGACGCTGACCGACATCGGGCAGGCGCAGCTCGACCGCGGCGTCAAGACGATCGACGGCAGCCTCGAGCGGCTGGTGAAGAAGGAAAAGCTGACCGCCGCCGACAAGGCCGCGGTGCTCGGCCGCGTCCGGACGGCGACCGACGTCGCGGCGCTCAAGGACTGCGACCTCTTGATCGAGGCGGCGACCGAGAACCTGCAGTTCAAGCTGAAGCTGTTCGGCGAGCTCGACGGGCTGGCGAAGCCCGGCGCGCTCATCGCCTCCAACACCTCCTCGATCTCCATCACCCGGCTCGCCGCGGCGACGAAGCGGCCGGACAAGGTGATCGGCATGCACTTCTTCAACCCGGTGCCGGTCATGCAGCTGGTGGAGCTGATCCGCGGGCTCGCGACTTCGGATGCGACCTACGCCGCCGCCGAGGCGGTCTCCAAGAAGATCGGGAAGACGCCGGTCAAGGTGAGGAACTCGCCCGGGTTCGTCGTGAACCGCCTGCTCTGCCCGATGCTGAACGAGGCGGTCTTCGCGCTCGGCGAAGGGCTCGCGACCGCAGCCGAGATCGACGAAGCGATGAAGCTCGGCCTCAACCACCCGATCGGCCCGCTCGCGCTCTGCGACCTCATCGGGCTCGACGTCCAGCTCGCGGTGATGAACGTGCTGTTCGAGGGCTTCAAGGACCCCAAGTACCGGCCGGCGCCGCTGCTCGTCGAGATGGTCGAGGCGGGCTATCTCGGACGGAAGACCGGGCGGGGATTCTTCACCTATAGCTGAAGCGCGAGGAGCTGCCATGCGCGTCGCCCCAGGCCTCTCAGCGGTGCTCGCCGGCAGCGCCGCCGGACGGCCGCGCCTGGCACCTCTGGCGATCGAAAGCGCTGGCCCGCATCAGGGAAGGCCCGGCCTAAAGGGGCCAAGCCGCTAGGTTACAATCCGCCGCTCGCGCGACCCCGGCTGCACAATCGGCGGCGCGTCCTCGTTAGCCCCCTTTGCGCCCCCTGGGCCGGGGGGCTTTTGCGCACCCAAAGGAGGGTGAAGATGGCGGAGCGGCTCGACACCTTTCCACGCCTGCTGCTTCATCACGCGCGCGTCCGGGCGAGCGCCCCGGCGATCCGCGAGAAGGACCTCGGCATCTGGCAGAGCTTCACCTGGTCCGAGGTCGCCGCCGAGGTCCGCGCCCTCGCCTGTGGCCTCGCTGCGCAGGGCTTCAAGCGCGGCATGAACCTCGCGATCATCGGCGCGAACCGCCCGCGGATCTACTGGGCGGTCGCCGCAGCGCAGTGCCTCGGCGGCGTCCCGGTGCCGCTCTACCAGGACGCGGTCGCGGCCGAGATGGTGTTCGTCTTCCAGAACGCCGACATCGAGTACGCGATCGTCGAGGACCAGGAGCAGGTCGACAAGCTGCTCGAGATCATGCCGCAGTGCCCGAAGCTCAAGCACGTCTACTTCGACGACCCGCGGGGCCTGCGGAACTACGCGCAAGTCGAGCTCATGAGCTACGCGAGCCTGCAGACGCTGGGGCGGGAGTTCGATACCCGCAATCCCGAGTTCTTCCTCGCGGAGGTCGAGCGGGGCCAGGCGTCGGACATCGCCGCGATGTTCTTCACCTCCGGCACGACCGGCAACGCCAAGGGCGTGGTCCTCACTCACCAGAGCCTGATCACCGCCGGTCGGACGGGCGCCGAGATGGAAGGCCTTACCCCCGACGAAGAGGTGCTCGCCTACCTGCCGCCGGCGTGGATCGGGCAGAACATCTTCTCGTACACGCAACCGCTCGTCGTGGGCTTCTGCGTGTCCTGCCCGGAGTCGGCCGCGACGGTGATGACCGACATGCGTGAGATCGGCCCGACCTACTACTTCGCGCCGCCGGCGGTGCTGGAGGGGCTGCTCACCCAGGTCACCATCCGTATGGAGGACGCGGGGTGGCTCAAGCGCAAGCTGTACCACTACTTCATGGGGCTCGCGCGCCGCGTCGGCGCCAGGATCCTGGACGCGAAGCAGCCGGTCGGGGTCGTCGACCGCGCCCTGTACTGGCTCGGCGACCTGCTCGTCTACGGGCCCCTGCGCAACGTCCTCGGCATGAGCCGGGTGAAGCTCGCCTACACCGCGGGCGAGGCGATCGGCCCCGATCTGTTCGTGTTCTACCGCGCGATCGGGATCAACCTGAAGCAGCTCTACGGGTCCACCGAGACCTCGGTGTTCGTCTGCGTGCAGCCGAACGGCCAGGTGAAGGTCGACACCGTGGGCCCGCCGGTGAAGGGGGTCGAGGTCAAGGTGACCGACGCCGGCGAGATCCTCATCCGCTCGCCCGGGCTCTTCCAGGCCTATTACCGGAACCCCGAGGCCACCGCCGAGGCGAAGACGAACGACGGCTGGTTCCACACCGGGGATGCCGGGTATCTGGACCCGGACGGCCACCTGAAGATCATCGACCGCGCGAAGGACGTCGGCAAGCTGAACGACGGCACGCTGTTCGCGCCGAAGTACCTCGAGAACAAGCTCAAGTTCTTCCCCTACGTCCGGGAGGCGGTCGCGTTCGGGCACGAGCGCGACATGGTCTGCGCGTTCATCAACATCGACTTCGACGCGGTCGGCAACTGGGCCGAGCGGCGCAACCTCGCGTACTCCGGCTACACCGACCTCGCGGCGCAAGGCGTGGTCTACGACCTGGTCCGCGAGTGCGTCGAGAAGGTGAACGCCGACCTCGCCGCCGACCCGAAGCTCGCCGGGTCGCAGATCCACCGGTTCCTCATCCTGCACAAGGAGCTCGATCCGGACGACGGCGAGATCACCCGCTCGCGGAAGGTGCGCCGGCGCTTCGTCGCCGAGCGGTACAAGGTGCCGATCGACGCGCTCTACGGCGGCAAGCGCGACTGCTACGTCGAGACGCAGGTGAAGTTCGAGGACGGCCGCACCGGCATGATCGCCGCGACGCTGAAGATCGCCGACGCGAAGACGTTCCCGGCCGCAGCCGCCCGCCGGGCCGCCTGAGGGCTCGCCCCGCCCCGGCCGATGCAGAGCCAACGCAAGATCGGCGCGCCGGTCCTCGTCGTCGAGGGCGTCTCGCTTTCGTTCGGCGGCGTGAAGGCGCTGCAGGACGTGTCGTTCGACGTCCGCGAGCACGAGGTGCGCGCGATCATCGGTCCGAACGGCGCCGGCAAGAGCTCGATGCTGAACGTGATCAACGGCGTGTACCACCCGCAGCAGGGGCGAATCACCTTCAAGGGCGAGACCCGGTCCGACATGAACAGCCACGAGGCGGCGGCGATGGGCATCGCCCGCACCTTCCAGAACATCGCGCTGTTCAAGGGCATGACGGTGCTCGACAACATCATGACCGGCCGCAACCTGAAGATGCGGACCAACTTCCTCCAGCAGGCGCTCTGGATCGGGCCGGCGAAGCGCGAGGAGCTCGAGCACCGGCGCAAGGTCGAGGAGGTCGTCGACTTCCTCGAGATCCAGCACATCCGCAAGACCCCGGTGGGGCGGCTGCCGTACGGGCTGCAGAAGCGGGTCGAGCTCGCTCGCGCGCTCGCCGCCGAGCCGGAAGTGCTGCTCCTCGACGAGCCGATGGCGGGGATGAACATGGAGGAGAAGCAGGACATGTGCCGCTTCATCCTCGACGTGAACGACCAGTACGGGACGACCATCGTGCTGATCGAGCACGACATGGGGGTGGTGATGGACATCTCGGACCGCGTGGTGGTGCTCGACTACGGGCGCAAGATCGCCGACGGCACGCCGGACGGGGTGCGGGGCGACCAGAAGGTGATCGACGCCTATCTCGGCGTCGCGCATTGAAGGTACAAACGCAAAGTCGCAAAGGGCGCAAAGATTCCCTCTGCGTCCTCTTGTGTTCTCCGCGCCTTTGCGTTGAAGGGGGCTTGAATGGAGTTCGCGTTCTTCATCGAGGTGCTGGCGGGAGGCCTGCTCGCGGGCGTGATGTACTCGCTCGTCGCCCTCGGGTTCGTCCTGATCTACAAGGCGTCGGGGGTCTTCAACTTTGCCCAGGGGGCGATGGTGTTCTTCGCCGCGCTCACCTTCGTGAGCCTGGTCGAGCGCGGCTGGAGCTTCTGGCTCGCGCTCGTCGTCACGCTGGCGGTGATGGTGGTCCTCGGGCTCGCCATCGAGAAGGTCGTGCTGCGCCCGCTCGTCAACCAGGCGCCGATCACGCTGTTCATGGCGACCATCGGCCTCACGTTCGTGCTCGAAGGGCTGTCCCAGCTCGTCTGGGGGTCGCAGCCGCACGGCCTCGAGCTGGGGGTCCCGGACGTCCCGATCGAGTGGCTGTCGCAGAAGACCAACATCAACATCAGCCAGTTCGACCTGTTCGCCTCGGCCGTCGCGGGGATCCTGGTCGCGGTCCTGGCGGTGTTCTTCCAGAAGACGCGGATCGGGCGGGCGCTGCGCGCGGTGGCCGACGACCATCAGGCCGCGCTCGCGGTGGGCATCCCGCTGAAGCAGATCTGGGGGATCGTGTGGGCGGTCGCCGGATTCGTGGCGCTGGTCGCCGGCCTCATGTGGGGGGTGCGCAACGGCGTCCAGTACGCGTTGACGTTCGTCGCCCTCAAGGCGCTGCCGGTGCTGATCCTCGGCGGCTTCGAGTCGATCGCCGGCGCGATCATCGGCGGGCTCATCATCGGCGCCTCGGAGAAGCTCGCCGAGGTGTACCTCGGACCCTATGTGGGCGGCGGGATCGAGGGCTGGTTCGCCTACGTCATCGCGCTCGTGTTCCTGCTGTTCCGGCCGCAGGGGCTGTTCGGCGAGAAGATCATTGAGCGCGTATGACGCGCTAAACGCGCACATCGGGCGCGTTTAGCGCCAGGGAGAACGCGATGCTGTACCGCGAAGCCGGCCAGTTCAAGACGAGCTACGCCGCCGACCAGCAGATCTTCCCGATCCTGCAGGACCGGATCGGCGTCATCGCGGTCCTGGTGCTGGCGTTCGTCGTCGTGCCGCTCGTCGCCGACCAGTACTGGCTCGGGGCGATTCTCACGCCGTTCCTCATCTTCTCGCTCGCCGCGCTCGGCCTGAACATCCTGACCGGCTACGCCGGGCAGCTCTCGCTCGGCACCGCGGCGTTCATGGCCGTGGGCGCGTTCATGGCGTACAACGTCCAGCTCCGCATCCCCGGCATGCCGATCATCGGATCGTTCATCCTCGGCGGCCTGTGCGCCGCGGCGGTCGGCATCGTGTTCGGGCTGCCGAGCCTGCGGATCAAGGGCTTCTACCTCGCGGTCGCGACGCTCGCCTGCCAGTTCTTCGTGCTCTGGGCGCTGCAGCGGTTCGGCTGGTTCTCGAACTACAGCTCGTCGGGCGTGATCACCGCGCAGAAGATGGTGATCCTCGGCTACGAGCTCGACAGCCCGCAGGCGAAGTATCTCCTGACCCTGTTCGTCGTCGCCGGACTCGCCCTGCTCGCGAAGAACCTGGTCCGCAGCGAGACCGGGCGGGCGTTCATGGCGGTCCGCGACATGGACGTCGCGGCCGGCGTGATCGGCATCCGGCTGATGCACACGAAGCTCCTCGCGTTCGCGATCAGCTCGTTCTATTGCGGCGTGTCCGGCGCGCTGTACGCGTTCTGCTATCTCGGCACCGTGGAGCCGGAGGCGTTCAACCTCGACCTCTCGTTCCGGGTGCTGTTCATGATCATCATCGGCGGGGTGGGCTCGATCCTCGGGTCGTTCCTCGGCGCCGGGTTCATCACGCTCTTTCCGATCTTCCTGAGCGTGCTCTCGCAGACGATCTCGCACGCCACCGGCATGGAGATCTCGCACGCGATCGTGTCGAACCTCGAGCTGATCATCTTCGGCGCGCTCATCATCTTCTTCCTGATCGTCGAGCCGCACGGGCTCGCGCGGCTGTGGCAGATCGGGAAGGAGAAGCTGCGGCTCTGGCCGTTCCCGCATTAGCGCGAGGGGCCGGGCCCGGGGGCGCTACCGGGGGGCCAGGGGGGCTCCCGTGACCCGGGCCGGGTCCGGGGGGCGGACCCGCTACGCTTTGAGCAGCCAGGGGATTGGCGTATATTCACCGGTCCGCAGAACAGAACCTATAAGTCGTACAACCAGGGAAACTGGGGGGCCCACCATCTTGAGGAGATCAGCGATGTTGAAGCAAATCGGGAAGGGCGTCGGCAGGCCGGCGGCGACGTTGCTCGCCGCCGCGGGGCTGGCGATCGCCGCGGCCGGCGCGCACGCCCAGCAGGAGCAGTTCATTCCGGCCAACTTCTATTGGGTGGGGCCCTACGCCCCGGGCGGGTCCGGGTTCGGCGGCGGCATGATCGACTACTTCGCCCTGCTGAACGCCCGCGACGGCGGCATCAACGGCGTCAAGCTCACCTGGGAGAAGTGCGAGACCGAGTACAACAACGCCCGCGGCGTCGAGTGCTACGAGCGCTCGAAGAAGAAGGGCCCGACCGGCGCGACCGTGATCCATCCGCTCTCGACCGGCATCACCTACTCGCTGATCGAGAAGGCGACCGCGGACAAGATCCCCGTGATCTCGATGGGCTACGGCCGCACCGACGCGAGCGACGGGCGGGTCTTCCCGTACGTGTTCCCGCTGATCACCAACTACTGGTCGCAGAATACCGCCAAGATCAAGTTCATCGGCATGCGCGAAGGCGGGATGGACAAGCTGAAGGGCAAGAAGATCGTGAACCTCTATCACGACTCGGCCTACGGCAAGGAGACGATCCCGGTCCTCGACGTGCAGGCGAAGAAGTACGGCTTCGAGGTCACGCACATCGCGGTGCCGCACCCGGGCAACGAGCAGCAGTCGCAGTGGCTGCAGATCCGGCAGATCCGCCCCGACTGGGTGATCCTGCGGGGTTGGGGGGTGATGAACCCGACCGCGTTGAAGGCCGCGGCGAGAGCGGGCTTCCCGCGCACCAAGGTCCTCGGCGTGTGGTGGTCGGGGGCGGAGGAGGACGTGATCCCGGCGGGCGACGCGGCGAAGGGCTACATCGCCGCGGGCTTCAACCTGCCCGGCACGAGCTTCCCGGTGATGCAGGACGTCCTCAAGCACGTCTACGCCAAGGGCAAGGGCGAGATGGACGACAAGTCCCGCATCGGCTCGATCTACCACACGCGCGGCATCGTGGCGGGGATCCTGACGACCGAGGCAATCCGCACCGCGCAGGCCCGATACGGCAAAGGCAAGGCGATCACGGGCGAGCAGATGCGCTGGGGCCTCGAGAACCTCGTGATCGACGACAAGCGCCTGAAGGAGTTGGGCGCGGTGGGCCTGATGCAGCCGCTGAAGGTCTCGTGCCTGGACCACGAGGGCGGCGGCTCGGTGAAGTTCCTGCAGTGGGACGGCGCCCAATGGAAGGTGATCAGCGACTGGATCACCTCCGACCAGTCGATCGTGCGGCCGATGATCGAGACCTCGGCGGCGCAGTACGCCAAGGAGAAAGGGCTCGCGCTGCGCGATTGCAAGGCGGCCGGCTAGCGGCGCGAACGAGGAAGCGAGACGTGGCGCTCGCTTCCCGACTGCAAGGGGCGCGAGGAGCGCCCCTTTTCCACGCCTCGCTCGCTGCTCCCGGTTCCTGACCACCGATGTCCGCCGTCCCGAAATCCGACCCGCAGGCGAGCGCCTACCTCAACGTCAACAACGTCGAGGTCATCTACGACCACGTCATCCTGGTGCTGAGGGGCGTGTCGCTGCAGGTCCAGAAGGGCCGGATCGTCGCGCTGCTCGGCGCCAACGGCGCGGGCAAGACGACCACCCTGAAGGCGATCTCGAACCTGCTGCGCGCCGAGCGCGGCGAGGTGACCAAGGGCTCGATCGAGTTCGACGGCAAGCGCATCGACCGGCTGACGCCGAACGACCTGGTGCGCATGGGCGTGTGCCAGGTGATGGAGGGCCGGCACTGCTTCCAGCACCTGACGGTGGAGGAGAACCTCCTCACCGGCGCGTTCACCCGCGCCATCGGGCGGGCCGAGCTCGCCCGCGACCTCGACCTCGTCTACCAGTACTTCCCGCGGCTGCGCGAGCGGCGGGAGTCGCTCGCCGGCTACACCTCGGGCGGCGAGCAGCAGATGACCGCCATCGGCCGGGCGCTGATGGCGCGGCCGAAGATGATCCTGCTCGACGAGCCGTCGATGGGCCTCGCCCCCCAGCTCGTGGAGGAGATCTTCGAGATCGTGAAGGACCTCAACCAGAAGGAGGGCGTCTCGTTCCTCCTCGCCGAGCAGAACACCAACATCGCGCTGCGCTACGCCGACTACGGCTACATCCTCGAGAACGGCCGCGTGGTGATGGACGGCGAAGCGGCCAAGCTCCGGGAGAACGACGACGTGAAGGAGTTCTACCTCGGGCTGTCGACCGGCGGCCGCCGGAGCTTCCGGGAAGCGAAGTTCTACCGCCGGCGCAAGCGCTGGCTGTCGTAGGGGATGAGAACGTCCGAGCACTACGACGACCTCGAGACCCGCGACCCCGGCGAGCGGGAGCGCGACCTGCTCGCCCGGCTCGCGAAACAGGTCGCCCACGCGCGCGCCCACGCGCCCGGCTTCGGGCGGATCCTGAAGGACGTCGAGCTCCGCGAGGTCGGCTCGCGCGCGGCCCTCGCCCGGCTCCCGGTGACGCGCAAGTCCGACCTCAAGGAGCTGCAGGCGAGCGCGCCGCCGCTCGGCGGCCTGAACGCGACCCCGGTGGCGAAGCTCGCGAAGATCTTCGTCTCGCCGGGCCCGATCTGCGAGCCGGAAGGCCACGGCCGCGACTGGTGGCGCACCGGTCGGGCGCTCTACGCCGCCGGCTTTCGCGCCGGCGACCTCGTCACCAACACTTTCGCCTATCACTTCACCCCGGCCGGATCGATGATGGAGTGCGCGGCCCTCGCGTGCGGCTGTACCGTGCTGCCGGCCGGCGTGGGGCAAACCGAAATGCAGGTCGCGACGATCGCGAGCCTCCGGGTCGACGGCTACATCGGCACACCCTCGTTCCTCAAGCTGATCGTCGAGAAGGCTGACGAGCTGAAGGCCGACATCGCCTGCCTGAAGAAGGCCATGGTCGGCGCGGAATACCTCCCGCCGGCGCTGCGCAACGCCCTGGGCGAGCTCGGGCTTAGCGTCCTGCAGTGCTACGCGACGGCGGATCTGGGGCTGCTCGCCTACGAGTCGCGCGGCCCGGACGGCAAGGTCTGCCAGGGCATGATCGTCGACGAGGGGATCCTCCTCGAGATCGTGCGGCCGGGCACCGGCGATCCGGTGCCCGAGGGCGAGGTCGGCGAGGTCGTCGTCACGACGTTCAATGCGGACTACCCGCTGATCCGCTTCGCGACCGGCGACCTGTCGGCCGTGCTGCCGGGCGCGAGCCCGTGCGGCCGCACCAACCTCCGGATCCGGGGCTGGATGGGCCGCGCCGACCAGGCGACCAAGGTCAAGGGGATGTTCGTGCATCCGTCGCAGGTCGCCGAGGTGGTCAAGCGCCACCCGGAGATCCGGCGCGCGCGCGTCGTCGTCGACCAGGCGGAAGGGCAGGACCGGATGACGCTCCACTGCGAGGTCGAGGCCGCGCCCGCGGGCCTCGCCGATGCGGTCGTCGCCACGATCCGGGAGATCATGAAGCTGCGCGGCGAGGTGCGGCTGCGCAGGGCGGGCGAGCTCGCGAACGACGGCAAGGTGATCGAGGACGCGCGCAAGTACGACTGACCGGACCCGGACATCGATCGGGTCGGGGGTTTCCAGCCTGTCGCAAGGGAGAGAAGAAGCCATGATGGCACTGCCGTTCGTCGTGCTCGTGATCGCCGCGCTGGTCCCGATGCTCGGGTTCCGGAAGACGTCCGTGATCGTCTGGGCCGTCGCCATGGCCGCGACGCTCTGGATCCTCTGGAGCCACGCGACCACCCCGTTGAAGATCGTGCTCTAGGGGACCGCCGTGGCCGCGATCGCGAAAGCCCTGAACATCCTCGCCGTCCTCGGGATCAGCGGCGCGCTCCTGTTCGCGTTCTACTGGCAGCTCGTGCGCGGCGAGCTGCCGTGCCCGCTGTGTCTCGTGCAGCGCCTCGGGCTGATCGGCGCCGGGCTCGGCTTCGCCCTGAACGTCCGCTTCGGATCGTCGGAGTCCCACTACGGCGTCGTGATCATCAGCGCGCTCGTCGGCGGGGCGGCGGCGACGCGCCAGATCCTGCTGCACATCGTGCCGGACACCGGGTCGTACGGCTCGGCGCTCTACGGCTGGCACTTCTACACCTGGGCGCTGGTGGTGTTCGTCGCGATCGCGGCGCTGGCGGGACTGCTGCTGTTCATCGAGGCGCAGTTCGTCGAGGGCACCCACGATCTGCGCCCGAGCATGGCGGCGCAGGCGGTGGGGTGGCTGTTCGTGGTCGTCGTGCTCGCCAACGCCGTGTCGACGCTGCTCGAGTGCGGGTTCGGCGCGTGCCCCGACAACCCGACGGAGTACGAGCTGCTGCGGAAGTAGCTCCATGGGGTACGCGACCGCGCGAGGGATCACGACGCGCTCCGGCTGGAAGCTGCCGCTCGCGGTCCTCGCAGTGGCCGGCCTGCTCGCCGCGCCGGCCGCGCCGGCGCAGGTGTTCCTCACCAAGCCGCCCTACGTCCCGACGCCGCAATCGACCGTCGACCGGATGCTCGAGCTCGCGCAGGTCGGCCCCGACGATTTCGTCATCGATCTGGGGTCGGGGGACGGTCGGATCGTGATCACCGCGGCGAAGCGGTACGGGGCGCGCGGCCTCGGCATCGAGATCGAGCCGGATCTCGTCAATCTCAGCGAGTACTACGCCCGCCGCGCGGGCGTGGCCGATCGCGCGAAGTTCGTCACCGAGGACCTGTTCGTCGCCGACCTGCGGCCGGCGACCGTGCTCACGCTGTATCTCTTCCGGGAGCTCAACATCAAGCTGCGGCCGCGCATCCTCGAGCAGCTGCGGCCCGGCGCGCGCGTCGTGGCGCACGACTGGGACCTGGGGGACGAGTGGGAGCCGGATCTCGCGGAGACCATCCCCGCCCCCGACAAGCCGGTCGGCATCGACCGCACCAGCCGGGTCTTCCTCTGGTACGTGCCGGCGAAGGTCGAGGGCCGGTGGCGGCTCGAGACGCCGCTCGCGCCCGGACGCAGTGCCACGCTCACGCTGGCGCAACAGTTCCAGCGGTTCGCGGGCGAGCTCGAGCTGGACGGCGCGCGCCACGCCATCGCCGGCGGTCGGGCGCGCGGCACGGCCATCCAGTTCACGGTTCCGGCCGGCTCGCCGCTTGCCGGCGTCTATGAAGGTACCGTCGAAGGGGCGCAGATGCGCGGCGAGATCCGGCGCGACGGTGGCCCGACCGCCCGGTTCACCGCGAGCCGGCCATGAGCCGGCGGAGCCTCCTCGTCGCGCTGGCCGCGGCGGCGTGCCTCCCGGTGCTCGCCGCCGACGAGGTGCCCTACGTGCAGACCCCGCAGAACGTCGTCGAGGAGATGCTGAAGCTCGCCGGCGTGCGCGGCACCGACTTCGTCATGGACCTCGGCTCCGGCGACGGCCGGATCGTGATCACCGCGGCGAAGAAGCACGGCGCCCGCGGCGTGGGCTTCGAGTACGTGCGCTCGCTCGTCGAGCTCGCCACCGAGAACGCGCGCCAGGCCGGCGTCGCCGACCGCGTGACCTTCGTCGAGAGGGACATCCACGACGTCGATTTCTCGCCCGCGACGGTGCTCGCGTTCTACCTCCTCCCGGACACCAACGTCGAGCTGCGGCCCAAGATGCTCGCCCAGCTGCGTCCGGGTGCGCGGATCGTCTCCCACGACGGCGACATGGGCGAGTGGGAGCCGGACGCGACCATCGTCGTACCCGCGCCGGGCAAGACCGTCGGCCTCGAGGAGAAGAGCACGCTCTATCTCTGGGTCGTGCCGGCGCCGGTCGCGGGCGAATGGCGGACGACCGTCCCGCTCGGCGGCCGCGCCACCGAGATCGAGCTCGATCTCACCCAGCACTTCCAGTTCCTCGCCGGCATCGCCTCGGTCCGGGGCGAGATGATCGGCCTCGAGCGCGCGTACGTGCGCGGCCCCGCGATCTTCATGCGGTTCCCCTACGCCGGCGGCACGGTGCGGTTCGAGGGCCGCGCGGGCGCCGATCGGATCGTCGGCCGGGTCACGACGCCCGATGGGCGGACGCACCCGTGGCGGGCGCTGCGGACCAACTGAGCGCCGCGACGGCTACCGCCGCAGCGGGGACTGCCGGCGCCAATAGCGAAGCATGAGGAAGCCTCCGAGCATGCCGCCGAGGTGCGCGAAGTGGGCGACCCCCGCCTGCGTGCCCGTCACGCCGAGGTAGAGCTCGACCACGGCGTACACGATGACGAACAGCCACGCCGGCATCGGGATCGGCGGGAAGAGCAGCACGATCGTGCGCCGCGGGAAGTAGATGCCGTAGGCGAGCAGCAGCCCGAAAACGCCGCCCGACGCGCCGACGGTCGGGTAGAACGAGCCGGTCGCCGTGGAGACGACGATCTGGGTGACCGCGGCGGCGAGCACCGCCGCGAAGTAGTACGCGAGGTAGCGGCGCCGCCCGAAGAGCCGCTCGAGCTCGGACCCGAACATGAACAGCGCGAGCATGTTCAGGAACAGATGCGTGAAACCGCCGTGCAGGAAGCTGTAGGTGACGAGCTGCCAGGGCTGGAAGACGCCGACCGCGTCCGGGGGGAGCACCGTCGATGCGCCGAGCGGCCACAGCGCGAAGTACCGGATCAGGCCGCTGCCCGCGCCGAGCTGCAGGATGTAGATCACCGTGTTCGCGACGATGAGCGCCCAGGTGACCGGAGGAACGGACGGAAACATTGCGGGCTTCGCGCGGGATCGGATTCTAGACGAGGCCGGCCGTCGCCGTTAGCAACCCGCCCCGAAAGGTGAAATCATGAGGAACCTCGCGCCGCACATTTTTCGCCAGCGCCTGCTGATCGAGGGTTTCTACACGACCAGCGTGACGCGCGAGCGGATCGCCGCGTACCTGCAGGGCATCGCCGGCCATCTCGATCTCAAGGCCTACGGGGAGCCGACGATCCACTCGCCCGCCGGGCTCGGGAAGGCGGAAAACCAGGGCTTCGACGCGTTCCTGCCGCTCGTCGACTCGGGGATCACCGCCTACGTGTGGTCGTCGGCGCAGTTCTTCTCGATCGTCCTCTACACCTGCAAGGGATTCGACGCGGCGGCGGCGGTCCGTTACACGCGCGAATTCTTCGGCGCCGGCGAGGTCGAGTCGCTGTCGTTCTGAATCGGGCCCAGGCGTCAAGTCGAGCCCCGTCACGCCCGCACGAGCGGCACGATGTCGTCGCCGTCGCGGCCGATGGCGCCCGAGCGGCCGAGATCGGCGACCAGCCACTCGGCGAGCCCCGCGGGCGTCAGGTGCAGGTGGCGGTCGTTCAGCTCCCGGATCAGCCCGACGTCCTGGACGTACTGCGGCAGCTGCGCAAGCGCAAGCCGCCGCTTGTCGAGCAACGCGAAGACGAGCATGACCTTGGCCGCGTGTCGCGCATGGCGCGTGATGTCCCGCTCGTAGCCTTCCAGGCGGCGGAACGCGCGCTCGAGCGCCGGCCCGGGCGCGCCGAACACGCGACCGTGACCGGGAATCACCGTGCGCACGTCGAGCCGCGCGATCGCCTCGAGCGTGGCCCCGGTCTCGGCGAAGGCGACGACCTCGCCGAACAGCGCCGGGAAGATCACCCCGAACCCGTCCTCCCACAACGCGTCGGCCGAGATGAGGATGCGCTCCCGCGGCGCGTAGAGCATTACCGAGTGCGGATCGTGACCCGGCGCGGCGAGGACCTGCCAGTCGATGTCGCCGAGGCGGAGCGTGTCGCCCGGCGCGATCGTGTCGTCGTAGCGGAACCGGTCGGCGCGCTGGTCGGCGAAGCCGAGCACGAGCTCGCGGTCGTCCCAGCGGTCGATGAGCGGCGCCTCGCCGACGGGGACGCTGATGCGGCAGCCGTGCGCCGCCTGCACCGCGTGGTTGCCGCCCATGTGGTCCGAATGGCAATGGGTGTTGACGAGCCGGGCGAGCCGGCCGCCGCCGAGCGCGTGTGCGATGAGCGCGAGCGTCTGCGGCGCGTGGGTGACGTAGCTCGAGTCGACGAGCGCCGCGCCGTCGGCCCCTTGCATGAGCACGTTGTTGGACGACAGCCAGCCGCGCTCGAAGACCTGGAGTTGGGTGGGCAGCAAGCTGGGGCCGATCAGTCGGCCGCGCGCCGGCGCGGGTCGAGCTTCGCGAGCACGGCGAGCTGCTCCTCGCGCGTGTAGCCGGACCAGCACGCGATCTCGTCGATGGTGCGGAAGCAGCCCTCGCAGAAGCCGCTCCGCTCGTCCATCTTGCAGACGTTGATGCATGGCGACGCCGGGTCGTCGGCGCGCCCGCCGGGGACGAGCTCGAGCTTCGCCTGGCCGCTCATCGGCCTACGCGGCGCGCTTCGACGCCAGCGCCTGGGCCACCTTGGACGCCGGCCCGCGCCCGAGCGCGTCGCAGATGAAGCGGCCGGCGTCGTAGACCTTCGCGAGGTCGACACCGGTCTCGACGCCAAGGCCGTCGAGCAGGTACACGACGTCCTCCGTCGCGACGTTGCCGGAGGCGCCCTTGGCGTAGGGACAGCCGCCCAGCCCGGCGACCGAGCTGTCGGCGGTCGCGACACCCAGATCGAGCGCGGCGTACAGGTTCGCGAGCGCCTGGCCGTAGGTGTCGTGAAGATGGACCGCGAGCCGCTCGACCGGCACCGCGCGGGCGACCGTCTCGAGCATGCGCTTCACCTTGCCCGGCGTGCCGACGCCGATGGTGTCGCCGAGCGAGATTTCGTAGCAGCCCATGACGTCCAGCCGCTTCGCGACCTCGGCCACGGCCTCGGGCTCGACCGCTCCTTCATAGGGACAACCCACGACGCACGAGATGTAGCCGCGCACGCGGATGCCCTTCGCCCGCGCCGCCTCGGCCACTCGCGCAAACCTCTCGAGGCTTTCGGCGATCGACGCATTGATGTTCTTGCGGCTGAACGTCTCGGACGCCGCGCCGAAGACCGCGATCTCCTCGGCGCCGGCTTCGGCGGCAGCCTCGAAACCCTTCATGTTCGGCACGAGCACCGGGTAGGCGACGCCGGGCCTGCGCCGCAGGGCCTTCAGCACCTCCGAGTGGTCCGCCATCTGCGGCACCCACTTCGGCGAGACGAACGCCGTCGCCTCGACGGCGGGCAGGCCGGCGTCCGCGAGCCGCTCGATCAGCTCGACCTTGACGGCGGTGGGGACGCTCTTCGGCTCGTTCTGCAGGCCGTCCCGCGGCCCGACTTCGACGATGCGCACGCGCTTGGGGAGATCCATGGCCGGAATTTACCGCATCTCGCCGTTTTGGCGACAATATGCAAATGGAAACCGCAAAGCAACGAACCCCGGTGAACGTCAACGGCGTCGACTACCGCTGGCCGAAGCGGCCGGTCGCGGTGGTGTGCATCGACGGCGGCGATCCCGCCTACCTGCAGCAGTACCTGACCGACGGCGGCATTCCCAACATCGCCCGCTTCATGGAGCAGGGCTTCAGCGCCGTGGCGGAGGGCACGGTGCCGAGCTTCACCTGCCCGAACAACATGTCGATCATCACCGGCACGCCGGCCTCGAGGCACGGCATCTCCGGCAACTTCTACCTCGACACCAGGACCGGCGAGGCGGTCGTGATGACCGGTCCCGAGCTGCTGCGCGGGGACACCATCCTGTCGCGGTTCGCCGATGCGGGCGCAAAGGTGGTCTCGATCACCGCCAAGGACAAGCTGCGCCGGCAGCTCGGCAAGGGTCTCGACGTGGCGAAGGGGAACATCTCCTTCTCCTCCGAATTCGCCAGCCGCTGCACGTTGCAGGAGAACGGCATCGAGAACGTGCTCGAGCTGGTCGGCATGCCGCAGCCGGACATGTACTCGATGGAGCTGTCGCTCTTCGTCCTGGAGGCGGGGATCAAGCTGCTGGAGAGCCGCCGACCGGATCTCCTCTACCTCTCGCTCACCGACTGGGTGCAGCACAAGTACGCGCCGGAGGAGGCCGAGGCGAAGCGGTTCTACCAGGCGCTCGACGCGCGCTTCGGCAGGCTCGCGGAGCTCGGCGCGATCGTCGCGCTGACGGCCGATCACGGCATGAACGACAAGTCGAACGCGGCCGGCAAACCGAACGTGATCTGGCTGCAGGACGTCCTCGACGCGAAGTTCGGGAAGGGCGACACGAGAGTGATCTGCCCGATCACCGACGCCTTCGTCGCCCACCACGGGGCGCTCGGCGGGTTCGTGCGCGTCTGGTGCCGCGGACGGGCGACGCCGCCCGAGATCATCGCGGCGATCAGGAACATCGCCGGGATCGAGTCGGCGCTCGACAAGGAAACCGCGTGCCGGGTGCACGATCTTCCGGCCGACCGGGAAGCGGACGTGGTGGTCATCGCGACCGCGAATGTCTGCATCGGCGCGGCGGAGGCGGACCACGATCTCTCGGGGCTGGAGGGCCACCGCCTGCGCACGCACGGCGGCGTCTCGGAGGCGAGGGTTCCGTTCATCCTGAGCGTGCCGCTCAACGACGAGTACCGGCCGAAGGCCGGCGCGGCGACGCTGAAGAGCTATCGGATCTTCGATTTCGCCATCAACGGCGCGCTGGGCTGAGGCTCGGGCGACCGCGCCTGTCCGGGGCTCAGTAGCCCCGCGCGAGGTCGACCACGCCGGTGACCGGCTCCCCGCGCTCGAGCCGGCGGATTTTCCCGGCGATCTGCGCCGCCGCCGCGTCGATGTGCGTGATCGCGGACGCGTGCGGGGTGATGAGCACCTTCGGGTGCCGCCAGTACGGATGCGCCGCGGGGAGCGGCTCTTCGTGGAACACATCCAGCGTCGCGCCGGCGAGGTGCCCGGCGTCGAGCGCGGCGAGGAGATCGTCGTCGACGACCAGCCCGCCGCGGGCGACGTTGATCACGTAGCCGCCCGCGGGGAGCTTGAAGAGCGTGCGGCGGTCGAGGATCCCGCCGGTGTCGGCGGTGTGCGGGAGCATGCAGACGAGCGCGCGCGAGCCGCCGAGGAACGCGTCCAGCTCCGCCGGGCCGGCGAAGCACCGCACGCCGTCGATCTGCTTCCTCCCCCTGCTCCAGCCGAGCACCGGAAAACCCAGCGCGGCCAGCGCGCGCGCCACGTGGGTGCCGAGCACGCCGACGCCCATCACCCCGACCGGGAAGTCCGCGTGCCGGAGCGGGCGCTGGAGCTTCCACTCGGCGCGCGACTGCTGTGCGGCGTAGACATCCAGGCGGCGAAAGTAGCGGAGCACCGCCCACGTCAGGTACTCCGCCATCTGGCGCGCCATGCCGGCATCCTCGAGCCGGATGAGCGGTACCCCGGGCGGAAGCGCGATCCGCTTGAGCAGGGCCTCGACGCCCGCCCCGAGGTTGAAGATTGCCTTGAGGCCGCGCTGGCCGGCCAGCACCTCCGCCGCGGGATACCAGAGCGCCGCGTAGTCGGCCCGCCATGCGAGCCCGGGCTCCCATGCGCGCACCTCGGCTTCCGGCAGCGCGCGCGCTAACGCGTCCCGCCACTCGGGGAGCATCTTGGACGACGGCGTGTAGAGCAGGACTCTCACGCGGCATCGAACCGGATGAGGTCCGCGCCCTCCGCGACCTGCTCGCCGACGCGGTACAGGATCTCCTGGACCGTGCCGGCGGCGGGCGCGGTGATGGTGTGCTCCATCTTCATCGCTTCCATGATGACGAGCGGCGCGCCGCGCTCGACCGTCGCGCCCGCCTCGACGAGCACCGCGATGACCTTGCCGGGCATCGGCGCGGCGAGCCCCCCGCTGTGGACGTCGCCCGCGACCTCGGCGAGCCACGGCTCGTGCAGCTCGAGCGTGTGGCGCTCGGCGCCGCGAAAGACGTCGAGGACTGCACCCGCGCGCACCACGGTCGCCGCCAGCTCCTCGTCATCCAGCCAGGCGCGGATCGTGGTCGGGTCGGTGAGCTCGCCCGACAGCGTCCGCCGCCCGCCGGGCAGCTCGACCTCGTACTTGCCGTCCTTGCGATAGTGCGCCGTGACCACGACCTGCCGCTCGCCCTCCCGGAACACGAGCACGTGGTGGTTGTCCTGGTTGAGCCGCCACCCGTCGCAGCCCTCCCACGGGGACCACGGGTCGCCGGACGCCGCCGCATGGCGGCGCGCATCGCGGTCGTGGCGGAGCAGCTCCGACAGCGTCGCGGCCGCGAGGACTTCGTCGGAGGCCGGTGCGGGCGGCGGGAAGAGCTCGTCGCGGGTGCGCTCGATGAGGCCGGTGTCGAGGTCCGCCGCGGCGAACGCCCGACTCGCGACGAGGCGCCGGAGAAACGCGACGTTCGTGGCGAGGCCGACGACCTGGAACTGCTCGAGCGCATCGCGCATCAGCGCGAGCGCCCGTGCGCGGTCCCGGTCCCGGACGATCAGCTTCGCGATCATCGGGTCGTAGTGCGGGGAGATCTCGTCGCCGGCGGCGACGCCGGTGTCGACCCGCACCTGAGCCGAGGCGGGCGGCGTCGCGAGATGGACGATGCGGCCGGTGGCGGGCAGGAAGCCCTTGGCGGGGTCCTCGGCGTAGATCCGCGCTTCGAGCGCGTGGCCGTCGATCGCGAGCTCGTCCTGGCGCTTCGGGAGCGCCTCGCCCCAGGCGACGCGGAGCTGCCACTCGACGAGGTCCTCGCCGGTGATCATCTCGGTCACCGGATGCTCGACCTGGAGCCGCGTGTTCATCTCCATGAAGTGGAACGTTCCGGACTGGTCGGCGATGAACTCGACCGTGCCCGCGCCGACGTAGCCGATCGCTTTCGCGGCCGCGACCGCCGCGGCGCCCATCGCGGCGCGACGCTCCGGCGTCATGCCGGGCGCGGGCGCTTCCTCGAGCACTTTCTGGTGGCGCCGCTGCACCGAGCAGTCGCGCTCGAAGAGGTGCACGCAGTTCCCCTGCTTGTCCGCGAACACCTGGATCTCGATGTGCCGCGGCCGGCGCAGGTACTTCTCGAGCAGCACGCGGTCGTCGCCGAATGCCGCCGCCGACTCGCGCTTGCAGGACGCGAGCGCGGCCTCGAACTCCGTCGCGCGCTCAACGATGCGCATCCCCTTGCCGCCGCCGCCCGCCGAGGCCTTGATCAGGATCGGATAGCCGATGCGGTCCGCCTGGCCGTGGAGGTACGCAGGGTCCTGATTGTCGCCGTGAAAGCCGGGGACGAGCGGGACGCCGGCCCGCTCCATGAGCCGCTTCGCCGCGCTCTTCGAGCCCATCGCGCGGATCGCGGCGGCCGGCGGGCCGATGAACGCGACGCCCGCCTTCTCGCAGCGTTCCGCGAACTCTTCGTTCTCCGAAAGAAACCCGTAGCCCGGGTGGATCGCCTGTGCCCCGGCGCGCCCGGCGACCTCGAGGATGCGGTCGCCGCGGAGGTAGCTCTCCTTGGCCGGCGGCGGACCGATGAGGTAGGCCTCATCGGCCGCGAGGACGTGCTGCGCGCGCGCGTCGGCCTCGGAGTAGACCGCCACCGTCTTCACGCCGAGCCGGCGCGCGGTGCGGATCACCCGGCACGCGATCTCGCCGCGGTTGGCGATCAGGATCTTGGCGAACATCTACTTCTTGGAGCTCGGCGCTGCGACCCACGCCGGCTTGCGCTTCTCGAGGAACGACTGGATGCCCTCTTTACCCTCGTCGGAGGCGCGGGTGGCCGCGATCCGCGTCGCCGTGTCGGCGATGAGGTCCTCGGAGACCGGGCGGGCGGCGACCGCGCGGATGAGATCCTTCGTCGCGGCGTGGGCCGCGGGGCCGCCCGCGAGCAGGTGGTGTCCAA
>Ga0299906_10001431_pt1 | contig 20581 bp, 18 predicted proteins | sample RVTome_14_FD_200259 | JGI IMG/M metagenome (GOLD analysis project Ga0299906, IMG submission 200259) | Soil microbial communities from uranium-contaminated site in the Upper Colorado River Basin, Wyoming, United States - RVT145D125 (version 2) ...
GCTCCAGACGTTCGACCAGTTCCTGGCCAAGAACAAGGACGCCGTGCTGGCGGCCGCCAATCCGGCGCCGGCCTCGACGCCGGCCTCGACCTAGTCGTTCCTCCCGGCGGCGAGCGCCGCCGGGTTTCCCCACCCGTCCTCTGCGCTATCGGCGCCTGCGGGCGGGTGGGGAGCCCCTCCCGGCGACACTCGCCACCGGCACCGCTCCCCCGCTTCCGCCTCTCCCGCCGCCGCTACCCCCCTGCCCTCCGGACGTACTCGTCGACATTTCTGGCCAGCACGTCGAGCGGCACGTTGCCGCCGAGCACGACGGCGTCGTTGAACGCCCGCAGATCGAAGCCCCGCCCGAGCGCCGCCTGCGCCTGCTCGCGCTGTCGGACGATCTCGCCGTGCCCCACCTTGTAGCCGCATGCCTGGCCGGGCCACGAGCAGTAGCGATCGACCTCGCTCGCGACCTCTTCGGGGTTCGACCCGTTCACGTCGACGAAGTACCTGACGCCCTGCTCGCGCGTCCAGTCCTTGGCGTGGAGGCCGGTGTCGACCACCAGACGGCACGCCCGGAACGCAATCGACTGCAGGAACCCGAGGCGCCCGACGCGATCGCCGTCGTAGGCCCCGAGCTCGTCGGCGAGCTGCTCGGCGTAGAGGGCCCACCCCTCCGAGAAGGCGTTGAACTGGAGCATCTGGCGGATGAGGGGCATCTCGTGCGTGTACTCGCCCTGCCAGATGTGGCCGGGAATCGCCTCGTGGAACGTCAGGTCGGCGAGGCTGTACTTGCTGTGGAGGTCCGTCGTCCTGAGATTGATCCAGAAGCGCCCGGGGATCGTGCCGTCGATCGAGCCGGCGCCGCCGTACGCACCGGGTGCGCCGGGCTCTTCTTCCGGCGGCAGCCGCCTCACCTCCATGTTCGGGCTCACGACCTCGCTGAATGCGCGCGGCATCTGCGCCCGGATCCAGTCGAGGCGGTCGTCGATGAAGGCCATGATCTCGGCGCGCCCCTCGTCGCCGTCCGAGAACTGGTACCGGGGGTCCCCCGCCAGTGCCTGCATCGTCTCGCCGACGCTGCCCTGCGAGTAGCCGATCTCCTTCAGGAGCGCATCCATCTGCGCGTGCAGGCGCTCGAGCTCGCTCCGCCCCAGCTCGTGGACCTCGTCCGGCGACAGCGTCGTGGTGGTCGAGGCCCTGAGCGCCCACCGGTAGAACTCCTCGCCGCGCGGACGCGCCGAGATGCCCGCATCGTCGGTGGCGACGGCGCGCTGCGCCTGCAGCTCCGCCAGCTGCCGCTCGAGCGCGGGCGCGATCTCCTGGACGGCAATGCCTCGTGCGCGCGCAGCCCAGTTCCCGGGAATGTTCTCCGTCCGCCGCTCGATCGACTCGACGACCGGTCCTCCTTCGCGTGCGCCGGTGATGGAGGCCGCCATCTGCGCCAGTGCCGTGTCGATCAGAAACGCGGGCGGCACGAGTCCGGCGCCGCGCGCCGCCTGCATCCGGCCCAGCTCGCCGTCGAGCTGCGTGGCGTAGGACTGCAGCCGCGCCAGATACGCTTCGGCGTCGGCCGCGTCGTCGATCGGATGCTCGCTGTCCAGGAACCGCGGGACGTCGAGGTAGGCGCCGACGTTCTGGATGACGACGTAGGGCGTGTTCCGCCAGCCGCCGACCGTGATGTCGCCGTACGGGAGGGCGAACCCCTCGAGCGCCGTGGCATACGCGGTGCGCACGACCTCCACGCTCGTGCGCGCGGCGTACGACAGGCCGGCGGTGTCGAACGCGTTCACCCGCTCCAGGTCGGCGCGGACCCGCGCCGCCAGGCGCTGCTGCCCGGCTGCGGAGCGATCGGCGAACTGCGAGCGCAGCGCCGCCCGGGCGCCGGTGTCGATGCCGAGCGACGTCGCGCTCTCCGGCGCCAGGCTCAGCAGGGCGTCGGCCACGCTGTCGAGCAGGCCGAGCGCATCGGCGTCGGTCGAGGCCAACGGCGCCGACTCAGGGTCACGTCCACAGCCGGGCACCAGCGGCAGCGCAGCAGCCGAGGCGAGGGCTGCGAGGGCGTCACGACGGGTGAGCATCGGCCCATGATAGGCGGAAGTACGCGACAACGGGAGCGTAGCCAGCTCCCGCCGCACGGACCTGCTCCAGTGGCGCGACTCCTGGCCGCTGGGGCTCGTCATCACGTTCCCCACGGAGGCGAGCGTTCCCCGGCCGTCACTCGAAGGAATACTCGACAATCTCGGGCGGCATCGCTGCGAAGTCGCTGAACCTGAGCCACGTCGGCCGCACCCGGAAGTACGTGATCCCCGGCCACGACAGGCGCTGTGGGCCGTCCGGAAAACTCGAGAAGTAGAGCTTCTGCAGCCGCGCCAACTCGCCTCCGCTCGGTTCATCCGCGACGCCTTCGTATTGCACCGTTCGCTCGCCGTCCCCCACGCCCCCGATGGTAAACGCCACATGTGCGTTCACTCGAAGGTTGGTCGCCTTTCTCGTCGACTCTGTCGTGTCGAAAAAGAGCTCGAACGCGTCGGTCACGACGAACCCGACGACGGCAGCCTGCGGCCGCCGCCCCGGAGAGACAGACGCCTGTACTCCGAGTGAATAGCTGCGAATGAACTCCAGGACTTGGGCTCGACTCGTTGCCATGGGGAACCGGCAGTCACATCCGCGTGCATCGCGTGCGGGAGACGAGCATCGGGAAGCTCTCAGGCTTGGGATCGGCGCGCGCCAAACGAGCCGCGCGCGTTCACGAGCCGCCGCGCGTCGGCCCGTCGGATGGTGGCCAGCCTTTCGGCCCGGCACCTCGCGTGAACCGGCGCCGCGTTGATCCGTGCAAGTCGTCGACGCGTCGAAATCCTAGCATGCACTCGATCCCGGGAGCGGTAAACGGCATCGTCAGCGACCGTTGTGGCTCGTTCCGGAGGGTCGCAGCGTGGGAGGCACGCGGCGAGCCGATAGAGTCCGGCGGCCGGGATCGAATCCCTGCCGGCGAGTGACGGCGGGAGGGCTCCCCGCCCGCCCGCAGGCGCCGATTGCGCAGAGGACGGGCGGGGGGCGGCTACAATACGCGGTCATGACGTCCACCACCTTCGGCCCGCGCGCGACCCTGGGACTCGTTGCTGCCGGCACGCTGCTGTTCTCGTTCGCCTGCGTGGCCGGACGGTCCGCTCAGGCGCCCGCCGCCGCCGCCGGATGCGAGGGCGCGCGCGACCTGCGCCTGGTCAATGGACGGATCGTCACCATGGACGGCCAGGGCTCCACGGTCGGCGAGGTCACGATCCAGGACGGCCGATTCACCGCCGTCGGACCCGGGGACGGGGCCCTGAGCCCGTGCACGGAGGAGATCGACCTCGGGGGCCGGACGGCCGTGCCGGGCCTCATCGACAACCACAATCACATCGTGCTGCTCGGCATCCGGCCGGGGCACCACACGCCGCTCGAGGGCGCCCCCTCGATCGCGGAGGTGCAGGAGCGCATCCAGGCGCGCGCGGCCGGCCTGCCGGACGGGGCGTTCATCACCTCGCTGGGTGGCTGGAACGCCAACCAGTTCGAGGAGCGGCGCCTGCCGACGCTCGAGGAGCTCGACGCGGCGACCTCAGACCATCCGGTGCTGGTCTTCCAGAGCTTCACCGGTCCGGCGGCCACGAACACGCCGGGGCGGGAGTACTTCACCGCGCGCGGCGTGGAGGTGAGCGAGACCGGGGCGATCGGGGCCACCGTGGCGTCGATGGCGGCCCTCAACGCGCTGCGCGCCGACCAGACGTTCGCCGACCGGATTCGCGGCACCGAGGACGCGATGGCCTACGCCGCCAGCGTGGGCGTGACGACGAGCGCCGACATGGGCGCCTTCAACCTGCCGGGCACCGAGCACCTGCAGGACTCGTTCACCTTCGACACATTGGCCAGCGCGGACCAGTTCCGGATGTACGACGCGTTCATGGCGCTGCACCGCGACGGCCGCATGACCTCGCGGCTCCGGATCTTCTTCCTCACGATGGACACGCGCCCCGACGTGCCGCTGCTCTCCGAGCGGCTGCGCAACGACTTCCTCGGCTTCGGCGACGACATGCTGCGCGTCTCCGGCATCGGCGAGTTCGCGGCCAACTGGCCACTGTTCGGCCCGGCCACCGCCGACAACTACGAGACGGCGCTCTCGGCGATCGCCGAGCGGGGCTGGGCCTTCCAGCAGCACAGCCTCTCGCCGGCCGAGAACGAGCTGACCGTCAGCACGTTCGAGGCCGTCAACGCCGAGACCCCCATCGCGGACCTGCGCTGGTCGCTCGCCCACGTCGGCTCGGTGGAGCCCGCCATCCTGGACCGGCTCGACGCCATGGGCGCCGCCGTCGCCGTGCACCCCTTCCAGTTCCTGGCCGGCGGCCGTGGGGGGCCGCCGCTCCGCACGATCGTCGACAGCGGCGTGAAGGTGGGTGCGGGGTCGGACTCGGCGCAGATCTCGACGCTCAACCCCTGGCTCGTGATCGGCTACATGGTGACGGGCCGCAGTCTCGACGGGGAGCTCATCAACGACGGCCAGCAACTGACGCGCGAAGAGGCGCTGCGCCTCTACACGGCGGGGAACGGCTGGTTCCTGCGGGAGGAAGACCGGCTCGGCTCGATCGAGCCCGGGAAGCTCGGGGATCTGGTGGTGCTGAACGCCGACTACTTCGACGAGGCGCAGGTCCCGGACCCGGAGATCGGGAACCTGCATTCGGTACTCACGGTCGTGGACGGCCGGGTCGTCCACGACGCCATGAGCCCATAATCAAGGCTCACCGCACTCATTGGAGACGGGTCCCATGACGAACACCATCAGGATTGCAGTCCTCGTCCTCGCCGCACTCGCCATCGGCGCGGACCTCGCCTCGGCGCAGCGCGGCCGTGGCCGCGGCGGCCCTCCGGGGGGCGGGCCCGAGGTGGGCATGAACACCCGCCCGCCGAACGGCGAGGGACAGACGCCGGCCTTCCCCGGGCAGACGCGGGCGCCAGAGCAGAAGCTGAACGTGGCCTTCGACGTGGTCACGGTCGCCGAGGGGCTGGCCAACCCGTGGGGGCTGGAGTTCCTGCCGGACGGTCGGATGCTTCTCACCGAACGCGCCGGGCAGCTCCGGATCGTGACCGCCGACGGCGCACGGTCGGATCCGGTGGCCGGGCCGCCGATGGTGGACGGCCGCGGCCAGGGCGGCCTGCTCGACGTAGCCCTCGACCCCGCGTTCGCCGAGAACCGGATGATCTACTGGAGCTTCTCCGAGCCGCGGGAGGGGGGCGCGAACAACACGGCCGTGGCGCGCGGCCGACTCGTCGACGGCGCGGCGCCGCGGCTGGAGGACGTCGAGGTGATCTACCACCAGGCGCCCTCGCTCGACTCGCCGCTCCACTTCGGCAGTCGGCTCGTCTTCTCGCGCGACGGCACGCTCTTCGTGACGCAGGGTGACCGCTCGATCACGCCGGGCCGCATGCAGGCGCAGCAGATGGACAGCCTGATCGGCAAGATCGTGCGCATCAACCGGGACGGCTCGATTCCCGAGGACAACCCGTTCGTCGGGCGGGACGGCGTGCGCCCCGAGATCTGGTCGATCGGCCACCGCAACGTCCAGGGTGCCACGCTGCACCCGGAGACCGGCGAGCTGTGGGAGGTCGAGCACGGCACGCGCGGCGGCGACGAGCTCAACGTCTCCCGCAAGGGACTGGATTACGGCTGGCCCACCATCGCGTACGGCATCGAGTACCAGGGCGGGCCGATCCTCGACGGCATCCAGGCGCGCGCCGGCATGGAGCAGCCGCGCTACTACTGGGATCCGGTGATCGCGCCGAGCGGCATGACGTTCTACACGGGGAGCCTGTTTCCCGCGTGGCGGGGGAGCCTCTTCATCGGCGGGCTGGGCAGCACGAACCTGGTGCGCCTGACGGTGGAGGGCGACCGCGTCACCGGCGAGGAGCGGCTCCTGCAGGATCTGCAGCCGCAGCGCGAGCGTATCCGCGACGTCGTCCAGGGCCCCGAGGGCGCGCTGTACATCCTGACCGACGGCGGAAGCGGGCGCCTGCTCAAGCTGGTCCCGCGGAACTGACCCACGGGTTCAGACCACTCCGGGACGCATCCTGCGTCCCGGAGCTTCGAGCCCCGGTGCGCCGGTGCTCAGCCGGAGTAGGCCACCCTCCAGACCGTGTTCGCCGCGTCGTCGGAAACGAGGAGCGCGCCGTCGGGCGCCACCGTCACGCCGACCGGCCGGCCCCACTTCGAGTTCTGCTCGGGGCTCACGACCCAGCCCGTGAGGAAGTCCTCGACCTGGCCAGGCTCGCCGCTCTGGAACGGAATGAAGATCACCTTCACGCCCGCGGTGGTCGACCGGTTCCACGACCCGTGCAGGGCCACGAAGGCGCCGTTGCGGTACCGCTGCGGAAACTGCGTGCCCGTGTAGAACGTGATGCCGAGCGCCGCCGAGTGCGCCTGGATCAGCACGTCCGGCACGATCGCGCGCTCGACCAGATCCGGCATCTTGCCCTCGTGCGCGGGGTCGTAGTTCTGGCCGATGTAGGCGTACGGCCAGCCGTAGAAACCGCCGTCCTGCACCGAGGTCGCGTAGTCGGGCACGAGGTCGTCGCCGAGGCCGTCGCGCTCGTTCACCGCCGTCCACAGCTCGCTCGTCCCTGGCCGGAAGGTCAGCCCCACGGGGTTCCGGATGCCGGATGCGAACACGCGGTGTCCGGAGCCGTCGAGGTTGTACTCGTTGATGGCCGCGCGCCGCTCGTCCTCGCCGTCGCCGTTGTTCGACTGCGAGCCGACGGCCACGTACACCTTCTGGCCGTCCGGCCGGATGGCGACGTTCCGCGTGTAGTGCCCGCCCGCCGGATACCGGGCGAGCTCCTCGGGAGCCCCCTGCGGCGCGGTGTCGCCGGGCGAGTAGCGGTATCGCACCAGGCAATTCGTGTAGGCCACGTACAGGTAGCCCTCGTGGAACGCCATGCCGAAGGGCAGGCGTCCGCCGGTCTGTCCGTCGGCCACGCAGGTGTCGCCGCCCACGTCGGGGGGCGGCCCGCCGCCTCTCCGGCCCTGTGGCGGGGTCGGACCCTGCGCGTACACGAAGCGCTCGTCGGCGCGGCCGTCGCGGTTGGTGTCGCGCAGGATCGACACGACGTTCCGGCCGCTCTGGCTCACGAACAGGTCGCCGTTCGGCGCGTAGGTCATCATGCGCGGCGCCGCAAGCTCCGCCGCGAACTCGGTGACCGTGAACCCGGCGGGCGCCTTCAGCGCGGCGCCGGCCGGCCGCTCCACGACCGACCCGAAGTTGGGCGTACCTTGCCCGGGCGGGTCCAGCGGCAGCCGCACCTGCCCGGCCAGCGTCGTGGCGAACAGCACGCCGGCACCGACGACGGTCCAGCCGATGAATCTCTTTCGTGTGTGCATCATGTCTCCATCCAACAGGATCGCCCCCGCGGCCGTCGAGGCGGCGGGGACGAGGCTCAGCATCCGGCAAAGGCCTGCGCCCTGTCAATGAAGCGATCGGGGGGGACCAGCCGTATACACTGGGCCGCCGGGGGATGTTTCCACCCCTGACCCCACGATGAGCCAGGCGACGGTGCATACGACTCCTCCGTGGCGGCCGGCGGCGATCGCGGCGTGCGCACTTGCGCTGCTGGCCGCGTGGACGCTGCGTGGCATTCTCGTGCCGGGCACCAGTGACCTGCCGGGCCGCGACGCGGCCAACCACTTCGTCTGGGAACTGGTCACGCGGGCCGCGTTCGCCGACGGGAGGCTCCCCCACTGGAACCCGTTCCACCTGACGGGGACGCCGCATCTCGGCGACCCGATGACCACGGTGCTCTATCCGCCGGCCGTGCTCCTGCGCTGGCTTCCGCCGGCTGCGTTCCTCTCCTGGATGGTGGCGTTGCACGTCTGGCTGGCCGGAGGCGGCGCACTCTCTCTGGGACGGACGATCGGCCTGAGCTGGACGGCGGCCAGCGCGGCAGCCGTGGCGGTCATGCTGGGGGGCGGCGCCGCCGCCCGCGTCCACAACGGCCATCTCCTGCTGATGTACTGCGCGGCCTGGCTGCCCTGGGCCCTGGCGCTCGCGTGGCGCTCGGCGGCGCGACCGACCGCCTGGCCGCATCCGGGCCTGGTTGCCGTGATGGCCCTGCAGTTCCTTGCCGGCTACCTGCAAGGGAGCCTGTACCTGACGGCCGCGGTCTGCGCGATCTACCTGTACGCCGTCGTGTGGCCCGACGCGCATGGGGCCGCGTTCCGCTGGCGACCGCTTGCGCAGCTCGGCGTCCTGGGGACGCTCGCCGTCGGCCTGACCGCCGTCCAGCTCCTGCCGGCGGCGCAGTTGGTGGCCGAGGCCAGCCGCAGTGCCGGCATCCCGTACGTCGAGGCGATCGAGGGCGGATGGACCTGGGCGAGCCTGGCCACCATCGTGTTCCCCTTCGCCGGCGTGACCGGCCCGTCACCCCACCGGGAACTGGCCGATGCCGTGACCTATGTGGGCTGGACGCTGGTGGCGCTGGCACCGGTCGCCGTGTTCGATCGCGACCGCCGCCGGATTGCCATCCTCCTGACCGCTCTCGCGCTCCCGGCCCTTGCGCTGGCCATCACCGACCTGCCGGTCTATCGACTGCACCACTGGCTGTTGCCCGGACTCCGCGTGCCGGGCCGCGGGCTGTTCATCGTCACGGTCTGTCTCGCGATGCTCGGTGGGCTCGGGCTCGACCGCTTCGTCGCGCTCGCACGCTGCGCCGCCTGGCGGCGTCTCGGCGCGGAGCTCGCACCCGGCGTGGCGCTGGTGCTGGTGGCTGCAGTCGTGGTCCTGCCTGGTCGCGTAACGGCCGGACCCGCGGCTCCGCTGTGGCCCTGGCTGCCGTGGATCTGCATCGGCGGCCTTGCGCTTGCCGGGTCGATGGCCGCGCGCGGACGGGTGCGCGCCGCCCTGGCGGTCGGCCTCGCCGTGGTGACACTCGAGCTGGGCGCCTTCGCCCGGGGGGCCACCGCGCCGGTCCCGGTCGTGCCGGCGACTGCCGTGCGTGCCTGGCTCGGGCCGCCCTCGCCCGGGCGCGCGCTGTCGATCTGCGGAAGCCGTGCGGGCGCCGGGGAGATGCTGCTCAACGGCCAGGCCGCCCTCGACGGGTTCGCGGGCATCCATCTGTGGCGGTACGCCGAGTGGGCCTACGTGGCGCGCTACGGAACGGCCCCGCCGGGCGACGGCCAGTTCCACGGCATCGACAGCGACGGGCTCCTGCCCGTGCGCCGCGATCTGATCGATGCCGCCAACACGTCGCTCATCGTGTCCTGCGAACCGCTCGAGGAACCGTCGCTGACGTTGCTGTCGAGCACCGACGGCCTCCGTGCCTACCGCAACGACGGCGCCTGGCCGCGCGCCGTCTGGACGTGCGGAGGGCTCCAGCCGTCGCGAGCGGCCGCCACGGCGCTCCTCGTCGAGTCGCGGTACGACGCGGACCGGCACCTGCGTCCAGAGGCCTGGATCAACGTGCGCTGGGCCCCGGAGGTCGGTGCGGAGCGCCGGCGGGACGTCGAACAGCGTCACGGGCTTTCCCACGGCGTCTCGACCGGTGGTGGCACGTGGACCTACACGGCCGACGACCTGGGAGAGGCGAACCTGCTGTCGCTCGTCGAGGACCCGGCGGTCGAGGACACCCACGGCATCGACCGGGCCACCGGGGCGCTGCTCGTGCCGGCTGTCGGCGAGTCGGGCGCCAGCGACCGCGGCCACCACCTCGTCGTGGACACGGAGCCCTGCGAGGCGACCGGCACCGTCGCCGTGCGCGAACAGGACGGCCTCGACGGCCGGGTGGTGGTCGACGTGGACGCCGAAGGCGACGGCTTCGTCTTCCTGAGCGAGTCGTACTACCCGGAGCGTCTCGCGCTCGTGGACGGGCGACCGGTGGAGGCTCTCGAGGCCAACCTGGCGTTCCTCGCCGTGCCGGTGCCGGCCGGACAACACGAGGTGGAAGTGCGCTACGTGCCAAGGGCGTTCCGCCTGGGGCTCGCCGTTACCGGGCTCACGCTGCTCGTCTGGGTCGGGGCCGGCGCGCGGAGGCACTGGCACGGAGCGCTCCCGCGCTAGACTTTCGGCCGATTCGGCACTAGACTCCCGCTTCGACTTTTGCTCACGTCGCCCCAGGCCCTCCGTTCGATGCCGTCGCATCCGGTTCTCGCGTCGCCGGAGAGTTCCGCGTCCGTACGACGGCGGCCGAAGTAGCGCATCACATGGATCCGACACACGTTCATCTGCTGCTCAATCACGTCCCGACGATCGGGTTTGGCATTGCCGTGGCGATCTTCGCCCTGTCGCTCCGGGTGAACAGCCACGACTTGAAGGTAACGGGGCTCGTCCTGTTCGTCCTCGTGGCGATCGCGACACTGCCGGCCTACGTGACGGGCAACGCCGCCCAGATCCACCTGTTCGAGGTGGATGCCGACGTCTCGCAGTCGCTCATCGAGACGCACGAGGGCGGCGCGTTCCTGGCCATGGTCGCGATGGAGGTGACCGGCGCGCTGGCCTGGCTGGCGCTCTGGACGCTGCGCCGTACCTCGCGCCTGTCGTCCGCGATGGGCAGCGCCATCCTGGCGCTGTCGGCCGTGACCTTCCTCCTGATGGCGCAGACCGCCAGGATCGGGGGCGAGATCAACCACCCCGAGATCCGGAGCGCCCAGGAGCCGACCTTCATCGGCCCGCTGGCCCGCGTGGTGGGCGACTACGTGCGCGACACTCCCTGGACCTGGATCACCGCCGAAACGCTGCATTTCATCGGGCTGTCGCTGCTGCTCGGCGTGGTGCTGGTCATCAACCTTCGGATGCTGGGACTGGCCAGGCGACTGCCGTTCTCCGCGCTCGATCGGCTGCTTCCCTGGGCGATGCTCGGCTTCGCGCTCAACACGCTGACCGGCATGCTCTTCATCGCGGCCTCGTACGGGCAGTACGTGGCCAGCACCACCATCTACTGGAAGCTGTTCTTCATCGTCCTCGCGGCGGTCAATACCCTCTACTTCACCTTCGACCGGACGTGGCTGCTGGGAACGGACCGCGAGGCGCCTGCACTCTCCAAGGCCGCCGCGGCGACTGCCCTCGTCCTGTGGGTGGGCGTCCTCTACTGGGGCAGCATGCTGCCCTTCATTGGAACGGCCTTTTGAGATGAGTGGAGTCGCGCTGGCACTGACCGTCCTGGCCGTCGTTCTCGGCGTGACCGCCGTCCTCGGCCTGCTCGGCGTCCTGATCGATCGGGGCGCGGCGGGCCACGAGCTCGGTGAGGACCGGTAGCCGTGCAGTTCCTGATCGATCGCCTGGTGGACGTCGAGAACATGGGACTCAGCACCTGGGTGCGTGAGTCCCCGAGCCTGTGGGCGTTCCCGATGTTCCTGTTCGTCCACACGGTCGGCGTGGGGATCGTCGCGGGCGGCTCGGCCGTCATCTCGTTCGCGCTGCTGGGCATGTGGCCGGCGAAGGCGCCCATCCGGCCCCTCGAGCGGCTCTACCCGTTCATCTGGGGCGGCTTCATCGCCAACCTGGCCACGGGCGTGGCCATCTTCATGAAGGACGCGAGCACCTACGGAAGGAATCCGGACTTCTTCGTGAAGCTGCTATTCGTGATCGCCGGCGTGATCGTGATCCGGAGAATCCGGCAGCAGATCTTCGGACGTGCCGATCTCGACAGCGGCCCGCTGCCCGCCAGCGCGCGGACGCTCGCCTGGGCCTCGCTCGCCTGCTGGTTCCTCGCGATCGTCTTCGGGCGGCTGATTGCGTACGTGGGACCGGTGCCGGGACTCTTCTAGAGCTCTGCGTTCAGGGTTCGGGGTTCGACTCACCCCAGGCGCTTCGGTTCCTCCCCCAGCGCCTCTTCCACCACCGCCGTAGCGTCCTCGGCAACCTCCTCTACGCCTACCAGGATCTGGCCCTGCGACACGGCAGGGTCGTACAAGCGCGACCGGCGCCCCAGGCGCGCGGTGACGACGAGCGTGGCCACGGTGGCGAGGATCGCGCCGAGCATCGTGAGCTCGAACACGATGATGATGTTGGGCCACCAGGCAAAGGCGGGCAGCCCGCCGACGTCCATCGTCCACCACGTCTCGGTGATCCAGGCCAGCCCCAGCCCGGCCAGCAGGCCGGCGAGCCCGCCGCCGCACGCCAGCCACCACATCGACGTCGCCTTGTCCCGGCAGCCGAACTCGAAGTCCTCCATCGGCTGCGCCGACATCACGGTGATGTCGTCCTCCGACAGCCCCGCCGCACGCAGGCGGTTCACGGCCTGCTGTGCGGACCGGCCGTTCGGATAGAGCCCGTAGATGGCCTTCACAGGTGCAGCTCCCCGAGCGGGTGCTCCTCGGTGGCCCGCGGCCGCAGGTCGGGCGGGACGTGCTCGCCGGCCTTCAACTCCCAGATCGAGATGATCGGCACCACCTTCACGAACAGCACGTAGAGCAGCGCCATGGCCGCGAAGGTCGCGCCCGCGATGACGATCTCGGCCGGCTGCGGCATGTAGGTGCCGTAGCTGTACGGCAGGTACTTGCGGCCGAGTGACGGCACGATGATCAGGAACCGCTCGAGCCACATCCCCACGATGACCGCGCACGAGGCGAGGACGCAGCCGGTGATCGTGCGGAACTTCCGGACGCCCATCAGCACGAGCGGCACCAGGAAGTTGCAGACGACCATCGTCCAGTAGAGCGGCGCGAACGATTCGCGCTGCGTCCGCCAGAAGACGGCCATCTCCGAGGGCTCGTTGCCGTAGTAGACGACGAGGCGCTCGTTGAAGACGAAGTACCCCCAGAGCAGCGCCATCACGAGCAGGAGCTTGCCCAGGTTCTCGAAGTGCACCGGGCGCAGGTAGCGCTCGAGGCGCAGGAACCTCCGCAGCACCGCCATGGCGATGAGCAGCCCGGCGATGCCGCTGAAGATCGCGCCGGCCACGAAGTAGGGACCGAAGATCGTCGACTGCCACATCGGCACCGGCGCCATCGAGAAATCGAACGAGACGATGGTATGCACGGAGACGGCGACCGGGACGATCGCGATCGCCATGATCTGCATGGCCGTCTCCAGCCGGTGCCACTGCTTCGGCGTGCCGCGCCAGCCGAGCGCGAGCACGGTGTAGACGGCACGCCGGATGCGTCCGGTAGCGGTGTCGCGGACGATGGCGAGGTCGGGAATCATCGGCAGCAGCAGGAAGAGCAGGCTGCCGGTGAGGTACGTGTTGATGGCGAAGAAGTCCCAGACGAGCGGCGACCGCAGGTTCGGCCAGATCATCCGCTCGCTGGGATACGGGATCAGCCAGAACGCCAGCCAGGGGCGACCGACGTGGATGAGCGGGAACATGGCGCCGATCATCAGCGCGAACACCGTGATCACCTCGGCGCAGCGCGTGACCGGCCGCCGCCAGCCGGCGTTCACGAGGCGAAGGATCGCGGAAATCAGCGTGCCGGCGTGGCTGATGCCGATCCAGAAGACGAAGCTCGTGATGTAGAAGCCCCAGTACACCGGCCAGCCCAGTCCGGTGACGCCGAAGCCCAGGTACATCTGCGCGCCCCAGGTGGCGAGCGCCGCCACGACCACCGACCCGAAGATCGCCACCAGCACGTAGAACCGCCACGACGTGTGCAGCAGCGGCCGCAGCAGGTCGCTGTTCATGCGCGCGTGCGAGGGGGGGGTCATGACTCGGTTCATTCCGACTGCCGGCTCAGGTAGGTCACCGCCGGCCGCGTGCCGCGGTCCTCGAGCAGCGCGCTGCCGCGGGAGGAGCGCGACAGCCGCGACACGGCGCTCTCGGGATCCTCGAGGTCGCCGAAGACCATCGCCTTCGCGGGACAGGCCTGCGCGCAGGCCGGCTGCACCTCGCCGTCCTCGATCGCACGCTCCTCGGCCTTCGCCTGGACGGTCGACGCCTTGATGCGCTGCACGCAGAAGGTGCACTTCTCCATCACCCCGACCTCGCGCAGCGAGACGTCGGGATTGAGCTGGAGCTGCAGCGGGCGGTCCCACGACGGGTTGAAGAAGTCGAAGAAGCGGACGCTGTACGGACACGCGTTGGCGCAGTACCGGGTGCCGATGCAGCGGTTGTAGACCTGCGCGTTCAGCCCGTCCTCGGTGTGATGGCTGGCGTAGGTCGGACAGACGGGCTCGCACGGCGCGCTGTCGCAGTGCTGGCACATCACGGGACGGAACCGGAGTCGCACGTCGGGGAACTCGCCCTCCCAGTAGCGTTCCACCCGGAGCCAGTGCTTGGCGCGGCCGCGCGAGGCCTGGTCCGGGCCCACGGTCGAGATGTTGTTCTCGGCATGACAGGCGGTGACGCAGGCGCCGCAACCGTTGCAGCGATCCAGATCTACCGCCATCCCCCATCTGGGCATCAGCAGGCTCCGGGCTTCGAAACACAGCCTCCAGGCTTCGGGCTACGGGCTCCAGGCCAGCCGTTCATCGACGGGGCTCCTCGTCGTGCTCGCGAAGAGCTCCTCCGAACAGAATCAGGCGTCCGTCCGGACCCCCAACTCGCGCAATGCGCACTCGCGTTGCTGCCCATGCCAGCGCACCCGTCGTTGGCTCCGTCAGCGGCGCGACGATCGCCATCGGGTTCGCCCCGCGTCCGGTGGCGTAGCGGGTGAACGTCGTGTGTCCCTGCCCCATCGGCATCGCCAGGAGGTCCGGAGCGATGCCGGGCGTGATCATCGCCGCCGTCTGCAGCGTGCCGTGCGCGGAGGCCACCTCCACGACGTCGCCCTGCCCGATGCCGAGCCCGGCGGCGGTGGCCGGGTTGATCTCGACCCAGCTGCTCCACATCGCCGAGCTCAGTGGGTCCGGCATCTCCTGCAGCCACGGCAGGTGCGTGAGCGACCCGTCGAGGAACGTGCTCGACGCGTACGGCTGGAAGTGGAAGCGGAACTCCTCCGGATCGCCGTCGAACGCCGGCTCGGTCGGCGCCACCGGATCGGCCGCCGGCAGCGACGCAGGCACGGCGAGTGCTGCGGGCAACGGCCCGGTCCAGTACCCGGTCTCCTGCGCGGTGCTCCAGGGATCGAAGGCACCGGTCTGCGGCAGGGCCTCGAACGTCTCAGCGAGCAGCGCGTCGAACGTGTCCCACGGCAGCGCCAGCGGCCTGGCCAGGCGACGGCCGATCTCGAGCAGCACGTCCGGAGTGGCGCGGGTGTCGTACAGCGGCAGCATGACCGGGAGCGCAGCACCCGCGACGGCCTCGAGCGATCCCGCCTCGGGCACCGCCTCCGACCACGACTCGAGGAAGGAGTGGTCTGGGAGGATCAGGTCCGCATGCGCGGCGGTCTCGTCCAGGAAGCTGCCGAAGCTGACGACATACGGGACGGCCTCGATGGCCTCGCGGGCGCGCCAGGCCGCCGGCGCCGAGAAGACCGGATTGGCGCCATCGACCAGCAGCACGTCCGGCACGGCCCCGCCGTCGAGCATGTCGCGGACCAGCCGCTCGAGCGACGGCGCGGGCGACGGCGCGCCCGCCAGCCCGGGCGCCGCGGCTGCCAGGTCGAGCCGGGGCGTGAAGAACACGCCGCCGGATGTCCCGACGCTCCCGAGCAGCGCGTTGAGCGCGTTGACCGCCAGCGCGTTGAAGAGTCCGTTCGTGTGCGCCAGCGGGGCGCCGCCGATGACGACCACCGCCGGCGCCATCGCCGCGAGCTCGCGGGCCAGCGCCTCCACCCGCCCGGGCGGAATGCCCGTCATCTCGGCGACGCGGTCCGGCGCGTAGTCGGCCAGGCCGGCTTCCCAGCCGTCGACGAGGGCGCCCGCGCGGCCAGCGGCATCCGCCGGTCGCAGGCCCTCGGCCATCAGGACGTGCGCGAGCCCGAGCGCGAGGAACCCCTCGGTGCCGGGGCGCGCCGGGAGCCAGCGGTCCGCGTTGGCCCCGGTCTGCGACATGCGGGCCTCGACCTGCACGAACAGGCCGCGGATGCCCGGGCGCCCCTGCCGCATCTGCCCGTAGCCGAGCGCCTGCGAGACCGGAGAGCTCCACGTGCCGAGGAAATCGGCGCCAAGACCGAGCACGAACCGCGCGTTCGGCAGATCGAAGGTGGGCATCTGGTCGTACCCGAAGCTCAGCGCGTTGGCGCGCCGGAGGACCTCCTCACCGAGCGGCTCGTGCACGACGGCCCCGGGAGCGCCGAAGCCGGCCAGGAACCTGGCAACGAGCGCCGCCCGGTGGCCCGTGCGCGCCCGCGTGACCATCGCCAGCGCCGACTGGCGTCCCGCCTGCTCGAGCGCGTCGAGCCGGCCCACCAGTTCTGCGAGCGCGTCGTCCCAGGACACGGCCTCGTACTGGCCGCTCCCCCGCGCTCCGGTCCGGCGCAGCGGCCGGGTGATGCGATCGGGGTGGTAGGTGATCTGGATCGCCGCCTGCCCCCGCGCGCACAGCCCGCCCCGGTTGACGGGATGCTCCGGAGCGCCCTCGAGCTTCTTGGCGGCGTAGATGCGCACGACGCCCGCCTGGCCGTCGCGCACCACGTCGGCGTCGGCGTCCATCACACGCACGGTGAGGCCGCAGCCGGCGGCGCACGCGGCGCAGACGGCCGGCTTCCAGATGGCGATGCCCGGATAGATGTCCTCGTCGGGCACGAAGCGAATCAGCTCGTTGTCGGGACTGCCGCACGCCGTCAGCGCGGCACTCGTACCGGACACGGCGGTGAGCTTGATGAAGGATCGGCGGTCCATCAGGCGGCTCGTGTCAGAAGTGGCACGTCATGCAGTCGACCGGCGCCTGCCGCTCGTTGTGGCAGTTCACGCAGAAGCCCATGGTCAGATCGACGTTCCGCTGCGCCACGCGCTGCGCGCCGACGTCGCCGTGGCAGGTGGCACACTCGATCTCGGCCAGCACGTGCGGCGCGTGGTTGAAGCGCACGTGCGCCTCGGCCGCGTACCCGTAGACGCGCTGCCACGCGAAGTCCCGTCCGGACTCGAACATGTTCGTGATCTGGCGGATGCGCGGGCGATTGGTGGCAACGGTCCGATGGCACGAGAGGCAGGTGCGCACGCTCGGCAGCCCCGCCACGGGACCTTCGAGCACGGTCTCGTGGCAGTACTCGGTGCACCCGATGTCCTGGCCGACGTGGATGTTGTGGGGAAACTCGAACGGCTGCTCGGGCTCGGGTCGCACACCGAAGAAGGCGCTGACGGCCGAGGCCAGCGTGGGATGTCCGGTCGTGAACACGCCTCCGGTCTGACCGGGCAGCAGCGGCCCTTCGAGCGGCGCCGGAACGTTGGCCTCGAGCAGCCGGCAGCCGGTACACCCGGCCAGCCCCAGCACCGCCACCAGGCATGCCCGAGCGAACGCCGAGCGCGGGAGGAGCGTGGTCACCCGTGAATCAGTTGCCGGGCCCGAGGGTGCGAAGGTAGTTGATGATGCTCCAGACGTCCCGCTCGGCGAGCGTGTCCTTCATGCCCTTCATCTCCGTATCGGGATCGTCGGGCACGCCGTTCCAGATCAGGGCGAAGAGCTCACCGTCGCTCGTGCCGAACTCCCACGTGCCGTCGGTGAGGTCGGCGGGCCGTGGGTTGTTCGGCGCCAGCGGCCCGTCGCCTCTCCCCCGGACGCCGTGACACTGGCGGCAGTTGCGCGCGTAGGCACGCGAGCCCGCCGTGATGGACGTCTTGGACGCCGCCACGGGATTCTCGATCTTCGCCGCCTCGGGATCGCCGCCGCGCTTCTGCGCCGCCGCACCGCCCGTCAGCAGCGCACAGACGAATACGGAAGTCAGGGCTGCCCACACCACGCGCATCAAGGGTCGTCTCCAGGAATGAACGCTGTCGAAACACTCGCAGTGTAGCCGCACGCCGCAACGGCCGGCAAGACGGCCGCGTGCCGGCCAGGGTCGACCTCAGGGCACGAACACCAGACCCCACGGACGCTCACCCACGGGAACGGTGGCCACCACGCTCTGGGTGGCCACGTCGATGAACGAGACGTCGTTCGAAGGCCCGTTGGCCGTGAACACCGTACGCCCGTCGTCGGAGACGTCGATCCCCCACGGGCGCTCCCCCACCTCCACCATGCCGATCGGCTCGTTGGTCGCGGTGTCGATGATCACGATCTCCTGCCCGCGTCCGGTCGCCACGAAGACGCGGCTCCCGTCCGACGAGGCCACCACGCCCATCGGCCGCACCAGCTCGCCGAGGTCGGAGAGGTCGATGGACTCGAGCACCTCGTGCGCCACGGCGTCCACGACGGCCACCGAGCCGTCGTTCTCCGAGGTGACGTACGCGCGAGACCCGTCCGGCAGGAACGCCGAGGCACGCGGGCGCAGGCCCACGTCGAAGGTCGTGATCACCTCGAGCGTGGCGGTGTCGATCACCGCCACGTGGCTGTCCTCCTCCGAGGTGACGTAGACGACACCGCCGTCGGGACGAAGCTGGACTCCCTCGGGCTCACCGCCCACCGCGAGGGAGGCCAGCACGCTCCCGTCCTCGACCGACACGACACTCGCCTCGCCCACGTCCTCGTTGGCCACGAACAGGCGCGTGCCGTCGGCGCTCACCGCGATCTGCTCGGGATCGGAGCCCGCCTTGATCACCCGCAGCAGCCGCAGCTCGTCGATGCTCACGACGCCCACGCCGTCGGCCGCCTTGTCGGCCGGCGGCAGCGTGTCCTCATCCACGCCCGGAGGCGCGATGGGCGAGCCGCTCAGCGCCACGTAGAGCGTGGAGCCGTCGGGACCCACACGAATCCCACGCGGGCGCTTTCCGACGGGAATGGTGGCCACCACGCTGCGGGTCGCGACGTCCACGACGCTGATGTCGCCGCCCGTCTCGTTGGTGACGTACAGCCGGCCGGCCGTCGGCGCAGGGATCGAGGCCGGATCCGCCGCGGTCGTCTCCGCTGGCCGATCCGACGAGCAACCGGCCACCATGACCGCCGCGCCGATCGAGCTTCCGATCGCCTTCCACACGCGCATTCCCAGCATCGCGCCCCCTCCGCGAGGCCGGTAAACGGGCCCCGCCTGCGCTTCGGTATCCTTCTCGAGACCGAGCCGCTATACTAGCGCGCCGCGCCGCCGCACGCGGCATGTGCAGGAGGACCTCGTGAACCAGCCCTGGAAGCAGCCCCTGAAACAGCGCCTGGAACGACGTCACTGGATGGCCGCAGCCGCCGCGGCGGCGCTCGTCGCCGTGGCCGGCGCCGAGCTGCTCGCGCACGGCGTGACCGGGCGGGACGCGACCTACCTGCAGTCGATCGACGGCCCTGCCATCGGACCGTTCATGTACCTGGGCGCCAAGCACATGGTGACCGGCTACGACCACCTGCTGTTCCTGGTCGGCGTCATCTTCTTCCTGTACCGGATGGGCGACGTCATCCGGTACGTCAGCCTCTTCACCATCGGACACAGCGCCACGCTGCTGGCCGGCGTGCTCGGCGACATCCACGCCAACGCCTATCTGATCGACGCCGTGATCGGCCTGTCGGTCGTCTACAAGGCCTTCGAGAACATGGGGGGCTTCGAGCGCGTGCTCGGCTTCCGGCCCGACACGCGCGCGGCGGTCGGCATCTTCGGCCTGTTCCACGGCTTCGGCCTGGCCACCAAGCTCCAGGAGTTCACCGTGTCGGAGAATGGCCTGGTGACCAACATCGTGAGCTTCAACGTGGGGGTCGAGATCGGCCAGGTCCTGGCGCTCACCGCGATTCTGATCGGCATCAGCGCGTGGCGGACCAGCCCGGGCTTCCTGAAGCACGCCTTCACCACCAACACGCTCCTGATGGCCGGCGGGTTCATCCTGATGGGATATCAACTGACGGGGTACTTCCAGTCATGAGCGCATCGTCCACGCCCGCCTCGCCCGCTCCCCCGGCCGGCACACTCGTCAAGGCCACGCTCGCCGCGCTCGTCGCGGCGGCCGTCGTCCTCGTGACGGCCGTGCTGCCGGCCGAGTTCGGCATCGATCTGGTCGGCACCGGCGAGGTGCTCGGCCTCAACAACCTGTATGCGGCCGCCGATGCCGCGCCGCCGCCCATCGAGGCCGGCGAGGGCGGACCGGTCCACCCGCAGTTCATCGACTACCGGACGGACACCCGCACGCTCACGATTCCGCCGAAGCAGGGCATCGAGTTCAAGTACGAGCTCGACGAGGGCGCCTCCATGGTCTATTCCTGGAGGGCCAACGCCTATGTGGACTTCGACTTCCACACCGAGCCCGAGGGGCTGCCGCCCGAGGCCTCAGACAGCTTCGAGCGCGGCAACGCCGTGCAGAAGCACGGCGGGTACACGGCCCCCTACGACGGTATTCACGGCTGGTACTGGGAGAACACGAGCGACCGGGAGGTCACGCTCACGCTGAACGCCGCGGGCTTCTTCGACGAGGCGATGCTGTTCCTGCCCGAGCGGCTGCCACAGGCCATCGAGATCCCGGATCCCGCCGCGCGGACCGAGCCCGCGAACTGACCCCAGGACGCCCGCTCACGGCTGAGCTTGGTCGCCGCAGGTTCAACCGGTTGGACTCGACAGTCCAACCAGTTGAACGGCCCGTCACGGAGTGAAGGTCACGGTGTGGTCGTGGGCGTCGTCGAAGGTCGACGTCTTGTCGACCGCCTGACCGTTGTTGAGCGCGGTCAGATCGGCCATCGACACGTCGACCGTGTGCGTGTGGCC
>Ga0299906_10001432_pt1 | contig 20574 bp, 16 predicted proteins | sample RVTome_14_FD_200259 | JGI IMG/M metagenome (GOLD analysis project Ga0299906, IMG submission 200259) | Soil microbial communities from uranium-contaminated site in the Upper Colorado River Basin, Wyoming, United States - RVT145D125 (version 2) ...
TCGCTGGCGTGTTTCCGGCCGCGGGTTCGACTCCCGCCGCCCCCCCCCGGCGGCCCCCGCAGGGAGCCGCAGGTGGAGTCGCCGTGAAATGGGGCTCGCATCGCCGCCCTTCGGGCGGCGATGCTCGGTACGACTCCCGCCGCCTCAGCCGACGCAAAGCACTCGAGCCGTCCTCCGGACCGGAGAACGGCTCCGTTTCCATCAGGGCCACGCGGTTGGCAGCGTGGCCTCCTTCAGCCGGATCTGCTCCGGCGCATGGTCGAGTGGTTGCGCGCGGACACGGACCCTCCATCCGGTCCTGATTGCCGGGGTCGCCCAACTCGAGGCGGCCCACATCGACGCGTTCGTGGACGGCAACGCCCGCACTTCGCGGCTGCTTTGCACGCTGTGCCCCTACCGTTCGGGCGACAACTACGACGGCGGCGGCCGCTGCTCGGTACACGTTGATCCAGAGGCAGCTGCGACGAGATCGCAACAGTACTGCGCTGCATCGCGAGAGGCTCTCGACGCGAATGGCGACAAAGCCGGGCGGGAGGCGCCCAGTGAGGTAGCTCGACATACCGTGCAATTCTGGAGTTACACTCCAGAATTGCACGAATGATTCCCCGCCGGCTCCACCCAACACTCGCGTCCGCCCTTGTCGAAGTCCCGGCCGTCGCCCTCCTGGGGCCGCGTCAGGTCGGCAAGACCACCCTGGCGCTGGAGGTGGCCCGGGCGCCGCCCTCGGTCTACCTCGACCTCGAGTCCGAAGCCGACCGGGCCAAACTCTCCGAGCCCGAGCTCTACCTGTCGCAACACGAGGACAAGCTCGTCATCCTCGACGAGATTCAGCGGGCGCCGCAGCTCTTCCGGAGCTTGCGGGGGCTCATCGACGCCGGCAGGCGGCGAGGGCGGGGCAAGCGCCGCTTCCTGATCCTGGGCTCGGCGTCAATCGACCTGCTCAAGCAATCGAGCGAGTCGCTCGCGGGACGGATTCGCTACCTGGAGCTGGCTACCCTCGACGCCGGGGAGGTCGGTGGCAAGCGTCTCGACGCCCTTTGGCTGCGCGGCGGCTTTCCGGAGAGTCTGTTGGGCGCTTCCGATGGGGCGAGCCTGCGCTGGCGCTCGGATTTCATCCGTACCTACCTCGAGCGAGACATCCCGCAGCTCGGGCCGCGCATTCCGGCGGAGACCCTGCGCCGGCTCTGGACGATGCTCGCGCACCAGCAGGGCGGTCTGCTCAACGCCGCGGCGCTCGCCCGCGCCCTCGCGGTGGACGGCAAGACGATCGCATCCTACCTCGACCTGCTGGTGGACCTGCTCCTCGTGCGCCGTGTCGCTCCTTGGCACGGCAACACCCAAAAGCGCCTGGTCAAGTCGCCCAGGGTCTACGTGCGCGACTGCGGGCTCGTGCACGCCCTGCTTGGGATCGACGACCGTGAGGCCCTGCTGGCACACCCGGTGGCTGGCGGGAGTTGGGAGGGCCTGGCGATCGAGTCGCTGATCGCCGCAGCGCCGAGCGGCACCGAAGCGTACTTCTTCCGCACCGCGGCCGGCGCCGGGATCGACCTGCTGCTGAAGTTCCCGGGCCGGCGCAAGCCTTGGGCGATCGAGATCAAGCGTGGGCTCGCGCCGAAGGTCGAGAAGGGTTTCCACATGGCTTGCGAGGACGTGCGACCCGAACGGCGCATCGTGGTGTATGGCGGCGTCGAGCGCTTCCCGCTCGCCAAGGGCCTCGAGGCAATCTCGCTCATCGACCTGTGCGAGGAGCTCCCAGCTCCATGAGCCCACTCACACTCCTCCGGCAGGAGTGGCCGGCCCGCCGTCAGGTCGCGTCGCTGTCATCCGCGCGGCGGACCCATTTCGGTGCGGAGCCGACGTTCTGGCGCAGGAGCAGGTTCAACTGGGCGGCGTGGTGCTGGACGTGGCGCAGGTTGTAGAGGTAGAGCTCCAGGACGCTTCCTTCGACCCAGTGGAAACCACACCGTTCTGCGGCTCGGTCGTCTGAAAGCGAGTCGATGGACTCGCGGGCCTGGACCCGCAGGCGGCGCAGGTACTGCTGCAAGTCGCGCTTCGAGTAGGGCTGGGGTGGGTCGGGTGCGTCGGGATCTCCCTCGTCGAGGGTGAAGGGCGGTGGCGGAGCAAAGCCCTCCGGGGAGTCGCGCATGTACAGGTCGAGGAAGAACAGGGTGTGGTAGGCGACTCGCCAGTACTCGGGCTTCGCGTCGCGCTGCCCCCACAGGGTCTCGGGACAGGCCTCGATCGCGCGCTGCAGCGTCTCGACCGCTGCTCCGAACTGGCCCCGAAGGGCCCTCTTCCAGGGGGGCATCGGTCCCTGAACCATGGTGTCTGACATGGAGAAACGGTACCTCCGTCGTTGCACATGTCAACGCCGAGTCGCGCGTGGGAAGCGATTTTCGGGACGAAGCGTCCACGGAGGGAACGGAGCGTCGCCCCGAGCGGTGAACCGTCCGCGTGGGGAACGAACGGCGGCCCGGCCACCGTTGACTCTCGCGCCGGAATGATCGAGGCTGTCGCCCGGAGGCTTCGATGATCACGACCGACTCGCGGCAGCATCTCCCGCAGCGTTGCTCGGGATCCTGGCCGGGCGCTCCGATTCGCGCGCTCGCGGCGCTGTTCCTGCTCAGCCTCGGATGCCAGCCAGCAGCGGAATCGCCTCCCGCCGGGTCGGCGCCCGCGGCGACGCCCGGGGCGCCGGCCCCGGGTTCGGATCTGACTCCCCTGGCTGCGGGCTTTCACCAGCTCTTCATCCACGACGAGTGCACCGGGGCCTTCCCGCCTCAACCCGACACCTGCCTCCACGAACAGCTCCACGAGCAGTCCTTCACCTTCGGTGGAGAGGCGGGAACCCTCTACGACGTCACTTTGCGCGTCCGCGGGATCTTCGAGCCCACGACCATCGAAGGGGGTGAGACCCCCGACCCGGAGCACCCCTACTTCAAGGTGGGCGGAGATGTCGGCACCGGCGACTGGTCGTATTGGCACATCGAGGTCTCCGACCCCTCGCAGCGGTACTTCCTGAATCACTACGCCGAGGTCTCGCACGTCATTCACAGGGAAGACTTCGAGGCCACGATCCGGGTGGCAGGCGGTGCCGAGGTCGCGGTCCGAGTCGTCGACGGCAACGATCGGCAGATCGACAACGGCAAGGAGGGCCCGGACCGGATGCAGGTGATCGAGGGCGTCGTGGATGAACCGCTCCCGGGTCAGATGCTGAGGCTGGACGTGGTGGCGGTAGAGGCGCGCTGAGTGAAGGGAGCGGCCCCGATGTCCAGGCGGAGCGGTCGTGCGGTGGTAGCGGTGGTCTGGCTCGCCCTGTCGGCGAGCGTCGTCGTGGCAGAGACCGACGTCGACGGGCACTGGAAGGGAAAGATCGACGTGCCGGGCGGGGCGTTGGAGATCGACGTGGACCTCGAGCGCGCCGCCGACGGGGTGCTCTCCGGGGACATCTCGATCCCGGTGCAGGGAATTCGCGACATGGCCCTCGATGGGCTCTCCCTGGAGGGCTCGTCGATCCGCTTCCGGATGCCTGGGATACCAGGGAGCCCCTCCTTCGACGGGACGGTCGCCGAAGCGGGCGATCGCATCTCCGGGGCGTTCACCCAGGGCGGGGCCGAGCTGACCTTCGACCTCGCCCGGGGAGACCGTCCCGCGGAGGCGGCGCGCGTCGATCTCGAGGGCCTCGGGGACGTCGCCCGCAAGGCGATCGCGGACTTCAACGTCCCCGGCCTCGCCATCGCGGTGATCGCCGGGGGCGATGTGGTCTACGCGGAGGGGTTCGGCCGGCGGGACCTCGAGAAGGGGCTGCCCATGACCCCGGACTCGCTGTTCGCCATCGGCTCGACCACGAAGGCGATGACCGCGACCGTCCTCGGCATGCTGGCGGACGAGGGGAAGCTCGACTGGGACCAGCCGCTGCGCACGTACCTGCCGGGGTTCCGGCTCAGCGACGCTGTTGTATCCGAGCGGATCACGCCCCGCGACCTCGTGACCCATCGCTCGGGGATGCCCCGCCACGATCTGCTCTGGTACAACAACAACGGGCCGAGCCGAGCGGAGATCATCGGGCGTCTGGCCCACCTGGAGCTGACCGAGGACCTCCGGGCGAAGTACCAGTACAACAACCTGATGTTCATGACGGCCGGTTACCTCGCGGGCCAGCTCTCGGGCGGCACCTGGGAGGAGGCGATGCGCGGCCGGTTGTTCGGGCCGCTGGGGATGGACCGCTCGAACTTCTCGGTGGCGGACTCCCAGAGGGATCCCGATTGCGCGCTGCCGTACCGGGAGAACGACGAAGACGCGCTCGAGAGGATTCCGTTCCGGGCCATCGACCTCGTCGGCCCTGCCGGCTCGGTCAACTCCAGCGTCAAGGAGATGACCCGGTGGCTGCTCTTCAACCTCCGCGGGGGACAGGTGGGGGAGACGCGGCTGATCAACGCCTCGAGCCTGGCGGAGATCCACTCCGCGCAGATGACGACGGGGGCGACCCCGGAGCGCCCCGACATCTCGGCGGCGACCTACGGCATGGGCTGGGTGGTCGACACATACCGCGGACACCGCAGGCTCGCCCACGGGGGCGGGATCGACGGCTTCATCACGTCCGTGATGCTGTTCCCGGACGACGACCTGGGCCTGGTCTCGTTCACCAACGTCGGCTCGGGCCTGCCGTCTCTGCTGAGCCAGCACGCCGCCGACCGGATCCTGGGTCTGGAGCAGGTGGACTGGATCGGCGAGGCCCTGGGGAGGCGCCAGAAGGGCAAGGCCGCTGCGAAGGAGGCGGCAAAGAAGAAGGAGGCCACCCGGGTCGCGGACACGCGTCCCTCTCATCCCCTGGAGGACTACGTGGGGGTGTACGAGCACCCGGGTTACGGAAGGCTCGAGGTGACGCGGTCCGAAGCGGTTCTCACGGCGCACTTCAACGGCATCGCGGCGCCCCTCGAGCACTGGCACTACGACGTCTGGAGCGGCGCCGAGACCGAAGGAGACCCGACCTTCGAGAACCTGAAGTTCCTGTTCCGCGGCAACGTGGACGGCCTGGTCGCCTCGGTGGAGTCCACCCTCGAGCCGACGGCGAGTCCGATCGTCTTCGAGAAGAGGCCGGATCCGAGGCTCTCCGACCCGGACTACCTCTCCCGCTTCGTCGCGACCTACCAGACCGCCACGGGGACGAGGATCCGCATCGAGCTTTCGGGGGACGCGCTCGTCGCGAGCATCCCGGGCCAGCCGAGCCGCACCCTGGTCCCGGACCTGAGCGGGCGCTTCGTCCTGAAGGAGGTCCGGGTCGTGAGCGTCGGCTTCGAGGCCGACGCGCAGGGGAAGGTCACGAAGGCGGTGTTCTACCAGCCCGACGGTGTGTTCGAGGCCCCGCTGGTGGAGAACTGAGGGGGCGTTCGGCCGCGTTCGCCACGCTGGCGAGAGCCAGACGTGGAGTAGGCCGCCCAGCGGGAGCCGGCTGCCGGGTCTACTCGGCTCCGGGAGAGGGCAGCGCCACCTCGCGGGCGCTGTCGGGAGCTTCGAAGGTGCCGGGGTCCGGGTCGACGAAGCGGGGGTTCTGGAGCCGCGGGGGGTGGGGGCAGGGCAGCCTAACGGACGTGCCGGTACGCTTCGAAGCCCTGCTCGGCGAAGTGGCGGTCGAAGGCGAACGCCTGTCGGATACCGCCACGTCGCATCACTTCGAAGCTGACGCAATCGACCAGGCTGAGTCGGCGTCGGCCCGCCGTCAGGAGCGCCGTCGCCGCGGCGGCGTGGATGTCAGCTCCGACCCAGACTACATCCAGTGCAGGGAGTACGTCCTGGTGCAGCGTGCGGGCGGCTTCCAACCCCAGCCGATGCTGTGCGAGCGCGAAGGTCTCGACCAGGACGTAGCTGGTGGTTGTGAGGGAGTGTTCGCTGGCCAGGAGGCCGCGCCAGGACGCGTCTGCACGTGGGTGTGACGCGTCATCGGCATCCAGGACCGCGAGCAGTGCGGACGTATCGACGAAGACTCTCATCCGCGAAGCGCGTTTGCCAGGTGGGCATCGTGGCGGCGCGCCAGATCGCCGGCTCCCGATCGAAACCTGCCGCTGGCCTCCGCAGCCCTGCGTCGCACCTCGTTCGTGGGCGACGCGCTCTCGGCGAGCACTGCGTCGACCCCTTCCCGGACCAGGTCCGCGACGGATCGGCCCTGTCGAACGGCGACCTTCTTGAGTGCCTTCAACTGCTCCGGGGTCAGCTGCACCTGTGTCCTGATCATGCCTCCATGATAACAGTTAGATGCCCACATGATGGCACATTCGGACCGGCGGGGCCTCGATCCTCACAGGTGCAGATCCGCTTCGTCGAGATGGTGCTCGCCGACTGACGCGACGGCCGGCTTCAGGTGGCGGGGTTCTGGTCCGCGCGGGAGCCGGCTGCCGGGTCTACTCGGCTCCGGGAGAGGGCAGCGCCACCTCGCGGGCGCTGTCGGGAGCTTCGAAGGTGCCGGGATCGGGGTCGACGAAGCGGGGGTTCTGGAGCCGCAGCTCGCCGATGGCGTCGCCGTGGATGCCGTCGTCGTCGGTCCACATGTAGAAGCGCATCCGCGTCGGGACGAGGGCGCCGTCGAGCTGTGCGTGCTCCTCGTAGACGATCGCGTGAGGCTCCTTCTCGGCTTCGACCGCCGTGGTCCCGAAGGTGACGATGTAGGCCATGGCGTGGAGGCGTGAGGTGTCGGGGTCCTTGTAGAGGACGTACCAGTCGTCGGGGGTGTCGCCGACGCCCTCCGCGAAGGTGAGCCGCGCGGTCTCGAAGCTGCGTCCCAGCGTCTCGCGGGTGCCCAGGAGCTCCAGCCGGGTGCCGGGGTCGCGGAGCTTGAGCGGGGCCAGGGCGAAGTAGGGCCAGGTCAGGACGTGGAAGCGCGCCATGGGCAGCTCCGCGTCGTCGGGTGCGAGCCAGGCCGTGCGCCCGTCCCAGATGACGCTGGGGCCATCGGTGACGTCGATGCGGGCCCGCCCCATGGAGGTCGTGAAGGTCATCTCGCCGACGAGGATGGTGTCGCTCCCGAAGTCGACCTCGACGTGGGCGGCGAGGGCGGGATGCGCGAGCCAGGCGTCGCGGCCGTGGGCCTCCGCGATCGGCGCGGCGACGCCGTCGACGTCGGGCGCGCGCTCGGTCGTCGCCGGCGGCGGGGGAGCGGCGGCGGGCTCGGGCTCGGAGGCGCACGAGCCGGAGACACAGATCACCAGGGTCGACAGCAGCACCGCTCGGACCATCTCTCCTCCTCCGTCTTGACGACGACACCAGTGTAAGCGAGTCCGGTAGGCTTTCCGGAGGGGGCGCGGGGCCCCGTTCCGGAGGGCGGCATGGCTCAGCGGGTTCGGATCGTCGGGGGAGTGGCGGGTGGGGCCTCGTGCGCGGCGAGACTGCGCCGGCTCTCAGAGGATGCCGAGATCGTCGTCTTCGACCGCGGACCCTACGTCTCCTTCGCGAACTGCGGTCTCCCCTACCACGTCGGAGACGTGATCCCGGACGAGCGCCAGCTCCTGGTGGCCTCGCCGGAGCTGTTCCGGGACCGCTTCGCTATCGAGGTGCGGATCGAGAGCGAAGTGCTCTCCGTCGACGTGCAGAAGCGGGAGATCGAGGTGGAGGACCGGCGGGAGGGCCGACGCTACCGCGAGCCCTACGACGCGCTCGTGCTGGCCCCCGGGGGAGCGCCGATCCGGCCGCCGTTGCCGGGTATCGATGCGCCGGGGATCTTCTCCCTGCGCACCATCCCCGACAGCCGCCGGATCCGGGCGTGGCTCGCCGAGCACCAGGCGACCCAGGCGGTCGTGGTGGGCGGGGGATTCATCGGCCTGGAGATGGCCGAGAACCTGGCGCACCGCGGCCTGGCCGTGACGCTGGTGGAGCAGCTTCCGCAGCCCCTCCCTCCCCTCGACCCCGAGATGGCGGTCCCCGTCGCCGGGCACCTGCGCGCTCGCGGCGTGGACCTCCGCCTGGGAGACGCCGTGGCCGCGTTCGAGCTGACCTCCAGCGGCCGGCTGCGGGTCCGGACGGCGTCCGGGGCTGAGCTGTCCGCCGACGTCGTGATCCTGGGTCTGGGGGTGAAGCCCGAGACGACGCTGGCGCGGGGCGCGGGGCTCGCCCTCGGTCCCAGCGGCGGGATCCGGGTGGACGAGCGCATGCAGACCAGCGACCCGCACGTGTGGGCGGTGGGGGACGCGGTGGAGGTCGTCCACGTGGTCTCGGGTACGCCCCACATCCTGCCCCTCGCCGGGCCCGCGAACCGGCAGGGGCGCCTGGCTGCCGACGCGATCGCGGGGCGCGAGCCGCGTTTCCGCGGCGTCCAGTCGACGTCGGTGTGCGGCGCCTTCGGCCTGGTCATCGCACAGACCGGGGCCTCCGAGAGGGGGCTCCGGGCCGCGGGAGCCGAGGGCTTCGAGAGCATCTACCTCCACCCGGGCCACCACGTGGGCTACTTCCCGGGGGCCCGACCGATCCACCTGAAGCTGATCTTCCAGAAGCCCGGCGGGCGGTTGCTCGGAGCGCAGGCCGTGGGAGAGGAAGGCGTCGAGCGGCGCATCGACGTGCTCGCGACGGCGATCCAGCTCGGGGCGACTGTCTTCGACCTCGAGGAGGCGGAGCTGTGCTACGCGCCGCAGTTCGGGGCGGCGAAGGACCCCGTGAACATGGCCGGCATGATCGCGGCGAACCACCTGAGGGGCGATCTGCCCCTGGCCGACTGGCGGAGCGTGGGCGAGACCGACGCGCTGCTCGTGGACGTCCGCGAGCCGGCCGAGTTCGCCGCCGGCCACCTCGAGCACGCCGTCAACCTGCCGCTCTCGGAGCTGCGGCGCCGCAGCGACGAGCTGCCCCGGGATCGCGAGCTGTGGGTCTACTGCCAGGCCGGGCAGCGCTCCTACTACGCGCTCCGGGCGCTCCGGCAGTGGGGCTACGACGTGCGCAACCTGCCCGGTGGCTACGAGACCTGGAACGCCTTCCGGGAGCTGGGCCCCTCGGCTGGCTCGTCGCGCTGAGCGGCCACGGCCCCCCTACTCGTTGCGGAGCGCCTCGGTCGGGGCGATGCGCGACGCGCGGCGGGCGGGGAGCCAGCAGGCCGCGAGGCCCACGCCGAGCAGCAGAGCCGTGATGGCGACGAACACCGCGGGGTCGTTCGGGGAGGTCTGGATCAGCAGGCCGGCGTTGGACATCACGTGGGCGGCGCCGAACGCGCCGCCCAGGCCCAGCACCACGCCGAGAGCCAGCTGTCCCAGCCCACGGGAGAGCACGAGCTGCTGCACGGCGGCCGCGGTGGCCCCGAGGGCCATGCGGATGCCGATCTCCCGGGTGCGCCGAACGGTCCCCTGTGCGACGACCCCGTAGATCCCCACGGCGGCCATCAGCAACCCGATCAGGGCGAAGACCAGGAACAGCGTTCCGAAGACGCGCAGGAACCAGCGCTGCCGCTCGAGCGCGCTCGGCAGCGTCGCCGCCTGGAACAGCGGAAGGTCGGGGTCGAGGCGCTGGACCGCCTCCCGGACCAGGGCGGCCATCGCCGCCGGGTCGGAGGTCGTCCGCACCATGAGGGCGGTCCAGCCCCAGGGCTCCTGGCGGCACGTAATGAACACGAGGGGCGGCGCGTCGGCTTCCTGGAGCACCTGGAGCATGTCCGCGCTGACGCCGACCACGGTCATCCAGGGCCCGGGCTGCTCCCCCTCCGCGAACCGGAAGCGCTGGCCGACCGCCGGCTGTCCGGGCCAGTGGCGCTGGGCGAACTCGCGGGTGACCACGGCCGCCTCCCTGCCGGAGTCGCCGTCGGTGGGCTCGAAGCCCCGCCCGGTCAGGAGCGGCAGGCCGATGGCCGGGAGGTAGCCCGGGGTCTGCACGACGAAGGTGGCCTGGGGAGGTTGCTCGGGGTCCTGTGCGGGCTTCCCCTCGATCTCGATCGGGCGCCGGTTCGAGCCCAGCCCGGGGAGGTTCGACGCCGTGGCCGCGTGGGTGACTCCGGGGAGCGCCGACAGCTCCTCCACGAGCCGCTCGTGGAACTGGAGGCGCGTGAGCGGCTCCTCGTAGCGCTCCCCCTCGCCCTCGGGGAGCTGGACGCGGGCGGCGAAGATGCGCTCCGCGGGCAGGAAGGGGTTCACGGCCTGCGCGGCCATGAAGCTGCGGACCATCATCCCCGCCCCGGCCAGCAGCACCACGGTCAGGGCGAACTGGAACACCACCAGGGTGGCCGTGAGCCGGTTCCCGAGGCGGCCCCCGGCGGTGCGGGCGCCGTCCTGGAGCGCGGTGCCGAGGTCGACCCGGGCCGACCTCAGGGCCGGGACCAGGCCGAAGACGACGCCGCTCGCGATCGTGATGGCGGCGAAGTAGGCGAAGCCGACGTAGTCGAGGTCGAACTGGATCCAGTACGGCTTGACGTCGGCCACGGCCCGGTCGAAGGCCCTGGTGCCGAGGCGCGTCAGGCTCAATCCGACGAGCCCGCCGGCGCTGCTCAGCAGGACGGACTCGACGAGGACCTGCCGCACCAGCTGCCAGCGCGAGGCGCCGATGGCCGCCCTCACGGACATCTCCCGCCGCCGCGCGATGGCGCGACTGAGCATGAGGTTCGCGACGTTGGCGCAGGCGATCAGCAGGACGAAGCCCACTGCACCCAGCATCAGCAGGAACACGGCCCGGATCGGGCCGCCGTTGAAGGTCTCGTGGAAGGTGCGCACCTCCGGTCGGAGGTCCTCGTTCGTCTCCGGGTGCTCGGCGGCGAGGCGGGCGCCGATCAGCGCGAGGTCCTCCTGGGCCCGGGGGATGGAGGACCCTTCCGCGAGACGGCCGAAGAGCTGCAGCGGGCGGCGCGTCCGGTCCTCGAGCTGCTCCGTGGGGACCAGGGGCATCCAGAGGTCCTCCTCGGACGGGAAGCGGAAGCCCTCGGGCATCACCCCGACGATCGTCGCGGGGGCCCCGTCGATGCGCACCGCCCGCCCGACGACGTCAGCCGCCCCGCCGTAGCGGGCCTGCCAGACGCGGTCGCTGATCAGCGCCACGGCCTCGGCCCCGGGGTCGTCGTCCTCGGGGCTGAAGTCGCGGCCGACGGCCGGAGGCGTGCGGAGCATGCCGAACAGGCCCGCCGAGACCTGCGCCATGCTGTAGCGCTCGGGCGGGATGGCGGCTTCGGCGATCGTCCCGGCGCGGCGTTGGATCGCCTCGAGGCCGTCGAAGGAGCGGTTCGAGGCCCGGTACTCGAGGAAGTCGGGGTAGGCGACGCCGCTCCGCTGCTCCGGGTTCGTGGTCTCGTGGTTGTTCACGACGACGAGGCGAGCGCCGCCGGGGAGGGGGACGGGCTTGAACAGGACGGCGTTCACCAGCGTGAACACGGTGGTGTTGACGCTGATCCCGAGTGCCAGGGTCGCGATCACGGCGGCGGAGAACCACGGGTGGGCCGCGATCATCCGGACGGCGAAGCGGAGGTCGTTCTTCATCGGGGCTCCTGGGATCTGGTACGGCTCGACCCGGGTCCGGGTTGCAGAAAGGGCCCCCGTGCAGCGCTCGGGGCGCCGCACGCGACGTCAGTTCAGCCGTTCGCCGAAGCTGCAGGCCTGCTGGTCGCCGCCCTCGCAAGCGCGGGTGAACAGCGCACGGGCCCGCTCGCGGCCGGCGGCACCGGGCTCGTTGGCGAGGATCATGCCGAGGCGGACGCATCCGGACAGGACGCCGCCGTCGCACAGGGCTTCCAGGGCGGCCGAGCCCGCTTCCTCGTCAGCCGGGACGCCGTCGCCGCGGGCGAGCGCCCAGGCGCGCTCGACGCAGCCGTCCTGCACCCCGGCATCGCAGGCCAGGCCCATGTGCCGTACGGACTGGGCGGCGTCGGGAGGGAGGCCGGGCCCGCGGTAGAGCCACCCCAGCAGCAGGCAGGAGCCGCCCTCACCCCGCTCGCAGGCGCTCTCCAGGTGAGGGCGCAGCTCGGCGCAGGCCTCGCTGTCGCCCGCGTCGCAAGCCTCCGCTGCCGCCGCCCGCTGCCGCCCCTGCTCCTCCCGCGCGGCGCTGTCGGCCAGGAAGTCGAGGAAGCGCTGCGCGCTGGAACGCTCGCTCTCGCTACGGGCCAGCTCGAGGCCGATCCGGGCGGATGCCTCCGCCTCGGCGTCGCGGTCGAGGGCGTGGAGCACCCTGGCCCGGGCCAGCCGGTGGTACGGCTTTCCGGGAGCCAGGGCGATCGCCTGCTCGGCGCGCGCCAGCGCCGTCGCGTCGTCCCCCGCATCCCGGAGCGTCTCGGCCAGGAACGAGTGGGCGTTCGCGTGGGAAGGATTCAGCGCTATGGCGCGCTCGAGCAGCGAGGCGCGCGCCGCGAGGGCGGCGGCGTCGGCCTCGCTCTCCCACGCCAGCTGCGCGGCGCGGTAGTGGCTGTGGGCCGACACGCTGCCCAGTTCCACGGCGCGGGCGTAGGCCGCCCGGGCGAGGGCCTCGTCCCCCTGCCGGTCCGCCAGCAGCCCCTCGGCATCGTAGCTCAGCGGGGACGCGGGGTCGGCCTCCCGCGCCTCCCTCACGGCGGCCCCGGCCTCGACGCTGCGCCCCATCGCCACATGGAGCGCGGCCTCCAGCCCCGACACGTCCATCGGCGCGAGAGGCCGCGCTTCGGGTCGCTGCTCGGCCAGCCGCGCCTCCACCGGGAACCGGGCGTAGCTGAGGATCGGGCTCCGGGCGTAGTTCGCCAGGGCGCCCTCGACGACGTCGATTCCTCCGAAGGCCTCGGCGAAGGCCTCGTCGTGCGGGGTGCCGGCCTGCCAGAGCTGCTGGAACCGCGTCAGGGCGCTGGAGTGCGCGCCCCGATCGGCGAAGAGCAGGTAGTGGACCAGCACGTAGCAGGTCGCGTCGAATGTCGTGCGGCGGACCTCCTGGGTCACGAGGGGCGAGTCGCGGCCGGCGGCGAACACCTCCTTCAGCGCCGGCCAGGGGTTGCCGACGAAATGCCGGATGCTCGACGGAACCGGGCGCCCCATCAGGATCTCGCCCTCGCGCACGGAGGTGTTTCCCAGGACCTCCGAGAAGCCGTTGGAGAGCCAGAACGGCAGCGGCCTCTGGAACGCGCCGGAGAGGAGCAGCGTGAGGTAGGCGCGGTACAGGTTGTAGTTCGCGGTGACCTCCGGGTCCGAAGGCTTGGAGTCGGTGCGCAGGATCAGGTAGGCCCGGTCGGCGCCCTCGACGCTGACGGAGACGACGTCGATGCCGCCCCTGGCCTCGAAGTACTCGGGCGCCCAGCGCTTCATCGTCTTCTCGTTCCTGAGCGCGAGCACCACGACGGGCTTCTCGGGGACGAGCTGGAGGTCGGGCCAGACCTTCTCGTACGCGGCCCGCACCTGCTCGAACTCGGCGGCGGTCTCGCGCAGGCGCTTCTCCCCGGCGTTCGAGGCCACGATGAAGTTCGGCGTGCGGACCTCGATCCACTCGTCGGCGCCCGGTGCGACAGCCGCAGCGCTCCAGAGAACGAGGGTCAGAGCCGCGACAGGTCGCTGCATCGTCCCGCGACCCTCCTTACTCGGCCGCGCCCTCGAGCCTGACGACCTGGTAGCCGCCCCGGGATCGGTAGTAGAGGTAGAGCAGCCCGAAGACCACGGTCAGGATCACGGGCAGGACCGCCACGGCGCGGAGCGCGGCGCCCGCGCCGAGGGAGTCGAAGGCCGCTCCCATGCGCGGCAGCGCCACCGCCACCGACAGCATCCCGGCACCGCCCATCAGGGCCAGCAGCAGCGCGCCGCCCCTGGGGAAGCGCTCCGAGGTGACCCCCAGCATGACGGGCCAGTAGTAGGTCTTGCCGACGCCGAAGATGGTGGCGGCCACGAACGCGACCAGCGGCGAGCTTCCGGGCTGGAGGCTGCCGAGCCAGTAGAGCCCGACGACGCACAGGATCGAGCAGACGCCGAGAACGGCGTAGGGCGAGTACCTCTGGGTGACGCCGCCGAAGAAGAAGCGCAGCACGAACATCAGGCCCGCGGTGTAGAGGAGGAAGAGTACCCCCTGCAGCCCCGTGAGCTGGAACATGATCGAGGGGAACCACTGGTCGGGCCCCAGCTCCGTGGCCGCGGTCATCCACATGCACACGAAGAGCAGCAGGAACATGGGGTTCAGCGCTTCCTGGAACATCGCCCGGGTGGAGACCTTCGAAGCCACCCGCTCGGTCTCGGGGTACTTCTGCCCGACGATCATCGCCAGGTAGACGGCGGCGGGGATCATGATCGTGGCGAGCTTGACCTGCCACGAGGCGCCGAGCCGGGTCAGCAGCACGGCCGTGACGCCGCCGACGATCATGCCGCCGGGCCACCACGCGTGGAGGATGCTGAGCTTGCGGGTCTTCTCCTCCTTGTAGATGGTGGCCACGAGGGGGTTGATCACGCCCTCGACGAGGCCCTGGGACAGACCCATGGCCAGGAAGCCCGCGTAGAGCAGGAGCGTACCGGTCTCGCCGAAGATCGAGGCTACGGGCCCGGCCGGGCGCGGGGAGAGCAGCACGGTGAGCACGCCCCCGATGTAGCCCAGGGCCGACACGATGTGGAGGGCCCGCATGCCGATCCTGTCGACGATGGTGCCGCTCACCAGGATGGCGATGGTGAAGCCCCAGAACGCCGGACCCCAGATCAGCCCCATCTGCTCCTTGGTGAGATGGAAGGCGGCCGAGAGATCCGCCTCGATGTCGCCCCGGATGGCGAAGACCATCGAGGTCGTGATCAGAGAGAGACAGCTCGCGACGAAGAGCCGGCCGACGTTCATGACGCCTCCCCTCTGCCTGGTTGATCGGGCTGCGGGGGACGATACCGGCCGCCCGGGCCTGCGTCAACGGGCCGCCTCCCCGGAGCCGCGGGCCGCCCGTTCCAGGGCCCGCACCAGCGCGTCGAGGTGCTCCGGACCGGTGGCGAAGTTCGCGATGCAGGCCCGGAGGGCGGGGATGCGGCCCGCCAGGAGCGTCTTGGAGATCCAGGCCTCGCCGCGCGCCCGGAGCGCGTCGACGACGGCTGCGGGCGTCGTGGCCCCCGAGCGGATCGCGGGGGACGTGAAGCAGACGACCGGGAGCGGCGTCTCGTTCAGGAGCGTCCAGCCCGCGTCACGGAGGCGTCGCCGGAGCAGATCGCCCATTTCCGCCTGGTGCTCGATCAGCCGGGCGACGCCGGGGAGACCAAGCTCGGCGAGGGGCATGAACAGCTTGAGGCCCGTGCAGCGCCGGGACCACTGCATCGAGCTGGCGAGCGGGGCGAAGCGGCCCGCGCCGGCGCTGTCCGGAACGTAGGCCGCGTCGACGCGGAAGGTGTCCCGCACGGCGCCGGGGTGGCGACAGAAGAGCATGCCGGCCCCGACGGGGACCGAGAGCCACTTGTGGGCGTCGAAGGTGATCGAGTCGGCGCGCTCGATGCCCGCCAGGACGGGGCGGAGGCGCTCCGAGAGAGCGGCCGCTCCTCCCCAGGCGGCGTCGACGTGGAGCCAGAGGCCCTCGGCCGCGCACAGGTCGGCGAGCTCGGGGAGCGGGTCGACCACGCCGGCGTTGGTCGTCCCGGCGGTCCCCACGACCATGAACGGGAGCAGGCCGGCGCGGCGGTCCTCGGCCAGGCGCCGGGCCAGCGCCTCCACGTCGAGGCGGAGGTCCGGCGTCACCGGGACGGTGCGCCGGGCGTCGCGGCCCAGGCCGGTCTGATGGGCCACCTTCTCGAAGGAGTGGTGACCCTCCCCGGAGACGTACAGGACGGGCGCGCCGGGGAGACCTCGCAGGCCGCTCCCGGCGACGTCGGGGAAGGCGTGGGTCAATGCGACGGAGACGGCGGTGTGGTTCGCCTCCTGGCCCCCCGAGGTGAAGTGCGCCGCGCTCGCGTCGGGGTCGAGCCCGAGGCGCGCGGCCAGGAAGCGGAGCACGTGGCGCTCGATCTCGTTCGCGGCGGGGGAGAACTCCCAGGTGGCGAGGTTCGGGTCGTGGAGCGCGACCAGGGCTTCGGCGATCACCGCGGCGGGGTGCGCACCGGGGCGGAAGAGCCCGAAGTGCATGGGGTGCGCCGCGTGCTCGGTCCAGCGCTGGAGCATCTCCGCGACGTCGTCGAAGACCGCTCCGGGGTCGAGGGGCGCCGAGAAGTCGTAGCGGGAGAGGCGGCGCCGCAGCTCCGCGGGCGCCACGCTGACGGTGACCGGTGCTGCGTCGGGGGACGCGAGGTGGCGGTCCATCTCGCGACACAGACGCCGGGTCAGCGACAGGGCCACACCTCCTCTTCGGAGGATGCGACCACGACGGTCCGCCGGCTTGGACGCCGGCGGATCGCTGGAACGCAGCGCCCGCCCGCTTCGTCCCAAGAGCGGGATGCGTCCAAGACGCGAGCGGCCCCGCTTGCTACGCTGTCTCCAGATGGGTCTACCGGCGTCCCTCGAGCCCGGCCGCTTCTTCGGGGTGAGCCCGCGCTCGTCTCGCCAGGGCGGCTTCCTGCTCTCCGAGACGCTGTACCGCCCGAGCCAGAAGGTGCCCCGTCACGTGCACCAGCTGCCGTACTTCTGCCTGCTCGTGGAGGGCCGCTACTGGGAGCAGTACCGCGGCCGGCCCGTGGAGATGGGCCCCCGCTCGGTGGTCTTCCACCCCGCGGGGGAGGTGTACCACGGCGACATCGGCGCGGACGGTGCGCGCTGCTTCCACCTCGAGATCGAGCCGAGCTGGCAGGAGCGGCTGCGTCCCCTGGGCGGGCTCCCGGGAGAGACGGTGTCCCGCCCGGGAGGCGATCTGAGCTGGCTCGCCGCGCGGGCCTTCCGGGAGCTCCGCTCCCCCGATGCGTTCTCGCCGCTGGTGCTGGAGGGGCTGGGCCTGGAGCTGGTGGCCGCCCTCGGGCGGGAGCGGGCGCGCCCCGAGCGCCGCGTGCCGGAGTGGGTGCTCGACTGCGCCGAGGAGATCCGGGGCGAGCTGCGCCGTTCCTTCACCGTGTCGCAGCTCGCGGCGGACCGGGACGTGAGCCCCACGCGCCTGTCCCGGGAGTTTCGCCGGCACTTCGGGACGTCCGTGGGGGAGTACGCCCGTCGCGCCCGGATCGAGCACGTCGCCGATCGGCTCGGGGACCCGGACGTGGAGCTGGCGAGCCTGGCGCTGGAGGCGGGGTTCGCGGACCAGAGCCACCTGAACCGGGTGTTCAAGCGACTGACGGGCTCGACCCCGGGCCGGGTGCGGCGGGAGCGGCGCCGGAGCTAGCCCGGCTCTCCCCCGTCGTCGAACTCCAGGAAGGGAATCCGCGCGCGGTTGGGCCGGGAGCGGAGGAGTTGCTCGAGTCGCTCCCGGGTCTCCCCGCTGAGCCGGGTCTCTCCGCAAAGGAGGCAGACCCCGGCGGGGACCTCGTCGACGATGACCGTCTGACCGTCGACCTGCACGGGGTGGACGATGCGCCAGTCGCTCAGGCCCGGGCAGTCGGGTCGGCGGCACGCGGGAGAGGGGCTCACGGTCCAACTCTAGCAGCAGGGGAACACCGCCATACAATCGGGTAGACTGCCGGCGAGCGATCGTCGGAAACCGAGACGGAACACCCGGTTGTGCGCCTGCGCACATCCCGGGGATCGCCTCATGTCCGACAAAGGAGAGGCAGCCTCCTGGAGGGCGAGAGCATGATCAGGTGCCAGCCGGGATCGTTCCGCATCCGGACGTCGGCGGCGCTGGCGGTGCTGGCGTTGGGGGCCGGCGGCTGCGAGATGCTCGCGCCGAAGCCGCGTCCCGAGCTGACGGCGGTGGCCCCCGCTCTCGCCCGTGCCGGCGACACCGTCGTCGTCCAGGGCGAGGGCTTCTCGACGGCGCTCCACGAGAACGTGGTGCTGTTCGGGAACAAGAGCGGGCGGATCATCACCGCCGCGCCCACCGAGCTGCACGTGCAGGTGCCCGAGCTGGGCGTGGGCTCGACGGCCCGGGTCGCGGTCCGGGTCAAGGTCCAGGGTCGCGAGTCCGGAGCGCTGATCGTGGATGTCGAGCCCGCCTTCACGCCGGTGGAGACCGCCGACGGCTCGCTCGGGGTCGAGGGCGAGGGGCCCGCGGAGGGGGAGCCAGCCGACGGGGGAGCCGAGGCCGGTGAGCCGGCTCCCGGGGCGCGACGGCCCGCGGCACCGGCGCCCACGACCTCTCCGGCCGGTCCGCCCCCCGCCCCCGCCGCGGCGCCGGCGACTTCGGAGTCGACACTCACCCCCGAGGCGGACGCGGAGCAGGCGACCCCCGTCCCCGCCTCGCAGCCGACGCCGGAGCCGAAGCCCAAAGCAAAGCCCCCGGCGGCGAAGCCCACGCCCCGCCCGGTGCCCGCCGTCGAGCCCACCCCCGCGCCGAGGCCGGCCGACCCGGAGGGAGACGACCGCCAACCGGCGGCCGGTGCGTTCCTCACCAGTCCCACGCGCTTCGTGACCGACTCGTCCGGCGACGACGGCCCGGCCGGGTTCGAAGGCGCCGGGGTCGAGGTGATGGACGAGAAGAAGAGCGCCCGGCTCCAGCTCGACGTGGCGCCCGAGGCGATGGTACCGGGGGCTCCCTACAGGGTGCGCGTGTCGCTCGTCAACCTCAGGGACGATCGCGTCCGGGTGCAGAGCGTCCGCGCCACGACCATCCTGGCGACCCGACGCTCGTCGAAAACCGTGCCGCTCCGTACCAAGGACGTCGAGGCGGGAGCCACCGCGTTCCTTGCGGACCTCCCCGGCGTCTGGCCGGAAGAGGCACCCGAGTGGTCGCTGGAGATCGTCGCCATCACGAAGGACGGGGAGTACCACGCCACGCTGAGCTGGCAGTAGCCGGCCACCCCCGTGACCTGAGACACAGACGCGGGTCGGTGCACCGGTCGCACAATGCGCCCGGAGCCCACGAGAGACCCATATGAGCGACCACCCCTCGGACCAGAGGGCCTACGCGTTGATCGTGTCGGCCCGCGAGGCGAACCAGCTCACCCTGGAGGGGATCCTGCGCAACGCGGGCTTCGAGGCGGCCTGCGCCAGCGTCGCCGAGGTGCTGGCGCTGCACGACCTGGTCCCGCCGCGGCTGGTCGTCCTGGACGACGCCACCACCCGCGACGAGCGCCGGGCGGTGCAGAAGCAGCTCCGGGAGCACCCGCCCCTGGTGGGGGTGCCGATGGTCGTCATGGCCCGGGAGAGCGACATCGACAGCTTCTCGGAGGCGATCGCGGAGGGGGCCGCGGCCTACCTGCGGAAGCCGGTCAACCCCGAGGAGCTCGTGTCCCTGGCGATGCGCCTGACCGGCTGGTCGGGCCGTGGCGAGTGGACCGAGAAGCGCCGCAGGATCCGCCGCCCGCTGATCCTCCAGGTCGCGGTCCAGAACCGGCGCACCCGGGACCGCTACACGGGCCAGATGCTGGACGCGAGCGGCGGCGGCTGTCGGGTCGAGCTGGACCGTGCGATCGACTCGGGGGAGAAGGTCCAGGTGGTGCTCCACAACCAGAGCGGCGACTCGACCTACCTCGGGCTGGGAGCGGAGGTCCGCTGGGTCACTCCGGTGGCGGCTCAGCGCTTCGAGCACGGCATGCGCTTCACCGGGACCACGGCGCTGCTGGCCGGGAAGATCCTGGGCTTCACCCCGGTGGGGAGCACCTGAGGCGACCCGCTCCCCTGTACAATTGGAGCGTCGGCTCGGCCGCGTCCTGACCCCGGCGCCGACCGGGGCACGCCCGCCCGGACCGCGCGCACGGTGCGCGCGTACCCCGAAGACAGCCGGGAGAGGCACGCTCTGAAGCGCATCCGCAACTTCTGCATCATCGCCCACATCGACCACGGGAAGTCGACTCTCGCCGACCGCCTGATCCAGCGCTGCGGCGGGGTCGAGGAGCGGGAGTTCCGGGACCAGATCCTCGACTCCATGGACATCGAGCGGGAGCGGGGGATCACGATCAAGAGCAACACCGTGAGCCTCCGCTACCCCGCGAGGGACGGCCTGGAGTACCAGCTCAACCTGATCGACACCCCGGGGCACGTGGACTTCTCCCACGAGGTGCGCCGCTCCCTGATGTCCTGCGAGGGCGCGGTGCTGATCGTGGACGCGTCCCAGGGGGTTGAGGCCCAGACCGTGGCGAACCTCTACCTGGCGATGGAGTACGACCTCGACATCGTTCCCGTGATCAACAAGATCGACCTCCCGGCCGCGGACCCCGACCGGGTCCGGGAGGAGATCGACGCCGATCTCGGGCTCGACCCCTTCGAGGCGATCGAGGCCTCGGCCAAGCTGGGCCAGGGGATCGACGAGATCCTCGAGGCGATCGTGACGAAGCTGAAGGCGCCCTCGGGAGACCCCAAGGCGCCGCTCCAGGCCCTGATCTTCGACGCGCAGTTCGACCCCTACCGCGGCGTGGTGCTGCTGGTGCGGGTGCGGCAGGGCACGCTGCGCCCCGGCCAGAGCGTCCGGCTGATGCACACCGGGAAGGACTACGAGGTGGAAGAGCTGGGGGTCCTGCGCCTGCGCCGGGAGCAGGTGGACTCGCTGCCGGCGGGGGCCGTGGGGTACGTGATCGCCGGCATCAAGGCGGTGCGGGAGATCGCCATCGGCGACACCCTGACCGAGGCGGAGCGGCCCGCCCCGGAGCCGCTCCCCGGGTACAAGGAGGCGAAGCCGGTGGTGTTCTCCTCCATCTACCCGATATCGACCGACGA